>JGI20191J14862_1000006_pt1 | contig 91351 bp, 84 predicted proteins | sample NGESurdeep092012_7_FD_14862 | JGI IMG/M metagenome (IMG submission 14862)
GATCGCCTCGGCCTGGATAGGCAGAGACTCGGCCCTGCCCACGCCGGACATCCCGATTGCGACGAGGACGGCCGTACGCATCATTCGCATCGCGCTCAGCCTACCATTTGTTATCACTCCGCGCCGTGGCGAGTGTACTAGTTTCGCCTCCCGTCGAGTCATCTCCCCACTCTGCCGCGTTGTTTAGCGATTGGCTCCCCGTATGCGATTTTCATCTTAGCCCGGAACCCACGTTGGCTCCAACGAAAGAGGCCGTAGATACAGTGTGCCGTCGCGACCCTCGCTCATCACCATCGACCCGTTCAAACGCGACAAGCACCCCGATGACCGAGAGCTTGTATGTTCTTAGAAGGCGAAAACCAGAGACCGCCCGCACTTGATCCACAGGAGGAGTCCAGATAGGAGGTGTTAGGCGGATGTCTGCCGGCAAGTAGCTGAAGGCAGGGCTTTGAGGTGGAAGAAGCATTAGTGCTGGTTTGCGAGCCGCTTCTTCTTCTCTGCAGCCGCAAGGCGGTGGATGGCGTCCCCTAGGAAGCTGAGTGTGTCGCCACGTGAGGAGTACCCGACGCTCTTGACGGCCGCGATGCCGTCGGCGTGGACGACGAGCAGTGTTGGAAAGCCCGTAACATTTGTACTGTTCATGAGCTTCTGAATCTCAGGGGCGTTGTGACCTTCCTCTCGGCGCCGGTCGATGATTCTAACCGGGACAAAGTTCTCTTCGATCTGCTTTACGAAGTGAGAAGAACGGAAGAAGTCGAGTTCGAGTTCATGGCACGGAGGGCACCAGTCCGCAGTGAAGAAGAGGAGTAGCGGCTTTCCGCTCGCGCGGGCTTCCTCGAAACCTTCGTCTAGGCCTCGAAAGCGCACACCGGGTGGATCGGCGGCGGCCCAGGGCCTCAGTGGCGCGATCGAGAGAGCGAGAGCGACGAACACCCAGAGAGGACGTCGATTCACCCGTCTGCTCCCTGTCGAGTGAGCTTGAGGAACAAGAAGGGCCACAGAGAGTCTAGGCATGGTGACCGTTCCCTCCGCGAACCCAATGTAGTCCTGATGGGCGGCGTCAGGCAGAGCATCTTCATGCGCCCCAGCCACAATCTCGCCGCCTCACGGTACCGAGTTCAGCGGCGAGCGCAAGCGAGACCGCTGCAACGCCCGATTAGCCCACGGTTCTCCCGGGGCCCAAGCGGGCTGCCCGTGACGAGGCTACGACGTACCACATCGCAAACTCCTGACACGGCCGAATCCCATGGGAGTTTGAGTTCGAGTCGGCATCTGGCGTGCAGACTATACACGATGCGGTCCGGTGGGCGTTTGAGCAGCAGATACGAACCTGAAGAGCATGATGCCGAGAAGAAGCATGGCGTACGGAAGAATAAAGAGAACAGACGCGCCGTGGGATCTCGGAATAAGTAGGAGCGAGACGAGAGTGATGATTGGAAGGCCCCAAAACGCTACCCGGTCGAAGAGGCGCCGCACGACAGACTTTAGCCAATGCGTGGCGACGGCCAGGAGGACGCCTCCGAAGAAAGGGCCGACGACCAGGTACACAAGGATGAAGTACCACGGGGCCTCGAGTGCTAGGTCTCGCGGTGGCACTTTAATTTGACTCCGAACGCGGTCGTTTCACACGCCGGGAAGAGAGAGGCCAAGCCGAACTGCGGACGTATTTAACCGTGGCCTAACGATATCGACTTCAGCGGCGAGCGCAAGCGAGCCCTGCAACGAGGGACTAGGCGCCGTGTCCCCGGCAACGGGACGCAGGGTTAGAGAAGAAACGCTGCCGCTGCTGATGCCACGATATAGGAATGCCCGTCAAACCGCCTCGATCATCCGGCGCCTGAGCGCCTCGCCCGGCAGGCGTCCGAGAGCGGCGTCGAGGTCGTCGTCGAGATGCGTGCGCTTGTTCGTCGCGGGAATCGCGCACGTGACGGCGGGATGCGCGAGGATCCACTTCAGGAAGAACTGGGCCCAGGAGGTGCAGTCGAACTCCGCGGCCCACGGGGGCAGCGGCCGCGAGAGAACGCGTCTCAGCGCCTCCCCTCCGCCGAAGGGACGGTTCACGAGGACCGCGACGCCCTTGTCGCGAGCGAGGGGGAGGATCCTCTTCTCGGCCCCGCGCTCGGCCAGCGAGTAGTTCACCTGGAGGAAATCGAGCTTCTCCCGGAGGAGCACGCGCTCGACCTCGGGATAGGCGCTCTCGTTGTAATGCGTGACGCCGATGTAGCGGACGCGGCCCTTTTCCTTCCAGGCGCGCAGCGTCGCGAGATGCGTGTCGACGTCGAGGAGGTTGTGGACCTGCAGGAGATCGAGGCGTTTCGTCCCGAGGAGCCTCTCGGACGTCTCCATCTGCTCGATCCCGGCCGCGCGCCCGCGGGTCCATACCTTCGTCGCGAGGAAGAGCTTCCCCGTGATCCCTCGCTTCGCGGCGATCTCGCCCACGACGGCCTCCGACCGGCCGTACATGGGAGACGAGTCCACGACGCGGCCTCCGCGCTCGGAGAACCGCGTGAGCACCCCTTCGAGCGGCTGGCGCTCCGCGGCGGAGGAGCCGACGTCGAACGTGGACCAGGTGCCGAGGCCGACCACCGGGATTCGCTCGCCCGAGGACGGAATCGCGCGGAGCAAGGGCTCGGGCGAAGCCCCGGCCCCGGAGCGGCCCAGCAGGGCGCCCGCCGCCGTGGCGCCGAAGACGCGCAGGGTGTCGCGCCGCGAGAGCTTCACGGAGGAAGCCTAGACGATCCGGGCCGTCGGTGGAATTAGAGGGGTGGCGGCGACCTGCTCCCCTAAAACTGATCCACGGAGGGTGTGAGTTCTCCATAAGCTTAAGGAAGGAGAGCTCAGGTGAAAGGCACCTTTCGCTTCTACGCCGAGCTGAACGACTTTCTCCCGGTCGGCGACCGGCAGCGCGACCTAGTCCGGAGCTTCCTCGGGAGGCCGTCGGTCAAGGACCAGATCGAGGCGTGCGGCGTCCCCCATACCGAGGTCGACCTCATTCTCGTCAACGGCCGGTCCGTCGGGTTCGATCACGGCCTCGGGGATGGCGACCGCATCAGCGTCTACCCGGTCTTCGAGGCTCTGGATGTCACCCCGGTCGTGCACCTCCGCCCGCGGCCGCTGCGCGAGCCGCGCTTCGTCCTTGACGTCCACCTCGGGAAGCTGGCGCGCCGGCTCCGCCTGCTCGGCTTCGACGCGGTCTGGCAGCGCGACGCCACTGACGAGGAGCTCGTTTCGCTGTCGCTCCGCGAGGGGAGGATCCTCCTTACGCGCGACCGCGGGCTCCTCAAGCGGCGGGAGTAGACCCACGCCGCCGCCGTCCACGGGACGGACCCGCGCGAGCAGCTCCCGGAGGTCGTCCGGCGGTTCGACCTCGCCCGCTCCGCCGCCCCCTTCACGCGCTGCCTGACCTGCAACGGACGGCTCGCCGCCGTCCCGAAAGAGGAGGTCCTCGACCGGCTCCCGCCCGAAACCCAGCTCCACTACGACGCCTTCCTCACCTGTCTGTCCTGCCGACGGGTCTTCTGGTGGGGGCCGCACTCCCGAAGGCTTCGAGAGATCGTCGAGGAGGCCCTGCGCTTCGGGGGGTCTGGCGGGTGACAAGGGGCCGTCGCCCGCGCCAGGCGCCGAGCACGGCGACTAACGATATCGTTTCAATGAAGACGAAAAACGGGCTGTCCTCGCTGAGGTGGGTCGACCTCCGAGGACGTGCGGCGAGCGCAAAGCCGTCAAGGGGCCGTAGTGCGAGGAGCGGTTCTTGGCCGCGACGTCATCGCGTACACCCCGAACCCTGTCGGCCGCGTGCATCCCCGAGTCGGGCACGCGCGAAAACCGGGTGATCCCTTCCGCACATGGACGATGCGCCGGCAATCGCGGCAGAAGTAGTTGTCGTAGCCCGCAAGGTTCGAGCCGATCGGGGCGAAGGACTCGCTGGCGCGGCCGACGCTCATTTCTTCGGGCTCCCGTCGAGGATTTCTCGAAGAATCCTCACCATCGCTTCGCGTCGTGACGCCAGCCCCCATTCTTCCTCCCCCCCGTCTCGGGCCTCAAGAAGTTTGATGAAAGTCGCTCGATCCTCGTCGGACAGCGCGCTGAGGCGCCGCTCTATTCGCACGCAGATTGCCTCCTTCTCGGCCGCATCGCTCGACGTCACGAACTCGCGGGCCTCTTGCCAGCACATTTCGAAGATTTCTTCTTCGCCCGACTCCGAAAGCGTCTTCATGAACTCATCCCACCTGTGGGTTGAGCCTATCAAGACCTTACAGCCCGACGCTCGCCGCCGCGTTCCATTTTCTTCGAGGAGGTCCCAGGGGGAGGAGCGGCGCGGCGGGAGAGTCGATCTCAACGCCGCGCGCGGGAGCAGATACCCACCGCGAGCACCTTCCGCTTGATGCGGTCGGGCCATCGCGCCACAAGGGCCGGTGGCTCGGTGGGGCAAGGGCGACATCCTTTCACAGGATAGGCGGCGTGGTTACGGTAAGCCTAGACTCTCCTTCTGGTTCAGTCGGCGCAGTACATCCTGGGGTCGTTCGGACCGGACTGCGACCTCAGACGATTCGGCCAGGCCCTCTCGGTGCGAGGGGAACGCAACGCGAAGAAACGAGCCGTTATTGCCGTCGCACGAAAGCTGGCGGTGCTGCTGCATCGGCTATGGCGGACTGCAGAGGTCTACGAGCCGCTCCGCAAGGCCCGAACACGGCAAGACGCCACCGCGGCGGCCTGACAAACCAGCGAAAGGAAATAGCGAGAGATCGTGTTCAATTGTGGCCATCCCAATTCGAGTCAACGCCCCGTCAGGGCGACTGCGCAGCGGACTCCGGTCCCTACGGACTTCGGCCTGGACGGAACACCGGTAGCGAGATTGCAGCGCCCCTTCGGATTAGACCCCCTCATGCACCGGGCCAATAAAACACGGCCCATACGAGTGCGAATGGAAGCTCGGCGACCAACTCGGGCCCAGGGATTCCCACCGGAGATCACCGCCCTCTCTTGACAACAACCGGCCTTCTCATGGAAGTCCGCTGCAATACAAGTTAGGCGGCAGCGCTCAGGAGTGGCGTCACAGCCTCCCGCAACCGTTCAATGTTCACCGCTTCGAGATAGTCGCGACTGGCAGACATGCGAACTACGATGCCGGCAATCTTCATGAGCTCTGGCGACCAGAGTGCTTTGGGGGCGCTGAGTAGAGACGGCATGACGAATAGCAGTGAGCCGCTGAGGCCACCAGGATGAGGCAACTCAACGCTGAACTTGGCGGCCTTGTCAGGCTCGAAGGTCATAGGGTAAGCAGCGTATAGGTGGTCGCGCGTAGCGAGTGGCGCGCTGGATGGCTCGGTGGTGAAGAGCAGTGGCTGGGCGGTGTGCTCGACGCCACGAACCCGGACGTTAGTACCAGGCATGCCACAGATGAGGAAGTCACGCCCTTCAAACGATTCCGCGGTGAAGTCGACAAGATTGGACATATCGTGAAGGGTGAACGATTCGAAAGGTACAGCGCTATCGTGCACCTCAAGTAGAGCCACATCGACTTCCGGATCGGAGTTGGCGTGTATCAAGGATAGCCGACTTAGTGGGATTAAGTGGCTCGGGGCAACCACAAGCGCTCCGTCCGGGACCGCGAGGAAAGGCAGCGCGACGTGAGCACAAGTGACCACTAGCCTACGGTGAGCGACCGAAATAAAGGCGCCCGTACCGACTTCGATGGGCTTGCCCGGTACCTCGATGGGTATCAGGCAGAGGCGCCGTGCTAAGTACGGCACGAGCGCGTCCCTGGCGCTCGGGGCAAGGTCACGGAAACGAATTGGCATGGCGTTACCTCCGCCGCCTACGATATCGAGGTTAGCGGCGAGCGCAAGCGTCAAAAGGAAAACGCCTCGGCGCGGTTCCTGGCCTCGGGGTCATCGCGTACACCCCGAACCCTGTCGGCCGCTGGCAACCTTTCGTCGGGCACGCGCGAAAGCCGGCCGACCCCTTTCGGACATGGACGATGCGCCGGCAGTCGCGGCAGAAGTAGTTGTCGTAGTCGGGAAGGCTAGACCCGATCGGCGCGAAGGACTCGCGGGCGGAGCCGGCGTTCACGGTGCGCGATGGTAGCGTCTCGGATCGGCGTTCGCAGCGCGGCCTGAGAAAGACACTGAGGGCGCGACCCTGGTTTCTACGCGCTACAGCCCCCGGCAATTCCCATTGCACCCCTACAGTATGTGGCGGTTGCCGAGCCTGTCACCCACCGCAGGCGGGCGAGGCTGTCTCCGGGGAGCCAGGCGATCTTGTATCGAGACATGTACGTCTGTTCCTCCGTATCCCCGGCCCGTCAGAGCGAACCGCCCGGAGCCTGGCGTCAGCCCGCTCGAGCTCGGAACGCGGCGTAGGCCAGGATGACGGCGAGGACCACCAGAACGAATCGGGCCATTCCCATCATGCGGCTGTGGGCCACGGGCCTGGTCTCTTTAGGTTTGATGCCCGTAACGGCCGCGATGGCGGCGATGATGACTGCGAGGCTGAGCAATATGAGCCAGTTCATGACCTCACTCTAGCAAAAGAGACCGCGACGGGCCCCGTCCCGACCATCAGCCGCAGTGCCGCCGATGCCGCCGATGCCGCCGATGCCGCCGAAAATCAAACTTCCTGCTATCCCTCCTTCCCTAGGGCGTCCTCAGCTCGACTTGGGCGCTGACCTCTCGAAAAGCGAGGCGTCCGGCTTCGTGTTCACCTTGATCTCGGTGGTCTTCGACGACTGCGCCTTCTGCCCGTTCTGCGTCACCTCCTGCGCGAATGGCAGGATCAGACCGTCGACGTTCCGGTAGTCCCCATAGTCGATGACGCTCTTCACCGGTCCCTCTCGCCCAACGCCGCTGTGGCTCGAGCGCAGGAGCCGTCCCGTCGCCGGGTCGACGAACCAGCGAACCTCCGCCTTGTCGTAGACGACGTCGAGCAGCTCGGCTTCGATGTCGCCGACCTTCTCCTTGCCGGCGGACGCGACCGCCAGCTTCGGGTCGCCCGCCTTCTGTACAAGGAAGATCGGCTGGCGTTGCATCTGCTTGGCCATTTCGTCACGCATCGAGCCGGGCATGTCCTGCGCCCCCATGGGCGAGAGGACGAAGGCCCCCGCGGGTCCTAAGACCTGCGTCATCGCCCCCATCGGCGTCTTGATCTCCGACCGCATCCGGTCGGGGAAGACGACGACGGTCGAGAGCTCGAACTCCATGTCTCCCTGCGGGGTCTTCGCCGTCATCTTCGCCTTCGTCGCCACGTCCTTGACCGCGCCGACCTTCTCGGCCCCACCCATGGCCACGACGACCTTCGCAAAGAGAGCCTTGCCGGACGCCTTGGCGGTGTCGGTGGCTGCCACCATTTTCTCGCCGCCCGACGCCGGAATGATGATGTCGATCGTCTTGACGGCACCGAACGTCGAGAGGGGCTTGTCGAAGTCGGCGCTCTTGCCGACGACGAGGATCGCGAGGTCCTGTCTCCTCACATGCTTCTTCGCGACGCGCTGGACGTCCTCGGCGGTCACCTTCTCGATTTCCGCCCGGTAGCGGTCGAGGAAGTCCGTCGGGTAGCCGTAGAACGCATAGAGCGCCTGCTCGCGGAGGATCTTCTCCTTCGAGTCGAAGCGGAAGATGAACGAGTTGAGGATGGCGTCCTTCGCCTTCTTCATCTCCTCAGCGGTCGGCGGCTTGGCCACGATGGCGTCGACCTCGGTGAGGAGCGCCTCGATGCCGGCCGCGGTCGTCACGCTCTTGGTCCCCATCATGATTCCGAAGAGGCCCGGGTAGTCCCAATCCGAGCGGACGCCGCCGCCAACTGCGTAGGCGAGACCCTTCGCGGAGCGGACGTTCGAGAAGAGGCGCGCCGAGAAACCGCCGCCGAAGACCTCGTTCATCACCTCGAGAGCGAAGTAGTCCGGGTCGTTCCGGACGATGCCGAGGTGGACGAGCCGGATGTTCGACTGGTTCACGTCATCCTTCGCGACGAAGTAAACCCCGGGAGAGGCCGCCTTGCGGTAGGGCGCGGCCGGCTCGGAGAGCGCTGGTCCCTTCGCCCACGTCCCAAAAGTTTTCCGGAGTTTCCTCTCCATCTCGGTGGCGTCGAAGTCGCCGACCACGGAAAGGACGATCCGGTCAGGGTGGACGTGTTTCTTGTGCCAGCTGAGGAGATCGTCGCGAGTGATGGCCGCGACCGTCGCGTACTCCGGGACCGCCGCGTACGGGCTGTCGGCGCCGTAGCCCAGCTTCGTCGCTTCGCGCTGCGCGATCCCCATCGGGTTGTCATTGCGCCGTGCGATGCCGGTGTTCATGAGGTTCTTCGCCACCGCGATCTTCTCCTCGCGGAACTCCGGGTTCCTGAGGACGTCGTCGAACGCGGAGAGGACGGTGTCGAGGTCGCCTTTCAGGCACGAGAAGGAGACGGTGGCGGCGGAGATGCCGACCGCCGTCTCCACGCGCGCCGCGCGCGCCTCGAGGGCGTCGTCGAGCTCGTCGCCCGTCTTCGCCTTAGTACCGCCGGTCCGCCAGGCCTGCCCGACGACCGTACCGAGGCCGGTCTTTCCCGCCGGGTCGTTCCGCGTCCCGCCGCGGATGGTGGCGAAGGCGCTGACGAGCGGGAGCTCACGATCTTCCATCAGGAGGACCAGCATTCCGTTCGGGAGTGTCAGCCGCTTAGGCTTGGCAATCGTGAACGGCTTGAGCGGGGGCTTGGCGATCTCCTTCCAGTCCGTCGCCTGCGCGAGGACAGAAACCGGGAGGAGGACGAGGGCCGTGGCCGCAGCCACGAGGACCTTCTTCGCGGAAACGATCACGATTTCTTTTCCTCCTGCGCCTTGGCCGGCGCCGCGCCTGCCTCCTTCGTCTCGATCCGGCCCACCGTCCGGTTCTTCGCCACGAACACGTCGTTGGCCACGCGGCGGATGTCGGCCTTCGTCACCTTGTCGATCTTCTCGACCGCCCGGAAGAGCTCGCGCCAGTCGCCGAATCGAGCCTGGTAGGTACCGAGCTGGTTCGCGAGGCCCTGGTTGTCGCCCAGGCGGCGGATGAGGTTCGCCTTGGCGCGCGTCTTCACCATCGCGAGGTCGGCGTCCGACACGTCCTCGGTCTTCAGACGCTCGATCTCCGTGCGGATCGCGTCGCGTACGTCTGCGTTCGTCTTGCCCGGGAGCGGGACCGCGAAGAAAGCGAAGAGGTTGGGGTATTTGTCGCCCGGGAAGCCGCCGAAGCCCTGTGCGACCGCAGCGACCTTCTTGTCACGCACGAGGCTCCGGTAGAGACGCGAGGTGCGGCCCGAGGTCATCAGGTCGGAAATGGCGTCGTAGACTGCCGCGTCTGGGTGTTTCGAGCCGGGCTTGTGGTAACCCTCGAGATAGAACGGTTGTGATGGATCGACGAGGATGATTTCCTTCTCGGCGATCTGCGGAGGCTCCTCGGTGCGGATCTCCGCAGGCTTCGACGCCTTCGGAAGGCGAGAGAAGTACTTCTCCACAACCGGGAAGACCTCGGCGGCCTTCACGTCCCCGACCACCGTGACGACCATGTTCGACGGGACGTAGTACGTCTTGAAGAAGGTTTCGGCGTCGGTAGCGCTGTAGGCCTTCAGGTCGGACGGCCAGCCAATACCTGAACGGCCATACGGGTGTGCCGAGAAGGCGGTGGCGAGAAACTGCTCGATGAGGCGCCCGATCGGGTTGCTGTCGACCCGCATCCGGCGCTCCTCCCAGACGACATCGCGCTCCTTGTAGAACTCGCGGAAGACAGGGCTCGAGAATCGGCTCGACTCGAGGTAGGCCCAGAGCTCGAGGCGGTTGGCCGGCATGGAAAAAAAGTAACCGGTCTCGTCGCTGCTCGTGAAGGCGTTGAGGCCCACGCCCCCCTCGCGGTTGATGATCTCGCCGAACTCGTTGTTCACGACGAACGTGTCGGCCTCGATCATCGCCTGCCGCCACGCCTTCTCGAGGTCGGCGACCCTCTTGTCGTCGCGGCCGGCGGTCTTCCTGCGCTCGGTCTCGTAGGCGAAGAACGCCTGCTCGACTTTCGCCAGTGCTTTCCGCTCGGCCGCGATGTCCTTCGTGCCGATCCGGTCGGTCCCCTTGAAGGCCATGTGCTCGAACATGTGCGCGAGGCCGGACTGTCCCGCGGCGTCCTGCACCGAGCCGGCGTTGACGTGCGTGAAGAACGAGAAGACCGGGGCCCCCGGCCTCTCGCAGACCACGACCGTCAGGCCGTTGTCGAGCGTCTTGGTGGCGACCCGCTTCTCGAACGAGGCGAGGTCCTGCGCCCGGGCGCCGGCCGCAGCAACGACGAACGCCGCCGCGACGGCGCTGGCTATAGCTCGTCTTCTGGTCATCTGGCTCCTCCCTTCGACAGACGGAGTATGTACCGTGAGCATGCCCGCCTCGAACCCCACCCGGACGCCTCGATGCTGCTGACGGCGGTCAGCGAAGCGGTCGAACGGTACGACCCGTCAACCGAAGCCGCGATCCTTCTGGAGGTCGCCAGCGGCTATCAGGTGCTGATACTGAGCCCAGAGGGATACGACTACGTGGGCGGGCTTACGTTTGAGGGGTACGGGCTCTTGGGGCAGGTCAGGGCCTAGGTCCGCGGCAAGCGCAGCATCTTCACGGCGTCGCGTCCACGCGTGCCGCGGCCTCCGCGGGCCGGATTGAGAAGGAAACCGAAGGCGTGACTCTGGTCTCCAGGCGCCACGGCCTCCCGGTAATTCCCATTGCGCCCCTACACACATTTTGAAGAAGTTCAAGGTGCTCCTGCTCGCGGAGGGCCTCAACATTCCGAATGCAGAGAACCCTCGCGGGGCGGCGGTGGCGTTATGCGGCGGGTATTGTGGCTGGGGCGCATGAAGATGCTCTGTCTAACGCCGCCCATCAGGACCTACATTGGATTCGTGGAGGGACGGTCACCATGCGTAGACTCACCGCGGCCCTTCTTGCCCTTGCCCCGCTGACTCTCGCCGCCTGCTCAACTCTCTCGGTCGAGAGCCAGGCCAGCCTGCCGACCGGCGCGCCCGGATTCGCGCGAACGCTCGTTGTCGTCGAGCTGTCCGGCGAGTCACGCCGCATCGCCGAGGAGATGCTCGTGTCTCGCCTCGTTTCGCTGCACCCGGAAACGTCCTACGGGACGGTGGCGCTGCCCCCTCTTATTTGGAGCCAAGAAGCACTCGACCGCTGGCTCGGAATCTCGGAGTCGCCCTCGGCCGCCGAGGAAGTGTGGAGGTTCAAGAACCGAAGGCCGTCGGAGTGGCGCCACGTGGAGGTGAAGGCGCGCCTGGACGACGTGGACCTGCGCGAACGCGCGCGGAGGGACGGCTTCGACGGCCTTCTCGTCGTCCGGCTGAGCGAGATGGCGGTGAGGGCATTTCCCGATCTCGAGCCTGGTCAATGCTGGATGGGACTCCCCAGCTCCTGGCAAATCCGCACGCGTACCTTCGCGACCCTGACGGCTCTCCACGGTGACGTCGAGATCTGGAAGGGCGTCGTCACGAATCGCGACGCCGAGTTTCCGATGAGCCCTCGCCTCGTACGAAAAGAAGCCACGGCTCTCGCGGACCACCTGCGAGAAGACGGCGTCGCGAACTGAAGTGCAGCCGCCCAAAAGGAGCCGGCACATGAACAAGCGGCTTTTCGCCATTCTCGTCAGCCTTGCGTTTTCGCCCGCACTCGCAGACTCATGCCTTGCCGCCGATCCTCCCGGCGTATGGTTCCGCACTATCGACGCCGGTTTCGCAGAGGCCCGCGCTACCGGGAGGCCACTGCTTCTGTTCTTCACCGCCGACTGGTGCCCCCCGTGTCAACACCTCGAATATGAATTCTTCCACTCCACTCACTTCGTAAAAGGCATCGAGGCTGATTTCGTCCCCGTCAAGGTCGTCGACCGCACTCACGAGAGCGGCCGAAACTCAGCGGAGGTTCAAACGCTTCTGGAGAGCACCAAGGTCTACGGCTTCCCGACCCTGGTCGTGGTTCACGCCGACGGCATCGCTGCGGTGCGCAACGTCGGCTACTCCTCCCCCAGCGACACCGTTAGCTTCCTGCGAGAGGCTGCCTCGCGCCTTAAGGCCGCTGAAACGAAGAAGCGCCTCGCGGCTTCACGCTAGATCCTCGGCTCGGCTCTTGCTTCGTCAGGACAGGAGGGAACGCCATGAACTTCACCATGCGAGTGGGCGTCCTTGCCGTCGCGCTCTCACCCCTTTTTATCTGCGGCTGCGTTTCCACTTCGTTCCACCCGGCCAAGACATTCGAGGCGCGGGATCTCCCGCCCGTTGCTTCAGCGGCTATTCGCATGCTCCGTTCTCCCCCAAACGAGCCCTTTCTGACTCTCGGGGACATCGTGTTGGAGATCACGGGCTACTACAGTGATGAAGCCATCATCCGCAAGGCCCGCGAGCAAGCGGCAGCTATCGGCGCCGATACTATCATCTTGACTTCCGCGCTTCGCTCCAAGGAGGGCACCACATACCTCGGCGAGTCCACGCACGGGCCTTTGGTTACCTTCACGGCAATCCGTCGTCTCCCGAAAGGCTCGTCCCCGGGCAACCAATAGACCGCCACCTAACAACGTATCTGGACTCCTCCTTGGGATCAAGTGCGGGCGGTCTCTAGTCTTCTCCTTCTAGGAAAGCAGAAGTGTCGGTCGTCGAGGTGCTTGCCGTGTCGGAACGGTCTCGATGGTGATGAGCGGAGGGGGTCGCGACGGCACACGTATCTACGGCCTCTTTCGTTGGAGCCAACGTGGGCTCCGGGCCAGGATGAAATCCGCACACGGGGAGCCAATCGCTGTCACGGCCCCGTCCGGTCAGGCTTCTACTCACCTTGAGGAGAGGCGCCGACCTCAGGCGGCAGAGGGGTAGAGGCGACCAAGAAAAAGAGCAGAAGCACCAACGTCAGACAGACCACGGTGCCCGCGAGGCGCTCGCCGTGCCAGAGGCTTTCAAACCACTGCCGAAACTCACTCGCGAGCACGTTGGCTTTGCCGCCGTAGACTTCCATTTCGCGGAGATACTGCTTGGAGTCCTCGGGTTCATAACCCAACGGGTTGGCTGGGGCGGGTGTGGCGGTGAGATAGATCACGAGCGCGCTACCAAGGCCCACTAACAAAATGGCTACGGCAATTAACCTGCGTCGAGCCTGTAGCGGTCCGGAGTTCAGAATCATGTCGCGCAAATCGGCGAGGGCTGTGCCGCACTAACGATATCAAGTTCGGCGGCGAGCGCAAAGCCGTTAAGGGGCCGGAATGCGAACGGAAGCCCTTGGCCGCGGAATCGTCGCGTAGACACCGAACCCTGTCGGCCGCATGCATCCCGGCGTCGGGCACGCACGAAAGCCGGCGGATCCCTTCCGCACATGGACGATGCGCCGGCAGTCGCGGCAGAAGTAGTTGTCGTAGCCCGGAAGGTTCGAGCCGATCGGGGCGAAGGACTGGTTCACGGTGCCGGTGCTCACGGGGCGAGATGGTAACGCTGACGCCTTCGACCGGGCTCTTTCTCCGCGGGGAGCGAAGACGCGCGCGGCGGGCGATGGACAGCCGCGAAAAGAACAAGGCCGCCGTGCGCCGGTTCTTTCTACCCTCTCCGACCTCGGCATCCCGACGCTATGCGCGCTAATTCTTACGCTTCCTCGCCTCGGCGGGGCGGGCGACGAAGCGGGCTCGTCGTGCTCGGTGAGAAGGCTCAGGTTCTCCGGCTCGGGTGCCGTCGCCTTCGGAGCGACCTTGAACGTCGAGAAGAGCCGCGAGGGGAGGTCTAGCTTCTTCCCCGCGAGAAGCTCGCCCACCGTCACGAGCTGGAGCGTCGCATGCTTTGTTCCGAGCGGCGAAGAGTAGAAACCCGCGCTCGCGGCCTCGGAGCGCATCGGCTTCGTGGGCTCCTCGAACGAGATGAGGACTCCGATCTGCGCCTTTTCGCGCTCGACCACACCCCGAAGGTCGCGCACCTGGGAGGCCGTCACGCCTCCGGCCTTCACAGAGAGGATGACCTGCTTTGTTTTGGCCGTGTCGGCCTCGTCGTGGAAGAAGAGACGCCCGTCGATCCCCTTGTCGGCTCCCTTCTTCAATTCTGCCGGACGGGCGCCCACCATTGGAACTGATAGGGGTCCTTCTCGGCGAGTTCCTTCGCATCGTCGACCGTCACAGGCTCGCCGATGACCTTGTAAGTCTTCTCGATCTCCGGCCCGAAGGTGTCCCGCAGGCGCGTCTTGATGAGGTTGATCGCAAGGTGCGTGATGTCGATTCCGATCCATCGTCGCCCGAGTGCCTGTGCCGCTGCGACCGCAGTCCCGCAGCCGCAGAACGGGTCAAGCACGAGGTCTCCCGCGTTCGAGCTGGCGCGCACGATGCGCTCGAGAAGCGCTTGAGGCTTCTGTGTCGGGTAGCCGAGACGCCTCAGCCGCGGCCGAGCAGGGCCTTCGGCGCACGTCGCGCTGGACGTTCGAGAAGCCCCTGCGCCTTCACCTCGAACGGGCTCTCGCCAGCTGACGGCTCCGTCCCGCCTCGGACCTAGCCCTTTTTCGCGTTGCCGCGTTCGCCCGACAGGAGCCCGTGCAGATCGTAATGGCCGCCGTCAGCGTGCGAGCGCGACCCCGGCGGCGGCCGTCGGAGAGACAGCGATCGACTGGGGGAGGTGCGCGCCCTCGACCCAGACGATGCGCTGCTCGTCGAGCGCGGCCTCCAGCGACTTCACGGCGGCCCGGAGCGCCGCGCGCGTATGCACGTCCTCGCCCCCTCCCCAATCGAGGGCGGCGACGGGCGCCGCCGTTCCGGCGAGCCACACGACGAGCGGAACGCCCAGGTCCGAGAGATACGCGCGAGCGGCACGCGCGGACCGGAAGCTCGCGTCCGGGTTCCCGGTCAGGACGAGGACGACGGCGCGGGGATGGCTGTACTCGGCGGCGGTGAGCGCGGCCGCAACCACGGCGTCCGCGAGGCGCGGGCACGCTCGTCCGTCCCACGGTGACGCCACGAACCTGTCCGCGAGAACCGACTGGAGCCCCCGCCCCATGGAAGCGGGATACGAGCGCGGAAACACCTCGTGAGCGGTCTGTGACCCCACGGTGAAGTTGGGGTAGGCGAGCAGCGTCCGCACGGAAGGTTTGCCTCGCCATTTGCCCGTGGCGTCGAGCAACACCCGCGTGCCCCCCATGCGCCGGAACGCGGACTGCCCGTCGCCGTCGAGGACGAAGACGATCGAGGGATCGTCCTCCTCCGTCGCGACGACGCGGAGCGGGGCACTGTTCGCGAGGAACCAGCCGTCCATCGCCTCGGGAGCCGGCAGCCTGCCATCCGGGGCTCGCACCGGGAATGCGGTCAACTCCTTCTGCGTCTCGTCGCGGGCGCGGCCGCCGAACGAGATCTCGGCCGTCGCGGAGATTCGCATCCGGAAGTCCGCGACCGCCCGCAGGAAGTGCAGCCGCTCCGGGACGAAGGGCGGCAGTTCGATCCGCTCGGGGTCCGGCACCGCGAGGGGGTTGCCGTCGAAGGTGACGGTCACCTTTTCGGGCCGCGCGCCGACGGTGCTTTCCCATGCGAGCCGAGCGACCCGTCCGGTGCCGCCTTTGCCCGGTAGCAGCGCGAGCGCCACCTCGGTCGCGGGCCGCGGGAAGTTGACACGCTGGCGCGCGCGGCCGATCTCGGCTCCGCGGGTGTCCCGCGCGATCGCGTCGAGATGGTGGGGGGCGGGAGCGGAGCCGAAATCCACGCGGAATTCCCACGGCGGCGCGTTGCGATACTCGACCGGCTCGCCGTCGAGGAGAAGCTCGATCGATGCCGTACCGGGCGGCGCGTTCAGCGCGATCGCGCGCGGGCCGCTGACGATGCCGAGGAGCAGGGTCAGGAACGTCAGCACGGCAGTGTTTCGCTCAGGCCTGCGAAAGAAGAGCCTGAACGCGGTCGAGGATCTTCCCCGCGACCTCGGCCTTGGAGAGAAGGGGAAGCTCCTGAGCCCCCATGGCGTCTATCAGCGTCACCCGGTTCGTGTCGGAGCCGAATCCCCCTCCCGGCTGCGTCACGTCGTTCGCGACGATCAGCGAGAGGCGTTTTTCCTTCAGCTTCTTTCTCGCGTGCGTTAGGAGGTCGCCCGTCTCGGCGGCGAACCCGACGACGCACGCGGGCCGCGCGCGCGCCGCCGTGACGACGGCGAGGATGTCGGTCGTGCGCTCGAGCTCGACGGCAGGAGGGCCTAGGTCCTTCTTCAGCTTCTTGGCGGCAGGACGGGCCGGCCTGAAGTCCGCGACGGCCGCCGCCATGACGAGCGCGTCCGCGCCGGCACACGACTCGAGGACGGCATCGGCCATCTCCTGCGCGGTTGCGACATCGATGCGCGAGGCGCCCACGGGCGTCGGCAGGGCGCAGGGAGCCGCGACGAGCGTGACCGCCGCTCCGCGATCCAGCGCGGCTTGCGCCACGGCGAAGCCCTGTTTGCCGGAGGAGCGGTTCGCGATGACGCGCACGGGGTCGATCGGCTCCTGGGTGCCGCCCGCCGTTACGACGACGCGCCGCCCGGCCAGGGGGCCGTTCCGGCCAGCCGCGAGCCTCACGTGTCCGAGGATCTCTTCCGGCTCGAGCATGCGCCCGCGTCCCTCGAGGCCGGAAGCCATCCGGCCGTCCGCCGGCCCGATCACGGTGGCGCCGCGCGCCCGGAGCGTCGCGAGGTTCGCCTGGACCGCGGGATGCTCGAACATGCCGGCGTCCATCGCGGGAGCGACGAGGAGAGGGCATCGCGCCGCCAGTGCGGTCACCGTGAGGAGGTCGTCGGCGAGCCCGTGCGCGAGCTTCGCGAGGATGTCCGCGGTGGCGGGCGCGACGACGAGAAGATCCGCTCCGTCCGCGAGGCCCACGTGCAGGATGTGCGCCTCCTCGCTCCAGAGATCCGCGGGCGCGGGGCGCCCCGTGAGGGACTGAAACGTGAGCGGCGTGACGAAGCGCGACGCGGCGGCGGTCAGGATCGCGTCCACGCGGGCGCCGGCCTTCGTCAGCCGGCTCGCGAGATCCGCGGCCTTGCAGGCGGCGATCGAGCCGCTGACGCCAAGCAGGATTCTTTTTCCGCTGAGAACGGGGATGACGCTCACCTCAGCCGCCGGCGTTCATTTCGTGGATGAGGCGCAGGCCGTCGAGCGTCAGCCACGGAGCCACGACGTCGATCGACGTCGTCTCTTTCGCGATCGTCTCAGCCAGTCCGCCGGTCGCGATCGTTTTCATCGAGGGTCCGAGCTCCTTCTTGAACCGCTCCACCATTCCCTCGACGAGGCTCACGTAGCCGAAGAGCAGCCCCGACTGGAGGGAATGCACGGTGTTCTTCCCGATGAGCGCGGGCGGGCGTACGAGATCCACGCGCGGGAGCTTCGCCGCGCGCTGGAAGAGCGCGTCGGCCGCGATGCCGATGCCCGGCGCGATCGCGCCCCCCAGATAGTCGCCCTCGGGGCCGATGGCGTCGAACGTCGTCGCGGTGCCGAAGTCCACGCAGCACGCCGGGCCCCCGTAAAGATGCCGGATCGCGACGGCGTCCACGACGCGGTCCGCGCCGACCTGCTTCGGATCATCGTACCGGATGTGCACGCCCGTTTTCACGCCGGCATCCACGACCAGAGGCGCGCGCCCGAGATAGCGCGTCGCGGCCTCTTCGAGGACGCTCGTCAGCGGCGGCACGACGGAGGCCATGACGACCGCGTCCACCGCGTCCGCGTCGAAGCCCGCATGATCGAGCAGTTCGTCGAGCAGGAGTCCGTACTCGTCCGCGGTGCGGTTGTGCACGGTCGCGAGACGCCAGCGCGGGCCGGGCGTCTCCCCGTCGTAGAGGCCGAGCGTGATGTTGCTGTTTCCGACGTCGATGGCGAGGAGCATCAGGTGCCTCCGAGGACGACATTGTCGATGAGGCGCGTCCCGCCGAAGCGCACCGCAAGGGATACGAGGGCGGGCCCCGCGACCCGCTCGAGCTCGAGAAGCGTCATGGCGTCGGCGACCGAGACGTAGTCCGGGCGCGCGAGCGGTTCCCCCGCGAGCGTCTCGTTGAGCACGGCGCGCAACCGGCCGGCATCGCGCTCGCCGGACTCGAAGGCGGCGCGCGCGGCGAGAAGGGCGCGGCGGAGCACCGGAGCCGCGCGGCGCTCTCCGGGCGAGAGGTAGACGTTGCGGCTGCTCAGGGCGAGACCGTCCGCCTCGCGCACGATCGGACACACGACGACGTCAACGGGAAACGAGAGGTCGGCGACCATCCTTCGGATCACGGCGACCTGCTGCGCGTCCTTCTGGCCGAAGTACGCCCTGTCCGGCTCGAACACGTTGAAGAGCTTCGCGACCACGGTTGCTACGCCGCGGAAATGGCCGGAGCGGCGCGCACCCTCGAGCGGCGCGCTCACCTCTTCCACGGTGATGAAGGTCTGGAACCCGGGCGGGTAGACGTCTCCCGGCGACGGAGTCCAGACGGCGTCCACGCCGAGCGACTCGAGGTGGCGGAGATCGTTCTCCGGGGTTCGTGGGTAAGCGGCGAGGTCCTCGTTTTCTCCGAACTGCGCCGGATTGACGAAGATGCTCGCCGCGACGCGGTCGTTTTCGCTCCGCGCGCGCGCGACGAGCGACAGGTGGCCCGCGTGGAGAGCGCCCATCGTGGGCACGAGGCCCAGCGTGCCGCCCGCGCCGCCCGCACCGGCACGGAAGGCGCGCACCTCGTCGGCCGTCGTGAGGACGTTCATGGACGGGTCCTTTCAGCGGGCAATCCGCGCCTCCCATTCGCGCGTGAGCGCCCGGAAGACGTCCTCGTCGAGCGGCTGCGAGTGGGCGGTCTCCGGGAAGCGCCCGGCGGCGACGTCGTCGATGTAGGCGCCGAAGGCGCGCGCCATCTCCTCGCCGAGGTTCGCGTAGCGCTTGACGAACTTCGGCGTGAAGCCGTCCGTCATGCCGAGGAGGTCGTGCGTTACGAGCACCTGGCCGCCGCACGCCGGGCCCGCGCCGATTCCGATCGTGGGGATCGAGAGGCGCTGCGTGATCAGGGCGGCGAGGCGGTCGGGCATCGCCTCGAGGACGAGCAGGTGACACCCGGCCTCTTCGAGAGCGTGTGCATCCTCGATCAGCGTGCGCGCCGCGGCGGCCGACTTGCCCTGCGTGCGGAATCCGCCGAGCTGATTCACCTTCTGCGGCGTCAGGCCGATGTGGCCCACGACCGGGATTCCGGCCGCGACGATGGCCCGGACCGCGGGCACGATTTCGCGTCCGCCCTCGAGCTTGACGGCGTTCATGCCGCCGTCCTTCAGGAACCGGCCCGCGTTCAAGAGCGCATCCTCGACCGACGTCTGGTACGACATGAACGGCATGTCGCCGACGAGGTGCGCGATTTGCGCCCCGCGGGAAACGGCGCGGGCGTGGTGGAGCATGTCCTCCATCGTCACGGGGAGCGTCGTGTCGTACCCGAGGACGACCATGCCGAGCGAGTCCCCGACGAGGATGGAGTCCACGCCCGCGCGGTCGAGAGCGCGCGCGGTCGGGAAGTCGTACGCGGTGAGCATCGTAATCGGCTCGCCGCGGTCCTTCTTCGCCTGAAGCGTGAGGAGCGTGATTTTTCGCTGCGGGAGAGTGGAGACGGTGGACATGGCTATCTTCTCCATCGAAGTAAGACGCCGATCGGAGGAAAAAGACAAAGAGCCGAAGGAAGCGGAGGACGTCGACGCGTCCGGGTCGCATCACGCGATCCCGGCGCGTGGGGAAGCATACCCCCGTCAGGCGATATTCTCCTCAGACTGGCAAAACGAGCGGGATTTTTCCGTTCCTGATCCTGTAAAGGGCTGAAATAGCAGAGAGATAGACGAAGCGCCATACGCCTTTGGCCCGGGAAGAAGGCGACTTCCGGAGCCTTTGGTCGAGGCGGGGTGCGGGGTACGGGGCGCGGTCGTATCGATTTTCCTCTTGACAGGCTGTGTTTTATGACAGAATTCCATCGGGTTCAGTTTCGGGTACCTCGCCAGCGGCTTACGCGGGCGTGGCACTTGAGTCGGAGTTCGTGCATGGCAGCGTGGAACACGACGGACGGCATGGGCTTGACGCCGGCACTCGCCGGTGGTGGCTCGATGTCGAATCTGTCGGAAGCCTCCGTCCTGCGCGCCGTGCTCTCCGACGAGCTTCCCGCCGGTGACGACGTCACGTCCGAGGCCGCGGGCGTCACGCCCGGCGAATGGGATTGGACCGCGCTGAACAGCGTGCTCCGCCCAAAGCTCATCGGTCTCGCGGTGAGGAAATATAACTTCAGCCGCGAAGAGGCGGAAGACGCCGTCCAGACCGTCTACATGCGCGTTCTCGCGCGCGACCCGCGCGTGAAGGACCCGATCGGCTACGTGAAGATCGCATTCCTGAACACCTGCCTGAACATCGCGATGGCCAAGGAACGCAGCGTCCAGCAGATGCCGGAAGGCATGGACGTGTCCGATCCGAAGTGCGAGCGCGTTACCGCGCGCCTCGAGGCCGTGCGCATGGTGAACAAGGCCATCCGCAGCGCGGGCCCGAAGTGCAAGCGCATCGTGCGGCTTTATTTCGGGCAGGAGTACAGCCTGGCCGACATGACGAAGGCCACGGGCTACTCGAAGAAGACCGTCTGGAAGCGCATCTGGGGCTGCCTCGACAAGATGCGGAAGGTGCTCGCGTGAGCGCGGAATTCCAGGGCGCGGCTTTCTCCCCGGCGTCGGCGGCGCACCCCGAGCAGTGGGAGCTCTTCGAGCTCCTGACCGAGGGGACGACGGAGTTGAACGCGCACGTGAAGGCGCACGTCGCCACGGGCTGCCCGTCCTGCGGAAAACACCTCGCCGACATCCGCACGCTGTCGAAGGCGCGCGAGATGAAGGAAGAGTTCGACGCCTTCTTCGACGAGCTGCCGCAGGACGACGCGCCGGCCGATGAGCGCGAGGAGTTTCTCCTCAAGTTCAAGAAGAAGAGCCGCCCCACGGACCGCCTCGGCCGCCTCGCCCACGATGGCCGCCAGCTCGCGGCCGAGATCGTGAAGGCGGTTTCGGAAGAGGGGGCTAGCGGCCTGGACAAGGCGAAAGAGCTGCTCGGAAAGATCGAAGCGGATCCGAGCCGCGGCTATGCCTACCTCTACGCGTGCCAGCTCGCGATGCCGAAGGTGCCCACGGATCCCGCGAAGTTCCTTGGATTCGCGAAGGCTGTCGCGGAATCGACGAAATGCCTTCCGTTTCTCAGGGACAAAGGTCCTGCCCAGCCGGTGTGCCGCGAACAAGTCCTTGGAGAGGCGGCTCTCGTGGAATCGAGCGCATTGAACTTCCTCGGACGAGCCGAGGAGGCCCAGGCATCCGCGTCGGCCGCCCGCGTCCACTTCCTTGCAGCAGGCGAGGACAGCTTTGCTTTGGCCCTCGTCGACTTCTTCGAAGGGTCGGCTGCGACCTTTGCGGGCCAATTCGCTGTCGCATGGAAGCTCCTGAAAGGCGCACGCTCGGAGTTCCAGCTCTACGGGCAGGAGAACTGGCAGGGAAGAACGGAAGCAGCCATAGGTGTTCTCCTCTTCGGCAAGGAGAGGTACCAGTCCGCCCTGCATTTCTATGACGGGGCGGTCAGACTGCTCCATCCCGAACTTGATGGAGCTGCGTACACCTCAACCCTGGTTAATCGCGGCTTCTGCCTCGTCAGGGTGGGTCGCCTTGAGGCAGCCAAGGCCGCTTATGCGCGCTGCATCAGCCACGCACGCCGCCTCGGAATGTCGTCTCACCTCTTGATGATTCGAAGCGGGCTCGCGACCATTGAACTGCTCAAAGGGAATACGACCCGAGCCCTGCGGTCCTTCGAGCGAGTGTCAGCGGACGCTACAGAGCAGGGACTCGAACATTTCGTGCTTTGCGCTCAGCTCCGAGTCGCGGAGTGCTTGTCCCGGCTCGGGCTTTCGGACGAGGTCGCGCAACGGGTGTCTGCCATTCGAAACTCGGTTTTCTCGGAGTCGATTTCGTCTAATCCTGCATACCGAGAACTGTGCGAGAGCATCGGCAATCAAGCTGCCTCCCCGGATTTGATCGCGCACATCGCGGATTATTTCGAGGGCAGAAACCGGGGCGTTCGGAGCCCCTACAAACCGTTCCGTCTCGTGGCGAACGGTTACTGAACGATCTAGCGAAAACGTACACCGGTCAGGAGGGCGGGTGCCATGAATCGGGTGCCCCAAAAGAATCTTTATCCAAGGGGGGTCAAAGGTGTGCCCCCGTCTGTCCGTGTATATAGCCCACCCCTGAAAGAACTCAGCGGTGACCAATTCGCCATTTGCTCACTTGAGCTTGTCTAGGAGGACGACATGTTTGATGCGCTATTCTCATGGTTTTTTGACTTTTGCATCACAACGGGGCCGATCGCGGGCTGACAACTAAACCCAATAACTGACCAATTGACTGGTTGGCGCTAGCCCTGTGCGAGGTGTGTCTGCGCGGGTTGATTGCGCATTTTGCCCAATTCTTGTAACCTTCAAACACTGAATTGGGTCCCCGAAAAAACTCTTTTGGGTGTGGGGGTCAAAGGCCCGCCGCCGCCTGTCCTTACTAATAGCCCACGAATTTAAGATTGCGCTCGCCGCCGGAGAATCTCCTGCGCAAGCGGAGCGCTCCACCCACTGAGCCTCAATCTTCGACGAGGGTGTGACCCGATTGAGTCAGCGCGACGACGGCGCGAGCCGCTTGGGCGCGCTTCACGAGCAGGTAGTCCGTGTCGAACGTCCCGATCGCGAGCAGGCTGACGCCGGCGTCCGCGAGGGGCTTTGCCATGCCGGCGAGAATTCCGACCGTGTCGAGCGGGAAGGGGCCGTGGATCTTCAGGAGGGCGAAGCCGCCTTCGCCGCGGAAGCTCTCGGGCTGGGGGGCCGGGACGCGGGCCTCCTCGCACACGATCGAAAGCTCGTCCGCAGTCCGCGTGACGGACGTGAATCCGCCCGGGGCCGAGGCCCAGAGCGGCAGGGCGGTATCCGCCGGCAGGCGGCAGACGGCGAAGGTGCCAGGAACGACGGAGAATTTCTGGCGAGGCATCGCGCCGGGATGATAGCCGTCGCCGGGGGTGCGGGTCAGGTGCGGTCGGTCAGGTGCGGTCGGGATGCGGGGCGGTCGCATGCTCGGCACCGCGGTTCGGCTGCAGGTTGTGCTTGATGACCTCGCCCTCGGCGATGTAGATGGCCTCTTCGCCGATGTTCGTGGCGAGGTCGCCCACCCGCTCGAGGTTCTTCGAGATGCTCATGATCTCGATGGACGCGCTGATGAGCGCCGGATTCTCGGCCATGTAGGTCAGGAGCTCGCGGATGATCGACTTATTCCTCTCGTCGAGGATGTCGTCGCGCTTGCAGACCGCGAGGGCGAGCTCGCTGTCCTTCCTCACGAACGCGTCGAGCGCCTCCTGGAGCATGCCGCGCGCGATCTCGGCCATGTAGGGGACGTCGATCCACGGTTTGAACGGACGGAACCTCGACATGCGCTCGGCGGCCTCGGCGATGTTCACGGCGTGATCCCCGATCCGCTCGAGGTCGGCGTTGATCTTGAGCGACGAGACGAGGAGGCGGAGGTCGCCCGCGACGGGCTGCTGCGTGGCGAGAAGCTCGATGGCGTCTTCGTCGTTCTTGATCTCCATCTGGTCGATCACCTTGTCGTGCTCGATCACCCTGCGCGCCTTCGCGGCGTCGGACTCGACGAGGGCCTCGACGGCGAGGCGGATCTGGTTCTCGACTTCCGCGCCCATGCCGATGAGCTGGCGGCGCAGGCTCTCGAGCTTCTCGGAGAAGTGTTCCTTCATGAGTTCTCCTTGGTGCGTTCCGCGGCGACGCCATGCCGGGCCGCCGCCGGCAGCGTGACGGTGAAGCAGCTGCCCTTGCCGGGCTCGGAGTCCACGCGGATCGCGCCGCCGTGGAGGATGAGGAGGTGCTTGACGATGGCGAGGCCGAGGCCCGTGCCCGGGACCGACTTCGCGCGAGAGGGATCGACGCGATAGAAGCGCTGGAAAATGCGGTCCTGTTCCGTGCGGGGAATGCCGATGCCGCGATCCACGACGTGAACGACGAGAGGAGAGATCCGGTCCCCGCCGTCCGGTGCGCCATCCGGAGCCCCGCCCTCGGCGAGGACGTCCACCCGCTGGCCGGGGGGCGAGAATTTCACCGCGTTGTCCACGAGGTTTCGGAAGACCTGCGAGATGCGCCGGCGGTCTCCAAGGAGCTCGAGCTGTTCGTCCGCCTCGACGGCGACGATCACGCCCCGTGCCCCGGCCGCGGGAGCGAGGTCGCGCACGACCGAGAGGAGGAGCGGCTTCAGCGGGATAGGCTCGATCGCCAGCGTGACCGCGCCAGACTCGATCTGCGAGAGATCCGTCAGGTCCGAGACGAGCGCCTCCATCTCCGACGACTGCTTTTCGAGGATGCTCATGAGGCGCGCGAGATCCGGCGGCAGCTCGTTTTCGCCCGCGAGCGTCTCGACGGCGGCGCGGATCGCCGCGATCGGCGTCCGGAGCTCGTGGGACACGTCGGAGACGAAGCGGCGCCGCATCGTCTCCGTGCGCTCGCGCTCCGTGACGTCCCGGACGACTCCGACGGCGGCAGGCTCGCCCGCAGCCGCGCCGTGCGGAACGGCGCGCACGTTCACCTCGAGCACCTGTTCGGGCGTGATCTCGCCCCCGAGGCGTAGCACGGCGGTTTCTTCGGCGAGGACCTCGCCTCGGATCCCGGCCTCGAAGAGCCGCAGCGTTTGCGGGTCGCGGACGAGGTCCACGAGCGCGTGTCGCGGGGCTCCCGCGGGCGCGCGGAAAAGAGCGAGGGCGGCCGGATTCGCGTCGAGGAGGGCGAGCGTCCGGTCCACGACGACGAGGCCCACGGGAACCTGCTCGAACACGGCCCGGGCGAGGAGGCGCGCCTTCGCGCTTCCCGCGCGCTCCGCGGCCACGAGCTGCGCGAAACGGGCGAGCGCCTGGAATACTTCTTCGGTTTCCTCGGACGAACCCGGCGGAGGAGACGGCCGCCGGCCCTCCGCCGCTTCGGTAACGCCGGCGACGACGCGGGCGAGCGCGTTCGCATGGCGCTGGCGGATGGCGATGACGAGGAACGCGACCATGAGGCCCGCGAGGAGCGAGACCTGATAGAGCGTGCGGCGGAAGGGCGCTTCGAGCAGGTCGAGCTCGTTCTGGCTGATCGCGAGGCGAACGTAGCCGAGGGGAGCCGTCGCAGGCCCGGCGCGCCGCGCGACGTAGACGAGGGGTTCGAGGACGGTGACCGAGCGGCGCTCGCCGAAGCCGATCCCGTCTCGCCGGGCCGCCTCGATCTCGGGGCGCGAGGCGTGGTTCTCGACCGTCGCGAGGCTCTCGGGCGCGACTTCGCTGTCTCCGAGGACGACGCCGTCGGCCGCGATGACCGTCAGCCGGGCGCCCGCCTGGCGGGCGGCAAGCCGGATCCGCTCGCCGGGGCGGGCCTTCGATTTGAGGTCTTCCTCGAATTCAGGGGCGAGGCGCTCGAGTTTCTCGACGAGCGCCTGGCGGCTCCTCTCGTGAACCGCCTGATCGAGCACGCGTCCGAGGACGAACGCGAAGAGGCCCCCGAGGACGATCCCGAGGACGACCGGGACGAGCGAGCGGCGCAGGAGGCGGCTCATCGGGCGAACTTGTATCCGACGCCGACGACCGTCTCGATCACGCCGTCGCCGATCTTCTTGCGGAGCGAGCGGATGTGGACGTCCACGGTGCGCGTCTCGATGTCGGCGGCGTAGTCCCAGAGCCGCGACAGGATGGCCTCGCGCGAGACGACGCGTCCGCCGCTCCGGATGAGCAGCCAGAGGAGGTCGAATTCCTTCTTCGTGAGGTGGACGGAGACACCTTCGCTCTCGGCGGTATGGCGCGCGCGGTCGATCCGCAGGTGGCCGTCGTCGTAGACGTCGTCGGGCGACTGCGGCAGGGCGCTGCGGCGAAGCTGCGCCCCGATGCGGGCCATGAGCTCCCTCATCGAGAACGGCTTCGTCACGTAGTCGTCGGCGCCCAGCTCGAACCCGAGCAGCTTGTCGCGCTCTTCCACGCGGGCCGTGAGCATGAGGATCGGGACGCGGCGGGTCTCGTCGTGTTTCTTCAGCTCGCGGCAGATCGTGAGCCCGTCCACGTCGGGGAGGTTCAGGTCGAGGACGACGAGGTCGGGGGGCCGCGCGAGGAGCGCGTCGAGGGCCACGAGGCCGCCGGCGAAGCGCTCGATCTCGTAACGCCCGTCTTTCTTGAGGTTGTACGTCAGGGTGAAGGCGAGATCGTCGTCGTCTTCGACGACGACGATTCGCTGACGCACGGCGCCCGAGGCGCCGGAAGGCGTGGCGTCGTGCGCCGAAGGCCGGGAGGGCTTCTGTCCCGTCATCAGCCGAATCTCCCCGTAATGTAGTCCTCTGTCGTCTTTTGGTGCGGCTTCGTGAAGATGATCTCGGTCTTGTCGAACTCGATGAGCTTGCCGAGCATGAAGAAGCCGGTCTCGTCGGAGACGCGGGCGGCCTGCTGCATGTTATGCGTCACGATGACGATGGTATAGCGCTCCTTCAGCTCGAAGATGAGCTCCTCGACCTTGCTCGTGGCGCTGGGATCGAGCGCCGAGCATGGCTCGTCCATGAGGAGGACCTCCGGCTCGACCGCGAGAGCGCGCGCGATGCAGAGGCGCTGCTGCTGGCCGCCCGAGAGGCCCAGGGCCGACGTCTTCAGGCGGTCCTTGACCTCGTCCCACAGCGCGGCTCGCTGGAGCGCCGACTCGACGCGCTCGGCAAGCTCCGAGCCGCTGAGGGCGCTGTTGATCTTCAGCCCGAAGGCCACGTTGTCGAAGATCGACTTCGGGAACGGGTTGGACTTCTGGAAGACCATCCCGACGCGCCGCCGCAGGTCGACGATGTCGACGTCCGCGCCGTAGATGTCGCGCGCGTCGAGGAGGACGTCGCCCTCGACGCGTGTGTCCTGGATGATGTCGTTCATCCGGTTCAGGCACCTCAGAAACGTCGACTTGCCACAGCCGGAGGGGCCGATCAACGCGGTTACGGACTTCTCGCGGATTCGAATCGAGATGTCGTGCAGCGCCTGGCTCGCCCCGTAGAAGAAGTTCAGCCGTCGCGCCTCCATCCGGACGATCTCCATCATGAGCGGTGCATCCTCTCGAGGCGTTTCGTGACGACGCGGGCGAGGACGGAGAAGAGGAAGACGACGGAGACGAGGACGAGCGCGCCGGCCCACGCCTGCCGGTGCCAGTCTTCGTAGGGAGAGATCGCGTAGGTGTAGATCTGCACGGGCAGGGACGCGATCGGCTGCGTGAGCGTCGTCGACCAGAAGCGGTTCGAGAACGACGTGAACAGGAGGGGCGCCGTCTCGCCCGCGATGCGCGCGAGGGAGACGAGGATGCCGGTCATGATGCCCGGCAGCGCCGCCGGGACCATGACCGTGAAGGCGGCACGCGAGCGCGTCGCGCCGAGGGCGAGGGCGCCCTCGCGCAGGGTCTGGGGCACGAGGTTCAGGAGCTCCTCCGTCGTGCGCGTGATGATCGGGATCATCATGAACCCGAGGGCGACGCCGCCCGCGAGCGCGCTGAAGCGCTTGACGGGCAGGACGACGAGCGCGTACGCGAAGATCCCGATCACGATGGACGGAATCCCGTTCAGGACGTCCGCCGTGAACCGGACTGCCGTCGCGAGCTTCGACTTCGGGTACTCCGACAGGTAGATCCCCGAGATGAGCCCGACGGGGATCGCGACGAGGGACGCGAGGCCGATGAGGATCAGCGTGCCGGCGATCGCATTCGCCATGCCACCGCCCGCCTCGCCGACGGGCTTCGGCATCTTCGTGAAGAAATCCCAGCTCAGGGACGAGAAACCCTGTTTCAGGACGTAGAAGAAGACGAAGAAGAGCGGGACGAGGGCGACCGCGACGGACGCGCCACAGAGCCCGACCACGACGTTGGAGACGAGCTTGCGCCGGAAGGACCGGCTCATGTGGCCTCGGGCGCGGGGGCCGCCATCGGGGCCGAGGCCTTGACCTCGCGGTTGACGCTCCAGATCAGGAAGCGCGACGCCGCGCTGATCAAGAGCGTGATCGCGAACAGCACGAGACCGATTTCGACGAGGGCGGACAGGTAGAGGTCGTCCGCGGCCTCCGTGAACTCGTTCGCGAGGACGGCCGCCATCGTGTATTGCGGCGCAAAAAGGGACCAGGTGATCCGCGGGCTGTTGCCGATGAGCATGGTCACGGCCATCGTCTCGCCGATCGCGCGGCCGAGGCCGAGGATGACGGCCCCTATGATGCCGGTCCGCCCGTAGCGCATCGTGACCTGGATCGCCTCCCAGCGCGTCGCTCCGAGCGCGTAGGCAGCCTCGCGCTGCGTCGCGGGCACCGCCTTGAGAACCTCTCGCGCGACCGAGGACGTGAACGGGATGATCATGACCGCGAGGATCAGGGCGGCGGAGAGCATCCCGACGCCCAGCGGTGGGCCGGAGAAGAGCGGAAGGCTTCTCGCCCAGGCGGGGGCGAGCAGTTCGAGCTTCCGGACGAGCGGGACGAGGACGAAGACGCCCCAGAGGCCGTAGACGATGGAGGGGATTGCGGCGAGGAGCTCGGTCAGGAAGGCGAGGGGCGTCCGCAACATGCGGGGAGAGAGCTCGGAAAGGAAGATCGCGATCCCGAGAGCGACGGGCGTCGAGATCAGGAGGGCGAGGAACGAGGAATAGAGCGTGCCCCAGATGAACGGGAGGGCGCCGAACTCGCCGGAGACGGGATCCCAGGTCTTCGTCCGCCAGAAATCGAAGCCGAACTTCGCGATCGAGAGGCGCGACTCCCTCCAGAGTACGAACGCGATCCCGCCGACGAGCATGACGACGAGCGCCGCGAAGAAGCCCGTCCCCGCGCGGAATCCGAGGTCGCCGCCTCTCCGCCGCGGGGCCGAGTTCTTTGCCACATGCGCTCCTTCGAAACCGGGGAGCTAGAGCTTGATCTTCCCGAGGGCCTTCGCCTCGAGGGCGACGACTTCCTTCGGAAGCGGCGCGTAGCCGAGCTCAGCGCAGTACTTCTGGCCGTCCGTCAGCGCCCACTTGAAGAAGTCGACCATGACTTTCGCGCGCTTCTTGTCCTTCGGGCTCTCGTAGAAGAGCATCCACGTGAAAGACGAGATCGGGTACGCGTTCGCGCCCGGCGCGTTCGTGATCGAGACGCGGAAGTCGGGCGGCATCGCCTTCGCGGCGCCGGCGGCCGCCTCGGTGACGGTTTCGAGCGAGGCGCGGACGAACCTGCCGTCGTGGTTCTGGACGTCGCCGTAGCTGATGTTGTTCTGGATCGCATAAATGAGCTCGACGTAGCCGATGGCGCCCGGCGTCTGCTTCACGAGGCCGGCGACGCCTTCGTTCCCCTTCCCGCCGACGCCCACGGGCCAGTTGACGGACGTCGCGACGCCGACCCTCTTCTTGAACTCGGGGTAGACCTTCGAGAGGTAGTCGCAGAAGATGTAGTTCGTGCCCGAGCCGTCGGAGCGGTGCACCGCGGCGATGTCCAGGCTCGGCAGGGCGACGCCGGGGTTCAGCTTCACGATCGCCGGGTCGTTCCACTTCGTGATCTTCCCGAGATATATCTCGGCGAGGACGGCGCCCGTGAACTTCAGGCTCGCCGTCACGCCCGGGATGTTGTAGGACGGCGCGACGCCCCCGAGGACGGTCGGGAAGTGGAGGATGGCGCCGGGCGCCCCCGCGAGCTGGTCGTTCGTCATCGGCCCGTCCGAGGCGCCGAAGAAGACCGTCTCGTTCGAGAGCTGCCGGATGCCGCCGCCCGAGCCGATCGACTGGTAATTGATCTCCACGTTCGGGCGCTGCTTGTGATACTCGTCGAACCACTTCGAATAGATGGGAAACGGAAACGTCGCTCCCGCGCCGTTGATCTGCACTGTCTGTGCCGCTACGGGCGCGCCGACGAGCAGCGCCGCGGAGAGCCCGCGAAGGGCAGTCTTGAGACGGATCTTCATGTTCACGTGGTCTCCTTCTCTCTTGTCAAAAGGCACGGCAGTCACGATGAATTATTTATGTAAAGTCCGCGTGAAGCGGCGCTCGGGCCGTGACGCCGTTAGAAGTTGAGGAGCGTGTGGAGCGCATAGTTCTTGTTGTCTGACTTCGCGGGTGTGTAGTTGTCGAACTTCTCCTGGGTAGTGTCAGCCATGAGGGCTGCGACTACGCCGTGGCCGAAGCTGAACCAGTAGGCGACGCCGAAAATCGTGCGTTTCTGCTTCTGATCGAGGTCCTTGTTGGGTTTGAGCTCGTCATAGCGGATGAGGGCCTCGAGACCGAACGTCGTGCGAGGCGTGACCCAGATGGAGAAGTCCCTCGGCTTGACCTCGGCAGCCCCGGGCGAGGCCTGGTTCGTCGCCTCGAGGTATGTGAAGCCGAGATTCACATAGGGGTGCTCAAACGTCGTGTCGACGAGCCAGCGGTCCTTCTTCTGGTCTTTCGCGACGTGGTCCGTGTTCCAGTAGCCCGTGACTCGCCAGCCCTTCGCGATCGCCACGCCCGCGAGCGGACGCAGCGAGGCGCGGACCTGGAAGCCCTTCTGGTCGTTCGCCTCGGCCTTGTTGTAGCCGTCGCCGTTGTAGAAGCCGACGTGGACGTCGCCGTAGTTGTTGGGGAGGTTGAGGTGACTGGAAAGGCCGAAGTCCGAGGACGTCAGGAATCCGTCGCGGTCGACCATGATGGGGCTTTGGAAGCGATACCGGTAGACGCCCTCGGCGTAGTCGATGTATGGCGTCTGCTGGAGGCCGAAACGCACCCATGACCCTTTAGTCGTCCAGTCGTCGAGGTTGAGTTGGGCGAAACCGTACTTGAGCCGTACGGTGAGGCTTCCGTTCAGAGAGCTGCCGGTGCCGGTCTCGCGGGTCACGTCGGTCGTGATCCGGAAGGCCAGGAGATGGTGCATCTGACCCGTCACGTTGAGGTAAGCGCGGGAAAGGTTGAACGCGTTCGGATTGAAATCGCTTCCATCCGCGTTCTTCGACGTCGGCGAGTCCGTGTAGGTGTAGTCCGTGAACATCGTGAAGCCGAGCTTGACCGCGGGCTTGTCGTCCGGTGGCACGTAGCCCTCGGCCGCTGTCACCTGAGCCAGAGCGGGGGGCGAGAGCGCGAGTCCGACGGCACAGATCGCGAACGCGAGGGTCAGGCGTCGGGCCAGGGTCGTCTGCTTCTGCATGACAATCTCCTCCTTTTTCGTCGCGGAGTCTCGCGAAAGGAGGTGAAGGCACAGGGTGACCCGGGTGAAGATTTGATGAAGGGCGTCTTTACAGGGCATTCACTTGAATTGCCCTGCTCCCGGTCCTGCATCTCGAACGCTTTTCATTTAGAGTCTTACGCAAAGGAGTGCGTATGACTGTGTCGATCGATCTCTTCCGGAACGCGGACGACGTCGAGGCTTACGCGGCGGGGCACCGCATCTTCGAAGAGGGCAGCGAAGGCGGCGGCCGGATGTACGGCGTGAAGGAAGGCGAGGTGGAGATCCTCGTTCACGGCGCTCACGTGGAAACGGTCGGGCCCGGCGGCATCTTCGGTGAGATGTCGCTCATCGACTCCAGCCGGCGGAGCGCCACGGCGATCGCGAGGACCGATTGTGTCGTGGTGCCGGTCAACGCGGAACGATTCAACTTCCTCGTGCAGCAGACACCGATGTTCGCGCTGCAGGTCATGAAGATCATGATCGAGCGCCTCCGGCGAATGGACGCGCGAATCTGAGGGAGAGATTGGCGAAGAGCTGCCGACGAAGCAGGACGTTTCGCCCGGAAAGATGGCAACGCACAAGACCCTTGCCGCGATCGACGTCGGGTCGAATTCGATCAAGCTCCTCGTCGCGCGGCGGGACGCCGCGGATCCCGGGCACTGGGCCGAGATCCTTCGTGAGAAGGAGATGGTGAGGCTCGGGCAGGAGACGCTCGCCTCGGGGTCGCTCTCGGAGGAGGCGATGGCCGACGGGATCGACTGCCTCGTTCGCTATGCCGCCCTCGCGCGCGCCGCGGGCGCGACCGCGATCACCGCCGTCGCGACGTGCGCCGTCCGCGAAGCCGCGAACGGAGGCGACTTCGTGAAGCGTGTGCGCCGGGAGGCCGGGCTCCGCCTCAACGTGATTTCCGGCGAGGAAGAGGCGCGCCTCATCACGCGCGCCGTGCGCTCGGATCTCCCGCCGTCGTGCGACCCGCTCCTGGTCCTCGACATTGGCGGCGGGTCGACGGAGGTCGTCGTGGCGAAGGGAGACCGCATCCTTTTGGCCGAGAGCCTCGATCTCGGAGCCGTGCGCCTGACGGATCTCTTCGTCTCGTCGGAGCCCCTCGCGGCGAAGGACGAACGCCGGCTCCGGCGGGCGGTCCGGAGCCGCCTCGAGCGTCTGCGCAAGCCGGTGCGCAACGCGAAGATCAAGACAGCCGCCGGAACGTCGGGCACGATCCTCGCCGTCGCGGCGATCGTGGGGGAGCTCAGCGGATGGTCGCCGGCCGGAGCCGGACATCGCGCGCTCGACCGGAGGGACGTGACGCGGATCGCGGGCCTTCTGGGGAAGTCGACGGCGCGCCAGAAGCTCCGGATCCCGGGCCTCGAGGCGGACCGGCGGGACATCGCGGTCGCCGGGGCGATCCTGCTGGAAGAGCTGCTCCGCGCCTTCGATGTCGAGACCCTCCTCGTGTCCGAGCGCTCGCTGCGCGACGCGCTCGTGCTCGAGTCGCCGGCGCCGGCGCTGCGCGGCCGTCGCCTGGAACGCAACATCCGGCGCGATTCCGTGGCGCGCCTCACGAGGCGCTCGGGCTTGTCGAACGTGCACGCGGGCCGTGTGCGGGACCTCGCCCTTTCCCTCTTCGACCAGACGCACAGCCTCCATCAGCTCACCGCGCTCGAGCGCGAGTGGCTCGAGCACGCCGCCGCGCTTCACGACATCGGACTCTCGGTGGCGTATGCGCGCCACCATCACCACTCGCATTACCTGATCCTGCACGGCGATCTCAAAGGCTTCACGAGGGACGAGGTGGAGCTCATCGCGCTCGTGGCCCGTTACCACAGGAAGGCGGTTCCCGGCGATCCTCACGAGCCGTTCCGGAAACTGGATCCCTGGAAAAAGCCCGTCGTCGAGAAGCTCGCCGCGATCCTCCGCGTCGCGGACGCGCTCGACCGGGCGCACCGCGGACTCGTCAAGCGGGTCCGCGTCACGTTGCGCGGAAAGAAGCTGCACGTGGCCCTCTCCGCGCGTGCGCCGCTGGACCTCGAGCTGTGGGCTTTGAAGAAGAAGGCCCGTCTTTTCGAGAAGACCTTCGGGGTGAAGCTCGTCGCCCGCGCGGTTGTCGGATAACCGGCCCGTGCTCCCCGCCGTGATCGTTCTCCTTGCCGCTCAGGTGTCGTCCTCGACGACGGCGCCGACGACGGCGCCGACGCCCACGGATCCGAAAATAGTGGCCGCCGGAGAGGCCGTCACCTTCGGCGGAACCGTGAAGGCGCCCGCGGGCCTGCGCGGCTCGGGCGAGAGGAAGCCGGACCCCCTCGTCGACGGGCCGTCCGCGACGAACTGGAAGCGCGTGGGCCGAGTTCAGGCCGAGATCATCGACGCGAGCGACACCTCAAAACGAGTTCGGAAACGAAGGGCACGCCCAGGACGATCACGCTTGGATCTGCGGCGGGGGGGACGCCCGGCGCCACGCCTTCGGCCTCTCCCTCCGCGACCGGGGAGACCCCGACGGACAGCGCGCCGAGCGCCGCTGACGTGCGCGTCGTCAGCGTCTCGAACGACGGGATCGTCGACGCTGCCGGAGGCGTCCGTGTGGCGGGAACGATCCGGAACGCCGGGGACCAGACGGTGTGCGGCATCGTGATCCTCGTGAGAATCCTCGACAGCAGGGGAGCGTACCTTTCCTCGTCCCAGACTCCGCCGGACGTGACGATTCTGCCGTCCGGGGAGACGACGAGCTTCCACACGACCGTTCAGGCGCCGCCGGGCATTCGCGGCGCGCGGACGAGCCCCGACCGCCGCGACGTGACGGACGGGAGCACGACCATGGCGGGCGACTGGAGGCTGCTGGGCGGCGCCGAGGCGAAGGTCGTCGACGCGACTCCGTGCCCGAAGTGACGTCCGAAACGAGAGAAACGCCAGAAACGCGAGAATCGGATCAGCGCGCGGGAGGCTTTCCCTTCGCGAGCGTCTTCTTCGTCTGGATGTAGCTGCTCAGGATGCGAAGCGTCGCGCCGCGCGTGTTCGGGTTGCGGCTGAAGACGGCGGTCGTGGCTTCCGGGCCCGCGGCCTTGTTCTGCCAGAGGTAGTCCTCGATGAACTTGTTCGGCTGCGAAGGCTTGCCCCAGCCCGCGTGGAGATCCTTCAGGATCCGGTCGGCGGATTCGGAGGACATCTCGATGTAGACCTCGGCGAACCGGTTTTCCCAGAATTCGTACACGATCTTGTCCACGGTGGCGCCCGCGAACGTGAAGTCGTCGTTCGGAATCCAGCAGAACTTGGACTCGGCGTGGTCGTCCAAGACTTCCATGTGCGCGACCGGGACTCCTCCCCATTTGAAGTCCCGGAAACCGGGCTTCATCCCGCCGCTCGCGTCACCCTTCCCGCCGAAAAGACCCATCGCGTCGTCTCCTTCGAAAGGAAAAGGATAGCGCGTCCCGGCGGAAGAGCCCTTCAGGCCCCCGGTTTCGACGCCGCGTCGAGGAGCTCCATGTCGACGCGGGGCATCACGTCGCCCCCGGCATGGCGGCGCTGGACTTCGGCGCGGGCGAGCGTCCCTTTCGCCGGACTCTGCCGGAGCGCGTTCACGGCACCGACAGTGATCGTGTACGTTCCGCAGACACCGCAGCGCAGTTCGATCTCGGCGGTCGCCCTCCGGGATCCGAGAGCGGATCCGCCGCAGAGGAGACAGGTCATGTCGACGATCGACACGTTGCACCTTGCAGGCAACTAGGATTCTTTCACCGACGGGGGAGGAAGGGAAGTGGTACCCCCAGAGGGATTCGAACCCTCGATCTCCACCTTGAAAGGGTGGCGTCCTGGGCCGCTAGACGATGGGGGCACACGGGACTGCTTCGACTTCCGGACTTCTGCGGAGGACTGGTGAGCCGTGTGGGACTCGAACCCACGACCCCCTGCTTAAAAGGCAGGTGCTCTAACCTACTGAGCTAACGGCCCGCCCGGCGGCGGAGTGTAGCAGGGCCGGACCCAGGTCACGCCGGCAGACCGACCGTCGCCTTCAGCCAGCCGTCGAGCGCCGTGCCCGGCCGGACGATCGTCTCTTCGCGTTTGGCGCCGGTCGAAAGCAGGCCGACCTTCGCGCCGACGATCTCCTCGAGGGCGGAGACGTACTCGCGCGCGCGTCCCGGCAGCCCCTCCCACGTCTCGATGCCCGCGATGGGGGCCTTCCAGCCGGGGAACGACCGATAGACCGGCTGCGCGCGCTCGTAGAGGTCCGCGCGCGCCGGCACGGCCGAGACGGGCTTGCCGTCGATGACGTAGCCGGTGGCGATGCGGATCTCGTCGTGGTCGTCGAGAACGTCGAGCTTCGTCAGCGCGATCGCGTCGAGGCCGGTCACGCGCAGGGCGGCGCGCGCGACAACGGCGTCGAACCAGCCGACGCGTCGCGGACGGCCCGTGACGGTGCCGAACTCGTTTCCGCGCTTCCGGATTCGTTCGCCGGTCTCGTCCTTGAGCTCCGTCGGAAACGGGCCGGACCCGACGCGCGTCGTATAGGCCTTCATGACGGCCACGACGGCGCCCAGCGCGGACGGGGGAAGGCCGAGCCCCGTGCACGCGCCGCCCGGCGCGCAGGATGAGGACGTCACGAAGGGATAGGTCCCGTGATCGACATCGAGCATGACGCCCTGGGCGCCTTCGCAGAGGAGCTTCTTGCCCTTCGCGAGCTCGTCGTGCAGGAAGACGGAGGTGTCGGTGACGAATCGCGCGAGCTTCCGGCCGCACTCGACGTAGGTCTCGAGCGTCTCCTCCACCGGCGCGCCCTCGACGCCGTAGAAGTGCTTCAACACGGCATCGTGATGCGAGACGACAGGCCGGGCGATCGCGCAGAAGCGGTCGGGGTCGATGAGGTCGGCCATGCGGAGGCCGCTGCGATTCGCCTTCGACTCGTACGCCGGGCCGATGCCGCGCGAGGTCGTGCCGATGTTCGCGCCGCCGAGCGCCTTCTCGCGCGCTCCGTCGAGGAGCGCGTGAGTCGGCAGGATGACGTGCGCGCGGTCGGAGACGAGGAGGTTGTCGCCGATCGCGATCCCTGCCGCCCGCAGCGAGTCGATCTCGGAGAGGAGCGCGCGCGGGTCGATCACGAGACCGTTCCCGATCACGTTCATGACCCCGCCGCGGCAGACGCCCGACGGGACGAGGCGCAGCGCGAAGTGCTTGTCGCCGAACTTCACGGTGTGGCCGGCGTTGTGGCCGCCCTGGTAGCGGGCGACGAGGTCGAAGGAGGGAGAAATGAGATCGACGACCTTGCCTTTGCCTTCGTCGCCCCATTGGCCCCCGATGACGGCGAGGGCCGAGCCTTTGATGTGTGTCACTTTCGAATTGTAACGCCGCCCCATTCACCCCTTCGAGGAAAAGAGTCGTCACCCGGTGCACAATGTCACCTCGTGCGCCAGACGATCGAGATCGACGGGGACTCTCTTTCACTCGAAGATCTCTCTTCCGTATCCCGCGGCAACGCATCCGTGGTCCTCGCACCGCGCGCCGCGGTCCGCGTCGACGCGGCGCGCGCCGTCATCGACCGCGCCGTCGCGGAGAACCGTGTCGTCTACGGCGTCACGACGGGTTTCGGGAAGTTCGCCGACGTCGTCATCCCGCGGGAGAAGCTCGGGCAGCTCCAGCTGAATCTCGTGCGGAGTCACGCGGCCGGGACGGGGCGGCCGCTGGCCGCGCCGGCCGTGCGGGCCGTCATGCTGCTCCGCGCGAACTGTCTGGCGAAGGGATTCTCGGGCGTCCGAAGGGAAACGCTCGAGCTCCTTCTCGCGTGCCTCGAAAGGGGAATCCACCCGGTCATCCCGGAGCAGGGCTCGGTCGGCGCGTCGGGGGATCTCGCGCCGCTCGCGCATCTCGCGCTCGCCCTCGTAGGGGAAGGCGAAGTCGAATGGAACGGGAAGCTCCTGCCGTCCGCCGAGGCGCTCCGGGCCGCGGGCCTTTCCGCCGCCGTCCTCGAGGCGAAGGAAGGGCTCGCCCTCATCAACGGGACGCAGCTCACGACGGGTCTCTCGGCCCTCGCGCTGCACCGCCTCCTTCGGCTTCTGAAGGCGGCGGACCTCGTGGCGGCGCTCACGCTGGACACGCTCAAGGGCACGGACGCCGCATTCGACCCGCGCATCCACGCGGCGCGCCCGCATCCCGGCCAGATCGTTTCGGCGAGCAACCTGCGGGCGCTCCTCGCACCTTCGTCCCTCCGCGAGAGCCACCGCGACTGCGGCGTCGTGCAGGATGCGTACGCGCTGCGCTGCATCCCGCAGGTGCACGGCGCGGCCCGTGACGCGGCGGCGCACGCGCGGCGCGTGATCGAGATCGAGATGAACGCCGCGACCGACAACCCGATGGTCTTCGCCGAGACGGGCACGCTCGTCTCGGGCGGAAATTTCCACGCGGCGCCGGTGGCCCTCGTGTGCGATCTCCTCACGGCGTCGACGGCCGACATGGCCTCGCTGTCCGAGCGGCGCACCGAGCGGCTCGTCAACCCGGCGCTCTCCGGGGACCTGCCTGCCTTCCTCACGCGTGACGGCGGCTTGAACTCGGGCCTCATGATGATCCACGTCACCGCGGCGGCGCTCGTTTCCGAGGCGAAGTCGAATTCCTTCCCGGCGTCCGTGGACTCGATTCCGACCTCGGCGGGGAAGGAAGACCACGTCTCGATGGGTCCGATCGCGGCCCGCAAGCTTCAGAAGAACGTCGACCTCTTCGAGACCGTGCTCGCGATCGAGCTGCTCGCGGCCGCGCAGGCCCTGGATCTCAGAAGGCCGCTCGTGACATCCCCGCCCCTCGAAGAGGTGCACCGGCTCGTGCGCGCGCGCGTGGCGTTCTGGGACGCGGACCGCCATGCGGCCCCCGCCATCGAAGGCGCCCGGGCCGTCCTGGCCGGCGACGACCTCGACGGCGTGCTCGCGCAGCTGGACTGACGTTCGGCTCGCCTGACGTTCAGTCCGCGAGCGCCGACGCGAGGACCGAGGGCAGGTCGTCGGGGGACGCGTCCGTCTCGGCAAGCGCGAGCGCCGGGAGGGCGGCGAGCGGCCCGGGAAGACGTGGGGGCGATGTCCGGCGCGCGCTCACGCGGTTCACGAGAAGGCCGGGCCGGGCCCCGCGGCGCGCGAGGCCGGCGGCGAGGTCGACGGACGTCGCGAGCGCGGAGAAGTCGAGCGTCGTCGCGATGAGGTAGCGCCCCTCCGCGAGGAGGCGGGTCGCCTCGCGGCTGCGGTCCCTGAAGCCGTCGTAGAGGCCGTCGAACGCGCGGAAGAAGTCGGCGAGATCGGCGAGGAAGCCGAGCCCGAGGATTTTGTCCGCGGCGCGCAGAAGCGCCGCGCCCCCGCGCGAGGCCTCGGAGAACGCGCGCCCGAAGAATCCGTCGCGCCGGAGGAAGAAGCGCAGCGCGTCGTTCTCGAGGAGCGTGACGAGGCGCTCGGGCGCCGCCAGAAAATCGAGGCCGCGGGCGGCCGGCGGCGTGTCCAGCACGAGGAGGTCGACGTCGGGATCCGCCGCGTGCTCGTGGAGCGCCTCGACGCCCATGTATTCGAGGACGCCGGGCAAAGAGTCCACGAGCCCGGAGTAGAGGCGGTTCGCGTGGATTCTCTCGAGCGCCTCGGGGCTCGCCGTGCGCGCGAGAAGCCGCTCGAACGTCGCCTTCGGGTCGATCTGGAGGGCGAAGAGACGGCCGCCCTTCGGGATGCCGCTCACCTTCACTTCGGTGGGGCGCCCGGAGCGCGCCTCCCTTTCCGAGAGTCCGAGGGCCTGCGCGAGGCGCCTCGCGGGATCGACGGTCAGGACGAGCGCGCGCCGCCCGCGGCGTGCCGCCGCGATTCCGAGGGCCGCCGAGAGCGTCGTCTTCCCGACGCCCCCGGGCCCCGTCAGGACGATGAGCTTCTCCTCGTCGAGCCAGGGCCGGAGGTCGAGGGTCGGGGAGAATATTCTTCTGCTTTCCGGAGCGCGGGCGTGGGCAGCGCGCTTCGGGCGGTCTTCGCGCGAAGGCGCCGCCGCGTGAAGATTTTCTTCGAAGGTGGTTAGGAAGGCCGAAAAAAACTGGCTGGCCTGCGCGGCGACATTGCCATTTCGCTCTCCGCGTGCATTCGGCACGGGACCATTCGAAGAAATCTTCTGGTGCTCTTCGAACTCGTCGTCTTCGATCTCCGGAATCTCGACGAGCGGCGTCCCTCTTTCCCTTTCTTTCTTGAGCAGAAGTTCTTCTCTTTCTTCTTTCCCACCTCTCCCGACCCGGTTCACGACGACGAGAGCCGTGGCGAGGCCGGCCTTCTCCCGCGCGCCCGCGATCAACTCCTCGGTTTCCTTCGCCGCGAAGTCCTCGGGCTCGGAGACGACGACGAGGGCCGCGTGCTTCGGATCGGAGAGAAGGGCGTCGAGCCACTCCGCGAGCTTCCGCACGGGCCCCGCGGGAACCGCCGCGAGGAGCGTGCGGGGGAGCGCGACGAGGGAGAGCGCGTGGCCGGTCGCCGGTGCGTCGAGTACGACGAGATCGGCCCGGGGCTCGCTCGCGGTCGATTTCCTTCGCCTGAGGATCTCCCGAATCTTGCCGAGGAGGAGGAGATCGGGGAGGCCGGGCGTCGCCCGCGTGAAGAACCGGAAGGTCGGTACGGCGAGGATGCGGTCGGCGAGCAGCCGGACGGGCGCGACGACACGGACGTAGTCCGTCAGAAGCGTGTCGAAGTCGGCCGTGAGGCCGTGGAGGCCGGGGGCGAGCTCGGCCTCGCGGTAGCCCGCATCCTCCTTCCCGAGGAGAGCCGCCGCGTCCCCGCGCCCGTCCGTGGAGACGAGCAGGACGGTGCGACTGGCGTCCGCCGCGAGCTTCGCGAGCGCGGCCGCGACCGTAGTTTTCCCGACGCCGCCCTTGCCCGACACGACGAGGAGCCGGTGGGAGATAAGGCTTTCGAGGAGGGGTGTCGGGCGCACAGGGCAGCCTATGCGAGGAGGTGCCCGAATGGCCGCATAATGCAGGACTCTAGCAGGAGGCTGCCCGACCCCAAGCCTCCGCGAAAGGTGATCGCATGTCCGAATCCCTGTTCGATCAGCTCCGGGCCCGAGGCGAGGGCTTTCTCACCGAGATTTCCAACAACCTCATGGCGAACCCGGCCTTCATCGAGCTCCTGAAGAAGGGCACCGCCGCCAAGGAAGAGGTCGACAAGCGCGTGGCCGAGGGCCTGAAGGCGATGAACGTCGCGACGCGCAAGGACCTGTCGAAGCTGGAGAAGCGCCTCGCCGAGATGGAAGCCGAGCTCGAATCCGTGAAGGCGCGGGGCGCGAAGCCGGCGGCGAAGCCCGCCCGCAAGCCTTCCGGACGGAAGGGGTAGGAGCGCAATGGCGGGGAGGCCCGACGCCGGCGGCGCTCGAGGTGCGCGGCCGCGCCGGAGCGGATCTGGCGGGCGCGTCGTGCGATTTCCGAAGGTCGCGGACGCCCTGACGCGACGGCCGAAGGTGGTCGTCACGGGCGGCAGCGGTTTCTTCGGGGAACGGCTCGTGCGCGCGCTCCTCGCGCGCGGCGACCGCGAGGTCGTCGTGTTCGACCTCGTGCCTCCGGCGGATCTGCCCGACGTGAAGCACCGCTTCCTCGATCTCAACCTGCCCTTCGCGGACGGCACGCTCTTCAAGCTCCTGAAGGAAGAAAGGCCGGAAGCCATAGTCCATCTCGCGCAGCTCAGGAGCCCGTCGCACCAGACGACATACGCCCACGAGCTGAACTCCATCGGCGCTCTGCACGTCTTCGCGGCCGCCGGCGAGGCGAAGATCCCGCGCATCCTCCTCGGCTCGACGTCTCTCGTGTACGGCGCGCGCGGCGACAATCCGAATTTCCTCACGGAAGACCACCCGCTCCAGCCAGACGCGGAGGACCGCTTCGTGCGCGACTTCGTCGAGGCCGAAAGCCACGCCCGCTCACACGTGCGGCGCCATCCGGACGCGCGCGTGCAGATTCTGAGGTTCGTCCCGCTCCTGTCGCCCGAGGTGCGCGACTACCGCACCCGGCTCTTCGCGGCCCCGTTCTCGTGGCAGCTCATGGGGTACGACCCTCTCCTGCAGGCCCTCCACCCGGACGACGCCGTCGACGCGCTCGTGAGGGCGCTCGACCGTCCGGAGGCGCAGGGCGTCTTCAACATCGCGCCCGAAGGCGTCGTGCCGCTCTCCACCGTGCGGCTCCTCTTCGGCTCGCTCGGGATCCCCGTGCCGCATCCGCTCGGTTACGCGCTCTACGAGGCCGCGTGGCTCGCGGGCGTCGGCCTGATGCCGGGTGTCCACGCGCACTACCTCCGCTATCTCTGCGTGGTCGACGACGCGAAGGCCCGGCGGCTCCTGGGCTTCACCGCACGGAAAACGACCCTCGAGGTCGTGCTCGAGACCGCGCGCGCGCGCTTCGGAGCCGGGCGCCTCGTGGACTTCGACGCGGTCGCGGATGCGGCGCGGTCCGCGCGGTACACCTTCGAGCAGCGGGTCCATCCACGCCCGCGGGCCGAGGCGGCGGGGGTGGCTTCGTGAGCGCGCGCCGCCATCCCGCTCCCCACGCGGTCCCGGCCCCCGCTCCCGCCGGAGGGGACGCGGGATTCACGCCGTCGCTTCTTCCGAAGAATCCGGACGACTTTCTCCACGCCATGCTGGGCGAGGCCGCCCGGTTCCTCGACGGGCATCCGGAGCTCAAGTCGCCGCGGGCGCTCGTGGACCTCTGGAACCTCTTCCGGAACCGCTCGCGCTCCTTCGAGCTGGACGACTTCGGCTACGACGAGATCGCCGCGCGGCGCTGGATCGAGCTCTTCGATTTCCTCTATTCCGTGTGGTGGCGCGTGACGCTGTCGGGGGTCGACAACATCCCGATGACGGGCCGCGCGCTTCTCGTGGCGAATCACTCCGGCGTCCTCCCGTGGGACGGCGCGATGGTCAAGCGCGGCATCGCGCGCGAGCACGCCGCGCATCGCACCGCCCGGATGCTCGTGCTCGACATGTTCACGACGCTCCCGTTTCTGCAGCCGTGGCTGCGGCACATGGGCGAGGTTCGCGCCTGCCCCGAGAACGGCGAGCGGCTGCTGCGCCGCGACGAGCTCGTCGGCGTGTTTCCCGAGGGCGTCAAGGGCGTCGGCAAGCTCTTTCGCGACCGCTACCGCCTCGCGCGTTTCGGGCGCGGCGGCTTTGTGCGCCTCGCCCTCCTGACGGGCGCGCCGGTCATTCCCGTGTCGGTCGTTGGCGCCGAGGAGATCCACCCGAACCTCGCCCGCATGGACTTCATCGGCAAGCCGCTCGGGCTCCCATACTTCCCGCTGACCCCGACGTTTCCGCTCCTCGGCCCGCTCGGCGTCCTGCCGCTGCCGACGAAGTGGTGGATCGACATAGGAAAGCCCATCGTCTTCGGCCACGGGCCCGAGGTCGCCGACCGCCCCATGATCGTGAACGAGCTCGCGGATCAGGTGCGCTCGACGCTGCAGACGATGATCGACTCGCGCCTCTCGCGGCGCGGCAACGTCTTCACTGGCGAATAGCCGGAAGCCCCCCGCGCGCTCGAGACGCGCGGTCCTGGAGCGTCAGAGTCTTCAGCGGCCCCTGGCCGCCGTCATGCGGTCGAGGTCGGCCTCGAGCGCAAGGAGGGAGACGGCGAGGCGCGTCGAGACGCGTTCTCTCGTGCTATCCGCGCGGACCTTCACGCGCGAGAGGTCCCGCGCGCAGGCGGGGCGCAGCGTGAGGTCGTGCTTGGCGAACAAGCGCTGGAAGCGCCTGAAGTCGGAGTCGAGAAGCGCCATCGTCGAACGGTAGGCATATTCGGCGATGCGGGCGCGCCCCGAAGTGCGCATGATGCTTCGCATGAAATGGGGCAGGTCTTCCGGTTTCGGCTCGAAGACGACGATGTCGGCGTCGGGGGCCTCGCGCCGGTAGCGCGTGAGGCCGTAGCGCAGCCGCGAGTGGAGCGTCACGCGGAAGGCCTGGTCGAGGATCGTGGAGAGACCGCGGCTCCTGAGCTGTCCCGCCTCCTCGATTCCCAGGCGCCGGATGCCGCTCTCGGAATGCTTGATGCGCATGGGGACGAGCGGGTTCACGCAGATCGTGAGGCCGCAGCGTTCGCGGAGCGCGAGCGAGATGTGGGCTGTCTTCCGGACGCCGCCGTCGACGTAATCGACGCCGTCGATCCGGACGGGCCGGTAGAGTCCCGGAATGGCGCACGACGCGGCAACGGCCTCCGAAATCGGCACGTTCTCGTACCCGGGGCAACCGAAAGCCGTCGTCTCGCCCGAGTCGAGGTCCACGGCGACGAGGCGGAGGATCTTGCCGAGGTGCCGGAAGTCGTTCGTGCGCCCTGCCTGCGACAGCCACTTCCGCATCCACTCCTCGAGCCCCTCGTTGTGGAACAGCCCGGAGGGCAGGAGCTGGCCGAGCGACTGCACGAGGTCGGTGAGCGTGGTCTCACGGCGGTTCTTGTAGAAGTCCCAGGCGGCGTCGAGCACGGTGAACGGCGCCGTCGCGAGGCGGCCCGCGATCTCGCCGAGGTTGAGGCGGAAGAGCGCGAGGTCGTCGATATCGGTTCGCGTGCCGGCCGAGCGCGTCACGTTCCGGAAGAGCAGGCCCGGCGTGACGCCGTTCGCGAGCAGGGCCGAGATGTAGGCGCCGGCGGACACGCCGACGAAGACGTCGAAGTCGTTGATCGAGACGTTCTCGAGCCGGTCCTCGAGTGCCGCGAGCGTGCCGATCTCATAGATCGCTCCTGTCACGCCCCCGCCCGCGCACACGACCCCGAGACGCTTGCGGATGGGAGATGGAAACGCCTTGAATGTGCGCTCGGAAGAAGCGTTCCCGGGTGTCTCGGGCCCGGGCTGTCGACGTTGGCCGGCCATCAGTTTTCTTGAAACAAAAAAGGCGCCGCCTTGCGGGCGGCGCCTTGCAGTCTATCCGATTCCGGACCGGTTCAGCGGGCGGATCGCTTCGCGCGCGTGACCTTGCGGGTCTTGAGCGCGTCGATCTTCTTGCCGAGGCCGTCCACCTTGGCCGAGAGCGAGCGGAGCTCCTTGCGGGTCGGGACGTTCAGGCTGTGGAGACCCTTTTCGACGGCCGTGCCGACGGTCTCGGTCACGTTCTTCGCGACGCCTTCGGCGCGGCGCGCGGCCTCGGCGCCGGCCTTCTGGACGCGGTGCTGCACGTCGTCGCCGACCTTAGCTGCGACGCTCTTGGCCTTGACGCTGAAGGCGTCGAAGCGGCTGCCGGCCGTCTTCAGGGCTTTTTCGACGGGGGCCGGAACGTTGAAAGGAAGCTTCGGCGCGGTCTTGTGGGTGGTCTTCATGCTGTTCTCCTCTTTCTGTTCTGTTTGCGGACGTGCGTCTTGACGGGGGGTCTGGGGGCGGGCGCCGCGGTGCGCCGCGTGCGAACCGGCTTCGGAAACTCCGCGGGGAAGGTGCTCTTGGCGACGGATTCGAGCTGGGCGAGACGTGTCCTGAGGTCACCGATCTCCTTCGCGAGCTCGGGCTGCGTGCTGGGGGAGAGGCGGCTCGCGATGTCGCGGACGCTGCCGACCACGTCGGCAAGACTCTCGCGGAAGACGAGGCCGACATCCTCGCGCAGGCGCGTTCCCTCTTCCCACGTGAGCCGGCCCTTCTCGACGAGCCCGCCCACGATCTTCTCCACGTCCTGGCGGGCGCCCTCGAGCCGGCGCGTGAGAGGGGCCAGGGTCTTGCCGAGGCTCTCGGGGCTTGCGGCCCGGCGCAGCGAGTCCGCCACCCGGGTGCCGCCGACGAGCTCGACGGCCTCGGCGACCGTTTCCGCGGCCTCGCTGCCCGCCCGGAGAAGGCGGGCGAGAGTGTCCGCCGAGGCGACGACCGGCGTCCGACTCGACGCGAGGGCGCGGGAGAGGACACGGGCCGTGATGTCCTCGCCCGAATCCGCGGCGATGACCTCCACCCGGTCGCCCGCGGACACGGCCTTCGCAAGGTCGGCCAGGGTCACGAAACGGCGCTCGCGCGCCTCGTAGAGCTTGCGGTTGCGGTAACGGACGATGCGGCGGGGATCGCTCATGGGGGGAAGATAACGCGGCGCGTAATTCCTGTCAAGGAAAATCTGACGCGATGCGTCAGAGGGCGCCTCCGGCTAACATGCCGGACATGTCCGGCCCCCTGGCCCCTGCCGCGTTTTCTCCGCCCGCGGTCCCGAAGGGGACCGCGCTCACCTGCCGCTCCTGGCTCACCGAAGCGCCGTATCGGATGCTCCTCAACAACCTGGACCCGGAGGTCGCCGAGCGCCGCGAGGACCTCGTCGTGTACGGCGGGTCCGGCAAGGCCGCCCGGAATCCGGCTTGCCTCGCGGCGATCCTCGACGCCCTGCGCCGCCTCGGCGACGACGAGACCCTCCTCGTCCAGTCGGGGAAGCCCGTGGGAGTCTTCCAGACGCACGAGGATGCCCCCCGCGTCCTCATCGCGAACTCGAACCTCGTGCCTCACTGGGCCACGTGGGACGAGTTCCGGCGGCTCGAGTCCCTCGGCCTGACGATGTACGGCCAGATGACCGCGGGCTCCTGGATTTACATCGGCACGCAAGGAATCCTTCAGGGCACCTACGAGACTTTCGCCGAGGCCGCGCGCCGCGACCTCTCGTCGAAGGACGGTTCTCTCGCGGGGCGTCTTGTCGTGACGGCCGGTCTCGGCGGGATGGGGGGCGCGCAGCCGCTGGCCGCGACGATGTGCGGCGGAACGGCTCTCGTCGCGGAAGTCGACGGATCGCGCATCGACAAGCGCCTCGCGACGCGGTACGTCGACGAGCGCGTCGACGACCTCGACGCGGGGATCGACCGGGCGCTCGCGGCACGGGACCGCGGTGAGGCCCGTTCGTTCGGCGTCCGCGCGAACGCCGTGGACCTCCTCGAGCGGCTTCTCTCGCGCGGGATCGTGCCCGACATCCTGACGGACCAGACCTCCGCGCACGACGCGCTGAACGGGTACGTGCCGCACGGCCTTCCGTACGAGGAGGCGCTCCGCCTGCGCGCGGAAGACCCCGAGGCGTACATCCGCCGGGCGATCGCTTCGATGGGGGCGCACGTGCGGGCGATGCTCGCTCTCAAGGCTCGCGGCGCCGTCACCTTCGACTACGGCAACAATCTCCGCGCGGGCGCGGTGACGGCCGGCGTCGCGAACGCATTCGACATCGTCGGTTTCGTGCCGCTCTACATCCGGCCTCTCTTCTGCGAGGGCAAGGGGCCATTCCGTTGGGTCGCTCTCTCTGGCGATCCGGCCGACATCGCGGAGACGGATCGGGAGATCCTGCGCCTGTTCCCGGAAAACACGGCGCTCCGGCGCTGGATCACGCTCGCGGGCGCGCGCGTCGCATTCCAGGGCCTGCCCGCGCGGATCTGCTGGCTCGGCTACGGCGAGCGCAGAGAGGCAGGCCTCGCCTTCAACGAGCTCGTTCGGACGGGACGCGTGAAGGCCCCGATCGTCATCGGGCGCGACCACCTGGACTGCGGCTCGGTGGCTTCCCCGAACCGCGAGACCGAGGCCATGAAGGACGGCAGTGACGCGATCGCCGACTGGCCGCTCCTGAACGCGCTTCTGAACACCGCGGCCGGCGCGACGTGGGTCTCCATCCACCACGGGGGCGGAGTCGGGATCGGGTATTCGATCCACGCCGGGATGGTGGTTGTCGCCGACGGGACCCCGAAGGCGGCCACGCGCCTCGCGCGCGTCCTCACGACGGACCCAGGGATGGGGATCGTTCGCCACGCGGACGCCGGTTACAAAGAGGCCCTGGCCTCCGCCGCGCGTCACGGCGTCCAGATCCCGATGGCGCGCTGACGCCCTTGGCCGCGTCGACGTTGCGCGCGCGCCGGCTCATCGTCTTCGGACTCTTCGCCGCGGCGCTCGTCACGCTCGTCTTCGCGCTCGCGACGCGCCTCGTGCCCGCCGGCGCCCACGCGCGGCAGGCGCGCGTCCGGCTCTTTCTCGCCGCGGCCGAGGACGCTCTCGAGCGAGACGGCGAGACGCTCCGGCGGACCGCCGATCGGATTCAGGCCGGGCCGGAATTCGCCGCGATCGCGGACGGCGGGGGCGCGGAGGTGCGCCCCGCGAGGCTCTTCTCGATTCTCGGGGAGTCGCTCCCGAAGGGGCCGGGATGGGGTGCGGTTTTCTTCGATCGGACGAGTCGTCCCGTGGCCTGGGCGGGCGAGGCCGCCGGGCTGGAGGCCGAGCGCGGCACCGCGACCACGGGCTTCGTCACATCGTTCCACGTCACGCGCGCCTCGCTCGGCTGGGTGGCTCCGCGCGGGGAGCGAGGGGCGCGCGGGACGCTCGTCGTCACGCGCCGCTACCCGACCGGCATCCTCCGCCCCGACCTCATCGAGCTCCTCCGCCTTCGAAACGACCCGACGCGCCTCAGGCTCCGCCTCGCGGCGTCCGAGCGGCGTGACCGCCTTCTCACGCTCTCCGTGGAGGAATCCGAGCCCGAGGTCACCGAAGAGGACGCGGCGCGCGCCCGCTGCCGCCTGCCGGCGATCGCCCTCGTGCTTCTCGCCGCCGCCCTCGGGGCCGCGGCCCGTAGGCCGGCGACCGGAATCGTGGCGGCGCGGTTCGCGCTCCTTCTCGGAATGCCGCGGGGCGCCTCCGGCGCGTTCGCCGCCGGATGGGACCCAGCGGCTCTTCTCGGACTTTTCGCCACGCCGGCGGACATGTTACTCACGGGTTTCGCCGCGCTCGTCTTCGCACGCGCGCTCGCCCGGCACGCGCGCCGTCGCGACGCCGGACCGGCCACCCTCGGCGTTCTTCTCGCGCTCCTGCTCGCGTTCGTCCCGGGCGTTCTCGGGCGCGGCGCCGCTCGCGTGGCGCCCGATCTCTTCGACACGCTGAGCCTCGTGCCCCGCGGCCTGCCGGATTTCCTCGCGCAGACGGGTCTCCTCGCGGTCGCGACGGCCGGGCTCGCCGCGGCGGCTCTCCTACTGCGTCGAGGCGCGGCGCTGCGCGGGGCCTCTCTGGCGGCCGCCCTCGGCTTGGCCGCTCTCGCGGCGACTTTCCCGGCCGCCGGTTCCGCGTTTCACGCTCCCTGCCTCGCCCTCGCGTCGGTCGCCGCCGCGTGGGCCCTCTCGGGTCGCCTCCAGCCGACCCCGGGGACCGATCTCCTGGCGCGCGCCGCGACCGCGGTCTTCGTGCTCGCGGCGGCGACTCTTCTCTTCGCGACCGGTCTCGCGGACGGACGCCTCCGCCACGCGGATGCCGCGATCGCGCGCGCGGAGACGCTCGCGCGGGGCGACGTGGCCGGCATGCGTGCCGAGGCCGTGCGGCGGTGGGAGCACCGCGTCGCCTCGCCGTCGCTCGAGCCGTGGTTGCCCGCGGGAGAGCGCACGAATCCCGACGATCTGGCGCGCGCTCTCTGGGCGCGGGGCGCCGACGAGAGCTTTCCCGAGCTCGGTGACACGCTCACGATCCGGAGTCCGCTGGGCGCGACGGTATCGTCCTTCGGCGTCATCCACCCGGGGCGCCGGGCGCCCGATCTCGTCCTCCCGGCCGCGAATCCCGCCGGGTTCCCCTCGGCCTTCCTGCATGTGCCCTGGCCGCGCGAGTCCGACCGGGATCCGTTGCTCTCGGCGGTCGCGTCGCGCGACGTGCCGGATCGTGTCGCGGTCGAGAGGCTCGAGTGGGACGCCGTCGGACGGACGACCGGCGCCCGCGGCGAGGGCGTCGAGCTGCCGGCCGGTGTCCTCGAATGCGCCCGCCGGACGGGCGAGGCCGTGGCGACGGTCCCGACGCTCGACGGCTTGCGGCGCGTGCACGTCCTGGCCTCCTCCTCCGGCTTCGTCGGATTCGCCGCGCCGGCCGAGTCGTCTCTCGCGGTGACGGGCACCGCCCTCGCGGCGGGGGAGGCCGCCCTTCTCGTCGTCGTTCCTTTCCTCTTCGCCGGCGCGCCGATCCGGCCGGGCTCGGTCCGGTTCCCGCGGCGCTTTTTCGCCACGTTCCGCACGCGGCTCGTCGCGCTCGTCCTGATCTTCGGCGCCCTTCCTCTCGCACTGAGCGTCGTTTTCGTCCGGGTCGCCCTCGAACGCCAAGCCGCGAAGGAGACGGCGCGGCGCTCGCGCGACCTTGTCGCCGAGGGCAGGCGGCTCCTCGAAAGCGACGAGGCGGGCGGCGCCCTCTCGGCGGAGGCGGCATTGAACCGCGCGGCCGCGGTCATTGGATGGGATCTCCTCCGCTATCGTGACGGGACGCTCGTCGCCGCGTCCCGGGCGCTGCCCGTCGCCGCCGAGGTGGCGCGCGAGATGCTCGCGTCCCCGGTCGCGCAGGAGCTTGCGGAAGGACGTCCGTCGGCGTTCTCGTCGCGTGGCGTCGTGGCGCCCGGCGCGCCGCGCGTCGTCGAGGCCGCCGAGTCCGTCTCGCCCGATGGGCGCGAGGTGCTGGCGGTGGTCGTCGCCGAAGACGAGGCCGTCCGGTCGGTGGCCGACGCCCTGCTTCTCCTCTCCGTGGCGGTCGCGCTCGCCGCCGTGGGTCTCGGCGGTCGGGCGGCGCTCACGCTGGGAGGGCCGCTCGAAGAGCTCATCGCGGCGACCGCTAACGTGGGCGAGGGGCGGCCGCTGCCGCCGCTCGTCCGGCCGGCGAACGTGGATCTCGCGCGCCTCATCGACGCGTTCACCGAGATGTCGGCGCGGGTCGAGGAAAGGACGGCGTCTCTCGCGGAGGAGCGCGCGTCCGCCGTGGGCCTCCTCGGAAATCTCACGGCGGCCGTCCTGCTCTTTCGCCGCAACGATGGGACGGTCCTCCTCGCGAACCCGGCCGCGGACCGCCTGCTTCCCGGAAGCTCGCTTCCCGAGCGCCTGTCGGGCGCTGGATGGGAACCGCTCCGGGCGGCGCTCGAGGAGGCTGCCATGCGGCCTTCGCCGTACGAGACGCGCGCGGCCATTCCCGGCCCTTCAGGCGAGCGCTTCTTCCGGGTCGCGATCGTCACGCTTCCGGGCGAGGAGCGCGGCCCGCGCGTGATCCTCCTCCTCGAGGACCTCACGGACTTCCTCCGCGCCGACCGACTCGCCGCGTGGGTCGAGGCGGCCCGCTCGATCGCGCACGACATCAAGAATCCGCTCACTCCGATCCGGCTCGCCGCCGAGCGCCTTGGGCGCTTCGAGGCGAGACACGAGACGCCGCCCCCGGGGGCGTTCTCCGAGGTCGCCTCGGGGATTCTCCGGCAGGTCGGAATCCTGACGCACCGCATCGGACGCCTCAGCCGATTCGGCGACCCGGCCGCCGCGGAACGGCGCGTCCTCGACCGCGCGGCGGTCGCCGCGCTTCTCGATGAGGTCGCCGCCGACTTTCGCGCCCACGAGACCGTCGTGATCGAGGTCGAGACCGCTCCGGATCTCCGGGCGTTCGCCGCGGATCGGTTCCTCGTGCGCGACGCCCTGACGAATTTCGTCGTCAACTCGGTGGAGGCGATCGGCACGTCCCCAGGCCGCGTGCGCCTCTCCGCGGAAAACGCGACGCTCGCCGCGGGCGCGCCGGCGGTCCGCTTCGCCTGCGCCGATGACGGGCCGGGCGTGCCGGAGGAGGCCGCGGGCCAGCTCTTCGACCCGGCCTTCTCGACGAAGTCCCGAGGCTCGGGGATGGGCCTGGCGGCCGTGCGGCGGGCCGCCGAGAGTCACGCCGGGACCGTTTTCGCGCACCCGCGCGCCGGAGGCGGTCTTGTCGTGGGCTTCACGTTGCCCGCGCTATCATCTTCGGTGTGATTGTCCCGGCCTCTCGCCGGCGCGGCGAGTGTGCCGCGGGCCGTACGGCCGGCCGGTGCGTCGCCGCAGTTCTTCCCTTCGCTCTCCTCGTTCTCGCGATGGTCGCGATGGTCTCGTGCCGAAGGACGGAGCCCGCGGGGCCCGCCGAGGCAACGCCGGCGGTTCCGCGCGGCGACGCCCTCTTCCTCGCCGAAGCCCCGGCGTTCGTGCCCGACGACGTCGACGCCGAGCTCGAGTCGATGCGGGTCGTGCGCCTCTACGTTCCGGCCGCGACGATGTCCCGATCCGGCACGATCACCGCTCTTCCGCCGCCGCCCACGCCGTTCAAGCGCCCGCTCGTCCTCACGGTGCTTGGCGAGGAAGGCGCCGCCACGGCCGTCGCGGGGCGCGGGGCCGCGGCGGGTTCGGACTGGGCCCGCGCTCTCTCGAAGATTCTCGCCGAGTCGAGAGGCTGGGGCCGGGTCGAGGGCGTCCACTTCCACCTCTGGCCCTCGCCGGAGCTCGCGAAAGACCTCGCCGCGGCGCTCGCCGCCGTGCACGAGACGCTCTCCTTGCCGGTCTCCGTCACACTTCCGCCGACCGCAAAGCCGGAGCGGTGGAAGCCGCTCTCGGGCATCGCGAGCGAGGCGCTCGTCATGGCGTTCGGACGGCGGCCGGAGCTCGGCGGTCAGATCGTCAGCGAGCTTCCCGAAGAGATCGCGCGCGCGTTTCCCCTTCCGTTCCGGCTGCTCTTGGCCTTCGGCGGATATGGCCGCACGGGTGACGGGACGACCTTCACGGGACGCATCCTGCCCGACGGCATGATCGACCAGCTCTCCGAGGATCGCGCCTTGGACTTCGACTTCGGGCAGGTGTTCTCGTCCGAGCCCGGCACCATCTGCACCTTCAAGCCGCGCGCCGGCGCGAAGGGTTCGACGCTCGCCGCGGACGGAGGCTACGCGCGGTTCCAGTTCCCCACGATGGGCGAAGGGGTGCGCTTTCTCTCGGCCGCGGGCCGCTGGTCCGCTCCGAACCTCCGCGGGCGCGCGTTTCTCGTGGGCGGCGTGCCGAAAGACGGCTACCTCGTAGGCTACGCGGCGGTGCGGGCCCTCATGACGGGCAAGCCCATCGAGCCGCGACTCGTGGTCGAGGTGCTCCCGGGCGTGGCGGGGCGGGGACACACCGATTTCACCCTGCGGACGACGAACACGGGTCCGACGCCGACTGACCTCTCGCACTACAACAGCTGGGTCCAGATCCGCGTCGAGGGCGGCACCGTGTCTTCCGTCAAGCCGGGCGATTTCGACCGGTACGAGCAGATGACGTCCGCGGCGGAGGGTTACAAGCTCACGAGCTCGAGCCGCGCGGTCGTCTGCCGGCTGTTCGAGAACATCTTCGCCCCCGGCGAGACGAACGATTCGGGTCCGATCCGGGTGGCCGGAACGCGTCCGCGCGTGTTCCTGAGCTGGCACCTGACGCTGCCGGACGGGAAGGTGACGAGCGGGCCGGAAATCGAAGCGCGCCTGGCGGCGCCCACGGCCACGGCGACATCGTCCCCGAAGTCGAGGCGTCGCGGCCGCAATCGCTGACCGGGCGCGTCAGGCGGAGTCGCCCGCTCTCTCCAGCCAGCCGCGTTCCCGGGCGGCCTGCTCGGCGAGGCGCACGGCGAGGAGCGCCCCCGCGCGCCTCAGGTGGTCGGCCGCGAGCGTAAGCGTCACGCGCCGGCCCTCCGCCTCGCCTCGCAGGAGGAGCGTCTCGTCGCGTCCGGCCGACTCCGCGGGGCCCAACAGGTTCTCGGGGTCGACGATCTCGAAGGCCTGCTTCTGTTCGCGGAAGCGGGCGAGGACGTCGCCCGAAGGGGGAGCGTCTGCGCCGAGCCGCAGCTCGACGCGGAGGAGGTGCCCGTGAAACACCCCGGCGCGCGCCGAGAGGATCGTGAGCGGAATCTCCCGGGCGAGGAGCGCCATCGTGTCCTCCGCGACGCGCGCCTCGAAGGCGCGGGAATCGGCCGGCGCATGAGAGTTGAACGCGACCTGCGTGCCGAGAACCTCTTTCGGCACGGGCCGGAACGTGGCGAGCGCGAGGGCCTGCTGGAAGAGCTCGTCCAGCGCCGCCTTGCCGAGCTCGCTCACGGGGCGGTCCACGGCGGCCGTGATGCCGACGACGGGCACGACCGCGTCGACGGTCCGCACGACCTCGGCGAGCAAGAAGGCTACGGGATGTGGCGTGAGGAACAGGGAGCCTGAGGGGAGCGGCCGCGGGCCAGGTTCCTCCGAAGGCACGACGAGCGGCTGGCCGTTGCGGACGCCCGAGAGGTCGATCGCGAGAGCGCCGTCGGTGCGGGTCGCGAGAAAACGCGCGGTCTTGCCCGCGCTCCCGCATAGGAAGGCGATCCGGCACGTCTCGAGCGCGTCCTTCGTGAGCGGGGCGATGAAGGCGACCTCGTCGTCTTCCGCGGCGAGGACTCCCCCCGGACCACCGGCCTGGTGGAAGAGGTGGACGCGGGAGGCCGGGAAGGCGCGTTCCGTGAGGACGGCGCGCACGTCCCGTCCGAGCAGCGTCGTCGGCTCGACGAGCGCGACCGGAAAGGACGGGGCGCCCGCGCTCGCCTTCGCGGTCACGACGCCGTCTCCTTCGGCCGCCCGCGGAGCAAACCGAAGAGGCGGACGAGGGGTGCGGAGGCGGCGTAGACGGAAAGAGTCGAAGCGAGCGCGTACTGGCGCAGCACCCAGAACAAGCCGAAGACGAGCACGAAAAAGGGAACGATGAGCACGGCGCGGCGGGACCTGAGATCGATGTCCTTGAAGGAGCGATACCGGAACGTCGAGACCATGAGCCACGAAAGGATGGCGGTGACGGCCAGGAAGCCGGCCTTGATCTCGTACGCGGGGGAATCGGAGAGCACCCAGATGAGGCCGCAGAGTGCCCCGGCCGCCGACGGAATCGGCAGCCCCACGAAGTAGCGCTTGTCGACGACGTGGAGCTGGACGTTGAAGCGCGCCAGGCGGCAGGCGCCGCAGACCACGAAGAGAAACGAGACGAGAAGGCCGGCCCGCCCGAAGTCGATGAGGCCCCAGCGGTAGACGAGGAAGGCCGGGGCCACGCCGAAGGAGACGACGTCGGCCAGCGAGTCGAGCTGTTCGCCGAAGGCCGACGTCGCGCCGGCCCATCGGGCGACGCGGCCGTCGAGGCCGTCCAGGATCGCCGCGGCGAAGATGAGCATCGCGGCATAGTCGAACCGGCCCCTCACCGCCGCATCCATCGAGAGATAGCCGCAGAACACGTTGCCCACCGTGAACAGGGCGGGCAGCACGTACACCCCCCGGCGTACGCCGCGAGGCGGCGAAGGAGGGGCTTCACCCAAGGGCGGGCCTAGTGGGCCGAGACGCGCGCGCGATGCTCGCGCACGATCTCTTCCATCCGGTCTTTCAGGTGAAGCTTGTGCTTTTTCAAGCGCTTCTCTTCAATTTCCTCGTCCGTGGAAAGAAAAGTCTTGGAGGCGAGCTCGGCGAGCCGCTTCTCGTGATCGTGATGATCACGCAAAAGGGAACGAAATTCCTCGTTCTGACTCTCGAGCTCGTGCTTGATCTCCTCCGTCAAGGTCTGCATCGCCACCTCCTCCTGGTGAAATGGTTCAACGACCGGAGTCTCCCTTCATCGCCGGGGGGTCGTCAAGGCGTCGTGGCCCGCCCAATTTCCGGACCATCACGAGGGCATCCTCGCCATCGAGGTAGTAACTCCCACGGCGGCCCGCCTCCGCGAAGCCAAGCCTCGCGTAAAACGTGCGGGCCGGCTTGTTCGAGAACCTCACCTCGAGGTAGATCTCCTCGGCGTTCACGCGGGCACAGAACGCGAGAACCTCGTCCATGAGCGCCGAAGCCACGCCCTGGCGGCGAAAGTCCGGGGCGACGGCGATCTTGTTGACGTGCACCTCGCCTCCCGCGAACGCGCAGAAGACGTAGCCCGCGAGGGAGCCGCTCGACAGCGCTACGCGATTGAAGCGCCAGGGAGCTCCGACCTCGACCTCGAAATACTCCGGTTTCCAGGGGACGGGGAACGAGACGCGCTCGAGGGCGGCGACGGCGTCGAGGTCGACGTGGCGCGCGTCTCGAAGCGTGAGGGGTTCGGGGAGGGCGCTCACGGTGTCTCCCGGAGGTTCCCGGCGAAAAGACCGGCCCGCTTTTCTTCTGCCTTTTCTTCCGCGGCGCTCGGCCTTCCGTACACGACGGTGCGCGTCGTCGTCTCGTCCCTCGCGGCGACGCGCGCGGCGGCGGCCGCGAGAGGCAGGCTCAGGAGGCCGAGATCGAGGACGGAGATCCCGCTTGCGAAGGCTTCGGCCTCCACCTCGGGCCGGGGACGCGGAGGCGCGGCGTCGGCAACCGTGTTCCCTGTCCGTGGGGCCGCGTGCACGTCCCCGCGGCCGGCGTCGAGGACGAAGAGGACGTTCTCGGGCTCCGGCATGGCCTCGCGGGCGGCCGCGAACGTCGGGACGAGGACGAGCGGGATGCCGCGCGCCCGCGCGAGGCCCCGCGCAAAGGCGAGTCCCGCGCGGAGTCCCGTGAAGGATCCTGGCCCCGAGACCACGGCGACGCGGTCGAGATCCCGGACCGTCAGGCGCATCTCGGCGAGGAGGGCTTTGGCCGCGAGGGGAAGGCTTTCGGTCGCGTTCTGCGGCAGGGCCCGGGACGCTCCCGCGCGGTCGCCGCCTCCGGCGGCCAGCGACGGAAAAGGCGAGGCCGTGTCGAGCGAAAGGATCAGCATCCGCAGCCTCCCCTCGATGCTAGCATTCCCGGCTCCACATGCGCGCGACGCCCATGCTCGAGCAGTACTGGGCTCTCAAGCGGGAGGCGGGCGATGCGCTCCTCCTCTACCGCCTCGGAGACTTTTACGAAATGTTCTTCGAGGACGCGGCCTATGCGGCGCCGCTCCTCGGCCTCGTGCTGACCGCGCGGCACAAGGACAGCGACGTCGAGGCGCCGATGTGCGGCATCCCCCAGCATGCTCTCGAGTCTTACCTCGCGCGGCTGGTCGCGGCGGGGAAGAAGGTCGCGATCAGCGAGCAGACGGAGGCTCCCTCGAAGGGCCGCGCCCTGGTCCCCCGAAGGATCGTCCGCATCGTCACGCCCGGGACAATCGTGGATCCGGAGCGCCTCGACGCGCGCCGCCCGAACGAGATGGCGGCCGTGACCTGGAACGGGGACGGCGCCGCGGTCTCGACGCTCGACCTGTCGACGGGCGATTTCGCGGTCGTGAAGCTGCCCGAGCGCGCGGCCATCGCGGAGTGGCTCCTGCGCCGGCTGCCCCGCGAGCTCGTCTTTTTCCCCTCCGACCGGCCCCTGGCCGAGTCGCTCGTGGCCGCCCTCGTGTCGTCGGGGGCCGAGGCCCCGGCGCTTTCGCCGCTCAAGGACGACTCCCCGCGCGGGGCGGGAGCCGTGGAGCTCCTCAAGCGGCACTTCCGCACGGCGACGCTCGAGCCGTTCGGCCTGTCGGGCGCGGGCGGCGCGGCCGACGCGGCGGCGGCCCTCCTGTCGTACGCGCGGGCGACGCAGCGCGCCGACTGCGACCACGTGCGGTCCCTCCGCTCCGAGGCTCCCGAAGAAGGGCTCGTCGTCGACGCCGTGACGGCCGGGCACCTCGAGCTGTTTCGCTCGGCGCGAGACGGCGGTCCGAAGGGCACGTTGTTCTCCCTGCTCGACAGGACGGGCACGTCGTTCGGCGCGCGAACGCTTCGCCGGCTCGTCGAGCGGCCGCTCGGCCGGCGCGCCGGGATCGAGGCGCGGCTCGACGCCGTCGAAGAGTTGCAGGAGGACGGGGCGCGCCTCGAGAGCCTCGCCTCGGCCTTTCGCGAGATTCCCGACCTGCCGCGCCTCCTCGCGCGCCTCGCGGTCGGTGCCGGATCGCCGCGCGACGCCGCCGTGCTCGGGAGCGGGCTCGTGCGCGCGGGGCGCCTCGCCGCCGGCCTCGGGGCGGTGCACGCCGCGCTTCTCGCGCCGGGCGGGGAGGCGTCGCCGGACGGCGTGCCGTTCGCCCTTGGGGAGTCGATCGTGTCGCGCGTCGTGCCCGAGCCGCCCCTCCACGCGCGGGACGGCGGGATCTTCCGCGACGGCGTGGACGCCGCCGTGGACGAGGTGCGCACTCTGCGTCGCGAGTCCGCGTCGATCCTCGCGCGCGTCGAGGCCGAGGAGCGCGCGCTCCGCGGCATCCCGACGCTGCGCGTGAAGTTCAACCAGGTGTTCGGTCACGTCTTCGAGGTGCCGGGCTCGGCCCGCGCGCGCATTCCCGAGGGCGCCCTCAAGCGGCAGACGCTCGCGAACGTCGAACGCTACGCGACGCCCGAGCTCGTCGCGGTTGACGAAAAGCTGCGGTCCGCCGACGCGCGCCTCGCCGCGCGCGAGCAGGAGATGTTTCTTTCGCTCGTGACGGAGATCGTGGCGGACTCGTCGCGCATCCTGGCCGCGTGCGCCCGGCTCGGCCTTCTCGACGCGCTCGTGTCTCTCGCGCGCGTGTCCAGGGCCGGAGGCTGGGTCCGGCCGGGCATCGTGGACGAGCCCGTGCTCGTCGTCGACGGCGGCCGCCACCCGGTCGTCGAAGCCCTGCGCCCCCGCGAGGCGTTCATCCCGAATGACACGGCGCTGGGAGGGGACGGCGAGCACCTCGTGGTGCTCACGGGCCCGAACATGGGCGGCAAGTCGACCTATCTCCGGCAGAACGCGCTCCTCGTCCTGCTCGCTCACGCCGGCTCGTACGTGCCGGCGGCGTCGGCCACGATCGGCCTCACGGACCGCATCTTCACGCGCGTCGGCGCCTCGGATTCTCTCGTGCGCGGCGAGTCGACGTTCCTCGTCGAGATGGCCGAGACGGCGCACATCCTCCGGCACGCGACCGCGCACAGCCTCGTGATCCTCGACGAGATCGGACGCGGCACGTCCACGTTCGACGGCCTCTCCCTGGCGTGGGCCATCGCCGAGCACCTTCACGACACCGGCATGAGGCGGGTCCTCTTCGCGACGCACTACCACGAGCTGACCGAGATGGCGCTCGTGAAGAGTGGCGTCAAGAACCGCACGATGACCGCGAAGGAATGGAACGGCGAGGTCGTCTTCCTTCGAAAGGTCGCGGACGGCACCGCCGACCGCTCCTACGGCGTGCAGGTGGCGCGCCTCGCGGGCATTCCGGAAGCCGTGCTCGTTCGCGCGCGCGAGATCCTCGGCAACCTCGAGAGGCAGCAGATGGACGTTGGCGGACGGCCCCGCCTCGCCGAGCACGCGGGCGAGCCGCCTCCGAAGGACGCGCAGCTCGACCTCTTTCGCGGGCAGGGCGAGCTCGTCCTCGACGCGATCGGGCGCGTCGACGTCGACCACCTCACGCCGCTCGCCGCCTTGCAGCTCCTCGCCTCGCTCCAGCATCGGCTGAGGGGGGAAGAATGAAGAAGAAGAGAAAGACGTTGCTTCGGAAGAAGAGAAGATTTTCTTAGAAGGTGAATAGGGCTTTGGATTCGACGTCGCGTTTCGTGTTCGGTCTGAGCGGCCCCCGGCTCTCGGATTCAGAGCGCCTCTTGCTCGTCGCGCTTCGGCCGCTCGGCATTCTTCTTTCTAAGCAGAATCTCCTGACACCCTCACAGTCCGCTTCGCTTCTGGAGGCGTTGAGAGGGCTCTTTTCTCCCGCGCCTCTCCTCTTCATCTCCCAGGAAGGCGGCAGCGAGGATCCCCTCGGCTCGCTTCTCGGAACTCCATGCGCCTCGCCCGCCGCGTGCGCGGCGGCCGGCACGGACCGCGTGCACGAGAGCGCATACCTGATGGGGCGCGCGGGACGACTCCTCGGTTTCGACGTGGATCTCGCGCCGGTGCTCGACCTCGCGCAGCCGGACACGGGGGCCGTCGTCCTCGAAGGGCGCTGCTTTGGATTTCACGCCGAGGACGTCGTGCTCTCGGGAATGATGTTCCTGCACGGTCTGGCACGCGCGGGCCTCGCGGCCGGGGTGAAGCACTTCCCGGGGCTCGGGCGGGCGGGCGCGGACACGCTTCTCTCGCGGCCCGTGATCGACGCGCACGATGTGGACCTCATGGTCACGGACGTCGCGCCATTCAGGAAGCTCGCGCGGGGCATGGAGTGCGTCGTGGTCGGGCACGGGGCCTATCCGGGCTTCACGGGAGACGACACGCCGGCGTCCCTCTCGCCGAAGCTGCTCGGCGTCCTGCGCGGGCCCGTGCGCTTCGAGGGCGTTTCGCTCGCCGACGATCTCGTCAAAGGGGCGCTCGACGGGACGCTGCCCGAGCGGGCCGAGCGCGCGGCCCGGGCCGGGTGCGACGCGCTTCTCGTGTCCGGACGGAGGGACGCATGGGAAGAGTGCGCGGCCCGGGTTTCCTCACTCGGCGAGGACGCGCCGCGTCAGACCCGCTTCGGGGCGCTCCGACGCCGCGTCGCGGACGCGCCGCATCCGCGATTCACCGAGGAGGCCTGGGCAAAGCTGGCGGAAGAAGCGGCAGCGTTCGCCGAGCTGATGGCGAAACCAAGGGAAAAGAGAAAAGAGGGGGATTTCTTCTAGAAGGGCACGTCGTCGTCCGCGTCGCCGCCCGCCGCGCCCGCCTCCGGGACCGCCGGGCTCGACGCTCCGGTCGCGCTTGCGCCGTCGGGGCGCCCGCCGAGCATCTTCATGTCCCGGGCCTTGATCTCGGTGGCATAGCGCTTCTGGCCCGACTCCTTGTCGTCCCAGGTGCGCGTCTGGAGCACGCCCTCGATGTAGACGAGGCGTCCCTTGGACAGATAGCGCTCGCAGATGCTCGCGAGCTTGTCGAACGCGATGACCGTGTGCCATTCGGTCTTTTCCTGTTTCTGCCCGCTGGCGCGGTCGTTCCACGTTTCCGTCGTGGCGATGCGCAGGCGCGCGATGGGCACGCCGCCCGTCGTCGCGCGCATCTCCGGGTCGGCCCCGAGGTGTCCGATGAGGATGACCTTGTTCACGGATCCAGCCATGTCCGCCCTCCGATCGCCCCGGATCCTACAATCCCTCCGGTTTGAGCGACACGCGGAAGCTGGTCCGGTCGGCCTGGGGCATCACCGCGTGGACCGCGGTGTCGCGCCTGGCGGGTGTCCTGCGCGACGCGACGATCGCGCGTTTTCTCGGCGCCTCGGCCCTATCGGACGCCTTCTACACGGCGTTTCGCATCCCGAACACCTTCCGGGCGATCGTGGGGGAGGGCGGCCTTCCCGGCGCCTTCGTCCCCATCGCGAAGAAGGTGGAGCGGGAGAGGCCGGGCCATGAGGGGGTCTACGCCGGCCGCGTCCTTGTCTTGCTCGTCTGCGTCCTCCTGGGGATCGTGGTGCTCGGGATCGCGTTCGCGGAGCCCGTTGTCGCGCTCTTCGCGAACGGCTTCAAGGCGACCCCCGGAAAGTTCGAGCTGACGGTCCGGCTGACGCGCTGGATGTTCCCGTACGTTCTGCTCGTCTCCGTGGCCGCCCTGCTCGAAGCCTTCCTGAACTCCAAGGGCTTCTTCCAGCTCTCGGCGGCGACCCCCATCGCGTGGAACCTCTCGATCGTCGCGGCCGCGTGGGCACTCGCGCCCGCGGGCGTGTCGCCGGTCGCGGCGCTCACGGTCGGTGTGCTCATCGGAGGAGGCCTCCAGGTCGCGCTCCAGGGGCCGGCCGTGCGGCGCCTCGGCCTGCGGTTTTCGGGCTCGCCTTTCCGCGACGCGGAGGTGAAGCGCACGGCGCTCCAGATCGCGCCCCGGCTCTACGGCTACGGCGTCGGGCAGCTCTCGTTTCTCGTGTCGACCCGGACGCTCGCCTCTCTCGGGGACGCTTTCGTGACGTACAACTTCTGCGCGTGGCGCGTCACGGACTTCGTCCTCGGCGGTTTCGTGGTCTCGATCACCCGGGCGATCCTGCCTTCGCTTTCCGACCAGGCCCTCGAGAAGGACCGGACGGCATACCGCGGCACGATCGGCTTCGCGCTCCGCCTCATCGGGTTCATCACGATCCCCTCGATGGTAGGCCTCATGCTCCTTGCGACCCCCATCGTGGACGTCATCTTCCGGCGCGGGCGGTTCGCGGAGGCGGACGTCGCAAAGACGGCGCTCGCCGTCGGGTTCTTCGCGCTGGGGCTCTTCGCCGCCGCGGGCGTGAAGATCCTCACGCAGGCGTTCTACGCGCTGCATGACACGCGGACGCCAGTCCTCGTCGGCACGTTCGACCTCGCCGTGTTCTGGGTCCTCTGCGTCGCGCTCGCCGGGCCGATGCAGCACGCGGGAGTCGCCCTCGCGACGGCGGCGGGCTTCTGGATCAACTTCCTCGCGCTTCTCTTCCTCCTCCGGAAGAGGCTGGGCGGAATGGGCGGGCGCGCGATTCTCGCGTCGCTCTTCCGCCTCGTTCTCGCGAGCGTCGCGATGGGTGCCGTCGTATGGGCCGTGTCCGCGAAGCTCGCGCCCTACCGGATGATCTGGATCCTCCCGCTCCGGATTGGCTGGGTCGCGGCCGTCTCGGCGCTCGGGGCGGTTTTCTTCCTGGCGTTCGCGAAGGCCCTTCGGGCGCCGGAAGTCGGCGAGGTGCTTGGAGCCCTCCGGCGGAAGAAGGCGTCTTGACGGGACGATATTCACCATATATGGTTGCCATATGTCGAGCATGAAGACGACCGTTTACCTCGATACGGCCGACTACCGCAGGTTGAAGACGATCGCTCGAGAGGCCGGGCGGGCGCCAGCCGAGCTGGTCCGGGAAGCCGTCTCCGAATATGCACGGCGCCACGGGCGGAGGCGGCTTCCGAAGAGTCTCGGTGCGGGACGGGGAAAGAACGACGACGGCGGAGTCCGCGCCGAAGAGCTTCTGGCCGGTTTCGGCCGTTCCTGATGATCGTCGCCGATACCGGGGCCGTATACGCGCTTGTCGACTCGCGGGATCGGCATCATCGCGTCCTGCGGAAACTCTTCGAGTCCGATCCGGACGCCTGGGTTCTTCCTTGGGCCATTCTTCCCGAAGTGGACTATCTGCTTGGCAAGCGCCTCGGGCAGAGAGTCGAAGAGGATTTTCTGGAGGATCTCGCTGAGGGGCGCTTTGCGGTCGCCTGGGGGGACGAACACGATCTCCAGGAGGCACGGCGGATTTGCCGGCGCCACCAGGCGCTCCGGTTCGGCCTCGTGGACGCCGTCGTGATGGCGGTCGCCGAGAGGCTGAAGGCGGACGCGATCGCAACGCTCGACGTGCGCGACTTCGGGACCGTTTTGTTGAAAGGTGGACCGAAACTCTATCCTCGGGATCTCTGAGCCGTGAAAACGAAAACGCCCGCTGGCGCGAGGCCGGCGGGCGTCATGAATCGAAAGAAGCCGAGCCTCAGTGCCCGTCGAGGCAGCCCTTCTGGCCGCTGCTGTTCGGATAGCCGGTGCCCGCGGTGTAGGCCGCGTTCGACCACTCGCCCTGCACCTTCCACGACGTGCCGTTCGGGAACGACACCGACGGCACGTTGAACGTCCACGCGCACTTGTCGCCGTTCTCGGCGCCGCGCGAGTCGTACCACGCGCCGGGGCTGGCGGGATCGGTGCGGGCCTCGGAGAGCTCGTGCGCAGAGACGTTCGCGAGGGCCGCGAGGCCCTGCGACTCCCCGCTCACGGTCGACTGGGGATCGCAGCCGGCATCGCCGTCGAGCTTCCAGAAGAACGCGAACTGGATCGGCACTCCGCTGCAGGTGCCCGAGCTGTGCCACGCGCAGTACCCGGCGCTGCCGCGCGGGAGATCCGTATAGACGGCGTAGTAAGCCGTGCCATCGTTGGGCCCGGTGAACTGCCTGCAGGCCTCGTTGAGGATCGCCGAGGTGGACCCGCCGCCCGACGCCGCCGACAGGTCGATGACGTGGCCGAGGTTAAAGATGGTCGGGCCCACCTGATGGCCCGTGCCGATGGTGTCGGTGTACTCGTCGGAAGTCTTCGCGTAGTTGCTGCCGCTGAAGCCGGTATAGAAGCTGTCGATGCCGGTGACCTTGTCTCCGGGGCTGGAATTCCAGCTCGTGCCCCAGAAGATGCTCTTCACGGTCGCCGTCACCATGATGTTCCCGCCGTGGTAGGTCATGTTGGCGGTGCGGCGGGCAAGGGGCTGGCGGGCGAGCGCCTTGTCGTGCTCCTCCTGCGTGAGGAAGATGTGCGTCGGCGTCTCCTCGGACGCGACGACGTTCGGGTCCGGCGCGGCGGCGGCCGCCTCGCCGTTGCCTCCGTCCGGCCGGACGTCCCGGTTCTCTTCCGCGAAAGCGGGCGCGGCCGCGAGGGCGAGCGCCGCCAAGAACGTCAAACCTGGGATGAGCCCCTTCTTCATCGAGTGTCCTCCTTATCCGGTTCGTTGCTGCCGGTACGTTAGCAGAGAGGGGGACTCGATCTCAACTGGAATCGGGGTGCCGCGGGCCGCCTCCGCCCACGAGCCCCCGCCCTAGAGGATTTCGATCGGGACCGGGGCGAAGCAGAGGACGAAGATCAGGAGCACCGCCGCGGCGACGAGCTTTCTCCGGTCGTCGAGGGGTTCGTCCTCGTTCAGGACGGGCGGGTGGCGGATGCCCGTGAAGAGCGTGAAGAGCACCCACACCCACCACCCGGGCCATTTCAGTCCGAGGACCGCGAGGACGATGAGGAGAGGGATCGCGAGAAAGCGCTGGAAGCGGCCGAAGATCGCGTAGACCGCATGGCCGCCGTCGAGCTGTCCGAGCGGCAGGAGGTTCAGCGCCGTCACAAACAGGCCGAACCACGCGGCGAGGAAGACGGGGTGCTCGATCACGTCGATGCTCGCGTATGTGGCGCCGACGAAGAGCTTCTGGAAAAGCTGGACGAGGATCGGATACTGGAAGATCACCGTCCCGTCGCCAATGGCGGGAACGGGGTTGACCCGCGAGTGCGAGACGCCCCACGCGAGGAGGGGCACGGCCACGGCGAATCCGGCGATCGGTCCCGCGACCGCCATGTCGAACAGCTGTTTCTTGTCGCGGATGGGCTCGCGGATGCGGATGAAGGCGCCCATCGTTCCGACGAGAGACGGGAACGGGATGAAGTACGGCGGGGACACGTCGATCCCGTACCGGCGGCAGACGACGTAGTGGCCGGCCTCGTGCGCGAGGAGGATCGCGAGGAGAGGGAGAGAGAACGACAGAGCCCCCTCGAGGAGATGGGCGAACACCTCGGCGGAGGCGCCCGTTCCCAGGAGCGACGGGCGGAAGTTGATCGCGAATCCCGCCCCCGCCCAGCTCGTGGTTGCGAGCGTGAGCAGGAGGAGAAGCCCATGTAGCCACCACCGCTCCTTCCGCCGCGGCACGGCGGCCGGGGCCGGCGCCCAGACGTCGCTCATGCGCTCAGGACTGCGGGCCGGTGGAGGGCGTGCCGGACGGAGCGGCGTTGGCTTCGGCTTCGGCCTTCGCACCCGCCTTCGAGGCGGGCTCCTCGGCCGGACCGGTCATGTCGCGCAGTTCCTTGCCCGGCTTGAAGCGGATCGTGAAGCCAGGAGGAATCTGGACTTCCTCGGTGGGGCGTTTCGGGTTGCGCCCGATCCCGCGCTTGCGGGGTTTGACCAGAAACACGCCGAAGCCGCGCAACTCGATGCGCTCGCCGCGCGACAGGGCCTGACGCAGCACGTCGATGATCGTCTCGACGGCCTGAGTCGCCTTCTGTCGCGGCACATTGGCCGCCGCGGCGACGGCGTTGATGATGTCGTTCTTGATCACGTAGGGGGAGTCTACCTGTCCTCGGGCATCTCGTTCAAATCGCGTCGGTTGGGCCGCTCCGGGACCGCCTAGAGGCGACCGAGGCGCCGTTTCAAGAGGACGATCTCGAGGGCCGTGGCGGCCATCGCCGCGAGCCGCTTGAGCGCCGGCACCGAGGGCGGCTTCTCGTCGGATTCCGCCTCGCCGTAGAGGTAGAGAACGGTCTTGCCCTTGAGGTTGACGGGCACGACGGCCATGAGCCCGAGCCCGTTCGACGCGAGCGCCTGAAGAGTCGAGGCCGTTCCGGGCAGGTCGGGCTGCGGGCCCACATAGAACCCTTCCGTGTTGCGCAGAGTCGCGAAGACCGAGGGTTCGGTATCAGGCAGGTGAAAGGATGCGAGAGCCGGCGCCGCCGGCCGGGACGCCCAGCCGCGCACGTGATCCGGATACGCGACGAAGAGGGCTGCGCGCTTCACGTGCCTGCGGGACTCTTCCAGGACGGCGGCGGCGATGTCGTCGCGGCTTTGCGCCGCTCCGAGCCTCGCGATGAAGAGGTCGTCTCCCGCGACCTCGGTGGCTTCCGCCGCCCCCGCCGGATCCTCGAGCCGACGCGGGAACTCCATCGAGTCGGGCTCCGGGTTAAGCGACTCGAGCGGGTCCTCGAAGATCTCGGTCTCCATCCGGCGCGCGGTGACCGCGAGCGAAGCCGCCGGGGAGAGATCCGCCGCGGACTGCCACGGGTCGCCCTGATCGAGGTATCGGGCGCGCTGCGGGTACGGCGACGTGAGATCGGGCGGCGGCGGAACGACCCTCAGGTCCGGCCGGCTCTTCGGGCGCGGCAGCCGGGTTGGATGCGTGGGTTTGTCCTTATCCACCTCGGGAGAAGGCTGGGTTTCCCGCAGGTACGCGGCCGCCGAGAGGTAGCGTGGCTCGACGTCGGCCGCGTAGTAACGGTAGAGGAGCGCGTAGATGCGTACTTCGAGCGCCGCGTGGGGAATGATCCGGAATCCCGTCAGCGCCGCGAGCTCGTCGAGACCCGCGAGGTCGCCCGGATCGCGCATCGCGACGGCGAGACTCCGTCCCTCCTTGCGGAACGGCACGGCGTGCAGGCGCTGGGCCACTCGGCCCGGCACGAGCCTGAGGACGTCCGCCCGGATCAGCTCGAGAGCCTCCGGCGAAGCTGGGGGAACGAGGTGCTGGATCGAGAGGCCGTGGAGGATGACCTCTTCGGAGGCTTCCTCCTCGAGGAGCGCCGTCCCGAACCGTCCCTTCTGCCGGGCCTGCCGCCTAACGGCACGGTGCCGCTGCTCGTCCGTGATGAGCGTCTTTTCGATGAGGAGGTCGCCCAGGCGCGGCATGATTTTTCGAAAGTCCAGTTTACACCGCGGCTCCCTGTAGAATCGGGCGCATGAGCGACCGGCCCATCCGCGTTCTCGTCGCGAAGCCCGGCCTCGACGGGCACGACCGCGGAGCGAAGGTCATCGCGCGCGCGCTGCGCGACGCCGGCATGGAGGTCATCTACTCGGGACTCCGGCAAACGCCGAAGCAGATCGCGGCGGCCGCCATCCAGGAGGATGTCGACGTCGTCGGGCTTTCCATCCTGTCCGGCGCTCACAACGTGCTCGTGCCCGAGGTGATCGACGCCCTCAAGGAGGGCGGCGGCGAGGGGATCGCCGTCGTCGTGGGCGGCATCATTCCCGAGAAGGACATCGCTCCGCTCAAGGCCAAGGGCGTGCGCGGCATTTTCCTTCCGGGGACCACCACGGGTGCCACGGTCGACGCGATCCGCCGCCTCGCAGCCGAGCGGGCGTGAGCGAAGTCCTCGTCTCGCAACTCTCTCCGTCCTCGCCCGATTTCCGGGAGAACGCCGCGCATCACCGCGCTCTCGCGGCGCGCCTCACCGCCGAGCTCGCGAGGGTGAGGGAGGGCGGCGGCGAGAAGGAGCGCGCGCGGCACGTGGCGCGCGGCAAGCTTCCCGTTCGCGAGCGCCTCGAGCGCCTGCTCGATCCGGGGACGGCCTTTCTCGAGGTCGCGCCGCTCGCGGGTTGGGGGCTCTACGAGGACGCGGCGCCTTCCGCGGGCCTCGTGACCGGCGTCGGGCGCGTCTCGGGACGCGAGGTCATGATTGTCGCCAACGACGCCACCGTGAAGGGCGGCACGTATTACCCGATGACCGTGAAGAAGCACCTGAGGGCTCAGGAGATCGCCCTCGAGAACGGCCTCCCCGCGGTTTACCTCGTGGACTCGGGCGGCGCGTTCCTCCCGCTTCAGGCCGAGGTCTTTCCCGACCGCGACCACTTCGGACGCATCTTCTACAACCAGGCCCGCATGAGCGCGGCCGGACTGCCGCAGGTCGCGGCGGTCCTCGGCTCGTGCACGGCGGGCGGAGCGTACGTGCCCGCGATGTCGGACGAAACGGTCATCGTGAAGAACCAGGGCACGATTTTCCTCGCGGGCCCGCCACTCGTGAAAGCCGCGACCGGGGAGGACGTGACGGCCGAGGAACTGGGCGGCGGCGACGTGCACACGCGCCTGTCGGGTGTCGCGGATCATCTCGCCGAGGACGACGCCGACGCGCTCGAAAAGGTGCGCGAGATCGTCGCGCACCTCGGAGGCGTGCCGGCCCAGCCGCCGGGGCGCCTCGCGCCCGAAGAGCCCCGGTATCCCGTCGAGGAGCTCTATGGCGTCGTCCCGAAGGACATCAGGCGGCCCTACGACGTGCGCGAGCTCCTCGCGCGCCTCCTCGACGGTTCGCGCTTCCACGAGTTCAAGTCGCGTTACGGGGCCACGCTCGTCACGGGCTTCGCTCACGTCGAGGGATTTCCGGTGGCCGTTCTGGCCAACAACGGGGTCCTCTTCTCCGAGTCCGCGCTCAAGGCGACGCATTTCATCGAAATGGCCTGCCAGCGCGAGGTGCCGCTCGTCTTCCTCCAGAACATCACGGGCTTCATGGTCGGAAAGGCCTACGAGCAGGGCGGCATCGCGAAGGACGGCGCGAAGATGGTGCATGCGGTCGCGAACGCCGCCGTCCCGAAGTTCACGCTCCTCGTGGGCGGCTCCTTCGGCGCCGGGAACTACGGGATGTGCGGGCGCGCCTACCAGCCGCGCTTCCTCTGGACGTGGCCGAACGCCCGGATCAGCGTCATGGGCGGCGAGCAGGCGGCGGACGTCCTCGCCACCGTCAAGGACGATCAGCGCCTCAGGGAGGGGAACCCGAAGATGACTGACACGGAGAGGGCCGCGTTCCGGATGCCTACGCTGGAGAAATACGAAGCCGAGGGAAGCCCCTACTTCGCGACGGGGCGCCTCTGGGACGACGGCATTCTCGACCCGAAAGAGACGCGCCGCGTGCTCGCGCTCGGGCTCGCGGCCGCGGCGAACGGCCCGCGGCGGGAGACGCGCTTCGGCGTGTTCCGGATGTAGGCATGCGGCGCGCCTTTCTCACGCTGCTCCTCCCCATGCTTCTGCCGTGCCCGTCACGCGCGGACGAGCGCGTGCCTTGCGGCACCGTGGACGCCCTCGAGATCACGTCCCTGACGCGGACGAAGCTCACGGCGTTCCTGCGCACGTCGCTCCCCAAGGCCGCCGCCGGAGGAAGGCAGACCTTCACGGGCGAGATCGCCGTGGCGAACACGCCTCTGCCTCTCGGGCCTTCGCTGACGGCGATGGTTCAGCCGGGTCCCGGCGGGAATTCCGTCGTGTTCCTCGTGGATCTCGATCTCGCGAAGATCCCGCAGGCGCTGCTCTCGCGTGTCCATCCCGTTGCCCTCGACGTGACGCTTCACGGCTCTCTCGCGGGCCAGGGCGGAGCGAAGGCCCCGGTGTGCGGCGCCGGAGTCCTGAAGATCGGCACGCCGGAAGTGCGCTCGTCGGCGCCGACGGGAGCGGCCCTCGCCGGGTTCTCCGGGGCCCGCTTCACGGGGATGACCCTGACCGAAGTCCAGGGGACGGCGACGGCGACGTTCTTCAACCCCCTTTCGTTCCCGCTCGACGTGAAGGACCTCGTCTACGCCGTCTGGGTGGGCGATCGACAAATCGCCGAGGGGGAGCGTCACGGGCTGAGGCTTCACCCCGGCCGCGAGAATGCGGTCGAGCTTCCGATCAACGCGTCCAGCGCCGATCTCCTGTCCGCCCTGGGCAGCGCGGTGGCCGGCGGCAGCCGCGTGGCGGGCCGGCTCGTCGCGCTCGTCTCCGTGCGCGTGGGCCGGGACCAGATTCTCATGGTGCCCCTCGACCTACCGGGGTCGGTAGAGGTGTTGCGATGAGCGAGCCCGGCGTCCTGCTCGAACGCGCGTCCGATCCGCGAGTCGCGCGCCTCGTTCTCAACCGCCCGGCCCGCCGGAACGCCTTCGACGGCGAGCTCGTGGCGGAGCTCCAGCGCGCGGTGCGCGAGCTGGCCGGCGACGCGACGACCCGCATCATCGAGGTGTCGGGCGCGGGCAAGAGCTTCTGCGCCGGCGCCGACATCGAATGGATGAAGAAGGTCTCGGGCTTCACGATGGAGGAGAACCGCCGCGACTCGGCCGAGCTCGCCTCGCTCTTCCGGGCGCTCGACGAGCTGGACAAGCCGGTCGTGGCGCGGGTTCAGGGCGCGGCCCTCGGCGGCGGGACGGGCCTCCTGGCCGTGTGCGACGTCGTCGTGGCCGCGGAGAACGCGATCTTCGGCACGACGGAGGTGAGACTCGGCGTGATTCCGGCCGTCATCTCGCCGTACCTCGTGCGCAGGGTGGGCGAGTCGCGCGCGCGCGCCTGGTTCGTGACCGGAGAGCGCATCACGGCCGAGGAAGCGCGTCACGCGGGACTCGTCCACCGCGTCGTGCCGGAGAAAGAGCTCGGCGCCGCGGCGAAGTCCGTCCTCGACGCAATCCTGCTCGGCGGGCCCGAAGCCGTCCGCGAAGCCAAGCGGCTCGCGCGCGCGGTCGCCTCCATGCCGATTCGCGAGGCCACGAACATGGCGATTCAGCGGATGGGCGAGCGGCGCGCCTCGGCCGAGGGGCACGAGGGCCTCGCGGCCTTCCTCGAGAAGCGGAAGCCGTCCTGGGCGGCGGAGCCGGCCGCGAAGAAGTCGTGACCGGAGTCGGGCGGTTCGGCCGCGTGCTCGTCGCGAATCGCGGCGAGATCGCCGTGCGCGTGATCCGCGCCTGCCGAACGGCCGGACTCGAATCCGTGGCGGTGTATTCGGATGCGGACCGCGAGGCGCGGCACGTCGCGCTCGCGGATGCCGCCGTGCGACTCGGCCCCGCGCCCGCGCGCGAGTCATATCTTTCGATTCCCCTCCTCCTTGCGGCCGCGAAAGAGACTCGCTGCGACGCGGTCCATCCCGGCTACGGCTTCCTTTCGGAGAGCGGGGACTTTGCGCGCGCCGTCACAGACGCCGGGCTCGTCTGGATCGGACCTCCGGCTGAAGCCATGGAGGCGATGGGATCGAAGATTTCTGCTAGAGAAAGAATGCGGGCCGCGGGCGTGCCGGTCGTTCCGGGCGCGCTTATTGGGGCGTCCGAAGAGCACGAGAAGATTTCTTTGAATGGCACTTTCAAAGAAATTCTTTCTCTCGGTTTCCCGGTTTTGGTCAAAGCATCCGCTGGAGGGGGAGGGAAGGGGATGCGGATCGTGACGTCCCCCTCCGATCTTTCCGAAGCAATCGCTTCCTGCCGGCGCGAAGCTCTCGCCGCCTTCGGGAATTCCACCGTCTACGTCGAGAAGTACCTCGACTCGCCCCGGCACATCGAGGTGCAGATTCTCGGAGACGCGCACGGAACCGTCGTCGCGCTCGGCGAACGCGAGTGTTCGCTCCAGCGGCGCCACCAGAAGGTCGTCGAGGAATGTCCGTCTCCGGCGGTGACGCCCGAGCTCCGCGCGCGGCTCTGCAAGGCGGCCGTCGAGGCGGCGCGAGCGGTCGGCTACGTCAGCGCGGGGACGGTCGAGTTCCTGCTCGAGCCCTCGGGCGCGTTCTGGTTCCTGGAGATGAATACGCGCCTCCAGGTCGAGCACCCGGTGACGGAAGAGGCGTTCTCGGTGGACCTCGTCGCTCTTCAGCTCCGCATTGCCGCGGGCGAGCGGCTCCCCGAGCTTCCCGCCGCGCCCGCCTTCCACGCGATCGAGGCGCGGGTCTACGCGGAGGATCCGGACGCGGGGTTCCTCCCGCAAGCGGGGCGGCTCCTCGTGTGGGTCGAGCCCTCGGGACCGGGAGTGCGCGTGGACTCGGGCGTGATTTCCGGGCAGGCCGTGGACGTTCACTACGACCCGATGCTCGCGAAGATCGTCGCGAAGGGCCGCACGCGCGAGGAAGCGCGGCGGCGGCTCGTCGCGGCGCTTCGCGAAACCGTCGCCCTCGGAGTCGCTACGAATCTCTCATGGCTCGGGCGGTTGCTCGAGTCGGACCCTGTCGTCCGCGGCGAGACGTACACGGGTCTGCTCGAGACCCTTCTGCTTCCCGCCCCGCCCCCTCCTCCTCACGAGGTTTTCGCGGCGGCGGCTTCGGTTCTTTCCGGCCCCGCTTCCGCGGCTCCGGGAAGCACGAAGAGTTCCTGGCCCGGCCCGTTCGACACCCGGTTCCGGATGGGCGGTGGCGCATGAGGCTGCGCGATCTCCGGACCGGGGAGGAGCGCGAGGCGGCGGGCACGGACGTGGCGCCCGGCACGACGGCCATACGCGCGGGCGAAATCGCGTGGGTGTCCCACCGGGGCGAGACGTATCGCCTGTCGGCCGTTCCCCGCTTTTCTTCGCGGACGGCCCACCGTCCCGAGGACACGCCCTCGCTCGAGGCCCCCATGCCCGGCCGCATCCTGGGGGTGCGCACCGCGGTCGGCGCGACTGTAAGGAAGGGGGACACGCTCGTCCTCGTCGAGGCGATGAAGATGGAACACGCGGTGCGCGCGCCGAAGGACGGCACCGTGACGCGCATCCTCGTCACCGAGGGGCAGATGGTCGGACTCGGCGATGTCCTCGTGGAAATGGGATGAACGCGTCCCGGGTCACGATCGTCGAGGTCGGTCCGCGCGACGGCCTGCAGAACGAAGCGGCGACCGTTCCGACGGACGTGAAGGTCGCTTTCGTCGACGCCCTCTCGGCCGCGGGCCTGCCGGTCATCGAGGCGACGGCGTTCGTCTCGCCGAAGGCGATTCCGCAGCTGGCCGACGGAGAAGAGGTGTTCCGCCGCATCGGAAAACGTCCGGGGGTCCGGTATCCCGTCCTCGTGCCGAACGAGAAGGGGCTCGATCGGGCGGAGGCGTCCGGCGTGAGGGAGATCGCGGTGTTCACGGCGGCATCGGAAACGTTCAACCGGAAGAACATCAACGCCTCGATCGACGAATCGTTCGCACGGTTCGCGCCGGTGATCCGGCGTGCCCGCACGGCCGGGATGCGGGTCCGCGGGTACGTCTCGTGTGTCTTCGGCTGTCCGTACGAAGGCGCGATCGCGCCGCCTTCGGCCGCCCGCGTCGCGCGGCGGCTGCTCGACGCGGGATGCGACGAGGTTTCCCTCGGAGACACGATCGGCGTCGGCGTTCCCACCCAGGTGCCCGAGGTCGTCGAACGCTGCGTCGATGCAGGCGTGCCTCTTTCGCGACTCGCGCTCCATTTCCACGACACGCGCGGCACGGCGCTCGCGAACGTCGCGGAGGGCCTCCGGCAGGGCGTCAGGATCTTCGACTCCTCGGCGGGCGGTCTCGGGGGGTGCCCGTACGCGCCCGGGGCGGCGGGAAACGTCGGCACGGAAGACCTCGTCTATCTTCTCCACGGCATGGGCTACGAGACGGGCGTCGACCTGTCTCTCGTGGTGGCCGCGAGCCGGGTCCTCTCCGCCGCCATCGCGCGGCGCCCCGTCTCCCGCGTCTATCAGGCTGTCGAGTCCGCCCGCTTGCCGCGGGCGGTGTAAACTCGGTCGACACCGACCCCTGCGAGGAGATCGAATGCCGCATCGGATTCTCTTGGCAGACGACAGTCTGACCATTCAGAAGGTCATCGAACTAACGTTCTCGGGAACGGAGTTCGAGTTGAAGGCCGTCGGGAACGGCGATCTGGCGCTTGGGCTCCTCGACTCTTACTCGCCGGACATCGTCCTCGTGGACTGCGTCATGCCGGGAAAGACCGGCTATGAGCTGTGCGAGGAGATCAAGAGCCGGCCGGGCGGCCGGTACGTGCCCGTGATCCTTCTCACGGGGACCTTCGAACCCTTCGACAAACCGCGCGCCGAGCGCGCGGGCGCCGACTCCTTCGTCACGAAGCCCTTCGATTCGCAGGGGCTCGCCTCGCTCGTGCGCGACCTCGTGAAAAAGGCGGCCGAAGAGCGCGCCGCGGCGCCTCCCGAGCCGCCCCCCGCACCGGAGCCGCCGCCACCTCCACCTCCTCCGGCCGCGCCGCCCCCTTCCGTCGAAGAGCGCGCGGAGTCCACCGATCCCACGCTGTCCGGGGTCGCGCCGTTCTTCACACTCCCAATGGCGACGATGCACGCAGCCCAGCCGTTCCCCGAGGAGAATCTGTACGCCACCTCGGCGATCCCCGTCTTTCGGGAAAACGAGATCGAGATGCCTTCCGAGGCGCCGGCCGCCGTCGTGGCGCCGCCTCCCGATCTGCCCACGGAACAGCTCGGGCTCCCGCCCACGCCGGCGGCGGACTATGAGATGGACCTCGGCGCCCTCGACGACGAGCCGTCCCATCGCGACCTCGACGAGGACATCGCGGCCTTCGAGGCGTCCGGCCGAAGCACCACCCGGCCGGAGCTCTGGGACTCGCCCGCGATGAAGGCGGCTTCGGCGGCTTCGGCGGCTTCGGCATCCCCCGCGGAGCACCCGCCGGGCGACCTCGAGGCCCTTGCCGCGGAAGCGAGCCTCACAGACCTCGAGAGCCTCATCCCGCAGGCGGCGGCAGCGGCCTCCAAGTCGGCCGCGGCGGGTTCTCTCTCCGACGACGACATAGACCGCATCGCGCGCCGCGTCCTCGAGCTCTCCGGTGAGCGCATCGTGCGCAAGATCGCGTGGGACGTCGTGCCCGAGCTCGCCGAGCGCCTCGTGAAAGAGCGTCTCGAAGAGCTCGAGCGGGCCGACTAGAAAACTCCACTCGCGCTTCGTCGATGCTCGGCAAGAACTTCGATCCCGCTTCCTTCGAGATGCGCTGGTACAAGGCGCAGGAGGACGCAGGGTTTTTTCGCCCGGAGGCGGCCGCGAAGGACGCGAAGCCCTTCACGATCGTCATCCCGCCCCCCAATGTCACCGGCCGGCTCCACGTCGGGCACGCGCTCGGGCGCACGCTCGAGGACGTGCTCTGCCGCTGGCGGAGGATGCAGGGCCGCGCCGTGCTGTGGGTGCCGGGCGTCGACCACGCCGGCATCGCGACGCAGATGGTCGTCGAGCGGGATCTCAAGGAGCGGACCGGGAAGAGCCGCCACGACCTCGGACGCGAGGCGTTCCTCGCGCTTTGCCGCGAGTGGGCCGGGGCGCGGCGCGGCGACATCCTGAACCAGATTCGGCGCCTTGGCGCGTCGTGCGATTTCTCGCGCGTCTACTACACGCTCGACGAGCCGCGCTCGAAGGCGGTGCGGCACGTCTTCACGACGCTCTACCACGAGGGCCTCGCCTACCGCGCCGAGCGGATGGTGAACTGGTGCCCGAGCTGCGCCACGGTGCTCTCGGATCTCGAGGTCAACCACGTCGAGAGCTCGGGCCACCTCTACTCGATCGCGTATCCGCTGGACGGGACGGCGGGCGAGCTCGTCGTCGCGACGACGCGGCCGGAGACGATGCTCGGCGACACGGCGCTCGCCGTGCATCCCGACGACGAGCGGTACGCGGGTCACGCCGGAAAGCGCGTGAAGCTGCCGTTGACGGGCCGTTCGATCCCCGTGATCGCGGACGCCTTCGTGGACCCGAAGTTCGGCACGGGCGTCGTGAAGGTCACACCCGCGCACGACCCGAATGACTTCGAGGCGGGGAAGCGGAATGCGCTCGACTCGATCGTCGTGATCGGGTTCGACGGAAAGATGACCGCGGCCGCGGGGGCCGCTTATTCCGGTCTCGACCGCTTCGAGGCGCGGAAGAAGGTCCTGAGGGACCTCGACGTCGCCGGTCTGCGCCGCGGCGAGAAGAGCCACGTCATCCCCCTCGCGCGCTGCCAGCGGTGCGACACGATCGTCGAGCCGCTCGTCTCCCTTCAGTGGTTCGTGAAGGTCGCGCCCCTCGCGGAGAAGGCCGTCGCGGCGACGGACGCGGGCGAGACGCGCTTCGTGCCCGAGCTCTGGAAGAAGACGTACGACGAGTGGATGCGGAACATCCGCGACTGGTGCGTCTCGCGGCAGCTCTGGTGGGGCCACGAGATTCCCGCCTGGTACTGCCCGGACGGCCACGTCACGGTGCCGAGGTCGGGCGAGCCCGATCCGTCCGTGTGCGGAACGTGCGGCGTTCTCGCGCTGCGGCGCGACCCCGACGTCTTCGACACCTGGTTCTCGTCGTGGCTCATGCCGCTCTCGGTGCTCGGCTGGCCGGAGAAGACCCCGGACTTCGCCCGCTTCTATCCGACGAGCGTCCTCGTGACCGGCTTCGACATCCTGTTCTTCTGGGTGGCCCGGATGATCATGGCGGGCTCCTTCTTCGACGGCCGAGCGCCGTTCGCCGACGTCGTCCTGCACGGCCTCGTGCGCGACGAGAAGGGCCAGAAGATGTCGAAGACGAAGGGCAACGTCGTCGACCCGCTCGAGATGTGCGACGAGTTTGGCGCCGACGCGGTGCGGTTCACACTCGCGGTGCTTTCGGGCACCGGCCGCGACCTGCCGTTCGGCAAGGCGCGCGTGGCGGGGTACCGCGCCTTCGGGACGAAGGTCTGGAACGCGGCCCGCTTTGCGCTGCAGATGCTCGAGGACGGGGCCGCGGTCCCGCCGGACGAGCTCGACTTCGCGTCACTCGGCACGGTGGACCGCTGGATCCTCGCGCGCCTATCGGAGGCGACGGCGAAGGTGAACGCGGCGCTCGAATCGTTCCGCTTCGACGAGGCGGCAAACGCTCTCTATCAGTTCTTCTGGTCCGACTTCTGCGACGGGTACGTCGAGATGGTGAAGCCCGTCCTTCGCGGCGCGGACGTCCCGGAGGGGGAGAAGGAGAAGACGCGGGGTGTCTTGACGCGCGTCCTGCTCGACTCTCTCGCGCTCCTGCACCCGTTCATGCCGTTCGTGTCGTGCGAGATCCGGGAGGCGTTGAACGGCGACGGCCTCCGGCTCACCATGGAGAAGTTCCCCGAGCCGCGCGCCGAGTGGACGGACGACGCGGCGGTCGAGGCAATCGCCACTTTGCGCGCGGTCGTCACGCGGATTCGCAACCTTCGGGCGGAAAACGGCCTCGCCCAGACCGAGCCGCTCGCCATCGGCCTCGAGCTGCCGGAAGGACCCCTTTCGAGGGAAATGCGCCGTCACGTCCCGCTCCTCACCCACCTCGCGCGTCTCAAGGGCGTGGAGATTTCTTCGAAGGTGGACATCGCCGGAGCGTTCCGCGACGTCGTGGCGGGCCTCGGGCTGGTCGTGGATCTGCCGAAGAAAGAGATCTCGGCCGAGGATCGTGCGAAGCTCGAGAAGGAGCTGGCGCAGCTCGAGAAGGACATGGAATCTCTTCGAAAGAGACTCGCCGACGAGAGCTTTCTTTCGCGAGCGCCGGCGGCCGTGGTCGCGAAAACGAAGCAGCAGCTCGAAGAGCTCTCCGAACGTCACAAGCGGCTCTCCGGAAACCTCGTGGAGGCGAAGGGCGCATGAGCGGCTTCGACGCTCCTCTCGAGGGCCGCTCCTTCCGGCACATCGAGAACGTGATCTACCTGCCTGCGACGCCTTCCACGAACGACGTCGCGAAGGCGATCGTGGAGAAGATGCTCGCCGAGAGCGAAGACGTCCGCCCCACGATCATCGTCGCGGGCGAACAGTCCGCCGGACACGGGCGCCTCGGCCGGAGCTGGGTCTCCCTTCCGGGGAGCTTGGCGGTCTCGGTCATCGTGCCGTGGCCGGCCGGACCCGAGCGCGTTCACCTTCCCCTGCGCGCCGGGATCGCACTCGCGCGTGGTCTTTCGCAGGCGTTCGGCCTCGACGTGCGGCTCAAGTGGCCGAACGACCTCCTCGTGAACCGCAAGAAGCTCGGCGGCATCCTCGTTGAGGCGCGCGCGAACGACGAGGGCGAAGGTTGGGCCATCGTGGGTGTGGGGCTGAACGTGAAGGGGACCAGGCGCGAGCTGGACTCTCACGGGCTTCGCGACGCTACGTCTCTCGAGGAGGCCGGTGTGCCCGCCGGAAAGCTCGGGGGGGTCCGCCCGCTCTCGTCGCTCCTCGACATCCTCGATGTGCCGTTGGCCGAGCCGGGGACGGAGCCGCTTCCGGAAGCATTCGCGTCCGTCGCCACCCATGCGCCGGGAGATGCCTTGAGCGTCCAGAACAGGGGCCGCACCGTGTCCGGCGTGTTCCGCGGCGTGAATGCGGACGGCGCTCTGCGGCTCGGGATGGGGCATGGCGAGGAAACGGTAATCTCCGGGGACGTGGTCCTCTTCTGAGCGGGCCCGCGCCGACGCCAGCCGACGCCGGTCTCGACGAGGCCGGGTACGCAACGCGGATCGAGGACGCGTTCATCGCCGAGCGCGGCACGCCGTTTCTCGTCTCCTCGAAGGACTGGGGACTGATACGCGGCTGGCGCGAAACCGGCATTCCGGCGGACACGGTCGTGCGGGCCGTCCGCGAGGCGTTCGAGAGGCGCCGCGCCCGCGGGCAAGCCGGAAAGATCTCCTCCCTCGCGTACTGCGTGAGCGCCGTCGAGGAGCGGTGGGAGATGGAGCGTCGCGGCCTCGTCGGCAAGGAAGACGCACCCCCTCCAGCGGCCGCGGACGCGGCCGCAATCCGGGAAATTCTTGCTTTGCTCGTGGCCGGCCTGCGCGCGTCGAGTGCGCGTTTCGCGACGGGAGAGCGAGGAGAAGATTTTCTTGGAGGGGTAAGAGAGAAGGCAGCCGCGAAGATCGATGCGATCCCGAGCGAGGGACCATTCGAAGAAATCGAACACGAGCTCTCGACGATCGAGGCGTCGCTCGTGAAGGCGGGTCTCAAAGCAATGAATTCCTCTTTCCGAAATCTCGTCGAGTCCCGCGTCGCGGAGGCCCTCGGCGACGTCGCGGGCCTTTCACCCCACGTCGTCGAGCGCATGCGGACGGCCCTGACGCGCCGCGAAGTGCGCTCGCTCGCCGGTTTCCCGCCGCTGACCCTGCTTCATGGCTGAGCCCCGCCCGGGCGATTCCGCCGAGGCCCTCATCGAGCGCGTCGTGCCCGGTGGCGAGGGGCTGGCGCGTCTCTCGGGCGTCGTCACGCTCGTGCCGGGCGGGTTGCCGGGCGACCGCGTGCGCGTACGCGTGACGGAGGCCTCGCCTCGGCTCGTCCGAGGCGTCCTCGAAGAGGTCGTCGCTCCCGGTTTGGCGCGGCGCCCCGACGCCGAGCTCTGTCCGCGTGCCCGAGACTCCTCCTGCGGCGGATGCGACTGGCCCGCCGCGCGACTCGAGCACCATCGCGCGCTGAAAACGTCGCTCGTTCTCGACGCATTCAGCCGACTCGCCGGCCTCCGCCCCGAAGAGCTCCCCGAGCCGGGCTGGCGCGGGTCCGCGCGGAACTATCGCCTGCGAAACCGCCTGCATCTCGACCGGGACGGCCGGCTCGGGTTCTTCGCGCCGCGTTCGAACGTCGTCGCGAACCTCGAAGTCTGCGAGATCGTGTCGCGGGCGCTCCTCGCGCGGCTGTCCGCGATCCGCGAGCACCTCTCCGGGCTCGGGCCGGTGGAAGGGGAGCTCTGGACGTTGGAAGACCGGGAGGGGAAGACCCTGCTCGGCGAGCTCCGGCTTGGCGAGGGTCAGGGTCTGCAAATTTCTTCGAAAGTAAAAGAGAGTGCGAGGGGGCCGTTCGACGGGTTTCGAGTCGTCGAGGCGGGCGGCCGGGTGATCGGGGCCGACGGGCCCGCCTCGCTGCCGATCGTCGCGGGCGGCGCGTCGTTTGACGTCTCCGTCGATTCCTTCTTTCAAGGAAATCGTTATCTCCTCGATGCCTTTCTCGAAGAGATTCGGACGGCGCTTCGCGCCGTGCGCTCCACGCGCGCGCTCGACCTCTATGCCGGCGTCGGCTTCATGACGCGCCCGCTGCTGGAACTCGCAGCGGAGACGCGCGGCATGGAGGTGACGGCCGTCGAGATCGAGCCCTCCGCGTCAAATTCACTTTCTAAGAATCTCCAAGTGTGGCATTCAGATGGCCTTCCACTCGCGCGCTCCTTCCGATCCTCCGCGGAGTCTTTCCTTCATTCGCAGAAATCTCCGATCGATGTCCTCGTCGCCGATCCGCCGCGCGCGGGCCTGTCGCCCGCCGTGCGCGCGGGAATCCTGCGGCTCGCGCCGCGGCATCTTCTGATGGTGTCGTGCGAGCCGCCGACGCTCGCCCGCGATCTCGCCGCCTTGAAGGCCCGCTACGCGGTCGAGCGGTTGACGCTTCTCGATCTGTTTCCCCAGACGCACCACGTCGAGACGATCGCCTTGCTCGCGCGGCGGAAAGTCGGATAGAAGCGCGCCATGCGCGCCTCCTGGTCCCGGGACGCCGGTGCTCCATCACTTCCCTTGGCGGGGGCGATGGCGGCGGGCATCCTCGCGGCCGTCGTCTTCGCGGTGCCGCCGGGACGCGCCGCGGGGACCGCGCTGATCCTGGCGGCGCTTGCGGGCCTCGCTTTCGCGAGGCCCGCAAGCGGCGTCCGCGCGCTCCTCGGCCTGGTTCTTTTCGCGAGCTTCGGGTTCTGGAACGCCCGGGAGCGTTTCCTGCTTCCGGCTCTCCGCACGGCGTCCGAGGCGCGCGAGGCGCTCGTCCGTGCGCGGGCGGCGGATCCGGCCGCCGACGGCGCTCTCCTCGAGGTCACCGGTCGCCTCGACGCGCCGTGGACCGCGAGCGGCTCGCTTTTTCGGACGCGGCTCGCCGTCGAAACGGCCTCGGCGGACGGGCGCTCGATACATCTCGAGTCGGGGCTGCCCCTCACGGTCGCGGGACAGCAGGACCCCTCCGGCGTCGCCGAGCTCGGTGACCGCGTGCGCCTACGCGGCACGCTGCGGTTGCCGGAGGCGGGCGGCCCGGTCCGCTCGCCGTTTGACCTTCCCGCGGAGCCACGCCTCGCGCTCAAGAGTGCCACCCAGGTCGAACGGCTCGGCCCGCCCGCGGGGCCGCTCTCGCTCGTGGCGCGCGCCCACGCCGCCGTGAAGAGACGTCTCCGTTCCAACCTGGCTGGCGCGAAACCCGCGACGCGCGGCGCGCTCGCGCTCCTCCTCGCACTCGTGATGGGGGAGACGCAGGATCTGCCCGGCTCGACGGTGAGCGCCTTCCGCGACGGCGGGGTCGCGCACATCGTCGCCATCTCGGGATTGCAGGTCGCACTCGTCGCGGCCCTGCTCGGTTGGCTCGCGCGGCGGCTCGGCGCGTCCCTCGCCGCGCGCGACGGGTTCGTGCTCATCGCGACGGCTCTCTTCGCGGTCTTCGCCGGCGGCCGGCCGCCCGTCGTGCGCGCGGCGCTGATGATCGGCCTCTATCTCCTCGCGCGCCTTCTCGGCCGTCCCACCTCGGCGAACCACGTCCTCGGCTTCGCGGCCGCCGTCCTGCTCGCCGCCGATCCTTCGAACCTCTTCGACGTCGGGTTCCTTCTCACGTTCGCGGCCGTGTTCGGCCTGGCCGCGTTTGGCGTTCCCGCGGCGAAAGCGCTGCGCCGGGCCGGGATCCCGGGGCTCGTCGCGGACGCGCTCGGCGCGACCGCGGGCGCCGAGCTCGCAGTGCTCCCGATCCAGCTCTTCGTGTTCAATGTCGTGCCCGTCGTAGCCTTCCTCTCGAATCCGTTCGTGGTACCCCTCTCGAGCGTATTCCTGTTCGCGGGCCTGCTGCTGCTCCCGCTCCTCCTTTTTTCTCCGGCTGCGGCGTCTCTCGCGATCCTGCCGCTGCGCTTCCTGTCGGACGTCCTGCTCGCGCTGCTCTTGGCCCTCGACCGCCTGCACGCGGTGAGGGTCGTGCCGACGCCCGCGTTCGCCCTGGTCGCGGCCACGGCCGCACTCTTGGTCGTCGCGGGCTTCACGCGGCGCCCCGCGCTCCGGCGCGCGGCTCTCGCCGGAGCCGCGATGGTCATGCTCGCCATCGTCCTCGCGCCGCCGGTCGTCTCCGCGCGGGACACGATCCGGCTTCAGGCTCTCGACGTGGGCCAGGGAGACGCGTGGCTTCTGATCTCGCCCCAGGGCCGGGTTCTCGTCGACGGCGGAGGCAGCCCCGACCGCGAGTACGACTTCGGGCGGCTCCGGCTCCTGCCGCGTCTCGCCGACCTCGGAGCCGTGGCGTTCGACGCCGTCGTCCTCACGCACCCGCACCCCGATCACGCGCGCGGGCTTCTCGCCGTTCTCACGTCGCTCCCGGTCGCGCGCGTCGTCCTGCCTCGGGCGGTGCCTCGCAACCTCTTCCTCGACGAGTTCGAGGACGCGGCCGCCCGCCGGGGCCTCACGCTGGAACGCCTCGGCGCCGGCCAGCGCTTCACGGCGGCGGGTCTGTCCTTCGACGTGCTGCATCCGGGGGACGGCCCCTACCCGCGCGCGCAAGAAAACAACGGATCGCTCGTGCTGCGTGTGGCGCTCGCGGGGCGCATGGCGATTCTCGCCGGCGACATCGAGGCCCTCGCCGAGAGCGATCTCGTCGCATCGGGCCGGGATCTCGCCGCCGACGTGTTGAAGGTCCCGCATCACGGGAGCCGGACGTCCACTTCGGCGGCGTTCCTCGCGCGCGTCTCGCCGCGGCTCGGGCTGATCGGCGTGGGCCGTCGAAACCGTTTCGGCCACCCGGCGCCGGAGGTGATGGAGCGGCTCCTCGCTGCCGGAGTGCGGACGTTCCGGACCGATCGCGACGGCGAGGTCGCGCTCGTCTTTTCGGGCGGCCGCATCCGGCCGGTTTTTCCGGAAAGCGTCGCCCGGGGGACGCCCTGAACGGGAGGCGTCCGATCGGCGTCCTCGCGATCGTCGGAGCGACCGCGACGGGGAAGTCCGAGCTCGCGGTGGCCGTTGCCGAACGTCTCGGCGGCGAGATCGTCTCGGCGGACGCCTTCGCGGTCTATCGCGGATTCGACGCGGGAACGGCGAAACCGTCCGCGCAGCTCAGGGAGCGCGTCCCGCACCACCTCGTGGACGCGCGGGACCCTCGCGAGCCCTGGAGCGCCGGCGCNTTCGCGACCGAGGCCCGGCGCCTCTGCGAGGAAATCCTGGCGCGCGGAAAACTTCCCATCCTGGCGGGTGGGACGGGCTTCTACGTGCGCGCGTTCTTCGGCGGGCTCTTCGAAGGGCCGCGCCGGGACGACGCGCTGAGGCGTGCTCTCGAGGCGGTGAAGGCGCGTCGCGGCGCGGGCTTCCTGGTCCGGATGATCGCGCTCCTCGACCCGGCCAGCGCGAAGCGCGTGGGTGCGGCCGACGCCGCGCGTGCGATTCGGCTCCTCGAGATTCTGTTCCTCTCGGGCGCGCGTCCCTCGCGCCTCTTTCGGGAGCGGCCGGGGCCCGCGTGGGAGAAGCCTTCCGTAAAGGTGCTCCTCACGTTGCCGCGCGAAGTCCTCTATGGAAGAATCGCCGCGAGGTTTCAGTCGGAATTCGTGAACGAACTGCCAACGGAAGTGCGCGGTCTGCTCGCGGCGGGGATCCCGCTCGCGGCCCCCGCGTTCGCGGCGATCGGTTATCGCGACACGGCGGCCCTGGTTTCCGGCGCGCTTTCCGAAGACCAGTGGGCCGAGCGGCTCCTCCGCGAGACCCGCCATTACGCGAAAAGGCAAGAGGCGTGGTTCCGGCGCGAGAGCGGACTCGTACCGGTGCGCGCCGACCGCCCCGACCTCATCGATTTCGTCGCGCGAGAAGCGCGACCTCTCTTTCTTTTTTCGGATGCCGGCGAAGGGGGATGACCATGATCGGACCGAGCAAACCGCCCATCAACGTTCAGGACGGTTTTTTCTATCAGTTGCGGAAAGACAGCACGCTCGTCGAGGTCATGCTCATTTCCGAGAAGAAGCGCGTGGGGCGGATTCGCCGCTTCGACAAGTACGCGGTCGTGCTCGAGGTGGAGGGGCGCGAGGAGCTGATCTACAAGCACGCCATTTCCTCGGTCGCGTCTCTGGGCGGGAGCCCGGCGTCGTCTCCGGCCGTGAGCACCGTGCGGACACCGCCGGTTTGACGCAAGGGTTTGGCTTCGGCGTCGTCTTCGCGTTCGTGACGGCGCTTGCCGGATGCTCTTCGGCCCCCCAACCCCTCGACCCGTCGTCACCCGAGGCGCGGGCGGCCGCCCTCGCGGCGCGCGCGGAAGACGACGCGGTTGCCGGGCGGCTGCGCGATGCGCTCGACGCGTATCGCGACGCGGCGCGCCTCGCGCCCGGAGAGGCCCGCTACCTCGAACGGGTCGGCGAGCTCCGCGCGTCGTACGTGACGACTCTCCGCGCTGAGGCCGAGTCGGCGCTCTCGCGCGAAGACTTCGCGGCGGCACGCCGGGCGGCGCTCGCTCTCGTCGAGGTGGCCCCGGAATCGCCGGCCGGCTATCACGTGCTCGCGTCGGCCGCGGAGGCGGAGGGAAAGCTCGAGGATGCATGGGCGGCCGCCCAGTCGGCTCATGCGCGGGCACCGACCGATGCCTCCCTGACCGAGTCGCTCGCGGCGCTCGCGCTCAAGACGTCGCGCTTCGCCGAGGCCGAGGCTCTTTACGGCGGCCTCGCCAAGGACGACCCGTCCCTGCGGGAGAAACAGACGGCCGCGCGGCTCGAGTTTCAGATGCAGAATCTTCCCGCCGCGGCGCGGAAGGCCGTCGCGGCTCCCCGCATCACGCGCGCCCAGTTCGCGGCCCTGCTCTTCACGCTCGTTCCCGAGGTGGCGTCCGCCCGCGTGCCGTCGGGCGGCGACGTGGCGGTCGACGTCCTCGACCGCCCGGATCGCAGGCGCCTCGTCAAGGCGATCGCGCTCGGATTCTTTTCCGTCGCGCGGGGGACACACCTCGTAGGGGCCGACACGCCGGTGGCCCGAAGCGAGATGCCCGGCCACCTCAGGCGCCTCGCCTCGCTTCTCGGGAGCCGCGACGAGACGTGCTTTCTCACGCCCGCCTCCCTCGCCACCTGCGGCATACTCCCCGAGACGACATCCCGGCAGGTCAGTGGGAGAGAGGCGTTCGCCGCCATCGACGCGACGCTCGGGCTCTCCCGTTAGAGGAGGGTCTTCCATGGTGATCACGGAGCTCTTCTCGAGGGTCCCTCTCTTCGAGGGAGTCTCGGCGGAAGACCGGACCGCGCTCGCGCGCGCGGCGACGTTGCGCACGTACAGGCGGGGCGAAACGATCGTGCAGCAGGGCCAGCCCGGGGATGCGTTCTACGTCCTCGTCCGGGGCCGCGTCGCGGTCGCCATCGTCGCGCCGGACGGGCGCGAGGTCGTGCTCAACACCCTCTGCGAAGGCGACCACTTCGGCGAGATGGCCCTTCTCGACGATGCGCCCCGGTCGGCGAGCGTCATCGCCCAGGAGAAATCCGACCTCGCGATCCTGTCGCGCGCGGTATTCCTCGACCTCCTGAAGTCGAATTTCGTCCTCACGCGCGCACTCCTCGCGACCTTTTCGGCGCGGTTGCGCCGTGCCAACGCCACGATCGAGGGGCTCGCGTCGCTCGACGTGAAGAGCCGGCTCGCGCGGTATTTCCGCGAGCTCGCGGCCACGCGCGGGCGAAAGGCCGGCGGCGGATGGGCCGTCGTCGTGCGCCCCTCCCAGCGCGAGATCGCCGACACGATCGGGTCTTCGCGCGAGACGGTCTCCCGCACGATGACGCAGATGGCGGTCGAGCAACTCATCGTTCCGAAGGGCAAGGCGGTCTACGTCAAGCTCGACCCCCCGGAGGCCGGCGCCCCGCCCGGCGGACCCGCCGCGGCGGGCTGACTCTCAAGCCATGGAGCTCCGCCCCTGGACGCTGCCGAACTTCCTGACGTTCGCGCGGCTCGCCTCGCTTCCGTTCCTCGTCATGGCGATCCTCGACGGCCGGCACGGCGTCGCGCTCGCGATCTTTCTCGTGGCGGCGATCACGGACATCGTGGACGGCTACGTCGCCCGGCGCTTCGGGATGGGCTCTCCTCTCGGGGCATGGCTCGATCCCATCGTCGACAAGCTCTTTCTCGTGTCGACGTTCGTGGTCTTCGCCCTGCCGTCGACGCCGACCCGCCTGCACATCCCGATCTGGCTCCTCGTGCTGACGATCTTCCGGGACGTCTTCATCGTCGTGATCTGCCTCGTCCTGTTCCTCGCGCTCGGGATCCGCGACTTTCCCCCGTCGATCCTCGGGAAGCTGACGACGTTCCTGGAAATCTCGACGGTCGTCGCGATTCTGCTCGTGAACGTGGGCCGGATGCCGGTCATCGTCGCGACGACGTGCATGCAGCTCGTCGCGGTCTTCGCGACCGTGTCCGCGCTCCACTATTCATGGCGCATCATGGCCCGTCTGCCGCGCCCGCCCGCCGCCGGGACGGGAAATCCAATTCCGAAGGCATGAGTCCTTTCCGCCGGCCGTCCGGGGGGCCGCCGCCGGCGCTCCGTCTCCTGTCGCGACCCGGATGCCATCTGTGCGACGAGATGCGCGCCGTGGTTTTCCCGCTGGTGACGCGCCTTGGCGGGACGCTCGAGACCGTGGATGTGGACTCCGACCCGGCTCTCGCGGCGCGGTGGGGGAACGAGATCCCGGTACTCCTGGACGCCCAGGGGAGGGTCCTGGCGAAGGTCAGGGACAGCGCCGCGCAGATCGCGCGGCGGCTCGGGGCCTGACCTCGGGCGAGAATGGCTCGGCCATGAGAGGACGCTCCCGGACGATTCTCGCGGTGCTGGCCCTCTCCGTTGCCTCTTTCGCGCGGGCCGAGCGGCTGCCGGTCCAAAGGCACGGAGTGGCCGAAGGGCTCGCCGAAGAAACGGTGACGGCGCTCCTGAAGGACTCGCGGGGCTCCCTCTGGATCGGGTCCTTGAACGGCCTCAGCCGGTACGACGGGGAACGTTTCAAGGTCTATGCCAGTGAGGATGGGCTTCCGAAGCCGCGCGTGACGGCCCTCGCCGAGACGCCGGACGGCGCGATCTGGGTGGCGACGACGGGCGGCCTCGTGCGCCTCGATCCGGCCACCCCCGCGGGACGCCCGGTGTTCCGGCCCGCGGCGGCGCCTCCGCAGGGAAAGAGCGTCGACTTCGTCTCCGTCGCACGCGGGGGAGACGTGTTTTTTGGAAGCGGCGGCGAGTTGTATCGAATGGGAAAGGCGGATGCGATTCCACTGGGCCTCGCGGCGGCGGCCCCGGGAAATGCCTTCGTGCGCTCGGTCCGGGAGGCGCCGGACGGAGCGATCTGGATCGGCTCGTCGCGCGGCCTCTTTCGTGCCGCGGCCGGCGAGCCAATCGTAAGCGTCGGACTCCCGGGTGCGGCTGTCCCGGACGTGCGAGGGGTCTTTATCGACCGCGCGGGCCGCATCTGGATCACGACACCGGACGCCCTCTTCGTGCTCGGCCCGGGAACGGGAGGCGGGGATCTCGCCCGCGCGGAACCCCTTCTCGGTGCGGACGGCCGGGTCGTGCTTCCGCTCCGCGGCGGAGAGGCCCGGGTCCTCGAACGCGTGCCCGGAGCCGCGCCGGGAGCCTGGCAGCGTCCGCTCGAGTTGCGCGACGGGCGCATGGCCCTTTCGACGTCCGCGGGCCTCGTGCTCGTCACGGAAGGCCGCGTCGCCGTTTACGGCCGTCGGAACGGCCTCGGCGACGGGATACTCGGTGAGCTGCTCGAGGACCAAGAGGGGAACCTCTGGATCGGAACGCAGAGCACCGGCCTCCTGCGCGTGGCGCCGTCCGGCTTCACGAGCTTCGGTGAGGCGGACGGCATCGTGGACGTGCGCGTCGGCGCTCTCTTCGAGGACGCGGACGGCCAGGTCGTCGCGGTCACCGGTGGCAACGGGAGCCTCGTGCGCCTGGAAGGACCACCGTTTCGTCCGGTCGTCCTGAACCCGGTGGCGACCGTGCCGATCCGGTGGGTGTGGGGCCGTTCCGTGCTGCGCGACCGGTCGGGTACGTGGTGGATCGCGACGCGGGCGGGCCTCGAGCGCCGGGCGGCGGCCGCCCTCGGGCCCGCGCTCGAACGCGCGCCCGTCCAGGCCGTCTACACGGCGCGCGACGGCCTGGGAGCCGACGAGGTGTCGGCTCTCTACGAGACGCGCGACGGGACTCTGTGGGCCGGCGTCTACGACTCTCCGGCGTCGCTCGCCCGGTTCGATCCCGTGTCGCGCCGCTTTGTTTCCTACGGAGCCGCCGACGGCCTGCCGGCCACGGCTCCGGTGGCCTTCCTCGAAGACCGCGCGGGCGATCTGTGGATCGGGTTCGGCAGCGGCGGAGCCGTGCGTTTGAGAAGCGGCCGATTCGAGCGCCTCCTGCCCGCGCACGGCGCGCCGGAGGGTTACGTCCACGACTTCCTGCTCGACGGCGGGGGCCGGCTGTGGATCGCGAACGGCGCCAGCGGGGCCCTTCGCGTGGACGAACCCGCCGCCGAGAAGCTCTCGGCGGTCGTCGTCAAGACCTCGCCGGGGCCCGTCACGGGGACGGTCCTCTCCCTGGCTGAGGACGCGGCGGGATTTCTCTACTTCGGCACGACGCGGGGCGTGGAGCGCCTCGAGCCTTCGACCGGCCGCACGCGGCAGTTCACGACGGCCGACGGTCTCACGAACAACCTCGTGACGTGCGCGCACCGGGATCGCGCGGGAGCGCTGTGGTTCGGGACTCTCGAAGGGGTCTCGCGCCTCGTGCCGCGAAAGGATTCGGAGGTCCCGCCGCCCCGCGCCGTCATCGCTTCGTTCCGCGTGAACGGCAACCCACGCGAGGTCCCGGAGCTCGGCGCGCGCGCGCTCGGCGAATTCGTCCTCGAGCCGGACGAGACCCGCGTGCGCATCGACTTCGCGGCACCGAGCTTCACGGCGGGAGGCACCGTGCGCTATCAGACGAAGCTCGAAGGGGTGGACGCGTCCTGGAGCCCGCCGGTAGGGGATCCGACCGTGCGCTACGTCGGTCTCGCGCCGGGGACGTACCGGTTTTCCGTGCGCGCCATCGGGCCCTCGGGCGACGAGCCGGGTGACGAGGCCACGGTTTCCTTCCGCGTGCGCCCCCCGCTCTGGCGGCGGGCCTGGTTCCTCCTCCTCGCGGTGGCGGCCGGCGTCGCGCTTTCCGTGTTCGTCCACCGCCAGAGCCTCAGACGGGCGATCGCCGTGGAGCGCGTGCGCACGCGGCTCGCGACCGACCTGCACGACGACGTGGGCTCGAGCCTTGCCCGCATCTCCATCCTGTCCGAGGTCGGACGCCGCGATCTCGATCCCGCCGGCGAGCCGGCGCGCCTCTTCGGCGAGATCGGAGAGACGTCCCGGTCGGTCATCGACGCCCTCGGCGACGCGATTTGGTCGATCGACCCCCGGCGAGACGATCTCCAGAGCCTCGGTGACCGTCTCCGCCATTTCGCGGGGGATCTCCTCGAGGCCCGCGGAATGACGTTCCGTCTCGAGCTGCCTCCCGAGGCGCCCGCCCTCGACGTGCCGCCCGAGCCGCGCCGCCAGCTCTTCCTCCTGTTGAAGGAGGCCGTCACGAATGCCGCGCGGCACTCGCAGGCGACCGCGGTTTCGGTCGTCTTCCGCCTGGCCGGCCGCACCCTGGACGTCGCCATCGCGGATGACGGGGCCGGTTTCGATCCGGCCGCGCGGGTGGGAGGCCCGGACGAAGAGCGGCGAGGCCTTCTCAACATGCAGGCGCGCGCCGTCGCCCTGGGCGGCAAGCTCGAGGTGGAAACGGCCCCGGGCCAAGGCACGCGCCTCGTGATCCGGGGGCTGACCCTCCCGTTCTCTTCCCACGCCCGCGGCGCATGAACATGCTCTCCCCGAAGGGCCCCGCCTGACCGAGACTACGGGTGTGGCCATGAGCCCCGAGCGCCCGCCGATCCGCGTGGCCGTCGTCGAGGACGACGCCGGCCTCAGGGAGAGCCTGCGCCTCCTGATCGGCGGCACGCGCGGGTTCTCGTGGGCCGGAGGCTGGGGCTCCGCGGAGGACGCCCTGCAACGCCTCCCCGGCCTCGGGGACGGTCCCCCCGACGTCCTCCTCATGGACATCCACCTGCCGGGGATGTCGGGCTCGCAGGCCGTCTCGCGGGTGCGCGACACGTGCCCGTCGGTCGCGGTCCTGATGCTGAGCGTCTACGAGGGCGAGGAGCAGATCTTCGAGTCTCTCTGCAACGGGGCCTCGGGCTACCTGCTGAAGAAGACGGCGCCGACGAAACTCCTCGAGGCCGTGCGCGACGTGAAGGAAGGCGGTTCCCCGATGTCGCCGGAGATCGCCCGCAAGGTCATCCGGCTCTTCCGCGAACTGGGGCCGCCGCCGGTGCCCGGCCACGACCTGACGCCTCAGGAGGTCCGACTCCTGCGTCTTCTCGCGGAGGGTGCGAGCTACCAGGCCGCCGCTGACGGCCTCACGATCAGCATCAACACGGCGCGCAACTACGTCCGTTCGATCTACGAAAAGCTGCACGTCAATTCGAAATCGGCGGCCGTGAGCAAGGCCCTGAAAAATCGCATCATCTGAGAATCGGAGAGCGTTCATGAGCGAAGAGACCGCCAAAGCCACCGCCACCGCGCCTTCCGTTAGTCATCGGACGCGCAACATCGTTCTCGTGGCGGCGGGCGTCCTCGTCGTGGCGGCTTCCGCGCGCGCCGTCCTGAAATCGTCCAGCAAATCCGGCCCCCGGCCCGAGATCGTGCCCGTTTCGGCGGCCCTCGTCACGCGCCAGGCGGTCCCGCTCACGACGAAGGCGATCGGCAACGTCGAGGCGTACGCGACCGTCGCCATTCGCGCGCTCGTCCCGGGCGAGCTCGTGAAGATCCACTTCAAGCAGGGCCAGGACGTGCAAAAAGGCGATCTTCTGTTCACGATCGACCAGCGGCCCCTCCAGGCCGCGCTGGACCAGGCCGTGGGCACGCTCGCGAAGGACAAGTCGCAGCTCGCGAATGCCCGCGCGCTCGAAGCCCGCTACAAGAAGCTCTTCGACGAGGGGATCGCCTCCAAAGAAGACTGGGACCAGTACCGGACCAGCGCCGACACCTCTGCCGGGCTCGTCGCGGCCGACGAGGCCGCCCTCGACAACGCGAGGGTCCAGCTCTCGTACGCGACGATCCGCTCGCCGATCAGCGGGATGACGGGCAACCTTCTCGTCTACGAGGGGAACCTCGTGAAGGCGAACGACACGACGCCCCTCGTCACGATCACGCAGGCGACCCCGATCTACGTCACGCTCGCGGTGCCCGAGGGCGAGCTCGCAAAGGTCAACCGCGCGCGGGCCGCCGGACCCGTCAGGGTCGAGGCCGCCCTCCCGAGTGACGAGACCCACCCGCTCGCGGGCGTCCTCACGTTCGTGGACAACGCCGTCGACATGACGACGGGCACGATCCGCCTCAAGGCGACGTTCGACAACCCGGAGCGGCGCCTGTGGCCGGGACAGTTCGTGAAGGTGACACTCACGACGGGCGTCGAGGCGAACGCCCTCGTCGTCCCGTCGCAGGCCGTCCAGACGGGTCAGGACGGTCCGTACGTGTACGTCGTGAAGGACGACCTCACGGTCGAGCCGCGGCCCGTGAAGCCCGGGCCCGGGGTCGAGGGCGTCGTCGTGATCACGAAGGGCCTCTCGGCGGGCGAGCGCGTCGTGACGGACGGCCAGCTGCGCCTCTCCCCGGGCGCGAGAGTGGAGATCAAAACCGAGCTCAAGACCAGAGGATGAGCATCACCGAGCCCTTCATCCGGCGGCCCGTCATGACGACGCTCGTCATGGCGGGCATCCTCCTGTTTGGCGCCATCGGATTCCGCTCGCTCCCCGTGAGCGACCTTCCGAACGTCGACTTCCCGACTATCCAGGTCACGGCGAGCCTGCCAGGCGCGAGCCCCGAGACGATGGCCGCCTCGGTCGCGACGCCCCTCGAGCGGCAGTTCTCGGCGATCGCGGGCCTCGACTCGATCAATTCGACGAGCTCGCAGGGGACGACGCAGGTCACGCTCCAGTTCGCGCTCGACCGCAACATCGACGCGGCCTCGCAGGACGTGCAGACGGCGATCGCCGCAGCGGCTCGGCAGCTTCCGCCCGGGATGCCCTCGCCGCCCACGCTCAAGAAGGTCAACCCGGCCGACCAGCCGGTTCTCTATCTCGTCCTCTCCTCCCCGACGATGCCGCTCACGGCGGTCGACGAGGTCGCCGAGACGCTCATCGCGCAGCGCCTCTCGACGATCTCGGGCGTCGCGCAGGTGCAGGTCACGGGCGCGCAGAAGTTCGCCGTGCGGGCGAAACTCGACCCGAGCGCGCTGGCCGCGCGCGGGATCGGGATCGACGAGGTCGCGACCGCGATCCAGAGCCAGAACTCGAACCTGCCCGTCGGGACGCTCTTCGGGATCCACCAGTCCCTGACGGTGCAGGCGAACGGCCAGCTCTTCGACGCCGCCGCGTACCGGACGATGATCGTCGCCTACCGCAACGGCTCGCCGGTGACGCTCGGCGACCTCGGGAAGGTCGTGGACGGCGTCGAGAACGACCGGATCGGGAACTGGTACGACGACAAGCAGGTCGTCACGCTCGCGATCCAAAGGCAGCCGGGCTCGAACACGATCGCCGTCGTGGATGCCGTCAAGGCGAAGCTCCCGGCGCTCCGGGCGCAGCTTCCGGGGGCGCTCAAGCTCGACATCCTCTTCGACCGTTCCGTCCCGATCCGCGAGTCCGTGCACGACGTCGAGTTCACGCTCGTCCTCACGATCGCCCTCGTCGTCCTCGTGATCTTCCTGTTCCTCCGCAACGT
>JGI20191J14862_1000009_pt1 | contig 77860 bp, 86 predicted proteins | sample NGESurdeep092012_7_FD_14862 | JGI IMG/M metagenome (IMG submission 14862)
ACGCCGTCGCCCCGCTTCGCCACGACCGCGCCGACCTCGTGGACCTGTTCGGGGGTCGTCCGCCTCGCGGGCGCCGAGACGACCGCCTTGCCGTCCGCCGTGAACACGAACTCGACGTCGTCCGGCAGCTTGGGATCCTCCGACCCCTGGAACAACCGCGGAAAAACCCAGTCGGCGGCGACCTCGCCGAGAAGCCGGCCGTCTTTCCCCTTCACGAGGGCGACAGCCGAAACGATGTTGCCGTTTCCGGCATAGGAGTCGTCATAGACGTCGGACCAGATGACGTCTGACCGGTCCACCACCCCGGTCCCGTCCACGAGCGGCCGCGCCGAGGCGCTCGGAAAACGGAAGGCCGGATCGACGACGGGCTTCCCGCCCGGACTCAGGTCGAGGCCGGGTACGACCCTGAGGATGCCCGAGGCCGTCCGGATCGAGAGCGCGGACAGATCAATCGGGCCGAGACCGAGGACGACGAACGGCGCCTCGAGGCGCCGGGTCGCGGCGAGGTCGCGGCGCGCCTGAGTCCCCAGTCCCGTCGCCCGGCTCACGATCGCGGCACTGACCCCGTGCCCCGTCGTGTGGAGCAACCCGCCCGCGTCTTCCACGAGCGGCTCCGCCGGAAGCTTCGGGTCCGGACCGTCCTCGAGCGCGCTCCGCGCGTGCTCGGCCGCGCGGTGAGTGATCGCGACGATGTCGCGCGTGGCGTCGGCGATCTGCCGGATCCGATCGGCCGCCTCCTCGGAAAGCGCCTGCTCCTCGTGTTGGCTCGCTTCGCGGAGGAGCGTGGCACGAATGCTCTGCTGCTGCTCGCGGCCGATCCGGTCCACGGAAAGCCAGTAGACGGCTGCCGGAACGAGCGCGACCGGAACGACGTACCAGAGAAGCCGCGCCACGAGAGACCGGCGGGGGTTCCACGCTCCGGCATCCCGAACGGCCTGCGTCTCGCCCGAGCGGATTAGGCCGGAGACGGCGGCGCTCGGGTCCGAGATGTCCGAGATGTCCGGATTCACCCGGAAAGGTTAGCGCGGTTTGGGCTCACTCGTATCGCAGGGCCTCGATGGGATCGAGCCGGCTGGCCTTCAGGGCCGGATAAAAGCCGAAAGCGATTCCGACGAGAGCCGAGAACACGAACGCGAGCCAGATGGCGCTCGGCTGCACGGAGACGGGCCATCCCGCGAAGCGGGCCACGGTGCGCTGGATCCCGATCCCGAGCCCGATCCCCACGGCGCCGCCCGTGACCGCGAGGACGACGGCCTCGACGAGGAACTGCGCGCGGATGTCTCCGCCCTTGGCGCCGATCGCCATGCGAACGCCGATCTCACGCGTCCTCTCGGTCACCGAGACGAGCATGATGTTCATGATTCCAATGCCGCCCACGAGCAGCGACACGCCCGCGATCGACCAGAGGAGCGCGCTCATCGTGCGGCTCTGCTCTTTGGCTTGCTCCAGCATCTCGGTCTGCGAGCGGATCATGAAGTCGTCGTCCTGGCCGGTCGCCTTGTTGATGCGGTGCCGCTGGCGGAGGAGGGCCGTAATTTCCTCCTGGGCGCGTCCGACGAGCTCGTTCGAGGACGCCGACGCGAGGATCGCGCCCACCGCCGTCGTCCCCATGATCTTCTTGCGCACGGTCTCGTAGGGGGCGATGACGATGTCGTCCTGGTCCTGCCCCATCGTGGAGCCGCCCTTGGACTCGAGGACACCCACGACCTTGAACGGGATGTTCTTGATGCGGATCGTCTTGCCGATCGGGTCCTCGTCGCCGAACAGGTTCGTTTTCACCGTCTGCCCGAGTACGCACACCTTGCTCGCCGAGCGATTGTCCTGATCCGTGAAGAACTGGCCGCCCGAGAGGTTCCACGACCGGATGAGCGGCCAGTCGACCTCGCCGCCCTGAATGGACGTCGACCAGTTCTGGTTGCCGTAGATGACCTGCGCGACCGTGCGGATCGTCGCGGAGACGTACGCGACCGTCGAGACCTCGCGCTTGAGCGCCTCGACGTCATCGCCCGAGAGGCGCGAGCTGCCGCCCCAGCCCGTCCTCGCGCCGGAGGACGTCGTCGTGCCCGGGAAGATCATGAGGAAGTTCGTCCCGAGCGACTTGAGCTGGTTCTCCGCCTGCAGGCGCGCCCCTTCCCCGATCCCGATCGTCGCGACGACGCACGCGACGCCGATGATGATGCCGAGAGCCGTCAGGAGCGAGCGCAGCTTGTTGCGCGAGAGCGCGCGAAACGCGACCTTCAGGATGTTGCCGGTCTTCGTCATGGAGCGCCACCCGTGCCCACCGCCCGCGCGGCGACGCGCCTCTTCGTCACGGGAACGTCCGAGAGGATTTTCCCGTCACGAAACATCACGACGCGTTTGGCGTGCTCGGAGATGTCGGGCTCGTGCGTGATGAGCACGACGGTCTTTCCCCCGTCGTTCAGCTCCTGGAAGATTGCCATGACTTCCACGGAAGTCTTCGAGTCGAGGTTGCCCGTCGGCTCGTCGGCGAGGACGATCGCGGGGTCGTTCACGAGGCTCCGCGCGATGGCGACGCGCTGCTGCTGCCCGCCCGAGAGCTGGGCGGACGTGTGGTCCCATCGGGGGCCGAGACCCACGCGCTCCAGGCATTTCATCGCCTGCGCGCGGACCTGCTCTTCGGTGATCTTCGACTTCGTGGAATAGAGGAGCGGCAGCTCGACGTTCTCGAGCGCGTTCGTCCGTGAGAGCAGATTGAAGCTCTGGAAGACGAAACCGATCTTGTCGTTCCGGATGCTCGCGCGTTGGTCGCGGTCGAGACCCGACACGTCGACGCCTTCGAGCACGTAGCGTCCCGCGGTCGGGCGGTCGAGGCATCCGACGATGTTCATGAACGTGGACTTGCCCGATCCGGACGGGCCCATGACCGCGAGGAATTCGCCCGGTTCGACGGTGAGTGAAATGCCGTCGAGCGCGCGCACCTCCGTCTCGCCCATCTGGTAGACACGCGTGAGGTTCTCGATCTCGATGACGGGGCGTGTCACGTGTTCGGCCTTCAGAACGGGCGGCGTCCGCCGCCGGGAGCGGCCTGGCCGCCGCTGCTCGGCGCGCCGGCCCGGGCCGTTGCGAGACCCACGATGACCTCGTCGCCCTCCTTCAGCTCGTCCGTGCGGATGGCCGTAAGGTTTCCGTCGGTGATCAGCGTCCGCACCGTGACGGGCTTCAGCTTGCCGCCCGTATTCGGGACCTCGACATAGAGGGTGCCCGTCCCGCCCGAGGGGCGTGCGCCGCCGGCGCCGGGCCGTCCGCCCGTCGCGCCGGGCGCGCCCGATCTGGGAGGACCGGTTCGCTCGGAAGTCGCCGGCGCGCCCGCCGCAGATCCGGGCGCCGGCGGCGCGGACGAGGCCGTCCCGCCCTTCCCCGCGTCTGTCGACTTGACCTTGCGGACCTCGGCCACGAGATCCGAGTTGTCCGGCCGGAAACGCAGCGCCGAATTCGCGACGCGCAGGGCGTCCTTGCGCACGTCGACGGGAACCTGCACGTTCGCGGTCATGCCGGGCTTCAGCTTGAGGTCGAGGTTCGCGACGTCGAGCACGACGGGATAGGTCACGACGTTCTGCACGGTCTGCGGCGAGAGGCGAATCTGCGAGACGGCTCCCTTGAAAGGCTGGTCGGAAAAGGCGTCGACCGAAAAGGACGCTTCCTGACCGACCTTGACGCGGCCGACGTCTGCCTCGTCGATGTTCGTGAGGACCTGCATCTTCGTGAGGTCCTGCGCGATCGTGAAGATGACGGGCGCCTGGAAGGACGCCGCCACGGTCTGGCCGACGTCGTACTGCCGGTCGACGACGACGCCGTCGATGGGGGACGTGATCCGCGTGTAGGAGAGGTTCGTTTCGGCTTGCTTGAGCGCCGCCTGCGACTGCGCGACGGCGGCCGCGGCCGAATCCCGCGCCGTCTGCGCGCCGTCCAGATCGGACTGGGCGAGCAGCTGCTGCTTCGCGAGATTCTTCGAGCGGGTGAGTGAGATCTCGGCGTTGCGAAGCTCGACCTTCGCCTTTTCGAGATCCGCGCGACGCTGGTCGACCGTCTGCTGGAACGGCGTCGGATCGAGCTCGGTGAGGAGCTGCCCCTTCTTCACGACTGCATTGAAGTCGACGTAGAGCTTCGCGATGATGCCCGAGACCTGACTGCCCACTTTGACCGTCGTGACCGCCGACAGCGTCCCCGTGGCGGTCACCGTCGCGACCACGTCGCCCTTGTCGATCTTCCCCTTGCGGAACTTCGGCTCGGCCGAACCGCGGCGCGTGTAAAAGAAAGCGCCGACGAGAGCGGCGACCGCCACGACGATTCCGATGATCAGGACCCTTTTCTTCATGAGCTCCTCGAGAGTGCGTGAGACGCAGAAATCCTCAAAAAACCACCGACAGGCCGAGCTGGAAGGCCTTCACGACCGCCGTGCCCGAAAGCGTCTTCATCGACCGGGCACTGTACTCGATCGTGGCCGCCAGACCCTTCCGCGGCGTCCAGACGACACCCGGCAGATGAAGCTGCTCAGTGGCTTCGGCTCCGCGATAGCGCCAGACCGAATAGAGATAGCGATAGGTGACGGTCGGGAACTCGGCGCGAAACCCGACGAGGCCGGCCGTCGCGTCGTCGTAGCTTAGGCGACAGGGCGCTCCCGCGACGCAGCGTTCTCCCGACCTCGTGAAGCCCTCCAGGAGGAGTGCGATCGGCCCGAAGGTCGCGGTGACGTCGAGGGCGCCGTCCGTCCTTCGGAAGGAGGCCGGGCCGTCCCTCTGATCGAGCGCGGCGGACGCGACGGAGACCGCCGGCTTGAGCGACCAGAGGCCCTTGTTCACGAGATAGAAGACCCGTGCCTCCAGGCCGTCCCTGAGGACGCGCAGCGGGTCCGACTCCACGCCGCGGCCGTCGTCTTCCCACGAGACGTGGTCGTTCTGGCCGTAGTAGCGGGCGCTCCACCCGAGCGTGTCGAACCCGAGCCGCTTCTCGCCCGCGAGACCCGCGCCCCAGTCGGGGTTGCGCGTGACGCCGTTCACGGTGAAGAGGGTGCCGAGGAAGGACTCGTCCTGGAGTCCGAAGTCCCGCTCGAGCTTTCCGACCCTCACGGCGCCGATCGGTGTCGCGAGAGAAGCCCAACCCTCTTCCAGCCACACGGACCCGTCGTAAAACGGGCGGAATCGCCCCCCATGGCCGCGCACCTCGGCCTTCGCGGCGAAATCGCCGCGGGCCCATTCCGCCGAAAGTGCGCCATAGAAGAACTCCGCGAATCTTTCGTGCCTTTCCAGGACCGGTTCGTAATCGAGGAGGACCGCTTCGACGCGGAATTTCGGGAGGTCCGAATCCGTTTTCACGCTCGCTTCCTGTCCCCGCGCGGCGGGGAAGATGCTCACGGCGAGGAGCGCGGAAAGCGCGAGAGCACGGCACCTCAACACAATCGTTATATTACGAACGAGTCCCGCGAGGGGTTTCACCGCAGGGGGTTCCCATCAGTTCTTCCCTCGATCTCGAAATTCCGTTTCACGTCGAGCGCCTCGCGAACGGGCTCACGGTCGTCGTGTCTCCGCAGCGTGGAATCCCTCTCGTGACGGTGGACGTGACCTACGACGTCGGAAGCCGGGTCGAACCGGCCGGAAAGACTGGATTCGCGCACCTCTTCGAGCACCTCATGTTCGAGGGCTCGGAGAACATCGGCAAGGGCGAGCACTTCCGGCTCGTGGCCGAGGCGGGCGGCTCGATGAACGGAACGACGTCCGAGGACCGGACGAACTATTTCGAGACGCTTCCGGCCGAATGTCTCGACCTCGGGCTCTTCCTCGAATCCGACCGGATGCGGGCTCTCGTCCTCACGCAGGAGAAGCTCGACAACCAAAGGGAGGCCGTGAAGGAAGAGAAGCGGATGCGCGTGGACAACCAGCCCTATGCCGCGTCGTTCGAGGCCGCGGACGACCTCGCGTACGACGCGTTTCCATACAAGCACCCCGTCATCGGGTCGATGGACGACCTCGGCGCGGCCTCTCTCGACGACGCGCGGGACTTCTACCGCCGCTACTACGCTCCCGGAAACGCGCTTCTCGCCGTGGTCGGCGACGTCGACCCCGGCGACGCTTTCCGCCGCGTGAAGATCGCGTTCGAGGAGGTTCCCGCGCGGGAGACACCGCCGCACTTCGCGTTCGAAGAGCCGGCCCCCACCGGTGAGAGGCGCCTGGAGGTTACGGACAAGCATGCGGCGATGCCGGCCCTGCACGTCAACTTCAAGGTGAAAGAGCGCCGCCACCCCGACTTCTTCGCGCTCGCGGTCGTGGAGCGCATCCTTGGAGCGGGCGAATCGGGCCGGCTCTGGCGCCGTCTCGTGAAGGACGAATCGCTCGCCCTGTCGCTGTCGGTGTCACTCGACGAGCGCCGCGGTCCCTCGCTCTTCCGCGTCTTCGCGCTCGCGCGGCCCGGCGTCACGCTCGAGCGCCTCGAGGCGGAAATCCTTCTCGACCTCGAACGCTTCGCCGCCGACGGCCCCACGCCGCGCGAAATGGAGCGGATCCGGCGCATGATCCTCGCGAGTGCCGTGCGCGCCACGCAGACGACGCATGCCATCGCCTTCCTGCTGTCCGAGTACGGCCTCTACGACGGGGATCCCGGCCTGTTTCCCCGCGACGTTGAAGCCGTCCTCGCGCTGGATGCGGCCACCGTCCGGGAAGCCGCGGCGCGCCTCCTCGTGGCCGCCCGCCGGTCGGTCGTCACCGTCGTGCCGCAAGAGTCCCGGGAGGCCGCATGAGCGCGAGGCGCCTGCCCCCGCCGCCTAGGGCCCCGCTCCCCTTCTCTCTGCCCACGTTCACCGGCACGCGATTGGCGAACGGCGTCGCCGTGCGTGCGGCCCGCTGGGGCCGCCGTCCCACGGTGGCCGTCGCCGTGCTCTTTCCCGGAGCGGGCAGCGCGGCCGATCCGCCCGCGCGCGAGGGCATGGCCGAGATCACCGGCGACACGTTTCTCGGCGGAACGCGCCGGCGCAACGCGCGCGAGCTCGGGGAAGCGCTCGACGACCTCGCCGCGATCCTCGAGGTCTCCACCGGGAGCGATTCGTCCGTCGCGCGCCTCTTCGTGCTCGAGAAGGATCTCGACGAAGGGCTCGCCCTCCTGGCCGAGGTCCTCACGGAATCCACGTTCCCCGAGGACGAATTCGAGAAGAACCGCCGGCGCCAGATCGACGTGCTGGCCGAGCAGCGCTCCGAGCCCGACTTCCTCGCGCGCGAGCGCCTCCTCGACCGGCTCTACCCCGGCCACCCGTACGGGCGCCTCACGTCGACGGAAAAAGGCCTCGCGTCGCTCAGCCAGGGCGACATCGCCGCCTTCGCGGCCTCGCGCTTCTCCCTCGCGAACGCCACGCTGATCCTCGCGGGCGCCGCGGATCCCGACGCGCTCCTCTACGCGGCCGAGCGCGCCTTCGGGGGCCTTCCCGCCGGGATCCTCTCGCCGCCCGCCGCCGTTCCTCCCCCGCCGGCCATCCCCGGTTTCTCGATTCACCTCGTGAACCGGCCCGGCTCGGTGCAGACGAATCTGCTCTTCGCGAGGCCCGCGCTCGCCCGCCGGCACCCGCGCTTCACGACGGCTCTCGTCGCTAACCAATCGCTCGGAGGGGGCGCGTCCTCGCGCCTCTTCCACGTCCTTCGGGAAGAGCGCAGCCTCACCTACGGCGCCTACTCTTCCGTTTCGGCGCGCGTCGCGGGAGGGCAGTTCGGGGCCTCGATCGACTGCCGGACCGAGGTGACGCGCGAGGCTTGTGCCGGACTCTTCGACCTGATCCGCGCCTATGCCTCGGAGGGGCCGACGGCCGAGGAACACGACCGCTCGCGGAAATATCTTCTGGGCAGCTTTCCCATTCCGCGCGAGACCCCGGGCGGCGTTGCCCAGGACGAGATCACGAGGCTCCTCCACGGACTGCCCGAAGACGAGTGGGCCACGTGGCGGGACCGCGTCAACGACGTGTCGCGAGAAGAGGCGTTCCTGACCGCCCAGGAATTCTTCGACCCGGCGACCGGGATACTGGCCGCCGTCGGCGACGCGAAACTGATCCGGCCCGTCCTGGAGTCGTTCGGGGAAACGACGCTCTGGGATGCGGACGGCCCGCGATCGTGACGGGCGCGGCGCCCCTCCCGCCTTAAAGCGAACCCGGGCTCTCCGGCGCCGGCGCCTCCGCGAATTCGCCCGGCTCCCGCCTGTCGAACCGGGAGGCCCGCGCATCCTGCATCCTTCGAAGCCGCGTCCGAAACGTCAGGACCTCGAGTTGCCTCAGCCGCTCGGCCTCTCCCGTGCGGTGCCGTTGCTGGTGACGCGCGACCGCGAGGAGAAGCGCGCTCCTCACGTATTCACGGCGCTCGTCCGGCCGGCCGAATCTCTTCTCGAAGCCGCGCGTCCAGGGGAGGCGCAGCGCAACGGCGTCCTCCTCCGGAAGGAGCCCGAGCGTCACTTCCTCGGCGAGCTCGCGCGAGGCCCGCGCGCGCTCGGCGAGCACCGCGGGCGCCCAGACGAGCACGGCGACGACGAGCATCCCCGCGACGGCGAGGGGCTGGAACCGGCGGGGCATGCCGGAAAAGAGTCCCGCGAGGGCGGCGGCAAGTAAGACAGGCAAGAGTAGGGCGGAGGTCCAGGCGATCCACTCGCGCCAGCCGGCCTCCGCGCTCGCGCGCGTGGCCTCCGCGGCGAAGGCCGAAACGGCGACCAGAACGATCGCGACGAGCGCGGGCTCCTGCCAGCCCGGCAGGTGGCGCCCCGAAACGGCCGCGGCGCAGGCGGCGCCCGTCGCGGCCAGCGTGCCCGCCGACAGGCCGTCGCCGGTGATGGGGGGCCAGGCGCGCGCGGCGCCGATCGCGATGAGAGCCACGAGGCACGCCGCGAGGAACGCCGTCTCGCCGGCGAGAGGCATCGACGCGACACGCGCTCCGAAGACCGCGAATCCCACAAGGACGCCCATGGCGAAGGCCGCGGCCCGATTCCCCGTCCCTCTCGCGAAAAGGAGAGCGAGCACGACGGCCGTGGCCCGAAGGACGACCTCCGCGGTCATGGCAACGGATTCCTGAGGAAATAGAGGCGCGTCGCCTCCACGTCCCGTCGGATCTGGGCCGTGAGGTCCAGCATGGACGGGAAGGTCTGCTCGTCGCGCACCCGGCCGTAGAACGACAGGCGCACGCGCTCGCCGTAAACGTCCGACGAAAAATCGAGGATGTACGACTCGATGGTCGTCGCGTACTCCTCGTACACGGTGGGCCGGCACCCTATGTTCGTCACGCAGGGGAAGGTACGCTCGAACGAGTCGATCCGAACGGACGTGAAGTAGACGCCATCCTTCGGAAACAGCTCGTTGTCGGCCATGAGGTTCATCGTCGGGAATCCGATCTTGCGCCCCATCCGGTCGCCCTTCGCGATGATCCCGTCCATCGCGTAAGGTCGCCCCAGCAGCTCCCGCGCCGTGACGGCGTCTCCATCGTGGAGGGCGTTTCGGATGCGCGTCGACGAAATGGCACCGCCGGCGTCACTCACGTCCCCGAGACCACTCACGCGAAATCCCGCGGCCTCACCGGCCGCGCGGAGGAGGTCCAGCGTTCCGAGACGGTCTCTTCCGAAAATGAAACGTGCACCCACGAGCACTTCCCGCACCGCGAGCCGCTTCACGAGAAGCTCCTTGATGAAGACTTCGGCCGGCGTGAGCGAGAAGTCCCGCGTGAAAGGCACGAGGACGAGAGCATCGATGCCCGAGGCCTCGATCGCCTCCTCGCGCTGGCGGAGCGTCTGGATCATCTTCGGGGCGCGCTCGGGGTGCAGGACCTTGAGAGGATGCGGATCGAAGCTCACGACGACGCTCGGCGCGCCGAGCTCCCGGGCACGGGTCGAGACGGCCTTCAGCATCGCCTGATGACCACGATGCACGCCGTCGAAGTTACCGACGGTGACGACGCCACCTCGCGGAAGGTCGACGGGGCGAAAGGGATCCTTGACGACCTGCAAGCGGACGGATCTTAAGCGACCGGGGCGATGACCCGTCCAACGAGATCGTAGGCGTGCGCCTCGGTGATCTTCACGCGCACGATCTCCCCGACGCGCGGCGTCCAGCCCTCGGGCACTTCGTTGATGAGGACGCGCCCGTCGATCTCCGGGGCCTGGCTCCCGAGGCGGGCCTCGAGGAGCATCTCGGTCTCCTCACAGGGCCCTTCGAGGAGGGCGTCGAACGATTTGCCGCGCTTCGCGCGATTCTTCGAAAGGGAAATCTTCTGCTGGAGCTCCATGAGGGCCACGCGGCGCGAAGATTTTTCTTCGAAAGGAACTGGGTCCCCGAGCGGCTCGGCTCCCGAGCCCGGTTCCGGTGAGTATGTGAAGACGCCCGCGTTGTCGAAGCGCACGGCCTCGAGGAACTCTTTCACTTCCAAGAAATCTTCGTCTTTCTCCCCGGGGAAGCCCACGATGAACGTCGAGCGAAGAGCGATGTCCGGGACGACCTCACGGATCCGGGCGAACTGCTTGAGGTAGCTCGCCGGGTCGCCGCCGCGCTTCATCGCCGTGAGGATCTTCTTCGAGACGTGCTGGAGCGGCATGTCGACGTAGGGGACGAATCGGGGCGACTTCGACATCAGCTCGAACACCGAGGCGTGAAGCGTCTTCGGGTACGCGTAGAGGAAGCGGACCCACGGGAACGACGTCTCGGCGAGGAGGGCCGTCACGAGCGCCGTGAGCCCGGTCCGGCCAAGCCCGAGGTCCTCGCCGTAGCGGGTCGTGTCCTGCGAAATGAGGACGAGCTCCTTCACGCCCCTCTCCTCGAGGCTCTGCGCTTCTTTCACGAGCGACGCAATCGTGCGCGAGCGCATGAGGCCGCGCATCTGGGGAATCGTGCAGAACGTGCACGGGTTGTTGCAGCCCTCGGCCACCTTCAGATACGCGTAGCCCTTGCGGTGCGTGAGGACGCGCGGCGCGAGGTCGTCGTAGAGCCGGGTCGCAAGCGGCTTGTCGCTGAAGCGCGGCAGCGACGGGAGGCCGAGCGCGGCGGCCGGCGCCTTCTCCAGCTCGTCGAGGCCGATGAAGTGATCGACCTCGGGGATCTCGGCGGCGAGCTCTCTCCCGTACTTCTGCACCATGCAGCCCGCCACGATCACGCGATCGATCTCCCCCGCCTCCTTGCGCGCGACCTCGCGGAGAATCGCGCTGACGGACTCCTCCTTCGCCGAGTCGATGAAGCCGCAGGTGTTCACGATGACGACGCGCGATCTCTCCGGATCCGTCAGGGTCAATCCTTCGCGCTGCAGATGCCCCAGCATCACCTCGGTGTCTACGAGGTTCTTGGGGCATCCGAGCGACACGATGCCCACGGAGGGAAGGGAAAGAGGAAGAGGGTGTTTCATTGAAAGTGAAGAGGGGTCCAACCTCGCGCGCGGGCGGCCCATGCGCGGCGGCGAACAATGGATTCTATATCGAATAGGATTCCCTCCATGAACGAATCCGGCACCTCGAAGCCCACCGGAATCTCCCGCCGCGCGCTCGCGAAGACCCTCGGAGGCGCCGCAGCCGCGGTTTGGCTCCCAAGGCGTACCGACGCCGCTGACCCGTCCGCGGCGTCCTCCCGGGAAATCGCGGATGCTCGTACCGAAGCGCTCATCGAAGCGGCGCTCTCCGCGACGCCCGCCCGCCTCACCCCCGAGCAGCGCCTCGAGGTGAGGCACGCCGTGCGCGACACGCAGAAGGCGCTTTTCGACGTCCGGAAGGTCGGCCTCGGCTACGGCGTCGATCCTGCGACCGTCTTTCAGGCGAAGCCGTGAGCGACTTCGCCTTCGCCACGATCCCCGAGTTGGCCGCGGCCCTCGCCTCGGGCAAGACGACGTCCGTCGCACTCACGGAAGAATGCCTCGCGCGCCTCGACGGGCCGGGCCGGAAACTGAACGCCGTCGCGACGCTCATGCGAGACGGCGCGCTCGCCGCCGCGCGGCGCGCGGACGCGGAGCGGAAGTCGGGCATCCCGCGCCAGCCGCTGCACGGGATCCCGTATGCCGCCAAGGACCTCCTCGACACAAAGGGCGTGCCGACGACGTGGGGCTCTCCGCTCTTCAAAGACCGCGTTCCGTCGGCCGACGCGACCGCGATCTCCCGGCTCGCCGAGGCCGGCGCCATCCTCGTCGGCAAGCTCGCGATGGTCGAGCTGGCCGGGGGCGCGGGCTACCGGTTCGCGTCCGCCTCGGCGCAGGGGCCCGGGAAAAACCCCTGGAACCCGAAACACTGGACGGGCGGCTCTTCCAGCGGCTCGGGTGCCGCCGTGGGGGCCGGCCTCGTGCCCTTCGCGCTCGGCTCGGAGACGTGGGGCTCGATCGCGTGCCCGTCCAGCTACTGCGGCATCTCGGGGCTCCGGCCCACGTACGGGCGCGTCAGCCGGCACGGCGCGATGCCGCTCTGCTTCACGCTCGACAAGATCGGCCCTCTCGCGCGCACGGCCGAAGACCTTGAAACCGTGCTCGACGCGATCGCCGGCGAGGATCCAGCCGATCCCTCGACGCTGCGCGGCGCGTGGAAGGGCTCTCCCGCTCCCGAAAGGCTTCGGATCGGAATCCTTCCAGACAAGACCTGGGACGGATCTCAGAAAGAAGCTGTGACGCTCGGGGCGGCAGCCTTGAAGACGCTCGAGGCAAAGGGACACCGGCTCGTGCCTGTCACACTCCCGAACTTTCCCTTCGACGCGGTGCTCGGCACGATCCTCGCGTCGGAGGCGTCGGCGACCTTCGAGCCGCTCATCTCGAGCGGACGCCATCTCGAGCTCGTCGACCCGCTCTCGAAAATTGGCCTTCTCGCAGGGACCACCATTCCCGCTGCCGACTACGTGAACGCGCTTCGGCGCCGTTCGCTCGCGATCCGCGCGATGGCAGAGCTTTTCACGAAGGTCGATGTCGTCGCGGGACCGAGCTTTCCAAGCTCCGCGAGCCCGATCGAAGCGAACCTCGAGACGTGGTACGCGCTCCCCACGGATCCGCTCGGCGCGCCGGGCAACCTGTGCGGCCTGCCCGCGGTGAGCGTGCCCTGCGGCTTCGACGCGACCGGGCTCCCGCTGGGCATCACGTTCATGGCGGCCGCCGGAAACGAGTCGCTCTGCCTCGCCGCCGCGAAGGCGTATCAGAAGGAGACGGACTGGCACCGGCGCAGGCCGGTTTCTTTCGCGGCCTGAGTCCGGTTCGAAATCAACGCTTCTTCGACATCTCCAGGAGAGCTTCCAGCTCCGGCACGACGAGCATGTCTTTCGGACGCCCCGCGGATCGCTTCGAGCGGATGAGGGCCGGGAGCGAGAGAACGAGCACGGAATGACCGCCCAGACTCATCGCGACCGCGTGAGGTTTCAACTTCTCGAACTCACCAAATGGAGTGACCTCGCCGAGGACGTCCAAGGGACCGAGATCCGTCGAGAGTGTGAAGTTCAGGCCGGCCTTCACAGTGGCGGGATCGAAGCGGAACGGGAGGCCTTCCGGCGCCCCTCTAAGTGTCGGATGGAGGTCGGCGAGCGCTCGACAGAGATGCTCGATGCTCGATTGGGATCGGCTGTAGCAGACGTCGATGTCCTTCGTCACGTACGCCGAGCCGTGAAGCGCCGCCGCCAGCCCTCCGATCACGATGAAGTCCACTTCGTTCTTCGCAAGCCTCTCGAGGATCGCCTCGAAGTTGGCCGCGATCATTCAGCCTTCAGAGTCCCCTTCCGACTCTTCTCGGCTTCGGTTTGAAGCGCTGCCAGGGAGCGGGCTGCCTCTTGAGCCCTTTCCAGGCGCTCTTTCGGCGTCAAGCGGAGGTTTTCCACGAGAAGGCCGATGTCGACGCCAAAAGCGCGCGCACGCCCGACTGCCGTCAGCGGGACCGTGTCGGGACTTGGTGCCTTTTCGCCCACGTCCAAATGTTACGCCCAGACTAGGGATAAATCCGATAGAGCATCCGCGGATACGGGATGCACTCGCGCAGGTGCGGCACGCCGCACATCCAGGCGACGAAGCGCTCGAGGCCCATGCCGAAGCCCGAGTGCGGGAATGTGCCGTATTTCCTCACGTCGAGGTACCACTGGAAGGCCTCGAGCGGCAGGTTGTGCTGCTGGATGCGCGAGAGCAGGAGGTCGTGGTCGTGGATGCGCTGCGACCCGCCGATGATCTCGCCATAGCCTTCGGGCGCGAGCATGTCGAGGCAGAGGGCGACGTCCGGGTTCTGCGGGTCGGGCTGCATGTAGAACGCCTTGATCGACGACGGGTAGCGCGTGACCATGACGGGCGTGTCGAAGCCCTCCGTGAGCGCGGTCTCCTCGTCTCCACCGAGGTCGTCGCCGAACTTCACCGGGAAGCCTTTCTTCTGGAGGATTTCGACGGCCTCGCGGTAGGAGATGCGCGGGAACGGCTTGGAAGCGACGGGGTCGAGCTTCGCGACGTCGCGCTCGAGCCGCTTGAGGTCCTCCTTGCGGCGGTCGAGAACCCGGGCGGTGAGCTCCTTCACGAACTCCTCGGCGAGGTCCATCAGGCCGTCGATCTCGAGGAACGCGACCTCCGGCTCGACCATCCAGAACTCGCGCAGGTGCCGCCGCGTCTTGGATTTCTCGGCGCGAAACGTGGGGCCGAAGCAGTAGACTTTGCCGAGCGCCGCGGCCGCGGGCTCGAGATAGAGCTGGCCGGACTGCGAGAGGTAGGCCTTCTCGTCCTCGGTGTACTGTGTCTCGAAAAGACTCGACGTGCCCTCGCACGCCGCCGGCGTCAGGATGGGGGAATCGAGGCGGGTGTAGTCGCGGGTGTAAAAGAAATCGTGGATCGCGCTCTCGACTTCGCTCCGCACCTTGAGGACGGCGACCTGCCTGGACGAGCGCAGCCAGAGGTGGCGTTGCGACATGAGGAAGTCGACGCCGTGCTCCTTCGGCGTGATGGGCCAGTCGTGGCAGAGGTCGAGGATCTTCACGTCCGTGACGCCGAGCTCGACGCCGCCCGGCGAGCGCGGGTCGGCCTTCACGAGACCGGTCACCTCGAGCGTGGACTCTTGCGTCGCGCCCGTCGCCGCCTCCCACACGGCCTCGGGCACGTCGGCCTTCGAGACGACGGCCTGGAGATACCCGGTGCCGTCGCGCAGCACGAGGAACCAGATCTTCCCGCCCTTTCTCCAGTGGTAGAGCCATCCCTTGAGACTGACGGTCGCGCCCACGTGGCCGGGCAGCTCGGAAATCATCACCTCAGCATCCTCATTCTCCAGCTCTGCAGGACGACGTTCGCCTGCGAGAGGCGGAGGAGCCTGCGGCTCCGGGTCGCGCTCGCCTCGGAGTCGTCCTGCGGAACGACCTGTGAGCGCGTGTCCCGCGTGAGCTTCTCGAGCTCCTTGAGAAGCGCGTCCACCTCGTGCTTCTCGTACTTCTTGAGGACCACCGGGTTGAGCGAGACGTAACCGTCCGCCACGTCCGCCGCCACCTTCCATGCGGGATTTGCCATGCGGAGACATTAGCACCGGGAGACGGTACTCTTCGGCCGCGGGAGGACTTGTGGGCTTTTCCGGAGTCGATTTTCTGGGGATAGAAGACATGCTGTCCGAGGACGAACGGGCCGTGCGCGACCTCGTCCGCGGCTTCGTGGACGAAGACGTCCTTCCCATCATCGAACAGTGCGCCTACGAGGGGCGGTTCCCGAAGGAGCTCATCCCGAAGATGGCCGCGATGAACCTCTTCGGGTCCACGATCTCGGAGTACGGCCTGCCCGGACTGAACAACGTCGCCTACGGGCTCATCACGGAAGAGCTCGAGCGCGGCGATTCCGGCCTGCGTTCGTTCGTGTCCGTCCAGTCGTCGCTCGTGATGTACCCGATCTTCACGTACGGCTCGAAGGAGCAGAAGGACCGCTGGATTCCGGCCCTCGCGAAGGGCGAGAAGATCGGCTGCTTCGGCCTGACGGAGCCGGACTTCGGCTCGAACCCCGGGGGCATGCGCACCGTCGCGAAGAAGGACGGGAGCGACTGGATACTGAACGGCGCCAAGGCATGGATCACGAACGGCTCGATCGCCGACGTGGCCGTCGTCTGGGCGAAGGTCGGCGACGTGAACGGCCCCGTGCGCGGCTTCCTCGTCGAAAAGGGCATGAAGGGTTTCTTCGCGCCCGAGCACCGGATGAAGATGTCCCTCCGAGCCTCGGTCACGTCGCAACTCGCCTTCGAGGACGTTCGCGTGCCGGCCGCCAGCGTCCTGCCGGGCGCCCTGGGCCTCAAGGGCCCCCTCTCGTGCCTGACGCAGGCGCGGTACGGCATCTCCTGGGGCGCCCTGGGCTCGGCGATGGCCACGTACACGTGCGCGCTCGACTACGCGAAGAGCCGCAAGCAGTTCAAGGACCGGCCAATTGCGTCGCACCAGCTGGTGCAGGCGAAGTTTGCGTTCATGATCACCGAGATCACGAAGGGTCAGCTCCTCGCCCTGCGCCTGGGCCGGATGAAGGACGCCGGCACGATGAAGCCCGAGCACGTCTCGATGGTGAAGCGAAACAACGTGTGGGTCGCGCGCGAGTGCGCGAAGCTGGCCCGCGAGATCCTCGGCGCGAACGGGATCGTCGGCGAGTATCCCGTCTTCCGGCATCTCGCGAACATCGAGTCGGTCTTCACGTATGAAGGCACGCACGACATCCACACGCTCGTGCTCGGCCAGGCCGTAACGGGGATTCCCTCCTACAACCCGCCAATGGAGTAAATCCGCTCCCGTCAGGCTCTTACGAGTTACAATTGCATTGCATGGCCATCGCAGGAAATCTGCGCACGATGCAGTTGTCGGAGCTGCTCCAGTGGCTCTCGGCGGGCCTCAAGACCGGCACGCTCGTCGTGCGTGGCGCACCCGGCGAGAAGCGAATCTACTTCGACAACGGCCGAGTCACGTCGTCCTCGTCCACTCTCGAGCGCGAGCACCTCGGCCGTTTTCTCGTGGGTTTCGGGTTCATCACCGAGGAAGAGCTCATCCGCGCGCTGGAAGTCCAGCAGGAGTCCCGCATCCTCCTCGGCAAGATTCTCGTGATGATCGGCGCCATCAAGGAAGAGGAGCTCGCGAACCTCGTCCGGGTGAAGGCCGCCGAGACGATCTACGACATGTTCCTGTGGACCGAAGGCTCCTTCGCGTTCATCGACGGCGAGATCCCGAGCCTTCCGATGGTCCCGATCTCCTCCGAAGTCACGGGCATCGTGATGGAGGGCCTGCGCCGCTACGACGAGTGGCAACGCATCAAGACGCGCATCCCCACCATGCGGGCCATTCCCGCGGTGGTCATGCCCGTCGAGGAAGAGCTGCCCGAGCGCGACAAGATGATCCTCGGCGCGACGAACGGCCGGCGCGCGATCGACCAGATCGCCCTCGAGACCCACAATCCGGACTTCCACGTCGCCAAGCTGATCTACGACCTCATGCTCACGGGCCACGTGATGCTCGTGGGCGAACGGGAGGAGACGACCGCCGAGCCCGTGTTCGCCGAGGTCGAGCCGATCGAGGAAGATTCGTCCTCGTTCGACCCGTTGATGTCGGGCGATCTGCACACGATCCCCGAGAGCGCCCTTTTCGCCGCGCAGGGGGAAGAGTTCCGGCTCGCTCCTCCCGGGTCGCGCACGCTCGTCCCGACCGACTTCAACCAGTTCCTCAAACGCGATTCCGGGGCCACCCTGTCGAGGCGTCCGGCTCCGCGGCTCGCCGACAGCGCGAACACGCTGCCCAACGTGAAAACCGACAAGACCGAGAAGGCCGTTCGGACCGAGGCGCCTCCCGCGCCGGGGCCCGCCGTCAAGGCGCCGCCCGCGGCTCAGGCCGCTGAAACCGTCGAAGCGGCTTTTTCCCAGGCACCCCTTTCCGAGCCCCTGCCCCGAATCCCTCCCGGGTCGATCCCCGTCCTCGGCAAGCCCATGGAACAGCTCATGGACTTCCCGTTCACGCCCTCCGAGGCCTTCATCGTGTCGCGTATCAACGGGACCTGGGACGTGCGTTCGATCGGCCGCATCTCGCCCTTCCCCGAGGCCGAGGTGACCCGCATCTTCCACAAGCTCCACAAGAGCGGCGTCATTACCTTCAAGTGATGTGGAGCCTCGATCTCCGGCCCGCCCTGGTCGCGTTTGTCGCGATCGGCCTCCTCGTCACCGTCATCGTCGTGACGCGAAAACTCGGGCAAGCCCGATCCCGCGCCGCCGAGCTCTCGCGGAAGAACCGCGAGCTCGCGACGCTCCGCGAGCTCACCGCGATCGTCTCGAGCGTCGCGGCCGGAGAAGAGATCTTCGCGCGACTCTTCGAGGCGCTGCGTCAGGCGCTGCCTATCCGCGCGCTGGCCGCCGTGTCGTACGAGGAGGACCCGGACGGGCAGGCGCTCGTGTCGTTCGGCGGCGACGTGACTCTCGAACGGCGGCCCTTCCTCGACTGGCTCGCCGCGCAGAAAGACCTCGAGTCACCGTTCCTTCCGGCCTCGCCCACTCCGCGCGTCGCAAGCGGTCCCGACCGCGATCTCGTCCTCAATCCGCGTTTCTCCCATCAGGTGTTCCTGCCGCTCCAGACTCCCGCCCTGATCGCGGGCGTCCTGATCGCCGAATCCGACGACCCGTCGCTCGTAACGCCGCAGACGCTGCAGGAGCTCTCGGTCGTGTCGGATCACGTGGCCCTCGCCCTGCAGGACCGCAACCTGAGGCGGCAGATGCAGACCGTGAACGAGCGTCTCCAGGGGCGCGCCGAGATGCTCCAGCGCATCCTCGAAGTCTCCAACGAGCTGAAGACGCACCTGACCCTCGAGCACCTCGTGCAGAGCATCGTGCAGGCCGTCCATCACAGCCTCGGCTACCGCGTGGTCGTACTCTCTCTCTTCGATCCCGCCGAGAACGTCTTCGAGCGCCGCGCGCAGGTGGGGCTCGACGACACGTCTCCGGGCGTCCCGCCGCGGAAGGTCGCGCGCGAGGAAATCGCGCGGTGGTTCGGCGAGCGCTACCGGATCTCGAAGTCGTACTTCGTGAGCTACCTCGACCGCAAGGACGTGAGCGCGGTCGACGACTCCGGCCGCATCGAACGCCGCCGGCGCAGTACGGCTGCGGGCGCCTGGCACCCGGACGACCTTCTCTTCGTTCCGCTCACGGCCGGCGACCAGCTCGTCGGAGCCCTTCAGGTCGACCAGCCTCGGAGCGGACTCGTCCCACGCCTCGAGGACGTCCAGGCCCTCGAGATCTTCTCGAACCAGGCCGTGACGGCGATCCAGTCGGCGCGCGCCTACGAGACGACCCGGCAGATGTCGGTGCGCGACTCCCTGACCGAGGCGTTCAACCACCGCTATTTCCAGGAGACGCTCTCGCGCGAGCTCGCCCGCCACGAGCGCAGCGGGCAGCCGCTCGCCCTCGTCATGCTCGACATCGACGACTTCAAGAAGATCAACGACCGCTGGGGACACCCGGTCGGAGACCTCGTGCTGCGCGGCCTCGTCGAGGAGCTGACGAAGGGCGTCCGTGAGATGGACACGGTCGCCCGGTACGGCGGAGAGGAATTCGCGCTCATCTTTCCCGAAACGACGCCCGCGAAGGCCTGGGTCGTCGCCGACCGCCTTCGCAATCGCGTGGCCGGGCGTCTCTTCGTCACTCCGGACCTCGATCACGCTCTCGGCGTGACGATTTCAGTCGGTCTTTCGTGCTTCCCGGAAGATGCGGGCACGAAGCGCCTCCTCATCGAGCGCGCCGACCAGGCCCTTTACCAGGCGAAACGCAGCGGCAAGAACTGCCTCGTGACCGCGTCCGCGATCGCCGACCTCAAGACGCTGTAGGAATAAGCAACCGGCGGCGCCACGTCACCGCCGGACAGTCCGCCACCGCAAAGCGCAGCGGCCAGGCCGCGGTCTCTCCCGCGTAGTCCACGCCGACGCGCGACCCGGTAAGCACGTCGAATCGCGCGCGCGGACCGCGGGACAGAATGAGCTCCGGGCCGGAAAGAGAAATTCCGGTCAGCTCCTTCGTGACATGAAGGTACTCGCAGAGCTTCGCGGGGCCGGCAGCGAGGAGAAAACCGGGAATTTTCTTAGAAGGTAAAGAGGGGGCCCGGCGCGATTCGCTCCACAGCTCCTCGGGAACCCCCGCCCTGAGCAGCACGGCCTCCGGCACGCCCGCCCGCCGTGTCACGACGTTCAGGCAGAAGTGCATCCCGTAGACGAAGTAGACGTAGGCGTAGCCGCCTTCCCCCCACATGGGCTCGACGCGGGCGGTGCGGCGGCCGTTCCACGTGTGCGCCGCGCGGTCCTTCACGCCGAGGTAGGCCTCCGTCTCGACCAGGATCACGGACCGCGTGCTCCCGTCCGGCAGCCGCCGGGTGAGCCGGCAGCCCAGCAAATCGCGCGCGACGACTTCGGTGTCGCGGCGATAGAAGGAGGCGGGGAGCGGTCGGCGGCAGGGCACGCTATCCTCTCGAGGCATGATGCCCGAGACGCGTTCCGTTCTCGTCACCGGCGGGGCCGGTTTCATCGGCTCCCATCTCGCCGACGCCTTCCTGGCCGACGGCAAACGGGTCGTCATCCTCGACGACCTCTCGACGGGCCACGCGTCGCGTCTCCCCGGCCGTGCCCGATTCGTGGAAGGCGACATCCGGAACTTCGACGTCGCGGCACTCCTCAAGGCCGAGAAAATCGACACGATCGTCCACCATGCCGCGCAGATCGACGTGCGCAAGTCGGTCGAGAATCCCGTCTTCGACGCGGAGGTAAACGTCCTCGGCACGATCCGCATCGCAAAGGCCGCGCTCGAGGCGGGTGTGAGGCAGATCGTCTTCGCGTCCAGCGGCGGTGCGATTTACGGCGACCCCGAGGGCTTCGCCGCCGACGAGAGCCACGCGACGAATCCGGTGTCCCCCTATGGCGTCGCGAAGCTGGCCGGCGAGAAGTACCTCTTCGGTCTCGCGCACGGCACCCCCCTTCTCGTGACGGCCCTCCGCTACGCGAATGTCTACGGCCCGCGCCAGGACGGGCGGGGCGAGGCCGGCGTCATCGGCATCTGGATGAAGAAGCTTCTCGCGGGCGAGGAATGCCTCATCAACGGCGACGGCACGCAGTCCCGTGACTTCGTCTTCGTGGGCGACGTCGTGCGCGCCAATCTCGCCGCCGTGTCGCGCCGGTTGGGCGGCGTCGTCAACATCGGGAACGGCGTCGAGACGTCCGTGAACCGTCTCTACGAGCTCGTCGCCGCCGCGTGCGGGGCGTCCCAGCCCGCGGTGCGCGGGCCGGCGAAGCCCGGCGAGCAGAGGCGAAGCGTTCTCGACGTGACGAAGAGCCGCACCGTCCTCGGCCTGACCGGCCTCGTACCGCTTCCGGACGGCCTCAGCCGGACCGCGGCTTGGTTCCGTGAGGCATCGTCTCGGGCCTGACGCGCGAAGGTGCGCCGGCGCGCTGCGGCACGCGCCGGATCGCGACGGCCGTCATGTCGTCCTCCACGGGGGCTCCGTGCGACCAGGAGCGCGCCGCGTTGACCACGCGCTGCACGACCTCGCGCGCCGATTCGCGCCGCGCCTCGACGAGCAAACGCTTCAGCCGCGGCATCCCGAACTCGCGGTCCTTCGAATCGTGCGCCTCGACGACGCCGTCCGTGTAGAGGAGCATCAGGTCGCCCGGCTCCATGTGCGCCGCCCGCCGGCTGTAGACGGCGTCGGGCGCGGGGCCGAGGACCATTCCCGTCGACGCGAGCTCGCTGAACGCGCCCGTCGCGGCATGCAGGTGAAGCGGTGACGGGTGCCCGGCGTTCACGTAGACGACGTCGCCGTTCGTCTCGAACTCGCCATAGAAGAGGGAGACGAACTTCGTCGTGAGGCGGCTCTTGTTCAGGATGCGGTTCAGCCGCTCGATCGTGCGGGCGATCTTGAAGTCGTTTCCGATCCCCATCCGGAGGCCGACGTAGATATCGCGCACGAGGAGCGCCGCGAGAAGTCCGTGGCCCGACGCATCCGCAATGGCCGCGCCAAAGCTGAGGTCGCCGAGCGGGATGAAATCGTAGAAGTCCCCGCCGACCGCCTCGGCCGGAACCGACAGCCCGTAGAGCTCGAAGTCGCCCACCTGCGGAATCGCGCGCGGAAGGATCGACTGCTGGATGCGCCGGGCGTCCTGCAGAAGGCCCTCGAGGCGCTCCGTGCGCACCTTCGAGTCGACGACGGTCCGGATGATGCCGAGCGCGAGGAGGAGGTCCTCTTCACGGGCCTTCGGATGGACGTCGAAGGAGAGGAGATAGCGTTCCTCGCCGAAGGAGACCGCGGCGAAGCGCGAAACGCCGAGGCTCTTCTCGAGCTCCCGGTCCACGGACGGATCGTCGAGATCGGCGAGCGCCATCCCGTCCTCTTCCGCCCGCCGGATGGGGCCGTACTCGGCGGAAACGGAGATGCCGGTCTGGACGCGGCGCGAACGGCCGAAGCCCCGCTCGAGGACGTACTGGTTCTCCCGCCGCACATAGAGCCGCCCGCCCAGGATCCCGAGCTCGCTCCGGAAGTTCCGGACGATCGCCTCTCCCACGCTCACGATCGTGACGAGCACGTCCTCGCCACCCTCGATGGCTTCGAGGGTCTTCTCGACGTTCTTCAGGAGGAGGCGATAGTCCATCGGCCCAGTGTAACCGGCTGAATCCCGGTTAACCGAACCTCGCCAGTTCGTTCACGAAGCGGTCCTGGAAGGCATGGCCGCGCGAATCCTCGCAGCCGCCGTTCAGGAGGATGCTGAAGGCATAGGTTTGCCCGCTCTGCGCCTGCACGTACCCGCACAGGGTCACGACGCCGTCGACGTAGCCCGTCTTCGCCCATACCTTCCCGGCCGTGGCGTCCCCCTGCAGGCGGTGGCGAAGCGTTCCGTCGGGTTCCGCGGCAACGGCGAGCGTCCCCTTGAAGGCCTCGAAGTGCTTCCAGCGCGTGGCGAGCGCCGTGAGGAAATCCACGTATGCCGCCGCGGAGGCGCGATTCGTGCGGGCGCGCCCCGATCCGTCAACGAGCTGATAGCGCGAGGCGTCGAGCCCGAGCGAGGAGAGGAACGCGGCGACCTCGGCCCTCCCGTTCTCCCACGTGCCGCGGCCGCGCTTCTCGGCGCCGAGCGTCTTCAGGATCTCCTCGGCGAAGAAGGACTGCGAGCGCTTGTTGCACACGGTGAGCGCGGACAGGAGGGGCGTCTCGTGTGTGTGCAGGAGCACGCGCCCCGAAAACGCAGGAGGCACGGCCGCGGGCTCGGTCTTCACGGTCGGCGGGGCATCGACGCGAATGCCGCCTTCGCGCAGGACCTGCGAAAGGGCCGCCGCGAAATAAAGGGGCGGGTCGGGCACGGTCACGTCGCCGACCCACGTCCGGTTCCGGCCCACGCGTCCCGCCGCCACGACCGTGTGGCTGCCGGCCTCGCGGCGCACTCCGACCCACGTCCTTTGCGCGGCGGTGACGACGTTCGAGATGAGGTTCAGGAGGGGCGGCCCGAGCGGGTCGAAGCCGAGCAGCGCCGGGCTTCCGGGCCGAAGGCCTCCCGAGGCGCGCACGAGCACGATGTTGTCGTTGTAGGACAGCGCCGAAACGGGCGCCTGGTACCACCGCTGCTCCTGCTCGCTGGGCCAATCGGGATGAGACTGGACGTCGTCGAAAAACGACACGTCCAGAAGCAGCCCGTCCCGGACACTGCGGAGGCCCTTTTTCGCGAGTGAGGCCGCCCACGGCCGGAAGACGGCGAGCGGATCGTCGTCGTACCAGCGGCCGGAGATTCCCGGGTCACCGCCTCCCATGACAACGAGATGCCCGGGCAGGACGCCGTTCTCCCCGATGTTCGCGTCGCGATAGAGGCGCGTCCTGAATTTGTAGTCGGGCCCGAGACGATCGAGCGCGGCGGCGGTCGTGAAGAGCTTCGTCGTGGAGGCGAGGATGAGCGGCCGGGCGGGGTTCAAGGAGACGAGGGGCGTCGCCTCGCCGATCCGGGTGACGACGACGCCGATCTCGGAGCGCCGGACGGGGCCCTTGCGCAGCAAGGCGTTCAGACGCTGCTCGAGGGTCTGGGGCGGCGCAGGCTTCGCGGACTTCTTCGCCGCATGCGCGACTTGAGCGGCCATCGCGCATGAGAGGACGAAGGCGACGGCCGCGCCACCCAGAAGCCGAGGAACCCGTGACATCGGTGCATTTTAGCTGAACAACGCGTTCTTGGATACCGGGGGCGACCCTACAATCGGTTGTGGCGCTCACGGTTGATCTCGAAAAGAAAACGATCGCACTTTCTCCCGGGGCGCTCCTCGGCGGCGTCGCGCGGCGGGCCGGCTTCGACCGGGGCGAGGGATTCGAGCGGCTCTGGATCGGACAGGCGGTGCACCGCCGCGTGCTCGGCGAGCACCTCGCGAATGTCCCTGGTTACGCGGTGGAGAAATCCATTCGCCTGACGTACGCCGTGGACGACTTCACGGCCGTGCTCGAGGGCCGCCTCGACGGCCGCTTCGAGGAGGACGGGCGCGTCGTCGTGGACGAGGTCAAGTCGCTGCATTTCGCCGAGGACCTCGCGAAGCTGCCGGGATCCCCGCGCCTCGAACGCTTCCACCTCCAGCTCCGCTGGTACATGCAGGCGGTCGCGGCGGCCGAGGGCCGCCCCGTGCACGGCCGCCTCGTTCTGGCGGACATCGAGACGGGCGCGACGAAGCTCCTCGACGTGCCTCACGAGCCCGAGAAGACGCTCGACGACCTCGTGCGACGCACGCGGATCCTCCTCGAGGCGTTCCTCGAAGAGCAAGCTCTCGCCGAGGCGAAGGCCGCCGAGGCCGCGACGCTCGTCTTCCCGCACGCGCAGTTCCGGCCTGGGCAGCGGGAGATGGCCGCTGCCGCCGCCCGCGCGGCCGCGCAGGGCGAACACCTTCTCGCCCAGGCCCCGACCGGGATCGGAAAGACCGCCGCCGCCCTCTTTCCCCTCCTCGTCGGCGCTCTCGAATCCCACCGTCGCCTCTTCGTCCTGACGGCCAAGACGACGCAGCAGGACATCTACATGAAGACGCTCGCGGCCATCGACGGCGAGTCGTTCCGCTCCGTGCGCCTCCGCGCGAAAGAGCGCATGTGCGCGAACGACGTCGTCCTCTGCCACGAGAACCACTGCGCGTACGCGAAGGACTATGGCGCCAAGATGGAGGCCTCGGGCCTCCGCGAGCGGCTCCTCGAGAGCCACCGTCACCTCGACCCGGACACGATCTTCGAAGAGGCGCGCAACGAAGTCGTCTGCCCCTTCGAGGTCTCACTCGAGCTCGCGGAAGAGGCGGACGTAGTCATCGGCGACTACAACTACGTTTTCGACCCGGTCGTCGCGCTCGCGGGGGCGCGCGACCCGTCGGTTCTTTCGCAATCGTTCCTCCTCGTGGACGAGGCGCACAACCTCGTGGAACGCGGACGCGGGTACTACTCGCCCGAACTTTCCGACGCCGCGCTTCAGGCGCTCGAGAAGCGGATCGGCGTCTCGAACGCGAAGACCGCGTGGGACGCGGGCGAGGCCGCGCGCCGCCTGCGCAGGCTCGTCGCCGACGCCGCCGCCGGCCTCTCGGACGAGGAGAGTGAGCCCGTGGACCTCGTGACGCTGGACGAGGCACGCCTCGACGACCTGCGGCTCGACTTCGAGTCGCTTCTCGTGCGCCACCTCGCGGACCTGCGCGCCGGAGGCGAACGGGTGCCCGACGATCCCGTCCTCGACCTCTACTTCACGTTCGCGCGCTTCCACGACGTGAGCAAGCGGGCGCAGCCCGCGGAGGGGCGGCCCGATCCCGCCTTCGACGTCCTCGCGGCGCGCGGAAGGAGCGGCGCGCGCCTCGCGATCCTCTGCAAGGACCCGTCGAAGCTCCTCGGCGAGACGCTGAACGCGGCCGCCGCGACGGTCTCGATGTCGGCGACGCTCTCCCCGCCGGAGTTCTACCGCGACCTCCTCGGGCTGGATCCCGACCGCACGACGGTGCTCCGCCTGCCCTCGCCCTTCCCGCGGGAGAACCGTTCCGTCTTCATCGCCCCGGACATCGATACGACGTACGCGGCGCGCGGGCGCGGCGCCCCGCGCCTCGCGGCGCTCGTCGCGGACGTGGCGCGGGCGTGCCCAGGCAACGTGCTCGCCCTGTTTCCGTCGTACCGGTTTCTCGACGAGGTGCGCGCCCACCTGCCCGCGCTCCCGGGCCGCCGCGTGCTTCGTCCCTCCGACCGCTCGACCGAGCTGGAGCGGAATTCGGTTCTCGCGGCCATGCGCGACGGCGGCGCCCCCGTGCTCGTCTTCGCCGTCTCCGGAGGAGCCTTCGCCGAGGGCGTGGACTATCCCGGCGAAATGCTCCAGGCCGTCGTCGTGGTCTCGCCCGCCCTGCCGATGGTCCGTTTCGAGCAGGAGCGCATGCGCCGCTACTTCGAGGAACGGTTCGAGCGCGGGTTCGAGTACGCCTACGTCATTCCCGGCATGACGCGCGTCGTCCAGAGCGCGGGACGCCTCATCCGGTCCGGGACCGATACCGGCGTCGTCGTCCTGGCCTGCCGCCGTTTCCTCCAGGAGCCCTACAGCCGCTACCTGCCGGCCGACTGGTACCTCGACGACCCCAGCGAGCTCGCCTGCATCGAGATCGGCCAGGCCACGAAGGAATTCTTCGCTCGTGTGAAGACCGGCGAGCTTCCCGTGCGGAACGGCGACGACGCGAGCGATCAGCGCCCGGAGACGGGCATCAGCTCTTCGGCTCGGAGCCGAAATCGTGGGGCGGCATTCCCGGCGGCTCGAGATTGACGGCCGTGCTCTCCCCGGACGTGGGGGTGGGCCGCCGGATCGACTCGGTGCCGGCGGAGCCTTCGTCCTTGCCCGCGGCGTCGCCCAGGACCTCGACGACGATCGCCGTGATGTTGTCCACGCCCCCGCGGTCGTTCGCCGTGTCGATCAGTTGACGCACCGTCTTCTCGATGAGCCCGTCGGAGCGGAAGTGGGCGAAGAGATCCTCGTCGGGAACCATGCCCGTCAGGCCGTCGGAGCAGAGCAGGAACCGGTCGCCCGGACGCACGGGAACCTCGATGAGATCGATCGAGACGTGTGCCGCGCCGCCGAGCGCGCGCGTCACGACGTTCTTGAGCGGGTGGCTCTTCGCCTCGTCCTCGCTGAGGATGCCGGCGTTGACCTGCTCCTGAACCCAGGAATGATCGTCCGTCAGGCGCCGCAGCTCCCCGTCGCGAAAAAGATAGGCGCGGCTGTCGCCGACGTGGACGAGCGTGGCGCGATCGGCGTCGAAGAGCGCCGCCACGACCGTCGTGCCCATACCCTTCAGCTCGGGCTTGTTCTGCACGGCGCGCATGACCTTCTCGTTCGCCTTTTCGACCGCCGTCGTCAGCCGGTTTCCCTCGACGGACACCCGGCTGTTGAAGCCGAAGGGCCACGAGCTCTCGTGCTCCTCCTCGGTGGCGGCGATGTACTCCTGGATCGCCTCGACGGTGATCCGCGAGGCGACCTCGCCGGCCGCGTGGCCCCCCATGCCGTCGGCGACGACGAAAAGGCCGCGCTCGGCGTCGAGGAGGTACGCATCCTCGTTGTGTCGCCTCTTATGGCCGACGTCGGTGAGTCCGAATGCAGAGACGCTCACGCCGCGATTATCCCTTCCGCCCGAAGATGCCGCTCGGAGTCTTGCGTTCCCCACTAGGCCCCTTTTTCGGGCGCACGTCCTGAAGAAGCTTCAGGGTCTCGGCGTCCTCGGGAAGCCACGAGAGGGCCTGCTCGAGGTGACGCTCGGCTTTCGAATTCAGTCCGGCCAGGATGAAGAGCTTGCCGGCGTCGCGATGGAAGAGGGCGTTGTTGCCGTCGAGCCTGATCGCCGCCTCGATGGCATCGACGCCCCGGCGCACCTGTCCGACGACCTTCATACAGGCGAGCGCGAGATAGTGGAACGCCTTTGCGTCCTTGTCGTAATGCTTGACGGCGAGGTCGAACTGCGTGATGGCATTCGGAAAATTGCCCTCGCGATAGGCCTTGACCCCCTTCGCGAGATAGAGGCGCGCGAGCGCCGCCGGATCCTGGGACAGGGGGCGGTTCTTCTCGAGCTCGAGGTCGTGGGCCTTGCGCCGCGCCGGATTCGTGAGGACGTTCATCGCCTCCGTCAGAAGCTGGAAGCGCTCCTCGGCGGCCTTCTTTTCGGCAATGTCCCGGAAACGGTCGGGGTGGCCCTCGCGGGCCAGGAGCCGAAACTTCACGCGGACTTCCGACTCGGAAGAGTCGCGAGGAATCCCGAGCACGTCGTAGTAACTCGTCAACGAAACCTCGAGGGGCGCCCCGCCCGCACGATCATTATCGGCACGCTTCAGATTCTCACACCGGGGGCCCCATTTCAAACAATCCGTGAGCCGGATCACGTCTCCCGGCGGGAGACCTCGCGGCGCGCGAAGGCCCGGACGGCCTCGGGGACGTTTCGGTCGCCCGCGAGAGTCTTCTGGTCCTTCGCATTGAGGCGAATGACGAGCGCAAGCGTGACGTCGATCGGCGATCTCGGGTTCTTCACGATGTTCCGCATGATCCCGTAGTGGCGCATCCAGTCGCGCCGGAACGTGATGCCCCGGAGAACGTCCTCCGAGACGCTTTTCATGTTCGCGACGGTTTCGGCGTCGCCATCCCGGGTCCTCGGAGACTTCAGGACCGCGGCCGAGACGAGCCGGTTGCGGTCCTGCACGAGGAACATCCGCTCCTCCTTGTTGCCGCGGTAGGCGAGGTGAATCCTCTGGACGACGGTCATCGTCGCGACCCGCGCGAAGAGGCTCCGCTTGGCGGCCTCGGTGAGCCCCGCCTCGTCCACTTCCGCTGCCGGGCCCGGCGCCGCCGGGCCTTCCGCCTCGACCGCTTCCTCCGTTTCCCCGGCGGCGTCCCGCTCGCGCTCCTGCTTGAGGAAGAACTCCTCGAGAAACTCGTCCGCCCGGCGCCGGATCTCAGGCGAGAGCTTCGGGTTCTCGAAGAGCCGTTCGACGATGACCGGAGCCGCGAGCAGCCGCGTCTGGTTCGTGACGATGATGTCCTGGAGCGGAGCGTCCACGCGTTCGGCGAGCCAGGCCAGAGTCTCGTTCGAAACGGCTTTGTGCCGTATGAGGGGTTCCAACACAGACGCGTCCTCCGTGTGCTGCGCCACGGCGGCGAGCTGCTCGGCCCGAACCCCCGGGCTCAGAACAGCGCTCTTCAGCGACCCTGCGTCGAATTTTTTGAAGGACTCCGCCGCGATGGCGGCCAGGCGGACGTCGCCCGACGCCATGATGCTGGCGATCGCGCGGACCAGCTCTTCGGGGGGCAGGGGGACCATCCCCCGCGCCGCGAAATCGAGAATTTGCGCCGCGGCTTCGCCCCGCTCGATCTGGTCGAGGAGGTCACTTTCGGGGGCGGCGTCGGTCACGGGTCGAGCTTACGCCCGGTCCTTCGGCGCTCCGCCCGGGTCAACCCTTCCGGGCCGCGTCGATGACGTAGTTCTTGACGATCTCGTGGTCGCCGCCCAGCACGCCGAGGGAACGACCGTCCACGACGACGTCGACCGCGCCGGCGTTTCCGAGCGTGAGCGTGAACGTACCGCCATTCGAGAACTCGCGGCGCGAACCCTTCGGGAAGAGCCCGCGCACGACGAGCTTTCCGTCCACGAGGACTTCGGCCCAGCACTCGTCACGAAAGGTGAGGGAAAGCGTTCTCCCAGGCGACGGGGCCGCGGAGGAGAAGGCGCTCGGCAGAGAGGTGCCCGCCGGCAGGGCCACCGTCGCGGCCGCAACCATGGGCGGAAGCGCCAGGGATGCCGGGCCGCTCTCGGTGCGCGCGACCGGGGCCGCCGAGGCGGCAGGACCGCGGCGCTCAACGCCGCGCGACCTGAGGAACGCCGCGGCGCCCGTCACGGCGGCGAGGACCAGCGCGATGGCGATCCCGCGGAGCGTCGTCGAGGACGACACTGCCCGCCGGGGCGTCGAGAGGCGAAGACCGGCCGTGCTCGTCGGCGCCTGGCGCTGACGCTTCGCCCAGTCCTCTTCCCAGCCCGCGTGCACGTGCCGGAAGGCGGCGACGGCGCGCTCGGCATCGAGACCGAGATGCAGCGCGATCACCTTCACGAAGCCTTTCGAGAAGACGCCGGCCGGAAGCTGCTCGTAACGGCCGGACTCGAGCGCGGCGATGTGCCGCATCGAAACCTTCGTTGCGGCCGAGAGTTGTTCCCGGCTCACGTCTCGAAGCTCGCGTTCGCGGCGAAGTTCTTCGCCGAATTCCTGAGCAGTCTCCGCAGTCACCCGAATCCCCGTAACGTGTTAGCTTAAGATGACTTACCGCTCCTGTCAACGGACTAGGGGCCGTTTTCGAGCAAATCTCGCGCACAGGCGGAGAGCAGAGCGTCGACGTTCGGGTCTTCCGCGAGCCGCCGCCACTCGCCGCGCGAGGCCGACGTCAGGAGCGAAAGCGCCGCTGAGCGGGGCGTCGCGCGATGCGTCAGAAGCGCGATCCGGATCGCGGGCCGGCTCGCCCAGCGCGGGTCGCGCGCGAGAAAAGCGAGCGCTTCCGGTCGAGGATGCCCCGTGGCGAGCCAGCGCTGAAGGTCCTCGGTCGTGAGCCTCGAGTTCGCGAGGACCGCCTCGAGAACGCGGATGTCCGGCTCGTCGAGGAGAGCCGGAAAGAGCGCGGACGACGTGAACCGGGCCACCGCGATCTTCTCGCCGATGGCGAGAAACCGGAGCGCCTCTTCGAGCTTGCGGTTCGCCGCGGCCCGCACGGGCGGAGGCGTGCGCGCCTCGCGGCCGACGTCCAGCAGGTCGCGCCACAGGAGATCCTCGAGGCATCGCAGCGCCGCATGCCGCGGCGTGAGGGGGTGCGCCGCGAGGGCCTTGCGGCCGGCCCTCGAGATCCGGGAAGACCGCCCCGGGTCGTCCCCGGACACGTCAGCCTTTCGGCGTGGCCGCCGCGAGGGCGCGGACGAAGGCGGCCGCCGCTTCGACGGGATCCCGGCCGGCCGCGCGGGCCGCTTCCATCGCGGCCACGACCGCGCTCCCCACGACGACGCCGTCCGCAAGTGAGGCGACCTCTCCGACCTGCTCCGGCGTCGAGACGCCGAAGCCCACCGCGACCGGGAGACGCGGCACCTGCTGCCGCACGCGAGACACGAGAGCAAGGAGCCCCTCGGGCAGGGCCGCGCGCGCGCCCGTTATGCCCGCCCGCGATACGACGTAGAGAAAGCCGCGCGAGAGCGACCCGGCCCTGCGGATGCGCTCGTCCGGCGACGTGGGCGCGACGAGGTAGACGGGATCGAGCTTCGCGCTCTTCAGAACCGACGCGAAGGGGCGGCCCTCTTCCGGCGGGAGGTCGGTCACGAGAACGCCGTCCGCGCCCGCCTCCGCCGCCCGGTTCGCGAACTCGGCCTCCCCCATCGCGAGGATCGGATTCGCATAGCTGAAGATCACGACGGGCGTCGCGAAGCGCGCGGCGCGCAGCTCGGCGAGGACGCCGAGCGCGCCTCCAAGCGTCGTTCCCGCGGCGAGCGCGCGTTCGCTCGCGCGCTGGATCACGGGCCCGTCCGCGAGCGGATCGCTGAACGGGATCCCGAGCTCGATCACGTCGGCCCCCGCCTCCGCGAGCTCCGGAAGAAGCCGGCGGGTCGTGCCGAGATCGGGATCGCCCGCCTCGACGAAGACGATCAGCGCCGCCCGTCCGGAGGCCCGAGCCTTCGCGAAGGCCCGCCCAATTCGATTCACAGGATTCAAAGTTCCACGCCCTCGCGCCGCGCCACCGAGACGACGTCCTTGTCGCCGCGGCCGGAGAGATTCACGAGAATCGTGGCGCTCTTCGGGCGGCGGCGCGCCTCCTCGATGGCCCAGGCCACGGCGTGCGCCGTCTCGAGGGCCGGGATGATCCCTTCCGTCTCGGCGAGGCGGTGGAACGCCGCGAGCGCCGCCTCGTCGCTCACGGAGACGTAGTGGGTCCGTCCGAGCTCGGCGAGGCGCGCATGCTCGGGTCCCACGGCCGGATAGTCGAGACCCGCGGACACGGAATGCGTCGGGAGCACCTGTCCGTCCGCGTCCTGCAGGATGAGAGTGCGCGTGCCATGGAGGACGCCGACGGAACCCGGCCCGAAACGGGCCGCGTGCTCGCCGGGCGCGAGGCTGCGCCCCCCGGCCTCGACGCCGACCATCTCGACGCCCGGGAACGGCAGGAATTCCCGGAAGAGGCCGATCGCGTTCGAGCCCCCCCCCACGCACGCGACGAGGAGGTCGGGTAGCTTTCCGAGGGCTTTGCGGCTCTGCGCGAGGGCCTCCCGCCCGATCACGGAATGGAAATCGCGCACCATGGTCGGAAACGGATGCGGCCCGAGAACCGACCCGAGAATGTAGTGCGTCGTCGCGGTCGTCGCGACCCAGTCGCGCATGGCCTCGTTGATCGCGTCCTTGAGCGTGCGCGTGCCGCCCGTCACGGGCACGACCGTCGCGCCGAGCAGCTTCATCCGGTAGACGTTCAGCGCCTGCCGCTCCATGTCGACGGCTCCCATGTAGACGACGCACTCGAGGCCGAGGAGGGCGCACGCCGTCGCCGCGGCCACGCCGTGCTGTCCGGCGCCGGTCTCCGCGATGACGCGCGTCTTACCCATCCTCTTCGTGAGGAGGGCCTGCCCGAGCGCGTTGTTGATCTTGTGCGCTCCCGTGTGGAGGAGGTCCTCGCGCTTCAGAAAGATCCTCGCGCCGCCCAGACTCTCGGACAGGCGCTTCGCATACGTGAGGGGCGTCGGCCGGCCCGCGTATGTCTTCAGGAGTCCATCCAGCTCGCGCCGGAAAGCGGGATCGCGGCGAGCGTCCTTGTAGGCGCGCGTCAGCTCCTCGAGGGGCGCCATGAGCGTCTCCGGGACGAAGCGCCCCCCGAACGCCCCGAAGCGCCCCTGAGCGTCCGCCTCGGGCGGGCGAAATTTGGATCCAGTCGCTTCAGACACCACGGACCTCCCTCACGAACGCGGCGATTTTCGCCCGATCCTTGATTCCCGGCGCGGACTCCACTCCCGACGCCACGTCCACGACGTCGGGCTTCACCATCCTTACGGCGTCCGCCACGTTTTCGGGTTTAAGGCCGCCCGCGAGAATCACCGGGCGCGATCGATCGACAGCGGATAGAAGAGTCCAGTCGAAGGTCTTGCCCGTCCCTCCGGAGAGTCCGGCGACGGAGGTGTCGAAGTGGAGTGCAGCGCCCGTGCGATTTCCCACATACGCGAGGTCATCGCGTCCGACGCGGATGGTGTTCCAGAAAGAAAGGACCGAAGAGAATTTCTCTTGAAGGGGAAGAGGGGGGTTCGGCATTTGAATGGCGTCGGGGCAGACACGTTTGACGATGCTCAAGACGTCGTCCTCGGACGTCTCCTCGTCGAAAACCGCCACGACACCCTTGGCCGCCCGCGCTCTTTCCTTCAAAGAAATCCCTCTTTCCGGCGTCAACCGACGCGTCGATCGCGCCGCGAAGATGAGCCCGATCCAGTCCACGCCGAGCTCCATGCACGTGTCGACGTCCTCTTCGCGCGTGACGCCGCAAATCTTGATCTCGGTCGCGTTCTCGCCGCGCAGCTCGCGCAGAGCGCGCGCCGGATCCGCAGCACGGAGGAGCGTTTCGCCGACGAGGAAGGCTCCGTAGCCCGCCGCGGAGAGGGTCTCCACGTCCGCTCGGGTCTTGATGCCGCTCTCGGCCACGCGGACGACCGACGGAGGCAGAAGCGCACCGAGACGGGCCATTCCGGGCAGGTCGACGGCAAACGTCCCGAGGTCGCGCGCATTCACCGCGACGACCTCCGCGCCCACGGCCAGCGCCCGCCGGATCTCGGTCTCGTCGTGCGCCTCCACGAGGACCGCGAGCCCGCGGAAGCGCGCGGCCCCATGCAGCCGCGAGAGCGTCTCGCCGTCGAGAGCGGACACGATGAGCAGCACCGCGTCAGCGCCGAGGGCCGCGGCGAAGTCCAGCTGGACCTCGTCCACGACGAAGTCCTTCATCAGAACGGGCAGCCCCGACGCCGCCTTCGCACGGGGCAGCCACGACGGATCGCCGCCGAAGAAGTCCTGCTCGATGACGACGGAGAGGGCCGACGCCCCGCCGCGGCGATAGGCGCACGCGACGGATTCGATTCGCGAGGACGCGTCGGGAAGGATCAGCCCCGCGCTCGGAGAGCGGTGCTTTATTTCAGAAAGAAAAGAAAGCAGAAGATTCTGCTTAGAAAAGGAATTCGAAGAGGAAGAGAGGGCCGCAGTGAAGGATGCGCCATCCGGCGAAGCGGCGAACAGGCCTGCCCCGGCGCGAGATCGCGCGCGCGCGGTCTCGGCCGTGAACTCGCCCGCCGCGATGCGGCGCCTCTTGGCGGCGAGAATCTCCCCCAGAATCGAGCCGCTCACGCCCTCTTCCCTTTCAAAGAAATCTTCCTCTCGGGCGCGTTCACGAGGCGCCCCCTTTCGAGATCCGGACGAGCGCATCGAGCGCTTCCCGGGCCTTCCCCTCGTCGATCGATCGCGCCGCCCGCGCGACGCCTTCCCGGTAGTCCGCGGCCAGCCCCGAGACGACGAGCGCGGCGGCGGCATTCATCAGGACGACGTCCCGCGCGTCGCGCCGGAAGCCGCCGAGGATCGCGCGCAGGATCTCCGCGTTCGTGCCGGCATCCCCGCCCTTCAGGGGATCGGGGCTCCCCTCCTCGAGGCCGAAGTCCAGGGCGGAGAGCTCGAGGAGCTGGACATGGGGACCGCGCACGTCCGCCGCGAACGTGCGCCCGAAGGGCAGCAGCTCGTCGCCGCCGGTCTCGTGAGAGAAAACCAGCGCGCGCTCGGTGCCGAGCTCCGCGAGGGCCCCCGCGATCACGGGGACCCGCTCGGGGTGATCCACCCCGACGATCTGCCGGGTGACGCCGAGGGGATTCGAAAGGGGTCCGGCGAGGTTGAATACCGTGCGGACTCCCAGCTCGCGCCGGATCGGGCCGACCTTCTTCATCGCGGGGTGGTAGAGCGGCGCGAAGAAGAACGTGACGTTCGCGCGCGCGAGCGCCTCGGCGGCGCGGCCCGGAGGCATCTCGATGTCCACGCCGAGCGCGACGAGGACGTCGGCCGAGCCGCAGGCCGAGGAGACGGCGCGGTTCCCATGCTTGGCGACGGGCGTCCCCGCGCCCGCGACGACGAAGGCGGCGGCGGTCGAGACGTTGAAGGTGCCGAGCCCGTCGCCCCCTGTTCCGCAGACGTCGATGGAGCGGGCGGCCAGCGCCTCATCCACGGGCGGCCGCATCGCTCGCGCCCGGAGGACGTCCACGGCGCCCGCCACGGCCTCGATTGTTTCGCCTCGGGCCGCGAGCGCCGCGAGGAGGCCGCCCACGATCGCCCCGGGGACGTCCTCGTCGAGAAGCGCCGACACGGCGGCGCGCATTTCCGCTCGCGTCAGCCGCGCGCCGCGCGCCACCGTCCGGAGCGCACTGTGGACGGCCGTCGTCATGCGAGCCGCCCGTCCACGAAGTTCTTCAGGAGCCGCTCCCCCTCCTTCGTGAGAATCGACTCGGGATGGAACTGCACGCCCACGAGAGGGAGAGTCCGATGGGCGAGGCCCATCACGAGCCCGTCTTCGGTCGTGGCGGTGATTCTGAGCGCCGCCGGAACCGAATCCCGCTCCACGATGAGGGAGTGGTATCGCGTGGCCGTGAAAGGGTTCGGGAGCCCCGCGAAGATCCCCGTCCCCTCGTGCGCGATTTCCGAGGTCTTGCCGTGCATGAGGACCGGCGCGCGGGAAACCGTTCCGCCGAACACGGCCCCGAGGGCCTGATGGCCGAGACAGACGCCGAGCAGCGGGATGCGGTCGTTCCGGCGGATCAGTTCGCACGAGATTCCCGCGTCTTCCGGCCGGCCCGGCCCCGGAGACACGACGAGCCGATCCGGCTTCGCGGCAAGGACCGCGTCCACGGTGAGCGCGTCGTTTCGTACGACGCGCACGTCGCCGTCGAACATGGAGAGGATCTGGACGAGGTTGTAGGTGAAGGAGTCGTAGTTGTCGACGACGAGGATCATCGGTACGTCCCCGCCTCTTCCACCGCACGCATGAGAGCGCGCGCCTTGTTCTCGCACTCGGTGGCTTCGGCCTCCGGGTCCGAGTCGGCGACGATGCCGGCGCCGGCCTGCACGTGGAGAGTGCCGTTCGCGACGACGGCCGTCCGGATCGCGATGGCCACGTCGAGGTTTCCTGCGAAGTCGAGGTAGCCCACTGTGCCGCCGTAGGCTCCGCGCCTCACCGGCTCGAGGTCCTCGATGATCTCCATCGCGCGTATTTTGGGCGCTCCCGTCAGCGTCCCGGCCGGAAACGTCGCCACTAGGGCGTCGACGGCGTCCTTCCCCTCGGCGAGAACGCCGGTCACGCGCGAGGCGATGTGCATGACATGGGAATAGCGCTCGACGCGGAAGAAGTCTTTCACGCGCACGCTCCCGGCCTTCGCGACGCGGCCGAGGTCGTTTCTCCCGAGATCCACGAGCATCACGTGCTCCGCGCGCTCCTTCGGATCGGCGAGGAGCTCCTTCTCAAGCGCGAGGTCTTCTTCACGCGTCGCGCCGCGCGGGCGGGTGCCCGCGAGAGGGATCGTCTCCACGATTGCGCCGCCGGGGGCCGCCGCGACGCGCACGAGACGCTCGGGCGAGGCCCCGAAGATCGTGCCGTCCGGCGTCCTCAGGAAGTACTGGTACGGCGACGGGCTGATAGACCGCAGCGCCCGGTAGACCGCGAACGGGTCGCCGTCAAAGGGCGCGGACCAGCGGCGCGAGAGGACGACCTGGAAGACGTCGCCCGCGCGGATGTGCTCTTTCGCTCGCTCGACCGCGGCGAGGTAGAAAGCACGGGGAGAAGATTCTTCGAAAGTAAGAGGAGACAGAGGCTTTGAGCGCGTTTTGCCGCTCCGGGTGAGCGCCCGCTTCTCGAGCGCTTTCAGACGGGAGCGCGCGGAGGCTTCGTCGCCATTCGCAGCGTGCGTCACGAAGAGGAGGCGGTGCCGCACGTGGTCGAAGGCGATGACCGCGTCGAAGATCCCGAACCACGCGTCCGGCAGTCCGATCGGGTCGGGGTTCGTCGCCGGGAGACGCTCGAGGCGCCGCACGGCGTCGTAGCCCGCGTACCCGACCGCTCCTCCGGTGAAGGGCGGAAGGTCGTCTTCCCCGCTCGCGGCCTCGTCGCGAGGCAGCGCCCTGAGGGCGGCGAACGGGTCCGTATCCCGGCCGGAGATCTCTCCCGAGGGCGACGCCCCGAGAAAGGACCACCGCGCCACGCGGTCGCCGCCCTCGACCGATTCGAGAAGGAAGCACGGCCCGTCTCCCGCGAGAAGGCCGCGCATGAGGGCCACCGGAGTCGTGAGGTCCGCCGGCCGCTCGACCACGACGAGGCGATGGAGGCGCTTCACGGCTTCTCGCGCCTGGCGGCGCCTCGGCGCTCGGCGAGTCTCGCGGCGACATCGCCCGGCGCGACCCCGCGCGCCGTGAGAAGGACCACGAGATGATAGAGAAGATCCGCCGCCTCTCCCGCGAGGGCGTTGCCGTCGCCCGTCACCGACGCGAGCGCCGTCTCGACGGCTTCCTCCCCCACTTTCTGGGCGATGCGCGCGACCCCGTCGTCGAGGAGCCTGTTCGTATAGGAGCCCGCGACGGGCGACTCCTTCCGGTCCCTCACGACGGCGAAGAGCTCGGTGAGGTCGAGCCCATCGGCGTCCAAAGAGGTCGCCTCCGGAAGGTCGACCGCGTCGAAGCTCTCCACGCGCGTAAAGCACGATTCCGCTCCCGTGTGGCAGGCGGGACCAGACGGGCGCACGTCGTACAGCACGGCGTCGGCATCGCAGTCGATGGAAATTCCCGCGACGCGCTGGATGTTCCCCGAGGTCTCCCCCTTCCGCCACAGCGCCTTCCGGGACCGGCTGTAAAAATGCGCGAGGCCAGTCTCGCGCGTCTTCGCGATCGCGTCCGCGTTCGCCCACGCGAGCGTGAGGACTTTGCCGGTCGCAACGTCCCGCGTGATCACTGGAACGAGCCCGTTCTGGTCGTAGCGGGGAAGCAGCGTGCGCGCGTGGGCCGGCGCGGGACGCACCGGGAGGCCGGCCCGCCGCATCGCCTCTTTGACCGCGCCGACCGTGAAGAGACGGTCGTGGAAGACGGATGCCGCGAGCACGGCGTCGGCGCCCCCGATGAGAACCGCCTTCGCGAAATCATCGAGCCGGCCCGCGCCTCCCGAGGCCACGACCGGCACGTCGACGACGGAGCGCACGGCGCGCAGCATTTCGAGATCGAACCCCGCCAAGGTGCCATCCGCGTCGACGGACGTGAGCAGGATCTCTCCGGCACCCGCCGCGGCCGCCGCGGCCGCCCAGGACGTCACCGTGCGGTCGACCGGACGCCTCCCGCCATGGGTCGTCACGCGCATCACCGCGAGCCCGTTCGGATCGCGCAGCCGCTTTCCGTCGATCGCGACGACGACACACTGCGCCCCGAAGCGCTCGGCGAGGCGCGTGATAAGGGAGGGGTCCTCGACCGCGGCCGTGTTCACCGTGACCCGGTCGGCGCCGGCTCTCAGGAGTGCGTCCGCGTCCTCCACGGAGCGCACGCCGCCGCCCACGGTGAAGGGAATCGACAGCGCCTCGGCCACGCGCCCCACGAGCTCCACGAGCGTCCCCCGCTTCTCCTGCGCGGCCGCGATGTCGAGGAAGGCCACCTCGTCGGCCCCCTCGGCCTCGTAGCGCGCGGCCGCCTCGACCGGATCCCCCGCGTCGCGGAGGTGCTCGAACGAGACGCCCTTCACGACGCGGCCGTCCGCGACGTCCAGGCACGGAATAACGCGCACGGCGAGGGTCATGAAGACCTCCCGAGATCCCGCGCCGCCTTGAGCTTCGCCACGGTCGTGGCTCCGCCGTGCAACGCGCGGCCGAAGATGGCGCCGCGGGGCCCGCCCGCGAGCGCGCGGTCGACGGCGGCGAGATCTTCTTCGCCGCGCATGCCGCCTGACGCCAGAATCTCGCCCGCGAACACGGCGCGCACGGCGGAGAGAAGTCCGAGGTTCGGGCCCGTCATCGCTCCGTCGCACGCGACGTCCGTGACGAGCAACGTACCGACGCCGAGAGCGGCGAACGAACGGGCCACCGACACGGCGTCGCCCGCTCCCGCGTCCTCGGTCCACCCGCGCACCGTCGGGCGGCCATCCTTGCAGTCGAGGGCAACGACGATGCGGGACGCCAGAGAAGGAAAGGAAGATTTTCTTAGAAGGTGAATGAAGGCGGGGCGGTCGAGGAATGGCAAGCTGCCGACAACAGCCCGAGCGGTACTCACCCCTTCTAAGAAATCTTCCACTGCCTCCTGCGACCGGAAACCTCCCCCAACCTGCACTGCCATCCCGAAAGCCTCCGAAACAGAAAGAATTTCGTCGATCTCTTTCCGGTTGTTCCGGTTGTTTTCCGCTCCGAAAGCGGCATCGAGGTCCACGACGTGAATGCCGTCGGCGCCTTCCGCCGCAAATCGCTTCGCGGCCTCGGCCGGCGGCTCGTCGTAGAACGTAACGGCCTCGCGCTTGCCCTGGAGCAGCCGGACCACGCGTCCACCCATGAGGTCGATCGCGGGCCATAGCGCGAGCCGGCCGCCGCTCACGCCGCGTCCTCCCGGAGGAAATTCGAGAGCAGGAGCCGGCCGTTCTCCGACGACTTCTCCGGGTGGAACTGGCAGCCCCAGACGTTCCCGCGCTGCACGATCGCCGGGAACTCTCCGCCGTGGTCGCAGGCCGCGGCCACGTCGGCGGCTTCGGTGCCCTCGGGACGGTAGGAGTGCACGAAGTAGACGAAGCTCCCTTCCGCCAGCCCCTCGACGAAACCGTCCGAACGGCGCGCGAGGAGCTGGTTCCAGCCCACGTGAGGCGTTCGCACGCCACCGGGAAAAGGGCCGACCCGGCCCGGCACGAGGCCGAGTCCTCTGTGAACGCCGTGTTCCTCGCTCTCCTCGAAGAGGAGCTGGAACCCCAGGCACAGCCCGAGGAGGCGTCCGCCCCGCTTCACCGCGGCCCGCACGGCCGATTCGAGGCCGGTCTCGAGCAACCGGTTCATCGCCGGGGCGAACGCGGCGACGCCGGGCAGAACGAGGCGGCGGGCGGACGCCACCCGGTCGAGATCAGCCGTGAAGTCCACCTCGGCGCCGAGCCGGCGGAACGCGCGAACGACGGAGGCCGTGTTACCGACCCCATAGTCCACGAGCGTGACCGCCGGCGCCGAAGCTTCGCTCATGCCGTCAGCGTCCCCTTCGTCGAGAGGACCTCGGAACCCGTGATCGCCATGGCCTGGCGCAGCGCCCGAGCGGCCGATTTGAAGACCGCCTCGGCAGCGTGATGGCCGTTCCGGGCGCGGATCACGTCCACGTGGAGGTTGAACTTGCCCCGGAACGCGGCGGACTTCCAGAATTCCTCGACGAGCGCGAACGGAAAGTCGCTCGTGACGAGGAGGAGCTCCTTGTCGACCACCGACTCGAAAACGATGTACGGCCGGCCGGAGAGGTCGACGACCGACCGCGCGAGAGCCTCGTCGAGCGGCACGAGGCTCGCGCCGAAGCGTTCGATTCCCGCGCGCGATCCGAGGGCCTGATCCAGCGCCTCGCCGAAGGCGAGGCCGACGTCCTCGACGGTGTGATGGGCGTCGATGTGCACGTCGCCGGACGCCCGGACCGTGAGATCGACGCGCGCGTGCTTCGCGATCGTCTCGAGCATGTGGGAGAGAAACCCGACGGACGTCTCCACGTCCGTTCGCCCCGTTCCATCGAGCGTCAGCGACAGGGACACCGACGTCTCCTTCGTCTTCCGCTCGACCGTTCCGGTCCGGCTCATAAAACCTCCGCAAGCGCCTCGAGGAAGAGATCGTTCTCCGCCCGGGACCCGATCGAAACCCGGAGGCGCCCGGGCGCCGCCGACGTCATGTCGCGCACGAGGATTCCCCTGTCGAGTAGCGCCCGGCGCACGCGCCCCGCATGGTCGCCCGGCGGCCGCACGAAGAGGAAATTCGCGGAGGACGAGGCCACGAGGCAGCCGGCCGCCGTGAGCGCCTCGGCCACGCGCCCCCGTTCGGCCACGATCTCGCCCACATGGGCACGCGCGACGTCGGGACGCGCAAGGACGGCGACCGCCAGCTCCTCGGCCGCGAGGTCGACGCTGAACGGCAGGACGGCCTTCTCGATCTCCCGGGCGAGCTCCGGCGGCGCGACCGCGTATCCGATCCGGAATCCTGCGGCCGCGTACGCCTTCGAAAGCGTCCGGAAGACGACGAGGTTCGGGCGGGAGTCGAGGAGCGAAAGGGCGTCGTCGCCGGGCCCGGCGAAGTCCACGTAGGCCTGATCGAGGAGCACGACGGGGGCGGCCTCCAGCAGCCGCTCCAGGAATTCCCGCCGCACGACGCCGCCCGTCGGGTTGTTCGGCGAGCAGACGAGGGGAACGGCGCCCGGCTGCGCCGCCGCCGCGAGGAACGCCTCCAGAGCGACGTCGAAGTCCGGCCCCGTGCGCGGCACTTCCACGATCCGAGCCGCCGCGATCGCCGCGATCTGTCCGTAGAGCGAGAAGGTGGGCGTCGGAAGGACGAGAGAGCCGCCCCCCGCGAAGACGGAGACCGCCGCGAGAATCACCTCACCCGACCCGTTCCCGACCACGATCTCTTCGGGCTGCCGGTCGATCGCCTCGGCGATCGCCTTTTTCAGGCGCGGGGCGCCGAACTCCGGGTAGCGGCCCCATCTCTTCGCGGCGATGCGTCCGAGGACCTCCGCGCGGATCTCCTCCGGCACGTCGAACGGCGACTCGTTGAAGTCCAGCTTCGCGCGGAGAGGCGGAGCGTCCTCGAGTCGGAGCCGATACGCGCGCAGCGCCCGGATCTCCTCGCGGACCGGAATGGGCCGGCCGGTCACCGGGCCCTCCGGTCGAGCGCGCTCGCGTGGGCCACGAGGCCCTCGAATCGCGCCAGAACCGCTGCCTTGGGCGCGAGGCGGCGCGCCGCTTTCGGGGGCGCGCTCACCGAACGGCCCCAGCGCAGGAAGTCGCGCACCGAAAGGCCCGAGAAGCTGCGCGCGGCGCCGCCGGTGGGCAGCACGTGGTTCGGGCCGAGAACGTAGTCTCCGAGCGCGGTCGGCGTCGACGCGCCGATGAAGAGGGCGCCGGCCGTCGGAAGGAGCCGCGGCGAGAGGCGTTCGGCGGCCTTTCCGAACACCTGGACGTGCTCGGCGGCAAATGCAGAACCGAAGGACACGGCGCGTGAGATTTCCTTGAATAGGAAGACCCGCCCGCCGCGGCGCAGGGCCGCTCTCATCACCTTCGAAGAACCGGTCTCTTCGAACGTCTCCAATTGCAAGGCGATTGCATCCTGCACGGCGGTTGCGAGTCGCCGAGAGTCCGTAAACAGCAGGCACTTCGCGTCGGGGTCGTGCTCGGCTTGTGCGAGAAGATCCGCCGCCACGAGAGCCGGGTCGGCGTCGGCTGACACCACGATCAAGACCTCCGACGGGCCCGCCGGCATGTCGACCGCCACGAGGCCCGAGACGAGGTGCTTCGCCGCCGCGACGAACCGGTTTCCGGGACCGACGATCTTCGCGACGCCGGAGACGGAGACGAGGCCGGCGATGCCGTGAGCCCCTCCCGCGCGCAGCACCTCGTCGACTCCCAGCTCGACCGCCGCCCAGCGGAGCTCGGGGCTGGACGCCCACGCCCCGCGCGGCGTCGCGACAACGACTCGCCGCACGCCCGCGACGCGCGCGGGTACGACCCCCATGAGGAGCGAGGACGGATAGAACGCGCGGCCTCCGGGCACGTATACGCCCACGGAGTCGAACGGCGCGGATTTCTCGACGAACGAGACGCCGAGAGAATCCCGAAACGAGAACTCGGAGGAGATGGAGACGAGTTGCTTGCGGTGATAGGCCTCGATGCGCCGCCGCGCGACGCGGAACGCGCGCGCGAACTCCTCGTCGACACGGGCGTTGCGACGGACGGCCGGCGGGTCGAAGCGCGTCACGTATTTCCTAAGCGCGGGTTTCCCTCTTCGCAAAACGTCCTCGACGATCGGCAATACCTGCTTCAGCGTGGCGAAGTCGGGAGCGGCTCCTCGGCGGCCCGCGAGCAGAATCTCCAGCTCCTTCTTTCCCGCGCGCGCCTCCGCGTCGTCGATCCTGATCATGCCCGCCCCTCCGCGTGAACCCTGAGGCGCTCGACAAACTCCGCGATCTCGGCCCGGCGGGCCACGAGCGAAGCCCGTCCAAGGATGAGCGTCGCGCAGCTCGTGAGGATGGTTTCGATCTCGGCGAGGCCGTTCGCGGCCATCGTGGACCCGGATTCGATGAGATCCACGACGACGTCCGTGAGCTTCAGGGCGGCCGCGAGCTCGACCGAACCCGCGAGAGGGACGATCTCGTGGGCGATCTTCCGCTCGTCGAAATAACGGGCCGCGAGGCGGCGGTACTTCGTGCCCACACGCACGGGCGCGCCGTTCGGGCGGAATGCCTCCCCCGCCCGGCCGATGAGGGAAAGGCGGCAGGCGCCGAAGGGAAGCTCCACGGGAGAGGTCACGTCCTCGCCGCTTTCCGCGACCCGGTCGCTGCCCACGATCCCCAGGTCGGCTCCGCCGTGGGCCACATAGGTCGGGACGTCGTCGTCCTTGAGGAGAAGCAGCTCGAACGCGCCGTCCGCAGAGGGCACGAGGAGGCGCCGGCCGTCGGGCTCGCCGAACGAGGCGCCTCCGGCACGGAGCGCTTCGAGCGCCTTCGGCAGGAGCCGGCCCTTCCCCACCGCGATCCGCAGAGGGCGCGTGCCCGTGTCGCCGGCCTCCGTGGCGGCACCGAGAGTCTCGAGGCCGATGCAGAAGCCGAGTGCGGGAGCCGCCGCGCTGAAGCGCCCGAGGAGGCCGTCGTACCGTCCGCCTCCGGCAATCGTGCCGCCTCCGTTCGCGGCGTCCACGCTGAACGTGAGCCCCGTGTAATACGGCGCCTGGGGCGCGTCCGCGAGGTCGACGACGACCAACAGGCCGGGCCGGGCGCCTTTCGCGATCGCGACCGCGCGCGCGAGCTCCGCGGCCGCGCCCGCGAGCTCCGGCGGGCGGAAGAGATCCGAAGCGGGCTCGAAGCCGACGAGGAGGGCCCGGGCGGCTTCGGCCGCGGCGACCGGCGCGGCGCCCGCAGCAGAGAGCCGCGTCTCCAGCTCCGTGACGTGCCGGGCACGTGCGGCCGACACGGCCCCGGCGAGTCCGGCCGCGCCGTCCGCTCGGTCCTCTCGGAACCCCGGCGCGAGCGTCGTGAGCAGACGTTCGAGAAGGCCCGCCCAGCCGAGCGTGAGCCTGAGGCGCGTGGCCGGAAGGTCGCCGAGGCACGAGAGGGCCAACGCGAGCATCTCGCGGTCGGCCTCCGGGCGGCCGTCGCCGTAACGCTCGGCGCCGACCTGCGCGAACTCGCGGCGGCGACCGACGCCGGTCTCCTCGTCGCGCACGACGTCCCCGCGATAGAAAAGGGAGACGGCTCCGGAGAGAGCGCCGAGCCGCGGCGCGACGACCCGGGCGGCCATCGGCGTGAAGTCCGCCCGGAGCGCGAGGGTATTCCCCTGCCGGTCGAGAAACCGGTAGACGCGCTCGTCTCCCTCGGCCGTCACGCCCGCATAGGGGGCCGCGAAATCGAGAACGGGAAGGATCACCTCGCGGAGACCGGCGTCCTGAAGCCTGCGCACGACGGAATCCTCCGCCTTACGGCGGCGCTCGGCCGCGTCGAAGAGAAAAGCCTGCACGCCGCGCGGCAGATTCGGGTCGGGCCGCTCGATCTTCACGGGAGAAATTCCTCGACGGAAGAAAACAGGGAACGAAGGCGCGGCGCGAGACGCAAGAGCAGCTCTCGCGGGCTCGTGTCCCGCCCGGTGAAGAGCGTCGCCTGGCCCGCGGCCTGAAGCAGGAGCAGGGTCTGGCCGTCCACGACGCGGGCCCCCACGGCGCGCGCCGCCCGGACGAGCTCCGTTCCGCCGGCCCGATAGGGTGCGTCGATGACGAGCATCCCGGGGCGAAGAAGACTCTGCTCGCACGGAAGAGGATCGCCCTCTTTCAGACCAAGCGGGGTCGCATTGATGAGGACATCCGGCTGAGGAAAGGCCCTTGGGGATTTCTGAGAAAGGTAATGGGCGCCCTTGGCTTTCGCAAGCGCCGCGCCGCGCTCGTCGCCTCGGTTCATCAGAAAGACTTCATATTTCTTCTTTCCAAGAACATCCATGGCGATCCTCGCCGTGCCGCCCGCCCCGAGGACGAGAGCGACGCCACCATCTTCAATCACGGCCTCGAATGCCGCACGATCGGTGTTTTCCGCGCGCAGCCGGAGCGGCAGGCCCGGGGCGCTCGACCTCAGTAGCGTGTTGACCGCCCTCTCGCCGTCCTCGGCCGAGCCCGAAAGAAGCGCGGCCTCCTCCTTGAACGGAATCGTCACCGAGGCGCCCGCGAGGGGAAGACCGAGCGCATCGAGCGAGGCGACGAGCGGCTCGAGCTCCCTCCCGAGCATCCGCATCGCGAACGGAACGTAGAGCGCGTCCTGGCCGAGAGCTTCGAAATTCGCGTTGTGGAGCGCCGGAGAGAGGGAGTGGGAGACGACGCCGCCCACAAGCGCGAAGAGCCGCGAAACCTCTCGCGCGCGGCCGACGCCGTAGATTTCGGCGAGGTCGCGTGCGAGAAGCTGCCCGGGTGCCGTGGCGCGCCCGCGGACGAGCGCGCCGTACGCGAGCGCCGCGCCGAGATACGGCGCGAGGACGCGCGTGGCGATCCCGGCCTCGCCCATGCCGAACGTCGCGAGGCGTCCCCCGGGGTTCGCGGCCTGAAGCTCGAGAAGGCGGCGGGCATCGCCGGAATCGTTCGCCGTCGCCACGACCTTCACGAAGCGCGCCGGTGTCGCGAGCATCCGGGCCACGACTGCGTTCACGTCGGCAGGGATGCCTTCCGTGTCATGCAGAGAGAGAATTGCTTTTGAAGGCGGAAGACCGAGCAGCGTGGCACGCACCCCGCCGCGGTATTCCACGTCGGCGAGATCGAAACCCGCCGCCAGTGCGGCTCCGAGGAGGCGCTTTTCCTCTTCCTCGCTGCCCCGGAAGGCTCCTCCTTCAGCAGCGGATCGGACGGTGGCAATCAGCGTCCGACCCTCGAAGCACGCGCGCAGCGCGCCGAACGCGGGCTCTTCGGTCATCGCGTCCAGGCGCAGCTCCACCGCGGCCGAAGGAGGCAGATCGGCGAGAGCCGCGCGCTCCCCTAGCGCCTCGGCGTTCGAAGCCGGCGCGAAGGACGCGACGAGAAGCGTTTTCCCAGCGGTCAGGACCAAAACGAAACCCCCTCCGGGCCGGAGGGGGTTGGGGGTACTCGTTGGAAAACCCGCGCGCCTCCGGACCTCAATGGGCCGGCGGCGCGAAGCGCGGCCGGCTCAGCTGTGATGCACGTGCCAGTGGCGCGCAACGAAAATCATAACGGCTGGAGTAGACCCGAAGTCGCGCGCCCGTGTCAAGGCTTCCTCTTCCAGCGTACGCCCTGGGGTGTGTCCTCGAGGACGATTCCCTTGCCCAGGAGCTCGTCGCGGATCGCATCGGCGGCCCCGAAATCCCGGGCCTTCTTGGCTGCCTTGCGGGCGACGATGCGCGCGTCGATCCACGTCTCGTCGACATCGGGGGAGAGGTCCACCGCCTCGGCAGCGGCGGTGCCCTGAATGATGCCGAAGATGTCGCCGGCGATCTCTCGTAGTAAACCTCGCGCGGCCGTCGCGTCCGACGCGGAGAGATGCCCCGCCTCGAGATCGACGTTCGTCGCCTTCACGAACGAGAAGAGGGCGCCCAGGGCACCGGCGGTGTTCAGGTCGTCTTCGAGGGCATCGAACGTCGCCCGGCGCGCCGCCGACACTCGCTCCGCGAAGCCCCCGCCCGCTGCCTCGGGCGTGTTCACCTTCAAAGAAATATTCTCCCGAAGGCGCAGGTCGAGCGACTCCAGCCTCTCCACAGCCGACGTCGCGGCCTTGAGTCCGTCGAAGGTGAAGTTGAGCTTCATCCGATACGGGACCGAAATGAGGAGGTACCGGATCGCGCGCGGAAAGAAGCCCTTCTCGAGGAGGTCGGGAAGCGTGTAGAAGTTCCCTTTGCTCTTCGACATCTTCTCGCCGTCGACAAGGAGGTGCTCGGCGTGGAGCCAGAAGTTGACGAACGTCTTTCCGGTCGCGCCTTCGCTCTGCGCGATCTCGTTCTCGTGGTGCGGGAACATGTTGTCGACGGCGCCCGTGTGGATGTCGAGCGTTTCGCCGAGGTACTTCATCGCCATGGCGCTGCATTCGAGGTGCCAGCCGGGCCGCCCGCGGCCAAGCGGTGTGGTCCATGTCGCGGACTCGGGCTCGCCCTCCTTCGCTTCCTTCCAGACCGCGAAGTCGCGCACGTCTTCCTTCTCATACTCGTCGTCGGCCACGCGCGCGCCGCGCTTCACGGCCGTGAGGTCGATCTTCGAGAGCTTCCCGTAGCCCGGAAACGTCGAGATCCGGAACCAGACCGAACCGTCGCTCTCGTACGTGTGCCCGCGGGCGGCGAGCTGCTTGACGAGCGTGACCATCTCGGGGATGTGCTCGGTGGCGCGCGGATAGAGCGCCGCCGGCACGACGCCGAGCGTCCCGAGGTCCTCGAAGAACGTCGCGATGTGCGGGTCCGTGAACGCGCGAAGCGGCAGAGAGGCGGCCACGGCGCCCCGGATCGTCTTGTCGTCGATGTCCGTGAGGTTCATCACCTGCGTCGTCTCGTAGCCGAGGGCGCGGAAGACGCGGCACATCACGTCTTCCCAGACGAACGTCCTGAGGTTGCCGATGTGCACCCGGTTGTAGACGGTGGGACCGCACGTGTAGAGGCCGATCTTTCCCGGGCGGACGGGGCGGAACTCCTCGAGGGAGCGGCTCATGGTGTTGTAGAGGCGAAGGCTCACGACGGGCGATTCTCGACGACCGCCCGGGATTTCGCCAGCGAGGGCCCCTCGACCCCAGTGCGATATCCTCGAACTCCATGTTTCGATCGCCGGCCGCGCCCCCATTGCTCCTCCTCGTGGACGACGACCCGTACCAGGCCGAAGTGGCGTCGTACATCGCTTACGAGCTCGGCTGCGACTTCGAAAGCGCCCTGTCCGGCACCGAGGCCCTCGAAAAGGTGGACGCCCGTCGGCCCGACGTCGTCCTCCTGGACGTTCGCATGCCCGATCTCTCCGGGTACGAGGTCTGCCGCCGGATCAAGACCGTGGCCGCGACCGCGGGCACGCAGGTTATCTTCGTGACGGCGCGCACCGAGGAGGAAGATCTCCTGCAGGGCTTCGAGGCGCTCGCGAACGACTACGTCACGAAGCCTTTCTCCGCCCGCGAATTGAAGGCGCGCGTGAAGAACGCGCTCCGCATCAAGGAGCTCCTGGACGCCCTCACGGCCCGCACCCAGATCCTCGAGCTGCAGCAGGAGATCTTCGCGAAGGTCGAGGAGGACGGCGTCACGGCCGAGGACTTTCGGGCGCGCCTGCTCGTCCCCATCCTCGACCGGATCTCGTCCGTGTTCGGCGCCGACGGCGTCACGCTGCACGTTCGGCGCACGGGCCACGTCGAGCTGTTCGTCGGGGCCTCCAGCGCCTGGCCGGGCGGGAGCCTTCCGGAGTTCGTCGCGACGCTCGGCCTTGAGGAGGATCCGCGCACGGGGCGCGCCCCGCGGCTCGCCGGCGACGTCAGCCCCGACTGGACCATCACCGCCGCCCCGGTTTTCGGAGGCCGCGAGCTCCTCGGTACCCTGCGCCTCTATCGGCGCGGACCGCTTCCTCCGCCCGGCGAATCGTCCGAGCTCGAGCACCTCATAGCCTTCGCGGCGCACCTCGGCCGGACGCTGCACCGGCTGAACCTCATCGACGAACTGCGGGCGAAGGCCGGAGCGTAGTGGCTGGCGTAGCGGCGTAGCGGCGTAGCGGCGCTGTCTACCAGGTGCCTTTTTTCTGGCGCTTGATGACCTGACGCAGGAGAAGCCCCTTCTTCAAGGACGAGAGCCGGTCGACGAAGAGCCGCTGGTCGAGGTGGTCTATTTCGTGACAAAAAGCCCGCGCGAGAAGGTCGCGCCCGTCGAGCGTCCGCTTCTTCCCGCGCTCGTCGAGGGCTTCCACGGTCACCTTCTCGGGCCGCTCGACCGTCTCCACCATGTCGGGAAAGGAAAGGCAGCCCTCCTCGTCCCGGATGAGACCCTGCGCGTCCACGACGACCGGATTCACGAGAACGAGGACCTGGGACGGGTCCTTCCCGACCGAGAGATCCACGATCGCGACACGCAGGTTCACGCCAACCTGGGGGGCGGCGAGACCGACGCCGGGCGCCGCCCAGCACGTCTCCTTCAGGTCCTGGAGGAGGGCGGCGAGGGCGGGATCATCGAACAGGTCGACGGGTTGGTTCTTCGCGACGAGGCGTGGATCCCCATACTTGACGATCTCTCGAATGGCCACGTGCACTCCAGCGGACGGGATGGCCCCTCTCCCCTTTTCAGGAGCATCGGCCAGCGCGTCGAGATTGCATGGCTTCCCGGGCGCGGTCAAGCGTCCCCGCGGGGGGACGAGAGAGGCGCTGCGATGCGTGGTACGGAGGTCGCATAGGATGGCCCGGAGGCTCGCCATGAACGCCCGCAGGATCACCCCGTCCGCTCTCGCAGCCGCTCTTCTCGTCGCGGCCATGGCGCCGGGCCGAGCGGACGCCCAGCGGGAGGGCTACACGTATCTCTCGTATGTGCAGCCCGACGTCTCCCTGATCTCGAAGGCCGAAGACGACTCGGCGGCCCGGATCAACATGCCGGTTCTTTCCGGCGACAGCCTCGTGACGGGAGTGGGGTCGCGCGCGGAAGCCGTGCTCGCGGACGGCAACGTCGTGCGCGTGGACGGGTACACGGATTTCCGCTTCGAGCGGATGGCGCACACGTACGAATCCGACGACGACCGGGACCTCCTGTTCCTCGCGCGCGGCACGGTGGCGGTCGAGGTGCGCGACGTCACGACGCGCGAGCGCGCCTTGCGTCTCGACACGAACGACGTGACGATCCTCGCGCCTTCCCGCACCCTGTTCCGCGTGGACGCCGGCAGGCGCGGCACGGAGATCTACGTCCTGTCGGGTAAGGTCGAGGTCGCGGGCCGGGGCGGGCGCGCCCTCGTCCGCGCGGGCGAATACGCGTTCGTGAGCGGCGACAGCGACGTCGAGGTGGACGTGTCCGCTTCGCCGCGCGACCGCTTCGCGCGCTTCGTCGAGGAGCGGCGCGAGAGGACCGACAGCCGCAACACGACCCGTTACGTCTCCTCGGACTTCGCCTACGACTACGACAACGCCTCGTTCGACGACTGGGGCGGCTGGACGTACTCCACGACGTGCGGCTGCACCTGCTGGCGGCCGCGCGTGGCCGCCGGCTGGACGCCGTATGCGCTCGGCTACTGGCGGTGGACGCCGTCGGGTCTCACGTGGGTCTCTTCGGAGCCATGGGGATGGCTCCCGTATCACTATGGGACGTGGGTCTTCGATGCGCTGCTGGGCTGGATGTGGTGCCCGGGCAACGAGTACTCACCCGCGTGGGTCTATTGGGATTACACGCCGGGCTGGGTCGGCTGGTGCCCGATCGGGTACTACAGCTCATGGGAACCCTATTCCCGTTCCCGGCATGCCCGCATAAACGTCGGCGGCGGACGCGTTCCCGTCTACCCCCACCTTCGCGGGCGCGTCGCGGTCTCGCAGATCGATCCGCGTGGCTGGAACTACGTGCCGTCCGGGCGGATCGCCGTGCGGCTGGATCCGGCGCGGGACATCGTGCGCGGGGACCGCGTGAACTTCCGGCCGGGCGAGATCGGGGTGATCGCGACGACTCCCCTCCACTTCGAGCGCGGCAGCAACCCGGCCGCGTCGATCCAGGACGCGATTCGTCGCGGGCCCGGGGCCGAGAGCGTTCGCCAGGCTCCCGTGAGCGAGGGCCTGACGGCGGTCCTGCGCCGCGAACGCACGCTTTCGCCCGCCGCCGAAGAGGAGCTGAAGAGGACCGTCGTGCGCGTCGGCCAGGATCCCGCCTACCGCCAGAAGCCTGCGGAGGTTCCGCGCCGCGCGGACCGCTCGGCGCCCGCGGACTCCTGGCGCCAGGCGACCGACCGGGGATTCGCGCGCGGCACGACTCAGGCCGAGACACCGGTGCGCCGCGAAAAGGCGTCTTCTTCCCGCAATTCGGGCACGTCGCCGAGTCTTCGCGACGAAGGCTGGCGCTCCCCTTCCTCGCCGGCCCCCGCACCGATCCCGCGGCGCGCCGAGGGGGACCGGCCGGCCCGCCACGACGACTCGGGATGGCGCGCACCGCAGCCCCGCGTGATCGAGCGCTCGCGCGAGGCGCCCCAGGCCCGGGAATCCGCGCCCGCTCCCCGCGAGGCGCCTCAATCCGCACCGGCCCCCGCACCTCAGCCGGCGGCGCCCGCCGCTCCCCCGGCGCGGCGCGAAGGCGCCCTTCGGACATTGGACGGCACGACTCAGAGCGCCGCCTACCGCCGCGCCTGACCCACCGGCGACCTCCCTCTACAATCCGGGGGTGGCACGAACCGGCAGCCGGCTTCTCAGGGCCCTCTTCGTCATCTATGCCCTCGAGGCCGGCGCCTTCCTGACACTCGCACCCTGGGGCCGGTACTGGATGGTGCGCGTCGTCGGGCGGTCCCCCGAACGAACGCGTCCCTTCCTCGAATCGCCTTATTTCCGGAGCTTCCTTCTCGGCCTCGGGCTCCTGCACCTCTGGGCCGCGGCTTCCGAGATCGAGGCATGGAGACGCGAGTCGCGCGAGCCGCGGAGCGATGCTCCTTCGCCGGCCCCGCGGGAACCCGCATGAGCGACCGCGTCGGGCCGGAGGACGGTCTTCCTCCGGGATCGGGAGTGGTCGGACTCGGCGTCGATCTCTGCGAGATTCCGCGCGTGGCGCGCGCGATCGAACGCCACGGAGCGCGTTTCGCCGAGAGGCTTTTCCGGCCGGGCGAGGTCCGCCGGCTCCCCGGGTCGCCGGCGTATGCGGAGCACGTCGCGGGACTCTTCGCGGCGAAGGAGGCGGCGATGAAGGCGCTCGGAACGGGAATGCGCGGCGTCGCGTTTCGCGAGCTCGCTATCGTCCGCAGCCCGGGAGGGCCGCCCCGGCTCGCCCTCTTCGGGCGGGCGCGCCTCCACGGGGCGCGCCTCGGCGTCACGGGAGCGCACGTCACGATCACCCATACGCGGGAGATGGCCGCCGCCGTCGTCGTGCTGACCGGCGCGCCGCTCTCGCTAGAATGAAAGCCCGATGAGCAGTCTTCCCCCGGGCCTCGCGGGTCGAAAGATCCTGGTCGTGGACGACGAACCCACGATCCTGAAGATCCTCTCCTTCAAGCTGCGCCTGACGGGGCTCCAGCCGGTGGAGGCGACCGGCGGCGAGGAGGCGCTCCGCATGGTGCGCGAGGAAGCACCCGACCTCGTCCTCCTCGATGTGTCCCTCACGCCCGGCCTCACCGGCTTCGACGTCTGCCGCATCCTGAAGGAAAATCCGGCGACGTCGCGCCTGCCAATCGTGATGCTCACGGCGCGCACGCTGCCGTCGGAGCGCGACCTCGGCATCCGGCTCGGGGCGTCGAGCTATCTCACGAAACCCTTCTCGACGAAGGTGCTCATCCAGGAGATCGAGAAAGCGCTGAGCTAGGGCGGAGGGCGGCAGGGCAATTTTCATTGCGGCCCTGCGCGCGCAGCACGTAGGATCGACGTGATGATGAAGGATGCCTCGTTCCATCACTGCCAAACCTCGGCGCCGATCGGCAAGATCCGCAAGAGAAAGCTCAGGCAGGTCGAGAAGCTCTCCCCCATCGAGCTGTGCCAGGTCGTCCAGCTCATCGAGGCACTCGTCGAGAGAAATCAGCTCAGACGGGAAGAGGCCTCGTAGTGGCGGTTCCCGACTTCCAGAGTCTGATGCTCCCCCTGCTGCAGATGGCCGCAGCGGACCAGAAAGAGCATTCGCTTCAGGAGGCCCGCGACTGGCTGGCCGAAAAGCTCCATGTCACGGAAGAAGAGCGCGCGCTTCTCCTCCCGAGCGGCCGGCAGGCCGTCTTCAATAACCGCGTGGCCTGGGCCAAGGTGTATTTGCAGCGGGCCGGCCTCTTGGCCTCCCCCAAGAGAGGCCACTTCCAGATCGCGCCGCGCGGCCTTGAGGTGCTCGCGACGAAGCCCCAGCGGGTCGACATCAAGCTCCTCGACCAGTTCCCGGAGTTCGTGGAGTTCAGGACGAAGAAGGACACCTCAGACCACGAGCAGACCGGGACAGAAACCACCTCGACCGACCACGAGACGCCCGAGGAAGCGCTCGAAGCCTCCTACAGCCGCATCCGCACGGACCTGGCCGCCGATCTCCTCGAAAGGGTAAAGAAGACTTCCCCCGCCTTCTTCGAAACCCTCGTCGTCGAGCTGCTGGTGAAGATGGGTTACGGGGGATCGCGGAAGGAGGCCGGCAAGGCCATCGGACAGTCCGGAGACGAAGGGATCGATGGCGTCATCAATGAGGACCGCCTCGGCCTCGACGTGATCTACATCCAGGCCAAGAAGTGGGCGGGCACGGTCGGGCGCCCGGAGATCCAGAAGTTTGTCGGCGCGCTGCACGGCAAGAGGGCCAAGAAGGGCGTCTTCCTGACGACCGGCACGTTCTCCTCAGATGCCAAGGACTACGTCTCGCACATCGACCCCAAGGTCGTTCTCATCGACGGCCGCCAGCTCGCCGAGCTGATGATCGACTTCGACCTCGGCGTCGCCCCCGTCGCCTCCTACCAGGTCAAGCGCAGCGACTCCGACTACTTCGGCGAGGAGTAGCGCCCGGCGTGCTCGCGGGCTATTTCGACGAGAGCGGCCTGGACGAGAAGTCCCAGACCTTCTGCATCGGCGGCTACGTCGCCGATTCCAAGGACTGGTTCGAGCTGACGAGGGCTTGGCAGCAACTCCTCGCCGAGGCTGGCGTCAGCTGCTTCCACATGGCCGAGTTCGAGACTCGGCACGGCGAGTTCGAGGGCTGGAGTAACGCGAAACGAATCGGCCTCATCAAGGACCTGCTGGCGCTCATTAATTCGACGGACGTCTGGGGCATAGGCTGTGGAGTCGTCAAGGCCGACTATGAGCGCATCTCTGCTGAGTTCATCGCGCGTGGCAAGGTGACACCGCACTGGTATCGCCATCCCTACCTCCTGGCCTTTCAGCACTGCCTCATCGAGACCTGCATCCAGGCTGAAGACGTTCATCCGCGCGAGAAAATCGCATTCGTCTTCGATCAACAGGGCGAGTTCCACGCAAGGGCCGAGAAGGTCTACGACGAACTGACTTCCGGCGGAAAGTGGCCGCGAGCATTTCGCCTGGGCTCGCTTCGCTTTGCCTCGAAGCACGACGCGATCCCTCTTCAGGCGGCGGACCTCATGGCTTACGAGCTCCGGAAGGCCCTCGACCACAAGCTCTTCGACCCAACCCGCGGAGAGAGAAAATCGATGGCGCGGCTCCGGCGAAGGCTGATAAACCCAAGGTACTTCAATTACGCTGCCCTTCGCGCCCTCGTCGAGCAGTTCGACGAGGCATAGGGCGCACGACCACTAAAGGAAGAAGCTCCACCGAGGCGCGATGCGCGCCCGGCCAGGCGCACTCGTCACACATGGCCGTCTCGCACGCATCGCGCCGTGCGGAGGGACGCACTCGACGTCAGATTTCCTCAAGCAGTTCGAAAAGGTCAGCCGTCGATAACCCACCAGCCGGCGGGTCGACCTCTTTGCGATAGATCCCGCGAAACGGACCGAAAGGCTTTCCTCGCCCTAAATAGAGTTGCCCCTTCTTCGGCCATCCGCGTTTCCCGGTTCGGCGGAAGCCGAGCTCTTTGAGGTGGGTATCGACTGCATCGTCATCCGTCACCCGGTTCAACAAGGTGAAGCCGTTCTGCGGGACCTCAATTCTCGCCTTTTGCGTCACGGTCGTTCCCATTTCTCGCTCGATGTGCGCCCGGACGGCCTCAGCTAATTCGAGCGGCCGGATGGTGCGCCTCGTCGGGTCCAGATCCAACGCTCTGCTCAGCGCGTCTGCGAGCTGGCCCGTACCACGGCACATCGTGAGGAAGTCGTCTGGGTATGGCAGGCGCGTCACCACCTCGATCGCTATCAACCCCAACGAAAAGATGTCCGCCCGCGAAGTGACATCGCGCGCCCCACGGTGCTGCTCGGGGGCCGCGTAACGTCTCGTTCCGACAAACACGTCCGTACCGGTGAGGGGCGTCGTATCGCGCGCGCTCGCGACAGCAAGGCCGAAGTCTGACACTCGGCCTCGCCCCTCCGCATCGACAAGGATGTTTTGAGGCTTGAGGTCGCGATGAATTACGCCTGCCCCGTGCAGGTGCTCCACCGCCTCCGCTGCGTCGCTGAAGAGCGTCGCCAAGGCAGGCCGACCTCGGTTGGGATCGGAAAGTGCATTGGCCAGGTCCCCACCGGGCAGATACTCCATGACGTAGACCGCGGTACCACCAGCGATGAAGTCGTCGACGATCCTCACGACATGCGGATGCGAGACGCCCCGTAGAAGTCTCACTTCACGTTGAAATCTTCGTAGAGAATCAGCGTCGTCGACTCGATCCGGTCGAATCGTCTTCGCAGCGAAGAGGCCGCCCGTCCGTCGATCCTTGACGAGGTCGACGGTTCCCATTCCGCCTCTGCCTATCTGCCGAAGGACTTCGTACCGACCTTCAAACGACTCGCCGGCCGGCTCGTCCTGCTGCTCCTCGTCACTAGAAAAGTAACGCCCACACCTAAGGCAGTGCACCAAAATCGCGGTGACCTCGTGACCGAGCTCAGCCGACTCCTGAATGTGTAGGATGGTCTCGTCCACCGGGCACCGTGCCGCTCCATTCCGCCAATAGTCGTCGACGATTGTCTGTCGCTGCGGTGCGGTCCACGATGGGCTGCTGCCCGTCGGCTCGTCGTTCTCGAAGGTCGCTGAGTTCCCACACCGAGGACACCGAAGATAGAGATCGGCCGTCCTTCTACCTAACGTCGTGATCTCTTCGGCACGGACCGGCGTTCCGTCCCGGGGGCATCTCGGAAGTTCCCCACGAAAATGGGCCTCGGCCAACGCACGCAGCTCGCCGTCGGACCAACTCATCTCGTTTCCTCACAGATCCCTCGAAAGCGGCTCTTCACCTGCGCGATGAGGATGTCAGCCACGGTGATTGTGCATCGCGGTGAGCCGAGTAGGAGACGAACGTTTCGCCGTCGGCCAAGCGGATGTTGGAGAGGACGTACGTGCCCCGTACGCTTTGGACCGAAATCGAGAACGCGCTCGGGTAATTCCTATCCTGTCTTGCGTTTGCTGCCGCCGTGAGAGCCGCCGCCCCTCGGTCCGGAGCCCTTCGGCCCCTTCGGAGCGGTGTAACCCTTCTTCTTCTCGACGGGGGCCTTGGCTTTCTTTTCGGCCTTCTCCGTCTCGCCTTCGGCTTCGGCGCCCTCGCCCTTCTTCTCGGCCTTATCGGCGTCACTCTTGCCTTCACTCTTGCCCGAGACGAGCTTCTTGGCCCTTTCGAGGAGCGACTGCTTCTTCTCCTCGGCGGCCTTCGCCGCGACCTTCTTCTCCGCCTGGCGGTGCGCCCAGTCGAAGTCGATGAACTCGAGGATCGCCATCTCGGCGCCGTCACCCTGACGCCGTCCGAGCTTCATGATTCGGGTGTAGCCGCCGGCGCGCTCCTTGAAGCGCGGCGCGATCTCCTCGAAGAGCTTCTTGACGGTCGTCGCCTCGGGAATGGTCTTCAGGGCGAGACGGCGCGCGTGGAGACCGCCCCGCTTTCCGAGGGTGACCATCTTCTCGATGAGCGGCCGGAGGTCTTTCGCCTTCGGCAGCGTCGTTTGGATCCGCTCGTGGGTGATGAGGGACGAAAGCTGGTTCCTAAAGAGCGACTTGCGATGCGCCGTCGTCCGGCCGAGCTTGCGACCCGCTCGATTGTGCTGCATGGATTCCTCAGCGACCCGCGCCGGCCGGAGACTCGAGCTTCATGCCGAAGGCGAGGCCCTTGTCGCGCAGGATGTCCTTGATTTCGTTCAGGCTCTTCCGCCCGAAGTTCTTTGTTTCGAGCATGTCCTTCTCGGTCTTCTGGACCAGCTCGCGAAGCGTGCGGATGCCGGCGTTCTTCAGGCAATTCGCGCTGCGTACGGAAAGCTCGAGCTCCTCGACGTTCGTGTCGAGAAGGGCGTCGAGCTCGCTCTGCGGCATCTCGGCTCCGGCCGCCTGGGCCGCCTCGTCCGTCTCGACGTTCACGAAGATCGCGAGATGGTCGCGGATCAGGACCGCGGCCACGCCGACGGCGTCGCGCGGGGAGATCGTGCCGTTCGTCCAGACTTCGATGACCAGCTTGTCATAGTCCGTCGCCTGGCCGACGCGGGCCGCCTCGACGTGATAGTTCACGCGGCGGACGGGCGAGTGGGCCGAATCGAGGGGAATCGTGCCGATCGGAGCTTCCGGATCGAAGTTGCGGTCGGCCGGCACGTAGCCGCGGCCCTTGCTGACCGTTGCCTCGAGACGCAGCCGGCCTCCGTCGGCCAGCGTCGCGACGGGGGCGTCGGGATTGAGAATCTCGAGCTGCGCATCGTCCTCGAAGGCGTCGGCGGTCACGGCACCCTTCGTCTTGACGTCGAGCGTGAGCGCCCGCGGGCCGTCTTCGTGCAGGCGGATCGCGAGGCCCTTGAGATTGAGGATGATGTCCGTGACGTCTTCGACGACGCCCGGGACGGCCGTGAACTCGTGCTCCACGCCCTCGATCTTCACCCCGGTGACCGCGGCGCCCTCGATCGACGAGAGAAGAACGCGCCGGAGCGCGTTGCCGACCGTCGTGCCCCAGCCGCGCTCGAGCGGCTGCGCCGTGAAGCGGCCGTAGTTGCCCTTCTCTTCATCGACCTCGAGACGGTTCGGACGTTGAAAACCCTTCCACAACATGTGTCTCTCCTGTCCCTGCGACTTATCCGCTGGGCGGCGCGCGCGGGAGCGTTCGTGACGGAATTACTTCGAGTACAACTCGACGATGAGCTTCTCGTTGATCTGCAGCGCGACGTCTTCGCGCTTCGGAAGCGTGACGACCTTCCCCTGAAACTCGGCCGCGTTCAGCTCGAGCCACGCCGGAATGCCGCGGCCCTTGGCCGTTTCGACGGCGCCGGCGATGAGCGGGTTCGCCTTGCTCTTCTCCTTGACGGAGACGACGGCTCCCGTGCCGACGACGTAGCTCGGCACGTTCACCTTCTTGCCGTTCACGCGGACGTGCCCGTGACGGACAAGCTGGCGCGCCTGGGCGCGCGAGCCGGAGAAGCCGAGGCGGTGGACGACGTTGTCGAGGCGGCGTTCGAGGAGCGAAAGGAGGTTCTCGCCCGCGACGCCGCGCATGCGCTCGGCGGCCTCGAACGTGAGCCGGAACTGGCCCTCGAGCACGCCGTAGAACCTCTTCAGCTTCTGCTTCTCACGAAGCTGGATGCCGTAGCCGAGAATCTTGGAGCGGCGCTTGCCGTGCTGGCCCGGCGGAAAATTGCGGCGCTCGATGGCGCACTTGTTGGTGAAACAGCGGTCCCCCTTGAGGAACAGCTTCATTGCTTCGCGCCGGCACAGCCGGCAGACCGATTCACGATAACGAGCCACGGTCAGACCCTCCTGCGCTTGCGCGGACGGCATCCGTTGTGCGGAATCGGCGTCGCATCCTTGATGGACCGGATGTCGATGCCCGCCGCGGCGAGGGCGCGGATCGCGCTTTCGCGGCCCGCCCCCGGGCCGTTCACGCGGACGTCCAGCGAGCGCACGCCGCTCTCCTGGGCGATCTGCGCGGCGTTGCCGGCGGCCAGCTGCGCCGCGAACGGGGTGCCCTTGCGCGAGCCCTTGAACCCGATGCGCCCGGCCGAGGACCAGGCCAGGACGTTGCCCTGCTGGTCGGTGATCGAGACGATCGTGTTGTTGAAGGACGCCTGCACCGTCGCGAGCGCGTGCGGGATGTTCTTCTTGTCCTTCTTGGGGCCCTTTTTCTTGCCCTTCGCGGCTGGCTTGGCTGTCGCGGAGGCTTCTGTCGGTGTCGCCATAGTCTTCCTTTTCCCTTACTTCTTCGTCGCTTTTTTCTTGCCGGCCACGGCGCCCTTGCGGGGACCCTTCCGCGTACGGGCGTTCGTGTGTGTGCGCTGGCCGCGGACGGGGAGGTTCCGGCGATGCCGGACGCCGCGATAGCAGCCGATTTCCATGAGCCGCTTGATGTCCTGGGAGGTCTCCTTGCGGAGATCACCCTCGACCTCGTACTGGTCCTGGATCGTCTTGCGGATCCGCGAAACCTCGTCCTCGGAGAGATCCTTGACGCGCGTGTTCCGGTCGACCTTGGCGGTCTCCAAAATCTTTCCGGAGCTCGGACGGCCGATCCCGAAGATGTAGGTCAGGCCGATTTCGACGCGCTTGTTCGGGGGAAGGTCGACGCCTGCGATACGTGCCATTCTGGAATTCCTCTTCAGCCCTGACGCTGTTTGTGCTTGACGTTCTCGCAGATGACCCGCACCACGCCGGCGCGGCGGATCACCTTGCACTTGCTGCAGATTTTCTTGACGGACGTGCGGACTTTCATGCGAGACCTCGGTTTCACTTGTACCGGTAGATGATGCGCCCGCGGGTCAGGTCGTACGGCGAGAGCTCGACGAGGACCTTGTCTCCCGGCAGGATGCGGATGAAGTGCTTCCGCATCTTCCCGGAAATGTGTGCGAGCACCTGATGTTTGTTTTCCAGCTCGACCTTGAACATCGCGTTCGGCAACGGCTCGATCACCGTTGCGGTCACCTCGATGGCGTCTTCCTTCGACATAAACCTTCTGTCTCGCTGCCGTCAAACCGCGACGGGAAGCGGATACTCGTGAAGACCGGGGGCACCCGTCTGCGCCGAACCGGCCGTGAATCGCCCGAACCCGAGGACGACCGGCCCCTTGGCCGTCGCCACGACCGTGTGCTCGAAATGCGCCGACGCGCGGCCGTCCTTCGTGCGCACGGTCCATCCGTCGGCGTCGGTCGTGACCGCCGCGGCGCCGAGGTTGAACATCGGCTCGATGGCGAGCGCCATGCCCTCCCGGATGATCTCCCGCTTGCCCGCCGGGCCGTAATTCGGAACCTGCGGCTCTTCATGGAGCGCCGTTCCGATGCCGTGGCCCACGAATTCGCGAACGACCCCGTATTTCTTGCCCTTCGCGACGGCCTCGACGGCCGCCCCGATGTCGCCGATGCGCCCGCCGACCCGCACGGCCTCGATCCCGGCGAGAAGGGCTGCGTGCGTCGTGTCGATCAATTCCCGTACCGGAGCGGGCGCCGGCTCGAGCACGATCGAACGGGCGGCGTCCGCGTAGTAGCCGTCGACGATGGCGCCCAGGTCGAGCCCCACGACGTCGCCCGGCTTGAGGACGCGCTTCGTCGACGGAATGCCGTGCACGACCTCATCGTTGATCGAGATGCAGAGCGTCTTCGGATAGCCGCGATAGCCCGGAAACGCGGCCTTTCCGCCGCGCGACGCGATGCCGGCCGCCGCGACGCGGTCGATCTCCTCGGTCGTCCGGCCGGGCCGGCATGCCGCGATGCACTCGGACAGCGTCTCGTGCACGATGCGGGCGGCGTGCTCCATCTTGAGGATCTCGGACTTGCCCTTGCAGGTGATCACGCCGTCCCCTTGCGGGCGCGCGCGAGAGCCGCGGCCACGTCGGCGGCCACCGTCTCGACGGAGCGGTCGCCGTCGATCGCGACGAGAAGGCCCGCCTGGCGGTACAGGTCGGCGAGAGGCGCGGTTTTCTCGCGGTAGACGCGGAGGCGCTCGGCGATCGTTTCCCTCGTGTCGTCCGCGCGTCCCTCAAGCGTCGCGCGCTTGAGGAGCCGGTCGACAAGCGTCGCGTCGGGCACGTCGATGAAGAGCACGGCGTCCACCCGGCCTCCGGCGTCCTCGAGGAGCGCCTCGAGAGACCGGGCCTGCGCGACGGTGCGCGGATACCCGTCGAAGATCGCCCCGTTCTTCGCGTCGGGCTCGGCGAGACGCTCTTTCAGCATCTTCGTCACGAGATCGTCCGGCACGAGCGCGCCCGACTCCATGATCGGCTTCGCGATCGCGCCGAGCGCCGTCCCCCGGGACACGTGGTTCCGGAGGAGGTCGCCCGTCGAGATCTGGGGAATCCCCAGCGACGCCGCGAGCCGCGACGCCTGGGTCCCCTTTCCCGAGCCGGGAGGGCCGAAGAAAACGACGGCGGAAGGCATGTCAGCTGCGACGCCCCCGGATGCGGCCCTTCTTGAGGAAGCCATCGTAGTTGCGCATGACGAGCTGCGACTCCACCTGCTGGACGGTGTCCATCGCGACGCCCACGACGATGAGGAGCGACGTGCCGCCGAAGAAGAACGTGATGCCGAGGCCCTGCGTCACGAAGATCGGGAGGTGCGTATCGAGCCAAGGCCCGATGCCCGGGATCCCCTGCACCTTGAAGCCCATCATGAGGAACTCGGGAATCAGCGCCACGACGACGAGGTACACGGCGCCGATGAGCGTGATGCGGGTCAGCACGTTGTCGATGTAATCCGACGTGGCCTTTCCGGGACGGATGCCCGGAATGAAGCCGCCGTACTTGCGCATGTTCTCGGCCGTGTCGTTCGGGTTGAAGATGATCGAGATATAGAAGTAGCAGAAAAAGATGATCCCGACCCCGTAGAAGAAGTTGTAGAGCGGCTGGCCGATGGAGAGCTGCTCGGCGATCTTCTTCATGAAGTCGCTCTTGAACGCGGACGCGATGTACTGCGGAAACTGGATGATGGAGACCGCGAAAATGATCGGGATGACGCCGCCCGTGTTCACGCGCAGCGGCAGATACGTGTTCTGGCCGCCGTAGACCTTCCGGCCGACGACGCGCTTGGCGTACTGCACCGGGATGCGCCGCTGGGCGCGCTCGACGAAGACGATCGCCGCGACCACCCCGACCATGAAGATGAGGAGGATGAGCCCGGTGAAGAGCGACATGGTGCCGCGCTGCACCTGCTGGATCGACTCGATGACCGCGGTCGGGAAGCTCGCCACGATACCCGCGAAAATGATGAGCGAAATCCCGTTGCCTATTCCTCGTTCCGTGATCTGCTCGCCGAGCCACATCACGAACGCGGTGCCGGTGGTCAACGTCAGGATCGCGAGGAGGATGAACGCCAGCTTGCCCGCTTCCGATCCGGGATCGCGCAGCGCGAGGAAGCGTCCGCTCGGCGTGGTCTGGCTCCAGAGCCAGAGCGCGATGCCGGCACCCTGGACGACCGAAAGGACGACCGTGCCGTAACGGGTGTACTGCGTGATCTTCCGGCGCCCCATCTCCCCTTCCTTCGAGAGCTTCTCGAGGTAGGGCCAGACGACCGTCAGGAGCTGCAGGATGATCGACGCCGTGATGTACGGCGTGATGCCGAGCGCGAAGACGGACAGCCGCCGGAGCGCGCCGCCCGAGAACACGTCGAGGAAGCCGAGCAGCCCCCCGGCGCTCGCCTTGAAGAACTCTTCGAGGGCGGACGCGTCGAGACCGGGCGTCGGGATGTGCGATCCGATCCGGTAGATCGCGAGCAGCCCGAACGTGAAGAGGACACGCTTCCTCAGGTCCGGGATCGCGAAGATGTTGCGGAACGTCTCGAGGATCTGCATTACCGAGCCACGACCTCGCAGCGGCCGCCGGCGGCCTCGATCTTCTTCTTCGCGCCTTCCGTGAACTGGTGTGCGGAGACGACGAGCGCCTTCTTGAGCTCGCCCGAGCCGAGGACCTTCACGCCCTTGTTCGTCTTCTTGACGCCGGCGTTCTTGAGAGCCTCGAGGGTCACCGTATCGCCCGCCTTGAACATACGCTCCAGAGCCTCGACGCTGACCGTCGTCCACTCCTTGCGGAAGATGTTCGTGAAGCCGCGCTTCGGAAGCCGGCGGTGGAGCGGGTTCTGGCCGCCTTCGTGGCCGCGCAGATGCGAATAGCCGCTGCGGGAGTTCTGGCCCTTGTGGCCCTTGCCCGACGTCTTGCCGATGCCGGAGCCGGGACCGCGGCCGATGCGCTTCTTCGTCTGGGTCGCGCCCTTGCGGGGCCCGAGGTTGTGGAGTCCGTGCGACATGCGTTACCTCGCCGCGCCGTTCTCGACGATTTCGACGAGGTGGCGGACTTTGTGGACCTGGCCCCGGATCGCCGGGGTGTCGAGGCGGACGACTTCCTGCCGGATGCGGCGGAGGCCGAGCCCGAAGAGAGTCTGCTTCTGGTCGACGGGCGCGCAGATGCCCGACTTGACCTGACGAATCCGGATCTCTTTCGGCGCGGCCGATTTCTTCTTCTCACTCATCCGATCTTCTCCGTGGCCTCGGGCGCGGCGACGGTCGCAGGCGCGGCCGCGGTCGCAGGCTCGGCGGCCTTCGCCTCGACGCTGCCCAAGCCGCGCGCCCGGGCGATCGTCGACTCGAGCTGCAGGTGCAGCAGCGCGTCGAACGTAGCCTTGACGACGTTGTGCGGGTTCGTCGTGCCGAGGGACTTCGTGAGGATGTTCTGGACTCCGGCCGACTCGAGCACCGCGCGGACGGCGCCGCCCGCGATGACGCCCGTACCTTCGGAGGCCGGCTTGAGCATGACGCGGCCCGCGCCGTAGTGCCCGACGATCGGATGCGGGATCGTCTTGCCCTTCAGGGGGACGCTGATCATCTTCTTCTTCGCCATCTCGATGCCCTTCTTGATGGCCATCGGGACTTCTTTCGCCTTGCCGGCGCCGTAGCCGACGCGGCCGTGCCCGTCGCCCACGACGACGAGGGCCGAGAACGAGAAGTTCTTGCCGCCCTTGACGACCTTCGTCACGCGGTTGATGTGCACGACGTGGTCGATGAGGTCGGCTCCCGCGCGCCCCTCACCGAGAGCGCCGGCGGGGCGCTGGGGCGGGCCGCCGGGACCGCCGGAGCGGCCGCCGGGACGGTTTGGGCGCGGAGGACGATTGGTTGGCGCGTTGCTGCTCAAAACTTCAACCCCTTCTCGCGAGCGGCTTCCGCGAGCGCTTTCACATTGCCGTGGTAGAGATGGCCGCCGCGGTCGAACACGACCGCCTGGATCCCCTTTGCCTGGGCGCGCTCGGCGATGAGCGCCCCCACCTTGACGGCAGCCGTCTTGTTGGCCGCGCTCTTCGCCTTTCCGCGCACGCCTTCCTCGCGTGACGTCGCGTGGGCGAGAGTCGTGCCGGCGGCGTCGTCGATGACCTGAACGGAGATCCAGCGAAGGGTGCGGGAAACCGCGAGGCGCGGCCGTTCGGCGGTGCCCTTGACCTTCCGCCGGATGCGCACGTGGATGCGCGTTTTCGCTTCGACCCGGGCCTGTGCCTTGTCCATGGTGCCTGCTTCCTTACCTTACTTGCCCGTGGCCTTGCCGGCCTTCTTCTTCAGGATTTCGCCGACGAAGCGGAATCCCTTCAGTTTGTACGGGTCCGGCGGGCGGATGCCGCGAATCTCGGTGGCCGTCTGGCCGACCTTCTGCTTGTCGACGCCGGTCACGATGACGTGCGTGATGTCCTTGGCCTTCGCGTCCGGTTTGACGTCGACCTTGATGCCGTCGGGCATCGGGAACGTGACCTGGTGCGAAAAGCCGACGCTGAACACGACGTTCTTCCCCTTGACCTCGGCCTTGAAGCCGATGCCGACGAGGTCGATCTCTCGCTTGAAGCCGTCGGTCACGCCGAGCACGGCGTTCTGGAGGAGCGCGCGGTTCAGTCCGTGGAGAGCCTTGTCCTTCTTCTCCTCGCCGCCGCGCACGAGATTGAGGAAGCCGTCCTTCTTTTCGACCGACACGCCCGCGAGAATCGGCGTCACGACGGAGCCCTTCGGCCCCTTGACCGTGACGACCCCGCCCGCGACCTGGACGTCCACTCCCTTGGGAATGGTGATGGGTTTCTTACCGACTCGCGACATGTGCGTTTCTCACCACACCGTACAGACGACTTCGCCGCCCACGCCGCGCTTTTTCGCGTCGTTGCCGGAGAGGAGGCCCTGCGAGGTGGAGACGATGGCGACGCCAAGGCCGCCGAGAACGTCCGGAAGCTCGTCCTTGCCCGCATAGAGGCGCCGGCCGGGCTTGCTCGACCGCGTCAACCCGTGGATGACCGGGTTCCCCGCGTCGTCGTACTTCAGGTAGAGCCGCAGGAGGCTTCCGCCCCGGTCGTCCATGACCTTGAAGTTCTTGATGTAGCCCTCGTCCTTGAGGATGCGGGCCAGCTCGACCTTGAAGCGCGACGACGGGACGTCGGCCTTCTCGTGCCGGGCGGACAGGGCGTTCCTCAGGCGCGCGAGGAGATCGGAGACGGGATCGCTGATGTTCATCGTCCCCTCCTCACCACGACGCCTTCGTCACTCCGGGCACGTAGCCCGCGAGCGCGAGGTTCCGGAAGCAAATGCGGCACAAGCCGAACTTGCGGAGAAACGCCCGCGGACGCCCGCAGCGCATGCAGCGGTTTCGCTTGCGGATCGCGTACTTCAGTTTCGAATTCGCCTTGATGATCGCGGCGCGACGAGCCATTCCTGCGCTCCTTGACTTGCTATCGGCCGAACGGCATTCCGAGTTCCTTCAGAAGAACCCGGGCCCGGTCATCCGAGCCTGCCGTCGTGACGATGGTGACGTTGAGACCCTTGGACTTGTCGATCTTCGTGGGGTCGATCTCGGGGAAGATGAGGTGATCCTTGACGCCGAGCGTGTAGTTGCCTCGGCCGTCGAAGGCGCGCGTCGGCACGCCGCGAAAGTCGCGGACGCGCGGGAGCGCGACGTTCATGAGGCGGTCGAGGAACTCGTACATCCGCTCGCCACGCAGCGTCACCCGGCAGCCGATCGGCATGCCCGCACGCAGCTTGAATGTCGCGATGGACTTCTTCGCCCGCGTCACGACGGCCCGCTGGCCGGCGATCTTCGTGAGCTCCTCGGCGGCGGTGTCGACGAGCTTCGCGTTCGTGATGGCTTCGCCGATTCCCATGTTGAGGACGACCTTTTCGACCCTTGGCACCGCCATCGGATTGTCGATCCCGAACTCCTTCTTGAGGACCGGGATGACTTCCTTTCGGTACTTCTCTGCGAGACGTGGGGTGCTCATCTTTTCCTCACTCGCCCGCCGGCCGGAGCGTGCCGATGGTCGTCCCGCTCTTCTTGGCGTAGCGCACCCAGTCCCCGCCTTCCGGGCGGATCCCCACGCGCGTCGGCTTGCCGCCCTCGGGGTCGACGAGCATGAGGTTGGAGAGGGCGATCGGCGCCTCGCGCTCGAGGATGCCGCCCTTGATGTTCTTCTGCGGATTCGCGCGCGTGGCCCGTTTGATCTTGTTCACGCCCTCGACGACGGCGCGACCCTTGTCGGGCAGCACCTTGAGGATCTTCCCGCGAGCCCCGCGGTCTTTCCCCGTGAGGACGACGACGACGTCGTCTTTGCGGATCCGGCGCTTTCCGGTGTACGTCGGCTGCTTCTTCTTCATGGTCAGATGACTTCCGGAGCCAGCGAGATGATCTTCATGAATTTCTTCTCGCGGAGCTCACGAGCGACCGGCCCGAACACACGGGTTCCGATCGGCTCCTTTTCGTCGTTGACGAGGACGGCGGCGTTCGTGTCGAACTTGATGTAGCTGCCGTCGCGGCGCCGCTGCTCGCGCACCGTGCGCACGATGACGGCCCTGACGACCTTGCCCTTCTTGACCGTGTCCGGCGCGTCGGGATTCGACTCCTTCACCGAGCAGGTGATGACGTCGCCGATCCGGCCGTAATCGCCGGTCGACCCGCCCTGCACCTTGATGCAGAAGAGCCGGCGGGCGCCCGAGTTGTCGGCCACTTCGAGGATCGTCCCCATCTGGATCATGACGCCCTCTTCGCCGGCTTGCTCGCCAGCTTCTTGTCGGGCACCGCCTTCGGCGCCACCTTCTTCGCGCTGCCCGGAACGTCGGCCGTGTCGGAGACCGCCTGGCGGCCCTTCGTCACGATCGCGGTCACGCGCCAGCGCTTGCGGGCCGACAGAGGACGGGTCTCCTCGATCTGCACCGTGTCGCCGGGCTGCGCCTTGAGGACGCGGTCGTCCGCCAGGAAACGCGCGGACTTCTTCTGGTAGCGCCCGTAGCGCTCGTGCTTGACGGTGCGGGAGACCTCGACGACGACCGTCTTCTCCATCTTGTTCGAGACGACGATCCCGACCTTGCGGGTGCGCCGCGGCTGATCGGCCGTGGGTGCCGCGCTGGTCTCCGGCTGGGGATTCGGGGTGCTGCTCATGATCGTGCTCACTGTTTCCTGTTACGAACTACTTCTTTTTGCTTTTCTTCGCGGGAGCGGACTTGCTCTTCGCGGGAGCAGCCTTCTTGCCGGAAGGGCCGGAAGATTTCTTAGAAGGTGAATGTCCCTTGCTCGGGCCCGCGGCCGTCTTCTTCTTGTGGGCCGCCGCGCGCTTTTTCGCGCCCTTACCCGACGTGCCGGCGTGGGCCTTCGGCTTCGTCGTTCCCGCCGCGCTCTTCACATTCGCAGAAGTCTTGTCTTCGGTCCCCTCCGCGTGCGCCACTTCGTGCGCGGCCGCAGCCGCCGTTTCAGCCGCGCCCATGTGCTGCGCGGTCTTGAGGCGGGCGATGTCCTTACGGAGCTCCTTGATCTTCATCGGGTTCTCGAGCTGTCCCGTGGCCTTCTGGAGGCGGAGCGTGAAGAGGGACTGAGCCCACTCCTTCGCCTTCGCCGCCTTCTCCTCGGGAGACCAGTCGAGCATGGCCTGGATCTTCATCGTCATGTGCTTACCTCACCGCCGCGAGGAAAGTGCGCGAGACGAACCGGGTCTTGATCCCGATCTTGTCCGCGGCGAGGCCGAACGCCTCGCGCGCCGTCTTCTCGTCGACGCCTTCCATCTCGAACAGAATGCGGGCGGGCTTGATGACGCAGACCCAGCCTTCCGGCGCGCCCTTGCCTTTGCCCATGCGGGTTTCCGCCGGCTTCTTCGTGATCGGCTTGTCGGGGAAGACGCGGATCCAGAGCTTCCCGCCGCGCTTCACGTGGCGCTGGACCGCGACGCGGCCCGCTTCGATCTGGCGCGCGGTGAGCCAGCCCGGCTCGAGCGCCTGCAGCCCGTACTCCCCGAACGAGAGCTCCGAGCCCTTGTACGCGGTTCCGCGCATGCGGCCGCGCTGCTGCTTCCTATACTTGACCTTCGACGGCATCAACATGGGTTAGGCCACCTTCCTCCGGGATTTCGCGCGGTGGAGGTCGCCCTTGTAGATCCAGCACTTGACGCCGATCTTTCCGTACGTCGTGCGCGCTTCCGCGAAGCCGTAGTCGATGTCGGCCTTGAGCGTGTGGAGCGGGAGGCGACCCTCCTGATACCACTCCGACCGCGCGATCTCGGCGCCATTCAGGCGGCCGCCGCAGCGGATCTTGATTCCCTGCGCGCCGAAGCGGAAGGCAGACTCCATGCCCTTCTTCATCGCGCGGCGGAACGCGACGCGGCGCTCGAGCTGCATCGCGATCGACTCGGCAACGAGCTGCGCGTCGGTCTCGGGGCGCTGGATCTCGACGATGTTGACGTGGATGTCCTTGCCGAGCCGCTGCTGCAGCCGGTCGCGCAACTGGTCCACGGACGCGCCCTTCTTCCCGATGATGACGCCGGGACGGGCAGTCATGATGTTGATCTTCAGCTTGTTCCCGCGCTCGATCTCCACTTCGGAGACCGCCGCGTTCGCGAGATCCCGCTTGAGCTCGTCGCGGAGCTTCAAGTCGTCGTGCAGGAACTTGAGGTAGTCCTTCTCGGCATACCAGCGCGAATGCCAGGTGCGGTTGTAGCCGATGCGAAAACCGTAGGGGTGGACTTTCTGACCCATCGTGTACTCCCGTTACCCGGCCGATTCCGGCTTCGTCGGCTTCTTCGACTTCTTCTCGTGCTTTTCGTGCTTTTCACTCTTGTCCGCGGCGTGACTCGCTTCCGCTGCTTCGACACGTTCGGCCCGCTTCTCGTCGGACGCCACCTTCTTGTGCGCACGCTCGACCGCCCGATTCTCGCGGCCGGGGCGATGCGCCGCGGCGGAGACGGCGGCCGCGACGCGACCCTGGCGCTTCTTCACGAGCGGCTTCAGAGCCTCGGCCTTGAGGCCGGCTTCCTTCCGCGCGGCGGCAGCATCCGACAGGATGACCGTCACGTGGCAGAACGGGCGCGGGATGAGCCACATGCGGCCCTGCGGGCCGCTCATGAAGCGCGGGCGCGCGAAGCGCTTCTTGTAGTTCGAGATCGCGCGGATCATCGAATTGCGCTGCAGGGGCTTGCGTCCGGCCTCGTCGACCTGGATCTTCGCGACGACGAGCGCGTCCGCGTCGACGCCGGACTCGTTCTGCTGGGCGTTCGCGAGCGCGGACTCGACGAGCTTCAGGAGGTCGGGCGAGCAGCTCTTGCGCGTCGTGCGCAGAGTCGCGAGCGCCTTCCCGACCGGCTTCATCCGGATCAGGTCGGCGACGAGGCGGACCTTCTGGGCCGAGCCCCGGTAATGGCGGAGACGAGCGACGGCTTCCATCGGTGCGCCTTAGCCCTTCGCCGCGGGCGCGGCGGCCGCGCCCGGAGCTCCCGGTGCCCCCGGGGCTCCCGGAGCCCCCGGCGTCGCGCCCTTTTCGACCTTCTTGCCCGAGTGGCCCTTGAAGGTGCGCGTGGGCGAGAACTCGCCGAGCTTGTGCCCGACCATGTTCTCGGAGATGTAGACGGGAATGAACTTCTTCCCGTTGTGGACGGCGAGCGTGTGCCCGACCATGTCGGGCAGGATCGTCGAGCGGCGCGACCAGGTCTTCAGGACGCGCTTTTCCCCCGCGGCGTTCATCGCGGTGATCTTTTCGAGGAGCGGCGTGTCGACGAACGGCCCCTTTTTCGTGGAACGAGACATGTGTTTCCTCGAATCCCTACTTGCGGCGCTTGACGATCAAGCCGTCGGTCCGCTTGTTGTTGCGCGTCTTCTTGCCCTTGGTCTTCCAGCCCCACGGCGAGGTCGGATGGCGTCCGCCCGAAGTCTTGCCCTCGCCGCCGCCCATCGGGTGGTCGACCGGGTTCATCGCGACGCCGCGGTTGTGCGGCTTCCAGCCGAGCCAGCGGTTGCGGCCGGCCTTGCCGATGGAGATGTTCTCGTGCTCGAGGTTGCCGACCTGCCCGATCGTGGCGTAGCAGTCGACGCGCACGCGGCGGAGCTCGCCCGACGGGACGCGGAGCAGCGCATACACGCCCTCCTTCGCCATGAGCTGCGCCCCGGCTCCCGCCGATCGCGCCATCTGTCCGCCGCGGCCCGGCTTGAACTCGATGTTGTGCACGACGGTGCCGAGCGGGATCGCCCTGAGCGGCAGCGCGTTTCCGACGACGATGTCGACGGCGGCGCCGGAGACGATCGTCTGGCCGACCGTGAGGCCGGAGGGCGCCACGATGTATCGCTTCTCGCCGTCCGCGTAGTTCAGGAGGGCGATGTGGGCGGATCGGTTCGGGTCGTACTCGATCGAGGCGACCTTCGCCGGGATATCATGCTTGTCGCGCTTGAAGTCGATCGTGCGGTAGCGCTTCTTGTGTCCGCCACCGCGCCACCAGGATGTGAGGTGGCCGCGGCTGTCGCGGCCGCCGGTCTTGAGCTTGCCCTTCGTGAGCGACTTCTCGGGGCCGGTCTTCGTGATCTCCGAGAAATCGGACGTGGTCCGCTGGCGGAGACCGGGAGACGTGGGTTTGTATGACTTGACGGGCATGGCGCGTTACACCCCTTCGAAGAGGGCCGGCAGCTTCTGGCCCTTCGCCAGCTTCACGTAGGCCTTCTTGCGATCCTGGGCCCGGCCGATCGACTTTCCGACCTTCTTGATCTTCCCGGACACCGCGACGACGCGGACGGCGTCGACCTTGACCTGGAAGAGGGCCTCGACGGCTTTGCGGATCTGGATCTTGTTCGCGTCGCGGGCGACGTCGAACGTGAGGACGTTCTGCGTCTGGCTCATCGCCGTGGAGCGCTCGGTGAGGACGGGGCGCACGAGCACGGACTGCATCGTTCTTTCGCTCATGCGAGCACCTCGATCGCCGCCCGGAGCGCATCTGCGGAGAAGACGAGCGTGCCGGCGTTCAGCGCGTCGTAGGCGTTGAGTCCGAGGACGTCGAGGGCGATGACCTTCGGATTGTTCGTGGCGGCGCGGGACAGGTTGAGGTTGTCCTTCCGATCGAGGACGAGCGCCTTTCCTTCGACGCCGAGCTTCGCGAGCACGCCCGCGAAGTCCTTCGTCCTATGGCTGCCGAGCTGGAGCGTGTCGAGGAGGACCACCTGGTTCCCGCGCGCCTTCTCGGAGAGCACGCAGCGGAGAGCCGCCTTCTTCGCCTTCGCGTTGACCTTCAGGTCGTACGAGTGCGGAACCGGGCCGAAGGCCGTGCCGCCGTGGCGGTGGATCGGCGGACGCCCGCCGCCCTGACGCGCGCGCCCGGTGCCCTTCTGCTTGAACGGCTTCTTGCCGGAGCCCGACACCTCGGAGCGGACCTTCGTCTTGTGCGTGCCCCGGTGCTCGCGCGCCCGGATCTGCCTGACGACTTCCCACACGAGGTGGCGGCGGAACGGCACGCCGAAGATCTCCTCGGGCAGCGTGACCTCACCGACCTTCTCGGCCTTGAGGTTGCGCAGAGGAAGAGTCAGCGACGCAGCGCCGTCCGCCTGCGCGGAGCGGGCCTTCGCGGGCATCTCGGCGGTCTTCGCCTTGGAGGACTTGGACGCGGCCTTCTTGGCCGGCACCTTTCCGGTGGCAGCGGGGGTTTTTCTGGTCGTCGCCATCATCTTCCCCTTCACGCTGCCGCCCCGCGGCCGGCCTTGCCGGACAGCTTCTTCACGATCTTCACGACCGTGTTGCGAGCTCCCGGAACCGCGCCCCGGAGATAGATCAGATGGTTTTCCGCGTCCACCCGCACGACGACGAGGTTCTTCATCGTGGTCTGCTTGCCGCCCATGCGACCCGAGGAACGCGTGCCGGGATACACCCGCGACGGAAAGGCCGAGGGTCCGATCGAGCCCGGGGCCCGGTGGAACATCGAGCCGTGGGTGGCGGCGCCACCGGCGAAGCCGTGACGCTTCATGACGCCCTGGAAACCCTTGCCCTTGGAGACGCCGACGACGTCGACGTGCTCCTTTTCCGCAAAGATGTCGCAGAGCACCTTGTCGCCCGGAGCCGCCTTCTCGTCCGCGTCGCAGCGCACCTCGCCCAGGGTCTTCGTCGGCGGCACTCCCGCCTTCTCGAAATGACCCTTCGCGGGGGCCGTGAGACGCCGCGGCGAGACGCGCCCGACCAGCCCGAGCTGAACGGCGTCGTATCCGTCGTTGTCCTTCGTCTTGCGCTGGACGACCAGGCAAGGCCCGGCTTCGACGACGGTGACCGGCACGACCGTGCCGTCCGCCTCGAAGACCTGGGTCATCCCGATCTTGCGTCCCAGAATTCCGTTGATCATGTTTCTTTCCTCGCCGCGTCCGAATTCCTACTTGCCCATCGTCCGGATTTCGACTTCGACGCCGGCCGGGAGCTCCAGCTTCGTGAGCGCGTCGACCGTCTGCGGCGTCCACTCGAAAATGTCGAGAAGGCGCTTGTGGGTCCGCATCTCGAACTGCTCGCGCGACTTCTTGTCGACGTGCGGCGAACGGTTCACCGTCCAGCGCGCGATGGTCGTCGGAAGCGGGATCGGCCCCGCCACCTTCGCGCCCGAGCGCCGCGCCGTGTCGACGATTTCCGTCGTCGACTGGTCGAGGATCCGATAGTCGTAACCCTTGAGGCGGATGCGGATTCTGTCGTTACCCATTGGCGTCTTTCTTTTCCCGATCCCCCGCTTACGCGAGGATCTCCGTCACCGTGCCGGCGCCGACCGTGCGGCCGCCCTCGCGGATGGCGAACTTGAGGCCCTTTTCGATGGCGATCGGCGAGATGAGCGTGATGTCCAGCTCCACGTCGTCGCCGGGCATGACCATCTCGACGCCGGACGGCAGCATGGCCGAGCCGGTGACGTCGGTCGTGCGGATGAAGAACTGCGGCCGGTAGTTGTTGAAAAACGGCGTGTGGCGCCCGCCCTCGTCCTTGGAGAGGATGTAGACCTTCCCCTTGAACTTCGTGTGCGGCTTGATCGAGCCGGGCTTGGCGAGCACCTGCCCGCGCTCCACGTCGTCGCGCTCCACGCCGCGAAGCAGGACGCCGATGTTGTCGCCGGCCTGGCCCTGGTCGAGGAGCTTCTTGAACATCTCGACGCCGGTGACGATCTTCTTCTGCGTGTCGCGGAGGCCGACGATCTCGATCTCGTCACCCACCTTCACGATGCCGCGCTCGACACGGCCCGTGACGACCGTACCGCGGCCGGAGATCGAGAACACGTCCTCGATGGGAAGCAGGAAGTCCTTGTCGGTCTCGCGTACCGGGTCGGGGATGCTTTCGTCCAGGGCATTCGCGAGGTCCCAGATGCACTTCGCATCGGGACCGGACGGGTCGTTCAGAGCCTTGATGGCCGAGCCGCGGATGACCGGGACCTTGTCGCCGGGAAAGCCGTACTTCGAGAGGAGCTCCCTCACCTCGAGCTCGACGAGATCGAGGAGCTCCGGGTCGTCCATGAGGTCGCACTTGTTGAGGAACACGACCATGGCCGGCACGTTCACCTGCCGCGCGAGAAGGACGTGCTCTTTCGTCTGCGGCATCGGACCCTTCGGTGCCTCGACCACCAAGATGGCGCCGTCCATCTGCGCGGCGCCCGTGATCATGTTCTTGATGTAGTCGGCGTGGCCCGGGCAGTCGATGTGCGCATAGTGCCGCTTGGTGGTCTCGTACTCCACGTGCGCGAGAGCGACCGTCAGGATCTTGGTGGCGTCACGGCGAAACGTTTTGGCATCAGCCTTGGCCACGTCGTCATACGACTTCGCCACGGCGAGGCCCTTCGTGGCCAGAACCTTCGTCAGGGCGGCCGTAAGCGTCGTCTTGCCGTGGTCGATGTGACCGATCGTGCCAACGTTGACGTGGGGCTTCTTGCGCTCGAACTTTTCCTTGGCCATCGCGATATCTCCTTCTGCGCTTCCTTAAACCGAGACCTTCTAAACTGAAACCCTCTTAAACTGAAACTTTAGCAATGATTCCCTCGGCGATGGCCTTGGGAACCTCGTCGTATCTTTCGAACTGCATCGAGTAGTTGGCCCTGCCCTGCGTGAGGGACCGGAGGGTGGTGGCGTAACCGAACATTTCCGAGAGCGGGACGCTCGCCGTGATGACCTGGAAGTTCACGCGCGGCTCCATGTGGTTGATGCGGCCGCGGCGCGAGCTGAGGTCGCCGTTCACGGGTCCGAGGAACTCGTCGGGCGTGACGACCTCGACGGCCATCATCGGCTCGAGAATGACCGGGTTCGCCTTCTTGGCGGCGTCCTGGAACGCCATGGAGCCGGCGATCTTGAAGGCCATCTCCGAGGAGTCGACGTCGTGAAACGAGCCGTCGTAGAGCTCGACCTGGATGTTGACCGTCGGGTAACCGGCGAGGACGCCAGTGAGAATCGCCTCACGGATGCCCTGGTCGATCGGCTTGATGAACTCCTTGGGGATCGAGCCGCCCGAGATGCCGTTGATAAACTCGTAGTCCTTGCCTTCGGGATGCGGGCGCAGGCGGATCTTGGCGTGGCCGTACTGGCCCTTGCCGCCCGACTGGCGGATGAACTTGCCCTCGCCCGCGACGTCCTTGCGGATCGTCTCGCGGTACGCGACCTGGGGCTTGCCGACGTTCGCGCTGACGTTGAACTCGCGCACCATGCGGTCGACGATGATCTCGAGATGGAGCTCGCCCATCCCGGCAATGATTGTCTGGTTCGTCTCCTTGTCCGTGTGGACGCGGAACGTGGGGTCTTCCTGCATGAGCTTCGCGAGCGCCATGCCCATCTTTTCCTGGTCGGCCTTCGTCTTCGGCTCGATCGCGAGCGTGATCACGGGCTCGGGGAACTTCATCGACTCGAGGACGACGACGTGGTCGCGGTCGCAGATCGTGTCGCCCGTCGTGACGTTCTTGAGGCCGATGGCCGCGGCGATGTCGCCCGCCCAGACTTCCTTGATCTCCTCGCGCTTGTTCGCGTGCATCTTGAGGAGCCGGCCGATGCGTTCGTTCGTCTGCTTCGTCGAGTTGTAGACGCCCGAGCCGGCGTCGAGGTGGCCCGCATAGAGGCGAAAAAAAGCCAGCTGCCCCACGAAGGGGTCGGTCATGATCTTGAACACGAGGCCCGCGAACGGCGCCTCGTCGTTCGTGTCGAGAGCGACTTCCTTCCCGTCCTCGTCGACGCCGTGGATGGCGGGGATGTCGAGCGGCGACGGGAGGTACTCGACGACCGCGTCGAGGAGCTGCTGGACGCCCTTGTTCTTGAAGGCCGCGCCGCAGACGACCGGATGGAGCCTGCCCGCGCACGTCGCCTTGCGGAGCGCGGCGCGCATCTCGTCCGGCGTTGGAATGTGGCCGTCCATGAACTTCTGCATGAGGGCGTCGTCGGTCTCCGCGAGGAGCTCGATGAGGCGCTCGCGGTACTTGTCGTACATGGCCTTGTGGTCGGCCGGGACGTCGACGGTCTGGAATTCAGCCCCGAGCGTGTCGTCCGTGAAGTCGTAGGCCTTGCCCTCGATGAGGTCGATGACGCCCCTCAGGGTCTCGGCCGAGCCCCAGGGGATCTGCACGGCCGTCGGCCTGGCGCCGAGCTTCGCGATCATCATCTCGATGCAGCGGTCGAAGTCCGCGCCGACGCGGTCCATTTTGTTGATGAACGCGATGCGCGGAACCCCGTAACGGTCTGCCTGGCGCCACACCGTCTCGGACTGCGGCTCGACGCCGGAGACGGCGTCGAACACCGCCACCGCGCCGTCGAGGACGCGCAGCGAGCGCTCCACCTCGGCCGTGAAGTCCACGTGTCCGGGTGTGTCGATGATGTTGATCCGGGTGTCCTTCCAGAAGCACGTGGTCGCGGCCGACGTGATCGTGATGCCGCGCTCCTGCTCCTGAACCATCCAGTCCATCGTCGCGGTCCCATCGTGGACCTCGCCGATCTTGTAGTTGACACCCGTGTAATAGAGCACGCGCTCCGTCGTCGTGGTTTTACCCGCGTCGATGTGAGCCATGATGCCGATGTTTCGGCACTTATCGAGAGGATGACTTCTCGGCATAACGAGTTTTTCCCGTCCCGGGGTGTCTGCGCCGTCGAATTTCCCTGGCCTGCGTCGTTCTCGCGGCCCGGGGAATTCCGCACGCGGTGAGGCGTGTCCGGGTTCCTGGAGAGGACCTGTCCGGCTCCGCGCTTTTCAGCGCCGCCCGGCCGGTTTCCGCTCACCCGGAGATCTGTGCAGTCCTACCAGCGGTAATGGGCGAAGGCCTTGTTGGCCTCGGCCATCTTGTGGGTGTCCTCCTTTTTCTTCACCGCGTTTCCGCGGTTGTTGGCTGCATCCATGAGCTCGCCGGCGAGCTTGTCGCGCATGGTCTTCTCACCGCGCGCCTGCGCGTACGAGATGACCCAGCGGATCGCGAGCGAAGAGCGGCGGTTGGGCTTGACCTCGACCGGAACCTGGTACGTCGAGCCGCCGACGCGGCGCGACTTGACCTCGAGGACCGGCTTGACGTTCTCGAGAGCCTTCTTGAATGTCTTGAGCGGATCGTCGGACGTCTTCTGCTCGATGTGCTTCATGGCCCCGTAGAAGATCGACTCGGCCGTCGACTTCTTTCCGCGCTCCATGACGCAGTTGATGAACTTGGTCACGAGCTGAGATTGATACAGCGGGTCCGGAAGGACTTCGCGCTTCGGAACTTCACGGCGACGCGGCATCTGTCTTCCTTACGCCTTCGGCCTTTTCGCGCCGTACTTGGAGCGCGACTGCTTGCGGTTCGCGACGCCGACGGCGTCGAGCGTGCCGCGAATGATGTGGTAGCGCACGCCCGGGAGGTCCTTCACGCGGCCTCCGCGGATCATGACGATCGAGTGCTCCTGGAGATTGTGGCCGATGCCCGGGATGTAGGTCGTGACCTCGATCCCGTTCGTGAGGCGCACACGGGCGATCTTGCGGAGCGCCGAGTTCGGCTTCTTCGGGGTCGTCGTCTTGACCTGGGTGCACACGCCCCGGCGCTGCGGGCAGGACTGGAGAGCGGGCGACTTCGTCTTGTAACGGACGGCTTCGCGCCCCTTCCTCACGAGCTGGCTGATCGTCGGCATGAGACTTTCGAGACTCCTTCGGACGTGAACAAGCGATGGGACGACCTAGGTGAACCGAACGAACGATGAGAGAAACGATGAGAGATCGGTGCAAGATCAGCCGCCGAGCGGCCGTTCTCCGGGCGCGACGCGGCTTTCATGCCGAGCCGGTCCCCGGGGAAACCGGTGAAGAATATAGACCCCGCCGGGGGCTGTCAAGCGGGAATCCCCTTCGTCAGTGGCGCCGGCAGAGGGCGGCGACGGAATCGCCGGCGTCGAGCGCCTGCCGGACCCTCCGGACCAGGAAGAAGACCTCCGGCCGGCTCACCTTCGCGCCCGGGCCCTTCTGTTCGATCCGATCGAGCGTCGCCCAGGCCAGTTCCACGGGCAGGGCCGTGAACTCCATGATGCCGCGCGGGGTCCGGGCTCGCTCGAGCGCTTCGATGTACTCCCCCGCCGTCCCAAGGTCTCGCCGCGCGAGGGCGAAGACCTCCTCCACGGGGACGGTCGTCGGCAGGTAAGAGCGCCCCTCGGCGGTGTCTCCGGCCGCATCCTTCAGGATATTAACGAGTTGTAACGCCTCTCCGAACACGGAGGCACGCTTCCGAAGGTCCGGTGCGACAGCCGCGAGCCGCGCACGATCGAGAAGGAAGAGCTCCGTCAGCATCTCCCCCACCAAGCCCGCCACGACATAACAATAGGCCCTCAAGTCGTCCAGAGAGGAGA
>JGI20191J14862_1000026_pt1 | contig 49639 bp, 51 predicted proteins | sample NGESurdeep092012_7_FD_14862 | JGI IMG/M metagenome (IMG submission 14862)
TATCAGATCATCACGCTGTTTTCGCTCGATACGATCCTGCGCAACGTCACGCTCGCGCTGCTCGGCTTGTCGCCCTTGCGATGGAACCCGCTGATCGATCTCGACCAACAGCACGATCTCGTCGAGCGCGCGCACGAGGCGCTCGTCCGTGTCGGCCTCGACCATATCGCCGATCGTCCGCTCGCGCAGACATCCTATGGCGAGCGGCGGCGGGTCGAAATCGCGATGGCGCTCGCGCAAAACCCGAAGGTGCTCTTGCTCGACGAGCCGTTCGCCGGCCTCTCGATCGACGAGCGGCGCGACGTGCAGCAGCTGCTGCTGGCGATCCCGCGCGACGTCACCATCGTGATGATCGAGCACAATATGGACGTGGCACTGGAATTCGCCGAGCGCATCACACTGCTGCATTTCGGCGAGGTGATCATGGAGGGCACGCGCGCCGAGGTAGTCGCCGACCCGCGCACGAAAGAGGTCTACCTTGGCCACTAGCGCGCTCAGCCTCAGCAATGTCGACGCCTTCTATGGGGACAGTCACGTCCTGCAGAAGGTGTCCTTCGAGCTCGGCGAGGCGCGCCTGCTCGGGCTCTTGGGTCGCAACGGCGCCGGCAAGACCACTTGCATGAACGTCACGGTCGGCCTGTTGCCCGCGCGTGCCGGCGCGGTCGAGGTCTTCGGCGAGCCGGTCACGAAATTGCCGCCGGAGTTGATCGCCGCCCGCGGAGTTGCGCTCGTCCCGCAAGGTCGGCGCATCTTCAGGAGCCTCACGGTGCGCGAGAATCTTGCGGTCGCGGCGCGCCGTCCGGACGCCGGCAGTCGGCATGCGCCGTGGACGACCGAAACGGTGTTCGGCATGTTCCCGAGGCTCGCTGAGCGCAAAAGCCAGATGGCAGCCCATCTTTCCGGCGGCGAACAGCAGATGCTGGCGATCGGCCGCGCGCTCATGGGCAATCCGCGCGTGCTGCTGATGGACGAGCCGTCGGAGGGCCTGGCACCGCAGATCGTCGCCGAGGTAATGGCCACCATCCGCAAGCTCAAGGAAAGCGGCTTGTCGATCGTGCTGGTCGAGCAGAACCCCAAGCTGGTGTTCGACGTCGCCGACGACATCGTGATTCTCAACACCGGCCGCGTCGCGGTCGTCTCCACGCCTATAGAATTGAACAAGGACGGCGTCGACCTGCGCCAGCATCTCGGCGTGTTCTGAGCCGCATTGTCCGCGCGGGAGATTGAATATCGAAGCGCGACCGGCTACTGGATCATCCGCTTTCGCGCCCAATGACAAACAAGGGAATGGAAATGGCGAACGTCTGGAACAAATACGCGAACACCGCGGCGCGCAAGCACGGCAAGCCGGGGCGCGAGCAGCGGCCGAAAAGCGTCACCATCGACGCCCACACCCACATCGCCATTCCGGAAGCCGCGCAATTCATCAAGCCGCATCTCGATGTGTCAACCATCCCGCTCGCGCATTTTGCCAGCCCCGAGACCAAGGAAATCAACGCCAAGCAGGAAGCCGACATCCGCGCTCGCATGACCGGATATGACGATCGTTTCGCCGACATGGACCAGATGGGCGTCGACATGCAGCTGGTGATGCCGCCACCGCCGCAGTGCTATCACACGGTCGCGCTCGAATATGCGGTGCCGGCCGCGCGCATGATCAACGACGGCGTTGCCGAGTTCGTCTCGCGCCACAAGGACCGCTTCATTCCCTGCGGCACGGTGCCGATGCAGGACGGCCCGGAGGCCGCGAAAGAGCTCGAGCGCTGCATGAAGACGCTGAACTTCAAGGGCGTCGAGATCCTCACCAATGTCGCCGGCAAGGAATTGTCCGACCCCGCCTTCGCGCCGTTCTGGAAGAAAGCCGAGGAGCTCGGCGCGCTGGTCATCATCCACCCGAATGGCTTCACCGAAGGCCAGCGCTTGTCACGCTTCTATTTCAACAACATCATCGGCAATCCGTTCGAGACCACGCTGGCCTTGCACTACCTGATCTTCGACGGCGTGCTTGAGCGGCATCCCAACTTGAAGATTTTCGCCCTGCATGGCGGCGGCTATCTCGGCGCTTATTCCGGCCGCATCGATCATGCCTGGGGCGCGCGCTCGGACTGCCAAGCCAACCTGCCGAAGCCGCCGACCAGCTATTTGAAGAAAATCTATTTCGACACCGTGGTGTTCACGCCGCTGCAACTGGAAGCGCTGGTGAAGACCTTCGGCGTCGACCACATCATCATGGGCACCGACTATCCCTTCGACATGCTGGAATTCGATCCGATCGGCCATCTCGCGTCGGTGGAGAGCTTCGACGACACCACCCGCGCCGCGCTGGCCGGCGGCAATGCGAAGAACCTGTTGGGGATGAAGTGACCGCCGGTCAGACGTAGAGAAAATCCAGCACCGCGGTCTCCGCGATCACCGCGCCGTCGGTGCTGTGCAGCCCGGCACGCGCCTGCTCTTCCTGCGTTCGCGTCGCCTGCAGATAGGCGCCGAGATGGCGCGCCCGCTCGATGATGCGATAGTTCTCCGGCAACCGCGCCGCCTCGAAGCGCTTGAGCGCGCTTTCGACGTCGTCGTGCTTTTGCAGCGCCTCCACCAGCGCCGAGGCGTCGTCGGCGGCCTGGAGACGCCGGCGGCCACATGCGGGCGCGCGGCAAACGCCGCATCGCCGACAATCGCCACGCGGCCGAACGCCATGCGCGGCGATTCCAGATCGTAGATCGGCTGCAGAATCGGCTCCTCGATTAGCCGCACGATCTGGCGGAACTGCGGCGCCAGCAGTCGCTCGGCATCGGCGCGCATCTCGGCGATCGCCGCGCGGCGAATCAGCGGCGGCGGGATCGAGATTGCGTGGGTGGTGCCGCGCTCGTCGGTGAGCAGCCATTGCAGCTTGGTCTTCTCGTCCGCCGGCCGGTACCACACCACGTTGAAGCGGCGATGGCCGGGGCGCAGATCGTTGTCGGGCCCCGCCACCGGATAGCCGAGAAACTGCTCGCCCGGCGGCAGGCCGAACGACATGAATTCGAACAGCTCGCGATGGGTGTCGGGCGGAATGGCGCTTTCCGCGATCAACGCGCGCCAGGCGCTATAGCCGGAATAGCGCGGCGTCACCTCCGGCAGGCATTGCTGGCGCACGGTCGAGCGGATGCCGTCGGCGCCGACCAGCAGGTCCGCCTCGATGGTTTCACCATCGGAAAAATGCGCCTGCACCGAGCGCGGCGCTTGCGTGACCTTGGCGAGCCCTCTGCCGCGGTGATAGTGCTCCGGCGGAAAGGCGTCGCGCAGCAGCCGGTAGACGCGCTCCCAGGCGGTGAGCACCTGCGGGCATTCGATCTCCTCGGTCAGCCGGCCCTGGGCATCGATGATCTTGCTGGTGGTGATATGGACGCCGAGATCATCGGTGGCAAAGCTCAGCCCACGCAACCGCTCAATCAATTCCTGCTGGGCAACGATCCCGGCGCCGCGGCCGGACAGTTCACTGTTCACGCGCTCGTAGATATCCACGGCCCATCCGGCCCGGCGCAGCGAAAGCCCGCTGAGCAGGCCGCTCATCGAGCCGCCAATGATTACCGCACGCCTCGCCCGCGACCCGGCCAATTGATCTGCCCCAATCTTTCCGTTTCCGCAGATTTGCTATATAGAACACTTGAATAGCATTTATCGGCGGGATTCCCATGGCTCTGAGCATGCTCGACAAAGCTGCTGAGAAAAAAGACAAGTCGCAGTGGCCGGCCGATATCGCCGCCGAATTCGAGCGCGAGCGCAAGAATCCTAACCCATGCGTCGGCTCCACGCTGCTGTCGGAGAACGAACGCACGCGCGTATGGATCATCCGCCTCGCCCCTGGCGAGCGCATCGGGTTCCACCGCCATGTGCTGGATTATTTCTGGACCTCGGTGTCTGGCGGCCGCGGCCGTCAGCATGTCCATGATGGCAGCACGGTGGAATACACCTATCAGCCGGGCGAGACGCGTCACGAGACCTACGGCCTCAACGAGTTCAAGGTGCACGACCTGGAAAATCTCGGCGACCGTGAAATGGTGTTCATGACCGTCGAGTTCAAAGACAGCGCCAACAAGCCGATGCAACTGCCCGAGGGCGTGCCGCCGCAAGCCGCCGCGGCCTGACCGACTTCACCATAGACACGCCCGCTCTTTGGGTTTGACGGCCCGGCGGCGGGCGTTTCTTTTTGTCGCGCAGGATAAGGTTCGGCTGATCAATCAATAGGCTAGCCAAGCCGCCAGGCTTCCTGCAAACTGCCGCGCAAAGCCCGAATGCCGAGGAAATTCGCCTCGGCCAAGGGCGCGCCCGAACGGCGGCCGCCTGGCCGAACCGGCGGGCAAAACAAAAACTGGGTTCAGGGGGAGTAAGGCCGGCAAGTTCGACACGCAGATCGCGTTCACCGCATCGCGCCGCTCAGGCGGCGCCGCACGGCACACGGCACCGGTGAATCTCTATAAACGCGATGTGGCGAAGACGAATGCGCCGCTTGAGGGCCGTATGGACATTTCCTTCGATCTGCTGCTCAACGCCATTGCCGCTGGGCTTTTGCTCGGCGGCTTCTATGCGGCCGTCACCGCCGGCGTGTCGATTTCGTTCGGCATGCTCGACATCGTCAACATCGCGCATCCGGCCTTCGTCATCCTCGGCTCCTACCTCGCCTATTTCATCAACATCAATTTCGGCGTCGATCCGATCCTGGTCAGCATCCTGATGCTGCCGGCGTTCTATGCGCTGGGTACGGCGGTCTATCAGGTCTACTACCTGTCGTTCGAAAAGCGCGGCCAGGAATCGCTGCGCGGGCTCGCCTTCTTCTTCGGCCTGCTGTTCGTCACCGAGGTGTCGCTGATCCTGGTGTTCGGCGTCGACTATCGCTATGTCGAGGCCGCCTATATCGGGCCCAGCATTCATATCGGCCTGGTCGATCTGCCGCTGCGCATGCTGGTGCCGTGCCTAGCCGCGCTGGCGCTGTTCGGCGCGATCGAGCTGTTCATCACCCGCACCTTCACCGGCCGCGCGATCATGGCGGTGTCGCAGGATCAACTGGCGCTGCAGCTGATGGCGGCCGATCCGATCCGCATCAAGCGCATCGCCTTCGGCATCTCGATTGCGACCTGCGCGATTGCGGGCGCGCTGCTCATCATCATCCAGCCGGTCGAACCCTCGGTCGGACGCGAATATATCGGCCGGGTGTTCGCCATCTGCGTGCTCGGCGGGCTCGGCAGCATGCCCGGCACCCTGATCGCGGCCATGTTGCTCGGCATCGTCGAGAGCCTCACCGCCACATTCTATGGTCCGTCATGGGCGCCGGCGGTCTCGTTTGGCTTTCTCCTGCTCACCCTCGCCTTCCGGCCGGCGGGACTTTTGGGACGGTAACGCGTGAACACGGCGAAATTCTCCCTGATAGCGATCGCGATCGGCGCCGCGGTGCTGGCGTTCGCGCATTGGTTTAAAGTCGATTATCTGTATTTCGCCAGCTACACGATCCTGCAATTCATCGTGCTGGCGACGGCCTGGAATATCCTCGGCGGCTATTGCGGCTATGTGAATTTCGGCTCGGCCGCCTTCTTCGCGATGGGCGCCTACAGCTCCGTCTTCATGCACAAGTTCTATCCGCTGCCGATCCCTGTCCTGATCTTGATCGCCGCGACCGTATCCGGCATCGCCGGTTTCGGCATGGGCTATCTGACATTGCGGCTGCGCGGCTCCTTCTTCGCCATCGCGACGCTCGCGCTCGCGGTGGTGCTGCAGACCCTGGTGGTCAACTGGGAGTATGTCGGCGGCTCGCGCGGCGCCTACATTATCCGTCCGGAGAACGTCGAATTCGCCGGCATCACGATCAACTACATCGAATATCTGTTTGCGCTGATGCTGACGCTGGCGGTGCTCGCGCTGGTGACTGCGCGCGTGATCGAGCGCTCGCAGCTCGGCTTCGGGTTCGCCACCATTCGCGACGACGAATTGGCCGCCGAGGCCTGCGGTGTGCCGACGCTGCGTCTGAAGCTGATCGCCACCACGCTGTCGGGCGCGTTCATGGGCATGGCCGGCGCACCGTTCCCCTATTACATCGGCTATCTGCAGCCGTCGTCGGCCTTCGGCCTTGAATACGCGGTCAACTCGATCGCCATGCCGATGATCGGCGGCACCACCAGCTGGGTCGGGCCGCTGGTCGGCGCCATCTTGCTCGGGTCCGCTCAGCAATACGCCACGGTGACGATCTCCTCGGCGGTCAACCTGCTGATCGTCGGCCTGATGCTGGTCGCCTTCGTCATCATCGCACCCAACGGCCTGATTGGGCTGGTGCAGGAACGACTGCGCGCGTGGAGGAAGCCGTGAGCGCGCTGCTGCACGTCGACAACATCACCAAGCGGTTCGGCGGCTTCGTGGCGCTCGACGGTGTCGAGCTCATGGTCAAGCCGGGCGAACGGCTCGGGCTGATCGGCCCGAACGGATCGGGCAAGAGCACCCTGGTCAATTGCATCTGCGGCACGTTGCAGAACGAGGGCGGCTCCGTCCGCTTCGACGGCCAGGTTATGGACGGCCTTGCCGCCCATCAGCGCACCCATCGCGGCATTTCCCGCAGCTTTCAATTGCCGCGCCCGTTCCACAGCATGAACCTGGTCGACAATCTGCGCATTCCGCTGCTCTACACCGTGCATGCGCGGCTGGGGCCGCTGCGCTCGACCGGCGATCTCGATGCGCGTTGTCTCGAACTGCTGGAAATGGTGGGGCTGGCGAAGAAAGCCAAGCAGATGCCGCGCGATCTCACGCAAGTCGAGATGCGCAAGCTTGAGCTGGCGCGCGCCATGGCCGCGGAGCCGAAGCTGCTGATCGCCGACGAATCCATGGCCGGCCTGTCGCATTCGGAGATCGAGGACATCCTGTCGCTGCTGGTGCAGCTCAACGAGCGTGGCATCACCGTCATCCTGATCGAGCACATCATGAGCGCGGTGATGAGCTTCTCGCAGCGCCTCGCCGTGCTGGTGTCGGGCAAGAAGATCGCGGACGGCAAGCCGGAAGACGTCGTGCGCGATCCCGAAGTAGTGAGGGCGTACATTGGCCAATAACAGCCTAACCATCGAGAACGTGCACGCCGCCTACGGCGCGGTGCGCGTGATCCATGACGTCTCGATCAACGTCAATGCCGGCGAGACCGTGGCCCTGCTCGGCACCAACGGCAACGGCAAAAGCACGCTGATGAAATGCATCATGGGCATCGTACGCCCCGCCGAAGGCCGCATCGTTGCGGTCATCGACGGCGAGACGCACGACCTGGTCGGAATGCCGACCGAGCAGATCGTCGATCTCGGTATCGCGCTGGTGCCGGAAGGCCGCCGGCTGTTCCCGAAATTGACGGTGGAAGAAAACCTGCTGCTCGGCGCGTTCCGGCCCAAGGCACGCGCCCAGATCAAGAGCAATATGGAATTCTGCTGCGCGGCGTTTCCGCGCCTGGCCGAGCGGCTGCATCAGCTCGCCGGCAGCATGAGCGGCGGCGAGCAGCAGATGCTGGCGCTCGCGCGCGCGCTGATGCTGGCGCCGCGCATCCTGCTGGTCGACGAGCCGTCGGTCGGGCTGGCGCCGCAACTGGTGAGCCGCACCATCGACGCTATCAAGCAGCTCAAGGACCACTATCAGCTCACGGTCCTGATGGCGGAGCAGAATTTCACCCAAGCCATCCGCATCGCCGACCGTGGCTATGTCATCGTGCACGGCAAGATCGCCTTCGAAGGCCGCTCCGCCGACGAACTCAACAACAACGACCTGATCCGCCAGTTCTACCTCGGGATGTGAGCGAGCGCATGATCCCGAAAAGTGGGAACCGCTTTTCGGAAAAGATCATGCGCAAGAAACATATTAGCGCCGGAATGCGAAGCGGCGCGGAATTGCTTCCGCGCCGCTGCATATTCGACCGCGAAGGTTGCGCCGATTACTTCGCCTTCTCGTAGGGATAGATCACGTCGCCCGACTTGTACTCGGCCGGGGTGATGATCACCTCGGTGTTCGGGTCCTTGAACTGCGCGACGTCATTACCCTTGATGCCGCGGAACTGCGCCTGCAGTACCCGTGACTTCGCCCATTCGCCGTCGCTGCCGAACCTGACATCACCGACGATGGTCTTGAATGTCGTCTTGCGGTAGTACTCGGCGAGCTTAGCGTCATCGAGGCTCTTGGTCGCCGTAATCGCCTGTCCGAGGATGTCAATATAGGAGTAGCTGAACGGCGCCATGTAGTAACCGAGCGGATCGACGCCGGCCTCCGCCGCGCGATCCTGATACCTCTTCAGGAACGCTTGGGTGCCCTCGAACATCAGCGACTTGGCCGGCAGCCAGAAATCGTAGTTGACGTAGCCGTTGAGCGCCGGTCCGAGCTTGGTCTTGAACACCGTCGACTGCAGGCCGACCATAGCGCCGCCGATCATCTTCGGCGCAGCTTGGCTTCGTGCACCGCCAGCACCATGCCGACCGAGTCGAGCGGATAGGAGCAGATCACCACCAGGTCGGGATTGGTGGCCTGGATCGCGCGCACGGTCGGCGAGAAGTCGGTGGTCGAAGGCGGATAGCTTTTGTCGTAGACGATCTTCAGTCCGGCCTTCTTGGCGTTCTCACGCGCGCCGTCGGAGGCGTTCTTGGAGAACTCGGCGTCGGCCGCGACGATCGCAACCGTCGTCGGCTTCGGATTCTGCGCCATCGCGGTGTCGAAGAAGCCCCTGGTGAAGGAGGTCTTCGGCTCCGGCCCGGACGGGATCATCGCGAAATAGCGGTCGTACTTGAAGTCGGTGTTGACGCCGAGACCGAACAGGCCCGGGAACAGCTTCTTGCGCTGGATCATGATCGGCATGGCCGGCGCCAGCATGTTGGTGGCGTAACCGCGACGACTAGATCGACTTTGTCGACATCGAGGAGCTTGGTGTAGATGCCCGGCACGGTCGACGGATTGGATTGGTCATCGTAGTAGACCAACTTGACCGGACGTCCGAGCAGGCCGCCCTTGGCGTTGGTCTCTTGCGTCCAGATATCCATCGCTAGCAGAGCGGACTTGCCGTTCGGCCCCAGCGGCCCGGTCAGGGCCATGCCGAAGCCGATCTTGATCGGCTCCTTGTCTTGCGCGGTGGCCGACATGGCAAACATCGCGCAGGCCGCCAGCACGGCGGCCAGTCCGGCCAAGCCGGCAAAAGTTCTCGATTTCAGGTATCGCATCATGGTCGTCCTCCCTGGATTATTGTCATTTTTTGACAGTTTAGCCTGATTTTTTAGCCTGATTTTGCTCCCTTTCGCTAGTGCTTAGTATTCGCAACTGCCGAGTAGACTGCACCGCATTGCGGGCTAATCAGATCCCCTCGACCATGATGGTTTCGACCTCGCCGGCGCCACTGCGCCGGAAGGCCGCGGCGCGGTCGTATTCCGGCGATGTGAAACAGGCGACGCCCTGCTCGAGGGTCGGAAACTCAATCACAATGAAACGCTGGAATTTGTCCGGACCTTCCATGATCTGAAAACGTCCGCCGCGCGCCAGCACCTTGCCGCCGAACTTGGCGATGATGCCGGACACGAGATCGGTGTACTTCTTGTACTCGACCGGGTCGTTGATCTTCGAACGCGCAACCCAATAAGCCGCCATGTTTTCTCTCCTGGACAGTGCCGTTGCTGTGATTGAGACTGACTTGAACTTGTCTCCTATACATCGGTCAAAGCGATATGCCGCGCAAGATCATCGACATCTCGGTGCCGCTCGAAAACGACGTGGCCGCCGATCCGCCGGGCTACGGCCCATCGATCGAGTATCAGACCCACCGGCAGACCGCACCCGAAGTAGTGAAGTTCTTTCCCGGCTTGAGCGAGGACGATCTGCCCGACCGCGAGGGCTGGGCGATCGAATGGATCAGGCTGTCGACCCACTGCACCACCCATCTCGACGCGCCCTATCACTTCGCCTCCACGATGGATCACGGCAAGCGCGCCATCACCATCGACGAGGTGCCGCTGGACTGGTGCTTCCAGCCCGGCGTGAAGCTCGATTTCCGCCATTTCCCGGACGGCTATGTAGCAACCGCGGCCGACGTCGCGGCCGAGCTCAAGCGCATCGGCCACACGCTTTCACCGCTTGAAGTCGTGGTGGTGAACACCAGCGCCGGTACCGCCTATGGACGCCCCGATTATGTCGCCAAAGGCTGCGGCATGGGCCGCAAGGCGACCCTCTATCTGCTCGAGCGCGGCGTGCGCGTCACCGGCACCGATGGATGGAGCTGGGACGAACCGTTCGTCTACACCAAACAAAAATACGCCGAGACCCACGACGCCAAGCTGATCTGGGAGGGTCATCGGGCCGGGCGCGAGATCGGCTATTGCCATATCGAGAAATTGCACAATCTGGAGGCTTTGCCGGCCACGGGCTTCACAGTGAGCTGCTTTCCGGTGAAGGTCCGCGGCGGGTCCGCCGGCTGGACGCGGGCGGTGGCGATCATTGATGCTTGATTGCCCACCGTGCCGGGCGATAGCATCGCGGCCACAACAACAAAGCCGGCAACCCGCCGGCAAAACTCGCTTTGCCAAGGGAGGATTCACGTGGACAGACGCCGTTTTGTCGCCGGTAGCGCCGCCGCAGCCGCAGCCCTAACCATCCGGCCCGCCTTCGCCGAGGACACCTATCCGTCCCACGCCATCACCGTCATCAATCCGTTTCCGCCCGGCGGCGCGTCCGACGTTGTGACGCGCCCGCTTGCCGCCGTGCTCGAGCCGATCGTCAAGCAGCCGGTGGTGATCGAAACCAAGGCCGGCGCCGCCGGTGCGGTTGGCGCGCAGGTTGCCGCCAACGCCAAGCCCGACGGCTACACCTTGCTGTCGCACATCACATCGATCTCCGGCTTCGCCGAAGTCGACAAGCTGTTCGGCCGGCCGGTGAAATTCACCCGCGCCGATTTCATTCCGCTGGCGCGCTTCGTCGCCGATCCGTGCGTGCTCATCGTCAACGACCAGCAGCCCTACAAGACGCTCAAGGATTTGACCGAGGACGCCAAGAAGCGGCCGGATGAGATCATCTTTTCGTCCTCGGGCCTGTACGGCGCGTTGCATATCCCGATGGCGCTGTACATGAAGGCGGCCGGCGGCCTTAAGTTTCGCCACTTGCCGACCAATGGCGGTGGACCGGCGCTCACGTCCTTCCTCGGCAACAATGCGCAGGTGCTGGTGTCGTCGGTGTCGGCCTGCCTGGCGCAGATCAACGCCGGCAAGGCCAAGCCGCTCGCTTTGTTCGGCGCCAAGCGTTCGAAGGCGCTGCCCGATGTGCCGACCATGAAGGAGCTCGGCTATAACGTTGAATATTATCTCTGGGTCGGCATGTTCGCGCCGAAAGGCACGCCGCAGCCGGTCATCACCTATCTGCGCACCGTGCTCAAGCAGGCGGCGGCCACGGACATCTTCAAGACTTCAATGGCCAATCTCGGCCAGGACGTCGAATACCTCGACGCGCCGGAGTTCGCGAAATTCTGGGATGCCGACGCCGCGCGCATCGAAGATGCGGTCAAGGACATCGGCCGCGTGCAGGGCTAACGGGGCGAACGCTCCACACATTGCGAATGCCGCGCGCCTCACCATCCGGTGATCGCGCGGTTTTCGTCTTTAACAAAAAGGCCAGGACCAAATAGGCCCTAGGGGAGAAACACATGGATCGGCGCAGTTTTGTCATCGGCACCGCCGCGTCTGCCACCGCGCTCGCGGCCGGACCCGCATTGGCGCAAGAGGCTTTTCCCGCGCACGCGATCACGATCTTCAACGCGTTTCCGCCCGGCGGCGTCAACGACCTCGTCACACGGCCTTCCGCTGCGGCGCTCGAGCCGATCCTGAAGCAGCCGGTGGTGGTCGAGACCAAGGCGGGCGCAGGAGGCCAGGTTGGCGCACAGGTCGGCGCCAGCGCCAAACCGGACGGCTACACGCTGCTGTCGCACAACAACGGGATTTCCGGCTACGAAGAAGTCGACAAGTTGTTCGGGCGACAACCCAAGACCACTCGCGCCGATTTCATTCCGCTGGCCAGACTGGTTGCCGACCCTGTCCTGGTTCTTGTTAACGACCAGCATCCCTACAAGACACTCAAGGAGTTCCTCGACGACGCCAAAAAGCGTCCGGAGGCGATCATCTACAGTTCGGGCGGCCTCTATGGTGCAACCCATCTGCCGGTGGTGCTGCTCGAAAAGGCTACCGGTATCCCGAAGCTCCGGCATTTGCCGACCAATGGCGGCGGGCCGGCCATCACCGCCCTGCTCGGCAACAACGCACAAGCGAGCACGCAGACCGTCTCAGCCTCGCTCCAACATATTAAAGCCGGCAAGCTGCGCGCCCTCGCGTCGTTCGGCGGCAAACGTTCGAAAGCGTTGCCCGATGTGCCGACCCTGAAGGAACTCGGCTACGACGTCGAATACTATCTGTGGGTCGGCATCTTCGCGCCGAAAGGTACGCCCGCCAATATCGTGTCCACTCTAAACGGCGCGATCGAGAAAGCCGCGAATTCGGATCAATTTACAACCGCCATGACCAATGCCGGTCTGGAGCCCGCTCATCTCAACGCGGCCAACTTCGCCAAGTTCTGGGCGGAGGATGCTAAACGCTCCGATGAGGCGGTGAAATTGATCGGCCGCCAGGGATGAAATTCATGAACCTCCGTGCGGATCACGTGGCGGGCGCTGCGTTTGTCCTATTCGGCGCGGTGATCATCACGCTCAGCGGCGATCTGCCGGTCGGACAACTATCCATGCCCGGCTCCGGCTTTCTGCCGATGATCGTCGCCACGCTGACCATCATTTTCGGCCTGATACTGATCGTGCGCGCCAAAGAAAGCGGTCCGTTCTCCGAACTCGGCTGGGGGGATGGCAAACATGCCGCCATGGTGACGGTCATCACCGCGGCCGCGATCGCGCTCTATGAGCACCTCGGCTTCACGATCACCATGCTGCTGATGATGGTCGCGCTGCTGATCGTGATCGAGCGGCGCAATCCGCTGCGGGCCGGCATTTATTGCATCGCCATCGTCTTGTTCACTTACGTTTCATTCGTGTACGGGCTCAAGACGCCCCTTCCTGAATATAGCTTCTAGGACTCCATTCGTGGAAAACACTCTGATCAGCCTGGCGCATGGATTTGGCATTGCCTTCCAGCTCGACAATCTCTGGTACGCATTTCTCGGCTGCCTCGTGGGCACGCTGGTCGGCGTGCTGCCGGGCATCGGGCCCCTGTCGGGTATCTCGATCCTGCTGCCGGTAACCTTCGGGCTCAATGCGACGCAGGCCGTGATCATGCTGGCCGGCATCTATTACGGCTCGCAATATGGTGGCTCCACTACCTCGATCCTGATGCGGATTCCCGGCGAGGCCTCGTCGGTGATGACCTGTATCGACGGCAACGCCATGGCTAAGAAGGGCCGCGCCGGCGCCGCGCTTTGCATCGCCGCCGTGGGTTCCTGGGTCGCCGGTACTTTCGGCGTGATCATGCTCACGTTAGTAGCGCCGCCGCTCGCGACCATCGCCTTGAAGTTCGGCCCGCCGGAATACACCGCGATGCTGGTGCTCGGCCTGATCTTCCTCGCTTATATGTCATCGTCGTCGCTGGTGCGCACGCTGCTGATGGCCTGCATCGGGCTGTTGCTCGGCATGGTCGGCATCGACAACATGACCGGCCATTTCCGCTACAGCTTCGACCTCGCCGAGCTCGGCGACGGCATCGGCATCGTGCCGGTAGCGGTCGGCCTGTTCGGCCTCGGCGAAATCCTCTCGACCCCGAGCCACACCGTGGTCGGTGAAGTGATCACGCCGAAATTCCGCGAACTGTTGCCGAACCGGCTGGAATGGGCCCAATCGATCATGCCGATCGCGCGCGGCAGCGTGCTCGGCTTCATCATCGGCATCATCCCCGGCTCCGCGCACATCATTTCCAGCTTCCTGTCCTATGCGCTGGAACGCCGCGTCTCCAAGCATCCGGAGGAATTCGGCCATGGCGCGGTCGCCGGCGTGGCAGGTCCTGAATCGGCGAACAATTCGGCCTCCACCGGCGCTTTCGTGCCGATGCTGGCGCTCGGCATTCCGACCGGGCCGATCACCGCGGTATTGATGGGCGCGCTGATGGTGCACGGCGTCAACCCCGGGCCGCAGCTCGTCACCGAGCATCCGGACGTGTTCTGGGGCTTCGTCGCCTCGATGTATGTCGGCAATCTGATGCTGTTGGCTCTTAACTTGCCGCTGGTCGGCCTGTTCGTGACCGTGCTGCGCATCCCCTATGCCTATCTCTATCCGCTCATCATCATGTTCTGCATCGTCGGCGTCTACGAAGTGAGCCACTCAATCGTCGATGTCTACATCATGCTGATCATGGGCGTGCTTGGCTACGCCTTGCGGAAATTCGCCTTCGACCCGGCGCCGCTGGTGCTGGGCCTGGTAATCGCGCCGCTGTTCGAACAGAGCCTACGCCAATCGCTGATCATGTCGAACGGCAATTATCTAATCTTCTTCAGCCGGCCGATCTCGCTCGGGCTGCTGATCGTGTGCGGCATGCTGCTCGGGCTCTCGGCGCTCACCTTCGTGCTCAAGCGCAAGGACTGGCGCGAAAAGTTGGCCGAGGTTGAAGCCGGGGAAACGCAGCCGTAGGAACTTACGGCGCTTTTATTTTCCTGCGCATAATCTTTTCCGACCTCACTTCGCCCGCCGAAGCGGGCTTCGCACTCGGGTCCGGCCTTTGGCCGGCCCGAGCACAGGCTCCGGCGGGAAACCGGTTTTCATCCCGGATCAAGTCCGGGACAGGCTTTTTCGGCATCATGCGCTGTCGCGCGCGTGCAGCGCCATACCGATCAGCGCGGTTCCGCCGAAAACCATATTGATGCCGACCAGGAGCCCGATCGCCCAGGCCGCGGTGCTCGGCAGCCCGGCCAAGATCATCGCGCCCAGAACCAGATCGACGATGCCGCTCACCAGCATCCAGCCCCAACGGCCGGACAGCTCACGCTTGTGATCGAGCGCGAACATGATCGAGGCGACGCCCTCGATGATAAAGAAGGCGACCAGCACGATTGTGAGCGAGAACGCGCCGCTCACTGGCAACACAAGGAGCATCGCGCCGACCGCGATCCCGAGCACGGCCGAAACCAGCGCCCACCAGAAGCCCGGCGCTTGGCGCATCCAGAAAGTCGTGATCAGGCCCATCACACCGCTGACCAGGAACAGCCAGCCGAACAGAATCGTCACCGTCAGGGTGGCGAGCGGCGGGATGACGACGGCGGTTAAGCCGAGAACGAGCAGGACGACGCCCTCGACCAGATACAGCACCCAATGCTGGTGCAGCGCGTTCGCGACCGCGCGTTGCAAGCCCTTGATGTCAGGTTGATCGGTGAACATGACCATCTCCGTCCGCTTGCCCCCAAACCATCATAGCCGCTTTTGAATGCGCCGTCGCCGCCGCATCCGCCGCGGCCTATTTCTCCACCCAATCGGCGCATTTCTGCACGGTTGTTTCGCCGCCCCAGGGCATCACCGGCACCGTCGAGGTGGAATTTTTCGGCGAGCCCTCGATCAGGCGGTCACTGTAGACCATATAGACCAGCACGTTTCGCTTGGCGTCGCAGCCGCGCACGATCTGCATCTTCTTGAAGAACAGCGAGCGGCGTTTTCGGAACACGTCCTCGCCTTGCGAGAATTTTTCCTTGAACCGGATCGGACCGATCTGCCGGCAGGCGAGCGAAATATCGGACACTTCCTCCGCAACGCCGATCCAGCCTTTCAAGCCGCCGCGTTCCGGCACGGTAAAATGGCAAGCCACGCCCTCGACCTCGGGATCGTCGAGGCCGTAGGTGGCGAGCTTGTCGTTCGGCGTCAGCCATTTGAACACCGTCGGCGTCTGAAAATGAGATCCGGCTCCTCGGCCGCGCGGGACGGGACCGCGCTCAGAACGACGAGGACCGCGACGATGCATGCGATGAATGGGCGCAAGAAAGCCTCCATGGCGTTTCCTGCGAGATAGGTGCGGCAGGCGCCGGGCGGAAGACCCGCTCACACCCACAGCCGCTCGCCGTCCATGCCCTTATAAATGTCGGCGACGTAGTCGCCGTAGCCGTTGAACAGCAGCGTCGGCCGCCGCTCGCCGGTGCCGATCACTTCCTCGCTCGCCTGGCTCCAGCGCGGATGCGCCACCGCCGGATTGACGTTGGCCCAGAAGCCGTATTCGGACGACTGCAGCGCCTCCCAATAGCCCTTCGGCCGCTGGTCGGTGAAGGTGAAGCGCACGATCGACTTGATCGACTTGAAGCCATATTTCCACGGCACCGCCAGCCGCAGCGGTGCGCCGTGCTGCTTGGCCATTGGATGGCCGTAAGCGCCGGTGGCGAGGAAGGCGAGATCGTTGGTCGCTTCCGCCATGGTGAGGCCTTCGATATAGGGCCACGGAAACCAGGTCTGCCGCTGGCCGGGCGCGGTCTTGGCATCCATGAAGGTTTCCATCCGCACATATTTGGCGGAGCCGAGCGGGCGCGCGAAATTGACCAGCTTGGCGAGCGGAAACCCGGTCCAGGCGATCGCCATGCTCCAGGCTTCCACGCAGCGGTGACGGTAGGTGCGCTCCTCCAGCGTCATCGTGCGGATGAGATCGTCGATGCCGATCTCCTGCGGCTTCTCCACCATGCCGTCGATCTTCACCATCCACGGCCGGATTTGCAGCTTTTGCGCCTGCTCGACGACATCCTTCGACGAATTGAATTCGTAAAAATTGTTGTAGTGGGCGTTGATCTTTTCGTCGGTGATCGGCCGGTCGAGCGTGAACTTCTCGTTGCGCTTGGCCGGATACAGATCGGCGCTCGGGTGCGGCAGATAGGCGAGATCGGTGACGCGCTGCGCGCTAGCGCTGCGCGGCATCAAAGCGATCGCACTCGCACCGCCAACTAAAAACGTGCGGCGATTGAACACCAGATGCTCGGGCGTGGCGAGGCGCTCGGGGATTTCCCAGCCGCGGCGGGGCGCACCGTGTTCACAGGCAAGTCACGGGTACGGGAAGAACCGCCGTCGTCAGAACCTACTCCGCCGCCCGTCGCGCCGCGACGATCTGATCGGCGGTGCGGCCGGTGAGTTCGGCCATGTGGTCGAACTTGAAAACGAAGCTGCCGACGCCAGCGGTGGCCGAGCGCACCTCGATGATGAGGTCGCCGATCTCGGCTTCCGCCATCTGCGCGCGCACCAGGTCCCAGCCCGCCCAGCCCTCGCGGGTGTCGAAGCCGAGGATCTGCCCGCGCCGGCCGGACAGGATGGCGTTCATCTTGGCGGTGGCGTCGCTCGGGCAGACGATCTCGACCAGATGGATCGGCTCCAGCAGCACCGGCTGGCATTGCGGCAAACCTTCGACGATGGCGATGCGGCCGGCGGTGCGGAACGCCATGTCGGAGGAGTCCACCGTGTGGAAGGAGCCGTCGATCAGCGCCACCGCCACATCGACAACGGGGAAGCCGAGCGGCCCGTGCTTGAGCGCATCGATGACGCCCACCTCCACCGCCGGGATGTAATTGCGCGGCACCACGCCACCGGTGATCTTGTCCTCGAATTTGAAGCCGGAGCCGCGCGGCAGCGGCTTGATCTCCACCACCACATCGCCGAACTGGCCGTGGCCGCCGGACTGCTTCTTGTGCCGGCCGCGGATGGTGATCGGCTTGCGGATGGTCTCGCGATAGCCGACGGTCGGCGGCCGCGTTGCGACCGGAACCGCGTAACGCTCGCCCAGCCGCTCGGTCGCCACGCGCAGATGCATCTCGCCCTGGCCCCAGATCACCACCTCGTGGCTCTCGGCATTGTGCACGACGCTGAGCGAGGGGTCCTCCTCGGTGAGCTTGGCGAAGGCGACGCCGAGCTTGACGTCGTCCTTGCGCTCCTTGGCCTGCACCGCGATGGCAAGCACCGGCGGATAGGGCTTCACCTCGGCCACCGCCGCATGCGCCTGCTTGCCCGACGACAGCGTGTCGCCGGTCTTGGCTTGATCGAGCTTGCCGAACGCAACGGTCTCGCCGGCGGTGGCCTGCGCGCGCTTGTCGAAGTGCTGGCCCATCAGCTTGAACACGCCGGAGACGCGGCCCACTTCGACCGCGGGCGTGTTGAAGGTGGTGCCGTCGCCGGCTTGTCCCGCCAGCAGGCGGGCGACCGACATCTTGCCGCCGTGGGTGGTGTGGAAGGTCTTGAGCACCAGCGCCACCGCATCGTTGCCGGCCTTGACGCCGAGGCGCTGGGCGGTTTCCGCGGCGGTCGGCGCCTCATGCCGCAGCGCTTTGAGTAAGCGCAACACGCCGTTGCTGCGGCTGGCGGCGCCGAGCAGTACCGGGCAGACGATGCGATCGCGCAGTTCGTTGGCGAGGTCGTCGAACACCTTGTCGCGCGGCGGCTGAATGTCCTCGAGCAACTGCTCCATCAGTTCGTCGTCGTAATCGGCCAGCGTCTCCAGCATGCTGAAGCGCGCTTCCTTCTCGCGGTCGAGATCCTCGCCCTTGAGCTCCATGATCTCCGACGGCGCGTGCTCCTTGTAGACATAGGCGCGCTCGAGCGCGAGATCGACGAAGCCGGCGATGATGTCGCCGTTCCAGATCGGGATTTGCCGCAGCAGCAGCGGCACGCGCGAGGCCGGCTGCAACAGCTTGAGCGTCTCGCGCACGCGCTTGTCGGCCTTGTCGATCTTGTTGAGGAACAGGAAGTGCGGAATGTTCTGGTCTTCCAGCTCGCTCAGGATCAGCTGCAGCTGCGGCACCTTCTTTTCGTCGGCCTCGCAGACCACGACCGCCGCGTCGATCGCGGGCAGCACGCTGCGCATCTCGTGAATGAATTCGATCGAGCCGGGGCAATCAATAAAAGTGTAGCTGTCGTCCATGAAATTGGCGGTGGCGAAGGTCGCCTCGACGCTCATCTTGTGTTGGCGGGCTTCTTTGCTGGCGTCGCCGACCGTGGTGCCCGTATCAACCGTGCCCGCGCGCTGGACCGCGCCGGTGCGCACGAGGATCGCCTCAAGCAGCGTTGTCTTGCCGCTTTGGAATGGGCCCACCAGTGCAATGCACCGGGGACCCTTGGGACCCGTGCCGTTCTGTCCCATAGCAACCTCCCTTAGCGGCCGGGAGTTGGACCTTTGCCCGGCCCGTTAGCGATATCGTTTCAGGTGAGGGCGGGGCTGGCAAGGGCGAATTCCCGTTCGGACGCGGCCAAAACGCACATGTCCCGCGCCAAAAAAAAGCGTTGTAGATCAAAGTTGACGAACATCTCGCGCGCCGGAAACGGCCTACTTCAAATTCCCGCAAAAGCGCTGGATACGCCGGCAGGCTTCTTCCAGGTCCTCAGTCTTGGTCGCATAGGAAATCCGGAACGCCGGCCCGAGCCCGAATGCCGTGCCTTGCACCACCGCCACGCCTTCGGCTTCCAGCAACTCGGTGACGAAGTCCTCGTCGCTCGCAAGCTTCTTCCCGGTCGATGCGGTCTTGCCGATGGTGCCGGCGCAGGACGGATAGACATAGAACGCGCCCTCCGGCGTCGGGCACTTGATGCCATTGGCCTGGTTGAGCATCGACACGCAGAGGTCGCGCCGCTCCTTGAAGATCTTGTTGTGCTTGGCGATGAAGTCCTGCGGGCCGTTGAGCGCTTCCACCGCCGCCCATTGCGACACCGCCGCCGGGTTGGAGGTCGACTGCGACTGGATCATCGCCATCGCCTTGATCAACGGCTCCGGCCCGCCGGCATAGCCGATGCGCCAGCCGGTCATGCAGTAGGCCTTCGAGCAGCCGTTGATGGTGAGCGTGCGCGGATACAGCGACGGCTCCACCTGCGCCGGCGTGGTGAACACGAAGTCGTCGTAGACCAGGTGCTCATACATATCGTCGGTCATCACATAGACATGCGGGTGCTTGAGCAGCACGTCGGTCAGCGCCTTCAGCTCGGCGCGCGTATAGGCGGCGCCCGAGGGGTTCGACGGCGAGTTGAGCAGGAACCATTTGGTCTTCGGCGTGATCGCGCGCTCGAGCTGCTGCGCCGTCATCTTGAATCCGGTCGCCATGCTGGTCTCGACCGCCGCCGGCGCGCCGCCGGCGAGCAGCACCATGTCGGGATAGCTCACCCAGTACGGCGCCGGGATGATCACCTCGTCGCCGGGGTTCAGCGTCGCCACGAACGCGTTGTACAGCACCTGCTTGCCGCCGGTGCCGACGCTGATCTGCGACGGCTTGTAGTCGAGGCCGTTCTCCCGCTTGAACTTCTTGGCGATGGCGTCCTTCAGCTCGGCGATGCCGTCGACGTTGGTGTACTTCGAGGCTTTGCCGCTTTCGATCGCCCGGATCGCCGCCTGCTTGATGTTGTCGGGCGTGTCGAAATCCGGCTCGCCGGCGCCGAGCCCGATGACGTTGCGGCCAGCCGCTTTGAGCGCGCGCGCCTTGTCGGTGACGGCGATGGTCGCCGACGGTTTGACGCGCTTGAGGTGGTCCGCGAGGAAGGCCATCGAAAGTCTCCGAATCTCAGGATCTGCCGGCAACGGATTTAATGTCGTAATGGGCCAAAAGCGCGGCAGCAAGACGCAAAGAATGATGCATTCATCAAGCCTGTTGATGGAAGCTTTGCTGGAGCATGATCTTTTCCGAAAATCGGGCCCCACTTTTCGGGATCATGCTCTAACCCTCCTTTAATCCAGCGCTGCTAGACCCCTCCATCATGGGCGGAATTATTGAGGTTTTTCGCTCCGGCGCCTGGCTGACCCGCGAGCGGATGCGGATGGTGGCATTCGCCCTGCTCGCCGCCTCGCTGATCGGTGCCGGCTACCTGATCGCCACCTCGGACGGCCGCAACGACCGGCTCGGCCGCCCGCTTGGCACCGATTTCTCCAACGTCTATGCGGCGGGGACCTATGTGCTCGACGGCCAGCCGACGGCGCCGTTCGATCCCGCGCAACAGTTCGCCCGCGAGCAGGCGATCTTCGGGACGGCGACGCAATTTTATGGCTGGCATTACCCGCCGTTCTTCCTCGGCCTGGCGGGACTGCTGGCGCTGATGCCCTACGCGCTTGCCCTGGCGCTGTGGCAAGGCGTGACGCTGGGGCTTTATCTCCTTTCCATTCGCGCGATCCTTTCGGATCACCTCTCCCTGAAAGAGGGGGTTACAAGCGACCCTCTCTGGCTGCTGCTCGCGCTTGCCTTCCCGGCGGTGTTCGTCAATCTCGGCCAGGCCCACAATGGCTTCCTCACCGCCGCCCTCATCGGCGCCGCGCTATGCCAACTCGACCGCCGGCCGTGCCTGGCCGGCGTGCTGCTCGGCTGCCTCGCCTACAAGCCGCAATTCGGCCTGCTGATTCCGCTGGTGCTGATGGTGAGCGGACGCTGGCGCGTGTTCGCCGCCGCCGCCGTGACGGTGGCGTTGCTGGCGCTCGCGGTCACGCTCGCCTTCGGCGCCGAGGTGTGGACCGCGTTTCTCGGCTCCACCAAGTTCACCCGCACCGTCGTGCTCGAGCAGGGCGGCACCGGCTGGTTCAAGATCCAGAGCGTGTTTTCCTGGGTGCGCATGTGGGGCGGCGGCATCGCGCTCGCTTATACGATGCAAGGCGCGGTGACGATTCTCGTCGCCGCCGCGCTTGGCTGGCTGTGGCGCAGCGCCGCCGCCTACCCGCTCAAGGCCGCAGCGTTGGTGATCGGCTGCGTGCTCGCGACTCCCTATAGCCTCGACTACGACCTGATGCTGCTGGCGCCGGCGATCGCGTATCTTGCCGTCGACGGCTTCGCCCGCGGTTTCGGCGCTTTCGAAAAAACCGCGCTGGCCGCGCTGTGGATCGTGCCGCTGATCGCCCGCTCGGTTGCCGGAAGCCACGCTGATTCCGTTAGCAGTTCCAACCATGCTGCTGGCGTTCGGATTATTGCTGCGCCGCGCCATGAATGAAACCGGATGCTGCCCAAGCCTGTGGCGTTTTGCGGCACGCCCCTAATTTTGCTTTGCGCATTATCTATTCCGACCTCACTTCGCCCGCCGAAGCGGGCTTCGCACTCGGGTCCGGCCTTTGGCCGGCCCGAGCACAGGCTCCGGCGGGAAACCGGTTTTCATCCCGGATCAAGTCCGGGACAGGCTTTTTCGGCATCATGCGCTGTCGCGCGCGTGCAGCGCCATACCGATCAGCGCGGTTCCGCCGAAAACCATATTGATGCCGACCAGGAGCCCGATCGCCCAGGCCGCGGTGCTCGGCAGCCCGGCCAAGATCATCGCGCCCAGAACCAGATCGACGATGCCGCTCACCAGCATCCAGCCCCAACGGCCGGACAGCTCACGCTTGTGATCGAGCGCGAACATGATCGAGGCGACGCCCTCGATGATAAAGAAGGCGACCAGCACGATTGTGAGCGAGAACGCGCCGCTCACTGGCAACACAAGGAGCATCGCGCCGACCGCGATCCCGAGCACGGCCGAAACCAGCGCCCACCAGAAGCCCGGCGCTTGGCGCATCCAGAAAGTCGTGATCAGGCCCATCACACCGCTGACCAGGAACAGCCAGCCGAACAGAATCGTCACCGTCAGGGTGGCGAGCGGCGGGATGACGACGGCGGTTAAGCCGAGAACGAGCAGGACGACGCCCTCGACCAGATACAGCACCCAATGCTGGTGCAGCGCGTTCGCGACCGCGCGTTGCAAGCCCTTGATGTCAGGTTGATCGGTGAACATGACCATCTCCGTCCGCTTGCCCCCAAACCATCATAGCCGCTTTTGAATGCGCCGTCGCCGCCGCATCCGCCGCGGCCTATTTCTCCACCCAATCGGCGCATTTCTGCACGGTTGTTTCGCCGCCCCAGGGCATCACCGGCACCGTCGAGGTGGAATTTTTCGGCGAGCCCTCGATCAGGCGGTCACTGTAGACCATATAGACCAGCACGTTTCGCTTGGCGTCGCAGCCGCGCACGATCTGCATCTTCTTGAAGAACAGCGAGCGGCGTTTTCGGAACACGTCCTCGCCTTGCGAGAATTTTTCCTTGAACCGGATCGGACCGATCTGCCGGCAGGCGAGCGAAATATCGGACACTTCCTCCGCAACGCCGATCCAGCCTTTCAAGCCGCCGCGTTCCGGCACGGTAAAATGGCAAGCCACGCCCTCGACCTCGGGATCGTCGAGGCCGTAGGTGGCGAGCTTGTCGTTCGGCGTCAGCCATTTGAACACCGTCGGCGTCTGAAAATGAGATCCGGCTCCTCGGCCGCGCGGGACGGGACCGCGCTCAGAACGACGAGGACCGCGACGATGCATGCGATGAATGGGCGCAAGAAAGCCTCCATGGCGTTTCCTGCGAGATAGGTGCGGCAGGCGCCGGGCGGAAGACCCGCTCACACCCACAGCCGCTCGCCGTCCATGCCCTTATAAATGTCGGCGACGTAGTCGCCGTAGCCGTTGAACAGCAGCGTCGGCCGCCGCTCGCCGGTGCCGATCACTTCCTCGCTCGCCTGGCTCCAGCGCGGATGCGCCACCGCCGGATTGACGTTGGCCCAGAAGCCGTATTCGGACGACTGCAGCGCCTCCCAATAGCCCTTCGGCCGCTGGTCGGTGAAGGTGAAGCGCACGATCGACTTGATCGACTTGAAGCCATATTTCCACGGCACCGCCAGCCGCAGCGGTGCGCCGTGCTGCTTGGCCATTGGATGGCCGTAAGCGCCGGTGGCGAGGAAGGCGAGATCGTTGGTCGCTTCCGCCATGGTGAGGCCTTCGATATAGGGCCACGGAAACCAGGTCTGCCGCTGGCCGGGCGCGGTCTTGGCATCCATGAAGGTTTCCATCCGCACATATTTGGCGGAGCCGAGCGGGCGCGCGAAATTGACCAGCTTGGCGAGCGGAAACCCGGTCCAGGCGATCGCCATGCTCCAGGCTTCCACGCAGCGGTGACGGTAGGTGCGCTCCTCCAGCGTCATCGTGCGGATGAGATCGTCGATGCCGATCTCCTGCGGCTTCTCCACCATGCCGTCGATCTTCACCATCCACGGCCGGATTTGCAGCTTTTGCGCCTGCTCGACGACATCCTTCGACGAATTGAATTCGTAAAAATTGTTGTAGTGGGCGTTGATCTTTTCGTCGGTGATCGGCCGGTCGAGCGTGAACTTCTCGTTGCGCTTGGCCGGATACAGATCGGCGCTCGGGTGCGGCAGATAGGCGAGATCGGTGACGCGCTGCGCGCTAGCGCTGCGCGGCATCAAAGCGATCGCACTCGCACCGCCAACTAAAAACGTGCGGCGATTGAACACCAGATGCTCGGGCGTGGCGAGGCGCTCGGGGATTTCCCAGCCGCGGCGGGGCGCACCGTGTTCACAGGCAAGTCACGGGTACGGGAAGAACCGCCGTCGTCAGAACCTACTCCGCCGCCCGTCGCGCCGCGACGATCTGATCGGCGGTGCGGCCGGTGAGTTCGGCCATGTGGTCGAACTTGAAAACGAAGCTGCCGACGCCAGCGGTGGCCGAGCGCACCTCGATGATGAGGTCGCCGATCTCGGCTTCCGCCATCTGCGCGCGCACCAGGTCCCAGCCCGCCCAGCCCTCGCGGGTGTCGAAGCCGAGGATCTGCCCGCGCCGGCCGGACAGGATGGCGTTCATCTTGGCGGTGGCGTCGCTCGGGCAGACGATCTCGACCAGATGGATCGGCTCCAGCAGCACCGGCTGGCATTGCGGCAAACCTTCGACGATGGCGATGCGGCCGGCGGTGCGGAACGCCATGTCGGAGGAGTCCACCGTGTGGAAGGAGCCGTCGATCAGCGCCACCGCCACATCGACAACGGGGAAGCCGAGCGGCCCGTGCTTGAGCGCATCGATGACGCCCACCTCCACCGCCGGGATGTAATTGCGCGGCACCACGCCACCGGTGATCTTGTCCTCGAATTTGAAGCCGGAGCCGCGCGGCAGCGGCTTGATCTCCACCACCACATCGCCGAACTGGCCGTGGCCGCCGGACTGCTTCTTGTGCCGGCCGCGGATGGTGATCGGCTTGCGGATGGTCTCGCGATAGCCGACGGTCGGCGGCCGCGTTGCGACCGGAACCGCGTAACGCTCGCCCAGCCGCTCGGTCGCCACGCGCAGATGCATCTCGCCCTGGCCCCAGATCACCACCTCGTGGCTCTCGGCATTGTGCACGACGCTGAGCGAGGGGTCCTCCTCGGTGAGCTTGGCGAAGGCGACGCCGAGCTTGACGTCGTCCTTGCGCTCCTTGGCCTGCACCGCGATGGCAAGCACCGGCGGATAGGGCTTCACCTCGGCCACCGCCGCATGCGCCTGCTTGCCCGACGACAGCGTGTCGCCGGTCTTGGCTTGATCGAGCTTGCCGAACGCAACGGTCTCGCCGGCGGTGGCCTGCGCGCGCTTGTCGAAGTGCTGGCCCATCAGCTTGAACACGCCGGAGACGCGGCCCACTTCGACCGCGGGCGTGTTGAAGGTGGTGCCGTCGCCGGCTTGTCCCGCCAGCAGGCGGGCGACCGACATCTTGCCGCCGTGGGTGGTGTGGAAGGTCTTGAGCACCAGCGCCACCGCATCGTTGCCGGCCTTGACGCCGAGGCGCTGGGCGGTTTCCGCGGCGGTCGGCGCCTCATGCCGCAGCGCTTTGAGTAAGCGCAACACGCCGTTGCTGCGGCTGGCGGCGCCGAGCAGTACCGGGCAGACGATGCGATCGCGCAGTTCGTTGGCGAGGTCGTCGAACACCTTGTCGCGCGGCGGCTGAATGTCCTCGAGCAACTGCTCCATCAGTTCGTCGTCGTAATCGGCCAGCGTCTCCAGCATGCTGAAGCGCGCTTCCTTCTCGCGGTCGAGATCCTCGCCCTTGAGCTCCATGATCTCCGACGGCGCGTGCTCCTTGTAGACATAGGCGCGCTCGAGCGCGAGATCGACGAAGCCGGCGATGATGTCGCCGTTCCAGATCGGGATTTGCCGCAGCAGCAGCGGCACGCGCGAGGCCGGCTGCAACAGCTTGAGCGTCTCGCGCACGCGCTTGTCGGCCTTGTCGATCTTGTTGAGGAACAGGAAGTGCGGAATGTTCTGGTCTTCCAGCTCGCTCAGGATCAGCTGCAGCTGCGGCACCTTCTTTTCGTCGGCCTCGCAGACCACGACCGCCGCGTCGATCGCGGGCAGCACGCTGCGCATCTCGTGAATGAATTCGATCGAGCCGGGGCAATCAATAAAAGTGTAGCTGTCGTCCATGAAATTGGCGGTGGCGAAGGTCGCCTCGACGCTCATCTTGTGTTGGCGGGCTTCTTTGCTGGCGTCGCCGACCGTGGTGCCCGTATCAACCGTGCCCGCGCGCTGGACCGCGCCGGTGCGCACGAGGATCGCCTCAAGCAGCGTTGTCTTGCCGCTTTGGAATGGGCCCACCAGTGCAATGCACCGGGGACCCTTGGGACCCGTGCCGTTCTGTCCCATAGCAACCTCCCTTAGCGGCCGGGAGTTGGACCTTTGCCCGGCCCGTTAGCGATATCGTTTCAGGTGAGGGCGGGGCTGGCAAGGGCGAATTCCCGTTCGGACGCGGCCAAAACGCACATGTCCCGCGCCAAAAAAAAGCGTTGTAGATCAAAGTTGACGAACATCTCGCGCGCCGGAAACGGCCTACTTCAAATTCCCGCAAAAGCGCTGGATACGCCGGCAGGCTTCTTCCAGGTCCTCAGTCTTGGTCGCATAGGAAATCCGGAACGCCGGCCCGAGCCCGAATGCCGTGCCTTGCACCACCGCCACGCCTTCGGCTTCCAGCAACTCGGTGACGAAGTCCTCGTCGCTCGCAAGCTTCTTCCCGGTCGATGCGGTCTTGCCGATGGTGCCGGCGCAGGACGGATAGACATAGAACGCGCCCTCCGGCGTCGGGCACTTGATGCCATTGGCCTGGTTGAGCATCGACACGCAGAGGTCGCGCCGCTCCTTGAAGATCTTGTTGTGCTTGGCGATGAAGTCCTGCGGGCCGTTGAGCGCTTCCACCGCCGCCCATTGCGACACCGCCGCCGGGTTGGAGGTCGACTGCGACTGGATCATCGCCATCGCCTTGATCAACGGCTCCGGCCCGCCGGCATAGCCGATGCGCCAGCCGGTCATGCAGTAGGCCTTCGAGCAGCCGTTGATGGTGAGCGTGCGCGGATACAGCGACGGCTCCACCTGCGCCGGCGTGGTGAACACGAAGTCGTCGTAGACCAGGTGCTCATACATATCGTCGGTCATCACATAGACATGCGGGTGCTTGAGCAGCACGTCGGTCAGCGCCTTCAGCTCGGCGCGCGTATAGGCGGCGCCCGAGGGGTTCGACGGCGAGTTGAGCAGGAACCATTTGGTCTTCGGCGTGATCGCGCGCTCGAGCTGCTGCGCCGTCATCTTGAATCCGGTCGCCATGCTGGTCTCGACCGCCGCCGGCGCGCCGCCGGCGAGCAGCACCATGTCGGGATAGCTCACCCAGTACGGCGCCGGGATGATCACCTCGTCGCCGGGGTTCAGCGTCGCCACGAACGCGTTGTACAGCACCTGCTTGCCGCCGGTGCCGACGCTGATCTGCGACGGCTTGTAGTCGAGGCCGTTCTCCCGCTTGAACTTCTTGGCGATGGCGTCCTTCAGCTCGGCGATGCCGTCGACGTTGGTGTACTTCGAGGCTTTGCCGCTTTCGATCGCCCGGATCGCCGCCTGCTTGATGTTGTCGGGCGTGTCGAAATCCGGCTCGCCGGCGCCGAGCCCGATGACGTTGCGGCCAGCCGCTTTGAGCGCGCGCGCCTTGTCGGTGACGGCGATGGTCGCCGACGGTTTGACGCGCTTGAGGTGGTCCGCGAGGAAGGCCATCGAAAGTCTCCGAATCTCAGGATCTGCCGGCAACGGATTTAATGTCGTAATGGGCCAAAAGCGCGGCAGCAAGACGCAAAGAATGATGCATTCATCAAGCCTGTTGATGGAAGCTTTGCTGGAGCATGATCTTTTCCGAAAATCGGGCCCCACTTTTCGGGATCATGCTCTAACCCTCCTTTAATCCAGCGCTGCTAGACCCCTCCATCATGGGCGGAATTATTGAGGTTTTTCGCTCCGGCGCCTGGCTGACCCGCGAGCGGATGCGGATGGTGGCATTCGCCCTGCTCGCCGCCTCGCTGATCGGTGCCGGCTACCTGATCGCCACCTCGGACGGCCGCAACGACCGGCTCGGCCGCCCGCTTGGCACCGATTTCTCCAACGTCTATGCGGCGGGGACCTATGTGCTCGACGGCCAGCCGACGGCGCCGTTCGATCCCGCGCAACAGTTCGCCCGCGAGCAGGCGATCTTCGGGACGGCGACGCAATTTTATGGCTGGCATTACCCGCCGTTCTTCCTCGGCCTGGCGGGACTGCTGGCGCTGATGCCCTACGCGCTTGCCCTGGCGCTGTGGCAAGGCGTGACGCTGGGGCTTTATCTCCTTTCCATTCGCGCGATCCTTTCGGATCACCTCTCCCTGAAAGAGGGGGTTACAAGCGACCCTCTCTGGCTGCTGCTCGCGCTTGCCTTCCCGGCGGTGTTCGTCAATCTCGGCCAGGCCCACAATGGCTTCCTCACCGCCGCCCTCATCGGCGCCGCGCTATGCCAACTCGACCGCCGGCCGTGCCTGGCCGGCGTGCTGCTCGGCTGCCTCGCCTACAAGCCGCAATTCGGCCTGCTGATTCCGCTGGTGCTGATGGTGAGCGGACGCTGGCGCGTGTTCGCCGCCGCCGCCGTGACGGTGGCGTTGCTGGCGCTCGCGGTCACGCTCGCCTTCGGCGCCGAGGTGTGGACCGCGTTTCTCGGCTCCACCAAGTTCACCCGCACCGTCGTGCTCGAGCAGGGCGGCACCGGCTGGTTCAAGATCCAGAGCGTGTTTTCCTGGGTGCGCATGTGGGGCGGCGGCATCGCGCTCGCTTATACGATGCAAGGCGCGGTGACGATTCTCGTCGCCGCCGCGCTTGGCTGGCTGTGGCGCAGCGCCGCCGCCTACCCGCTCAAGGCCGCAGCGTTGGTGATCGGCTGCGTGCTCGCGACTCCCTATAGCCTCGACTACGACCTGATGCTGCTGGCGCCGGCGATCGCGTATCTTGCCGTCGACGGCTTCGCCCGCGGTTTCGGCGCTTTCGAAAAAACCGCGCTGGCCGCGCTGTGGATCGTGCCGCTGATCGCCCGCTCGGTTGCCGGAAGCCACGCTGATTCCGTTAGCAGTTCCAACCATGCTGCTGGCGTTCGGATTATTGCTGCGCCGCGCCATGAATGAAACCGGATGCTGCCCAAGCCTGTGGCGTTTTGCGGCACGCCCCTAATTTTGCTTTGCGCATTATCTATTCCGACCTCACTTCGCCCGCCGAAGCGGGCTTCGCACTCGGGTCCGGCCTTTGGCCGGCCCGAGCACAGGCTCCGGCGGGAAACCGGTTCCAATCGATGACGACGCGTGAGTGGAATATGCCCGCGCGCACCGGATGGCGGCGGAATAAATTTCCGTTTTCGGCGTTCCGGCAGACGGTTCGTGCCCATACTGGCCATGCAATTGCCTGACTTTGGCGGCCTATTCGCCGCGGCGGCAGATGCTTCGAGGGGGAGCGCATGATCCCGAAAAGTGGCGACCGGTTTTCGGAAATGATCACGCGCAAACGGATTAGACTTTAAATGTACACGCTTTATTCGATGCAGCGGTCCGGCAACAGCTACAAGGTCCGCCTTGCGCTGGCCCGCCTCGGCATTCCGTACAAGCTGGTCGAGGTCGACGTCCTCAAAGGCGAAAGCCGCACGCCCGAATTCCTCAGCAAAAATCCCAGCGGGCAGGTGCCGCTGCTGGAAGTCGCGCCCAATCGCTATCTCGCCGAATCGAACGCCATCCTCTGGTATGTCGCCGGCGGCTCGACGCTGGCGCCGGAAGACCGCATCGAGCGGGCGGAAGCGCTGCAATGGATGTTCTTCGAGCAGCACAGCCTGGAGCCGAATATCGGCGCCGCCTATTTCTGGCTGGTCTTGATCAAGGGCGGGCGCGACCTGCAGCAGCATGCGCTCGAGGACTGGCTGGAAAACGGCGACCGCGCGCTCGGCGTGATGGAAATGCATCTCGCCAGCCACCGTTATTTCGCCGCCGACCGCTTCACCATCGCCGACATCGCGCTTTACGGCTTCACCAACTTGGCGAACCAGTGCGACTTCGACCTGGCGCGATTCCCGGCCATTCGCGGCTGGCTCGACCGCATTGCAGCGGAACCCGGCTACGTGGCGATGGACTGGCAGCCGGAGCCGGTGGTGGCGGCGCAATAGGCAGCGTTTGCCGCCATATTTCGCGATCCGCCGCTCTGCCGTTAACGTTTCGTTAACCATACCGTCACGAAAACGCCCCGGTTCATGACCGGCTGCGCCGTAATCGGGTCGAACCAATGCCCGTTTCACGCGTTAGTGCGGCACATCGGATAATAGATTTCCAGCTCGCTTTGCGGGGTTCGTCATGAGCAAGCAGATTGAAGGTAGCGGCTTTATAGCCCCGACCGACCGCGCGCTCGGCAATGAGCGCCGCACCGTCGTGCTCGCCCAGTTGGTTGCCATCACGGCGCTCGTCTTCTCCACCATCGTGGCCGCGACCGTGGTGTCGGTCGGGCTCGCGCGCGCCAATGTCGTCGGCAACGTCATCGACAACGAAGGCGGCCTGTTCGCCGTCGCGCTGGGGCTCGGCCTGCTCTTTATCGGCATGGGTTGCCTGACGATCCTGACGCTGCCCGGCCACAACTCGAAAACGCCAGAACACCTAGCCTAGGAACTATCGGAACCCTCCGCGACGTCGCACAGTTGAGGCGGTGCCGATGGAGAGGTGCATGCGATTTGTCCTTGCGCTGACGGTATTGCTGGCGGCCTTCGCCGGCACTGCCCAGGCCGCCGATCCAACCTTCCAAAGCACGGCCGGTGACGTCACCGTTGAAACCCTGGCGAGCGGGCTGGTGCATCCCTGGTCGCTCGCCTTTCTCCCCGACGGGCGCATGCTGGTCACCGAACGGCCCGGCCGCATGCGCATCGTCACCCGCGACGGCAAGCTGTCGCCGCCGCTTGCCGGCGTGCCGCGCGTGTTCGCCTCCGGCCAGGGCGGCCTGCTCGACCTGGCGCTTGATCGCAACTTCGCACATAACCGGACGATATATTTTTCGTACGCCGAGCCGTTCGACGGCGGCGGGCGCACCGCGCTGGCGCGCGCCATGCTCGATGCCGGCGAGGTGCCGCGCCTTTCCGACGTCACGGTGATTTATCGCCAGCACGGTCCGGCTTCGAGCGGCAATCATTTCGGCGGACGCATCGTGCAGGCGGACGATGGCAATCTGTTCCTCACCAATGGCGAGCACTTCACCGACCGCGACATGGCGCAAACGCTCGACAACGATCTCGGCAAGATCGTGCGCATCGCACCCGACGGCTCGGCGCCAAACGACAACCCTTTCGTCGGCAAATCCGGCGCGCGGCCGGAAATCTGGTCCTACGGCCACCGCAATCCGCAGGGCCTCGCGATCAATCCGGCGGACGGAAAGCTGTGGGAGCAGGAGCACGGCCCCATGGGCGGCGATGAAATCAACATCATCGCGCCGGAACACAATTACGGCTGGCCGCGCATCAGCTACGGCGTCAATTACGACGGCACGCCGGTCGGCACCGGCAAGTCGCAGATGGCCGGCATGGACGATCCGCTCTGGCACTGGACGCCGTCGATCGCGCCATCAGGCATGACGTTCTATAGCGGCGACCTGTTCAAAGGCTGGAAAGGCAGCCTGATCAACGGCGCGTTGAAATTCCAGATGATCGTGCGGCTCGAACTCAAGGACGGCAAGGTGGTGAAGGAGGAGCGCCTGCTGCAAGGGCTGCACGAGCGCATCCGCGACGTGCGCCAGGGTCCGGACGGCGCGCTCTATCTGCTCACCGACAACAATGCCGGCCGCGTTCTGCGGGTGGCGCCGGCCAAATAATCATCAATACAAGTGATGCTCACCACTTGTGGAACACGAAGAAGGCGCCGGCCGCGATCAACGCGAAGCCTAAACCCTGATTCCAAGTGATCGGCTCCTTGAGATAGACAATCGAAAAGCCGGCGAACACCACAAACGTGATCACCTCCTGCATGGTCTTCAATTGCGCCACGTTATAGACCGCGCTGCCGTAGCGATTGGCCGGCACCGCCAGACAATATTCGATGAACGCGAGCGCCCAGCTGATGAGGATGACGCTGAACAGCGGCACCTCCTTATAGCGCAGGTGCCAATACCAGGCAGCGGTCATGAACACGTTGGAACCGACCAGCAACGCGATCGGCAGCAGATAGGGCGAGATCAAGGGCATGGGATTCTCTCAAGGAAAATTCGCGTCACGCGATGCGGACGGAGAGATTTAGCGGCTCCGCCGCGGCGAAGTCCACAGGCGGCGGCCTTGTCACCGGAGCGTCACAGCGTTGCGCTATCGAGAAACTGCGTCAGTCACGCGTTGAGTCCTGCGTAGCCCCACTTGCGGTCCCGTGCGGCTGACCCTACTCTCCGGGACCGCAATTTTTTGCGCGGCGCATTCCCCCGCCTATTCCTGGAATAAATTCCATAGCGACAGCGGCGCCGCCCACCGGCGATGCCGGCCCGCATCTGTGATAAGCTTGCGGGCGCCGCCCGGCGCTGCGCGCTGACCGCCGCCGGACCTTGCATCGACTGCAGGAGATATCCGATGCGCCATGGCCATTCCGCGTTTGTTGTCGCCGCCGTGCTGGTCGCCGGGCTGTTGCCGGCCGCCGCGCAAAACCAGCCGAAAGGCCAGCAGCCACCGGCCGCGCCGGCGCGGCCGTACAAGCCGGTCGCGATCACGCCGCCGAAGCCGATGACAGACGCGAGTTTCGAGAGCCTGCGCCAGCAGCTCGGCGAAGCGGCCAAGCACAAGGATCGCGGCGCTTTAACGAAGCTTGTAGTTGCGCAAGGCTTGTTCTGGCAGCGCGGCAGCGGCGACGCCGCCGACAAGCGCAAATCCGGCATCGACAACCTGTCGGCGGCGCTCGGCTTGAACAACAAGGCCGGCGCCGGCTGGGACATCCTCACCGGCTATGCCGAAGATCCGACCGCGTCTCCTTCACCCGAGCATAAGGGCGCGATCTGCGCGCCGGCCGATCCCGACTTCAACGGCAAGGACTTCGAGGAGCTGCTCAAGACGACACAGACCGACGCGAGCGAGTGGGGCTATCCGGTGTCGGCCGGGATCGAGGTGCACGCCGCGCCGCAGGCGAGCGCGCCGGTGCTCGACAAGCTCGGCCTCGCCTTCGTGCGGGTGATGCCCGAACCGACACCGGTTTCCGCGGCTTACGTGCGCATCGTCACGCCGGACGGCAAGGCTGGCTATGTATCGGTGGATACCATCGCGCCGATCGGCAACGATCAGCTCTGCTACGTCAAGGGCGGCGGCGCCTGGAAGATCGGCGGCTATATCGGTGGTGGCGAGCCGCAGTAACGCGCGACGTCGATGAGCGGCGGGACCGGCATAGCATTGCGTTACGACTGATTCGATTCTGTAATGTGACAGCCGCGACATCGTCCGGCGACGGAGACCGTGCCATGCAGCCGCCGACCGCAAGCCCTCCGCGAACACTCGCCTGCGCGCGCTGCGGCACCGCATTCGAATGCAGGCTCGGCGGCGGCTGCTGGTGCGCGACCGAGCCCTACCGGCTGCCGATGACCAACGCCGCGATCGAGGATTGCCTGTGCCCGGCCTGCCTACGCCAGGCGGCGCTTTCCACAATCCCCCCGCAAAGCCTATAGAGAGCCGCCGCAGTCCGCAGGCCCTTCACACGAGACCCCCCGATGATCGACCTCTACGCGCTGACCAGCCCGAACGTGCAGAAGATTTTCATCATGCTCGAGGAATGCCAGCTGCCCTACAATACCAAGATCGTGGACGTGTGGAAAGGCGACCAGTTCAGCCCGGAATTCAGCAAGATCAATCCGCTGCACAAAGTGCCGGCGATCGTGGATTCGGACGGTCCCGCGGCTAAGCCCTACACCGTCATCGAATCCGGCGCGATCCTTCTTTATCTCGCCGAGAAGACCAGGAAATTCCTGCCCGCCGATCCGGTCAAGCGTTTCGACACTTTGCAATGGCTGATCGTGCAAGTGGCTAATCTCGGACCGATGTCCGGCCAGCTCGTGCACTTCAGCAAATACGCGCCGAGCGGGCAGGACTACGGCGCTAGCCGCTACAGCACGCAGGTCAACAAGCTGTACGATCTTTATGAACAGCGGCTGGCCACGCAGGCCTATGTCGGCTGCGACGAATACACGATCGCCGACATCGCCGCGTTCCCCTGGCTGCGCAATATCGAGCTGCTTGCGATTGATTTGTCGAAGCGTCCGCACGTCAAGGCCTGGGTCGACAAGATTGCCGCCCGCGACGGCGTCAAGCGCGCCATGGCCAAGGTCGCCACCATCAAATCGGCGCGCGACAGCGCCACCGACGACGCCAAGGACAAGTTCTTCGGCCGCGGCCAATACGCCCTCGCATAAAAGGACAAGTCATGATCATCGAAATCGCACAGATCGACGTGAAGCCCGGCATGGAAAACGACTTCGAGGCCGGCGTGAAGAACGCCGTGCCGCTGTTCAAGCGCGCCAAGGGCTGCAAGGGCGTGGCGCTGCAGCGCTCGCACGAGAAGCCGGCGCGCTACCGGCTGTTCGTGCAATTGGAGACGCTAGATAACCACACCGTCGATTTCCGCGGCTCGCCGGATTTCCAGGAATGGCGCAAGCTGGTCGGCCACTGCTTCGCCGCACCGCCCGAGGTCGAGCATGTGCGCGAGGTGCTGCACGGGTTTTAAGGCGGCGGCTTCCAGCCGCGCACGCCTGACGCTCACGCTCCGAACAAACGCGCCGGCGTCTCGACCAGAATGCGCTTGCGCGTTGCTTGGTCCGACGTCCAGTCGAACAACAAATCCAGTAAATGCCCGTCGTCCGGCATTACCTCGGCGGCAATCGAAGGATGCGGCCAGTCGGTGCCCCACAGCAGCCGTTCCGGATTGGCGCGCAGCAGCGCGTCGTGGAACGGCCGCGCGTCGGCATAGTCGGGATATTGCGCGGAGAGCCGGTAGGCCGCCGACAGCTTGACATGGACATGCCCCTCCCCGACCAGCTTCAGCAGCGCCTGAAAATTCGGATCGCCGACGCCGCGCGTCGCCGGGATGTTCAGCATGTGGTCGACGATCACCGGCATCTCGCGTGCGATGTCCCGCAGCACCGTCGCCACGTCCTGCAGCAGCCGCCAATCGCAAAACACCTGCATGACCCAGCCGAGATCGCGCATCGTTTGGCGAAACACCGCGAACACGTCGAGCCCGACGCCGCGCACATAGCCGGGCTTGCCCGCATCCGAAAACAGATGGAAGCGTAAGCCCCGCATGCCGAGTCTGTGCCAGTCGCGCAGCGTCGCCGGCTTGATGCGCGTATCGGTGATGGCAACGCCGCGCAGCCGCTGCGGAAAGCGCGCCAGCGCATCGAGCAGCACGCGGTTGTCGAAGCCGTGTGCATTGCCCTGCACCACCACGCCGCGCGCCAAGCCGAGATGATCGAGCAGCCCGATATAACGCTCGACCGGCGCGTCCGGCGGCGTATAGCCGCGTCCCGGCGTGTAAGGGAATCGATCGGCGGGTCCGAAGATGTGGGCATGCGCGTCCCACGCGCCCGGCGGCGGCATGACGCGCGGCTGTTTCGGATACGCCAGCGGGCCGGCGATGCGCGGTGGGTCGGCGGCGGAAAGACTCATCCGAGCTTGATGTTGGCTTCCTTCACCACCTTGCTCCAGCGCTCCATCTGCTCGCCCACGAAGGCGCGGAATTCTTCCGGCGTGTTCGCGCGGGAGTCGATGTTGAGCTGCTTGAAGCGTTCGCTGACCTGCGGCGAGCGCAGCGCTTCATTGAGACCGGCGTTGAGCTTTTGCACGATTGCCGCTGGCGTGCCGTGCGGGACGAAGACGCCGTTCCATTCATAGGCTTCGAACCCCGGCAAGCTGTCGGACACCGGCGGGATGTCCGGCAGACTGTCGAGACGTCCTTTACCGGTATGCGCGATGGCCTTCACCTGGCCGCCCTTGATCAGGCCGACCACCGACGAGCCGTTGGCGAAGAAGAATTTCACCTGGCCCGATAGGACATCGTTGAGCGCCAGGCTGCCGCCGCGATACGGCACATGGCTGATCTTGATGCCGGTCGTGTGCCGGAACATTTCGAGCGAAAGATGTTGCAGCGTGCCGTTGCCGGACGAGGCCATGTCGATCCCGTCAGGAGCGGCTTTGGCGAAAGCGATGACGTCGGCGACCGTCTTAACCGGCAGCGATGGGGTAACCACCAGAATGTTCGGCACGAGCGAGGCCAGAAAAACCGGGTCGAAATCCTTGCGGTAGTCGAACGACAGGTTGGGATAGAGCGCGCCGTTCACCGAGAAGCCGGTGGCGTCGTGCAGGATGGTGTAGCCGTCCGGATCGGCCTTGGCGACGACGGCTTCGCCGATGGTGCCGCCGGCGCCGCCGCGGTTCTCGATGACGAAATTCTGGCCGAGGATTTCGTTGAGCTTACCGGACAGGATGCGCGCCGTGGTGTCGGCGCCGCCCGCGGGCGGATAAGGCACCATGACCTGCACCGGCCGGTTTGGCCAGACGGCTTGCGCGCCGGCCGGACGCGCGAGCGGCGCGAGCGCCATACCAGCCAATAGCATGCGTCTTGTGAGATTGGTCCCGGACATCGCTCCCCCCATGGCTTTTGACATAATCTAGCACCGGACTGAGCGGGGGAAAGACCGATCCCAAGGCCGCGCGCCCGAACGAACAGGCGCCGCCTGAGCCCGCGCGCAACGTCAATCTGCTGTGATCAATGGGCTAAAGTTTGCGGCCGAGAATGACGCCGGCCACCAGCGCCAGCGACAGCGACAGCGCCGCCAGCATCGATTCCCGCGAGCCCTGCTGCACGGCAGCGACTGCTTCGTCGATCGCGCGCTCGCCGCTTGCGAGCGTGCCGCCCGAAGCATCGGCATCGCGGCGCGCAGCTCGCGCCCGCGCCGCGGGCCGCAGGAATGCGATCAAGAACAAGATCAGGCCGAGCACAGCGCAGCCGCCGGCGATGATCCCCAGCGCCGGCATCGTTCCGTAAATCTGCTGCAGCCAGACATACAGCAGCGACAATCCGAAGCCGATCGCGACCAGGATGACCGCGACCGCAGCCAGCGTCAGCGCGGCGGTAACCGTCAGCGCCCGGATGCGCTGTTTGAAGTGGCCCTTGCACAGGCTCACGCAGGCGGCGAACATCAATGCCTCCGCAGCAGCAGTCCTAGCACGATGCCAAGACCGAGCGCACCGCCGAGGACATAACGCGGATTCTGCCGGGCGAATGTCTCCAGGTCGGCGATCACCGACTGGGTATCGGTTTTGGCATTGGCCGCGAATTCGCTGGCCGCCTCCGAGGCCGCGGCGCCGATGCGCGACGCCGATGCGCTCGCCTCCGCGCCCGACGCTCGGCCGAAGTCGGCAAGAGTCTCCTTGACGGCACTGAGGTCTTTCTGCAAGCGACGAAGCTCCGCCGCCAGATCCTCGCCGGCGTCCGCCGCCGAGCCGGCGATTTTGTCCTTGGCGCGCACAAGCTCTTCGCCGATGCGCTCCGCCGCGGCAGCCATGCCTTCCACGGTCCGATGCTGTGCTGCTGTCATTGCCGGATCTCCTTTAAAAAAATATTCTGGCACAGCGGCCGGATGCTGGATTTGCGCTGTATCAATAGCGGAACTCTGCGGAATCCGCCAAAACCGACCGCCCTTTCCTCGCCGGCTAACTCGCCCCATATTCGCAGGCGATGGCGAAAACCCCCGACAAGTCCCCTGAGCTGCCGAAAAAGCCGGAAGATCCTGCGCGCCCGACGCGGGCCAAGGCGGCGCGCCCGGACCAGCCGGCGACGCCGGACGCGCTCGCCGACCTGCTCAACCCGGCGATCAATAAGGGCACCGCCGGTCTGGGCTCGGGTACCGGGTTACAGCCGCCGCCGGATAATTCGTTCGACCGCCGCGCCGATTTTTCCGCTGCCCACAAGGCGCGCAAATCGGCGGCCAAAGGTTTCGGCGAAGCGCCGCAGCACGACTACACCGCTTCGCCGGTGACCGGGCTCGATCCGAAACTGGCGGAGGAACTCGGGCTCACCGACGACGCGGCGCCCGCCTCGCCCTCGTCAGCGAGCGCCGGCGGGATCAGAGCCAATACCGGCGGCGATCCGAAATACCGGCTGCCGCGCGCCGATCTGCCGCAGCCGGGCAGCGGACTGAGTTCAATGGGCGTCGCCGCCACCGCCGAGTCGCTGGAGCGCTTGCTGCGCGAAGGCCGGCCGGAATTCGCCGCGCAACCGTGGACGCCGCATCGCCCACCGCGGCCGGACAAGTCCGAAGGCGGCAAGCCTTTCGTGATCCAATCGAATTTCGAGCCGAAGGGCGACCAGCCGCAGGCGATCGCCGAACTGGTGGAAGGCATCCAGCGCCACGATCGCACGCAGGTGCTGCTCGGCGTCACCGGCTCCGGCAAAACATTTACGATGGCGAAGGTGATCGAGGCGACGCAGCGCCCGGCCATCATCCTGGCGCCCAACAAGACGCTGGCGGCGCAGCTCTACGGCGAGTTCAAGTCGTTCTTCCCCAACAACGCGGTGGAATATTTCGTCTCCTATTACGACTACTACCAGCCGGAGGCCTACGTCCCGCGCACCGACACCTATATCGAGAAGGAATCCTCGATCAACGAGCAGATCGACCGCATGCGCCATTCGGCCACGCGTTCGCTGCTGGAGCGCGACGACGTCATCATCGTCGCCTCGGTGTCGTGCATCTACGGCATCGGCTCGGTGGAAACCTATTCAGCGATGACCTTCACGCTGCAGCAGGGCGGCACGATCGGCCAGCGCCAGTTGCTCGCCGATCTGGTGGCGCTGCAATACAAGCGCTCGGGCGGCGATTTCTTCCGCGGCTCGTTCCGTGTGCGCGGCGACGTCATCGAGATTTTTCCGGCGCATTACGAGGACCGCGCCTGGCGGGTGTCGCTGTTCGGCGACGAGATCGAGTCGATCCACGAATTCGATCCGCTTACCGGCCAGAAGACCGACGAGCTCGAGTTCGTCAAGGTCTATGCCAACTCGCACTACGTCACGCCGCGGCCGACGCTGATCCAGGCCATCCACGGCATCAAACATGAATTGCGGCAACGGCTCGACCAGCTGCACGCCGCCGGCCGCCTGCTGGAAGCGCAGCGGCTCGAGCAGCGCACCAATTTCGACCTGGAAATGATGGACGCCACCGGCAGCTGCGCCGGCATCGAGAACTATTCGCGCTATCTCACCGGCCGCAAGCCGGGCGAGCCGCCGCCGACGCTGTTCGAATATGTGCCCGACAACGCGCTGGTGTTCGCAGATGAGAGCCACGTCACCATCCCGCAGCTCGGCGGCATGTTCCGCGGTGACTTCCGCCGCAAGGCGACGCTGGCGGAATACGGTTTCCGGCTGCCGTCCTGCATGGACAACCGGCCGCTGCGCTTCGAGGAATGGGACGCCATGCGGCCGCAGACCGTCGCGGTGTCGGCGACGCCCAGCCACTGGGAAATGAACGAGGCGCGCGGCGTGTTCGTCGAGCAGGTGATACGCCCGACCGGGCTGATCGACCCGCCGGTGGAGGTGCGGCCGGCGCGCACCCAGGTCGACGACCTGGTCGGCGAAATTCGCCAGGTGGCGCTGGCCGGCTACCGCGCGCTGGTCACCGTGCTGACCAAGCGCATGGCCGAGGACCTCACCGAATATCTGCACGAGCAGGGCATTCGCGTGCGCTACATGCACAGCGACATCGACACGCTGGAGCGCATCGAGATCATCCGTGACTTAAGGCTGGGCGCGTTCGACGCGCTGATCGGCATCAATTTGCTGCGCGAGGGCCTCGACATTCCGGAATGCGCGCTGGTCGCCATTCTCGACGCGGACAAAGAAGGCTTCCTGCGCAGCGAGACCTCGTTGATCCAGACCATCGGCCGCGCCGCCCGCAACGTCGACAGCAACGTCATCCTCTATGCCGACAAGGTGACCGGCTCGATGCAGCGCGCGATCGAGGAAACCAACCGGCGGCGCGAGAAGCAGGTCGAGTACAACACCGCCAACAACATCACGCCGGAGAGCATCAAGCGCTCGATCCACGACATCATGGACAGCGTGTACGAGCGCGACCATGTGCTGATCTCCACCGGCAGCCCAGGGAGCACATATGGCGAGTTCGCCGACGCGGCCACCATCGGGCACAATTTCGAGGCGGTGATCGGCGATCTGGAGACGCGCATGCGCGCGGCCGCCGGCGATCTCGACTTCGAGGAAGCCGCGCGCCTGCGCGACGAGATCAAGCGGCTGCGCACGATGGAGATGGCGGTGGTGGATAACCCGACCGTGCGCAATGTGATGGTGGCGCAGGACTCCAAGCTGCGCCGCGCCACGCGCAGCGATCGCCCGCACAAGCCGCGGCTCGACGAGATGGGCCCCGGCCTGGAGGCTATCCCGTCACGCCCCAACAGCTTGCCCGACGAAGCGCGCAGCGCGAAGGCGGGCCCGCGCAGCAAGCTCGGCAGGCCGGGAATGCGGGGCGGGTTTAAGAAGAGGTAGCCCGGTAGCAGCCGCCGGCTTGACTCCCGGCGCCGCTTGGCCGGCATAATTGTCAAAGCACGGTCGGGTGGGGGTGCGATTGAGCGAGCTGCTGCGCAAACGTCTTTATGACCTCTACGCCGCCTATGCCGAGGGGCGGATCGACGAGGTTCTGCGCGAATACGACGACAATGTCGTAATGACCAGCCATGCGCCGGTCGACATCTTTCCTTATCTCGGGCGCAAGCAAGGCAAGGCAGCGGTCGCGGCAACCATGAACACGGCGCACGCGGCATTCGAATATCTCTCCTATCAGCCCGTCTTCATGGTGACCGAACAGGACGATGCCGCCGTGATCATTTTGGCGCGGCTACGCCAACGCGCGACCGGCCGCACCATTCAGCTTTTCATCGCCGACTTCATTCGATTTGACCACGGCCGCATTGTCGAATTGCGCCAGTTCATGGATTCCTTCGATGCCGTCCAGCAGGTGCTCGGCCGCGAGATTCTCATTTCGAAAACGCCGGATTAGGGCGGGCGTACGGCTGCGCTCGACGCCATCGGCCGCGGCTCGCCCGCCGAAGCGCCCTCCACCTCCGCACTTCGTGCTTCGGCAGACAAGGGCGCGAATGCGGGCGTGAAGGCGATCCCCGCACGGCCCAACAGCTTGCCCGACGAAGCGCGCAACGCGAAGGCGGGCCCGCGCAGCAAGCTCGGAAAGCCAGGGATGCGGGGTAGGTTTAAGAAGAGGCGCAGATAAGAAAGTTTGGGCGCATTTCTGGAAAGCTATTTCTTTGTTTGCGCGGCTGCCAATTTTTGAAGTCTCTCCAAAAAGACCTTAGGCGACGAACCGCCAAACATACGATCGACTAAGAACGAGTCGATAGCTCCAGCGGCCATACTTGCAGCGAACCCGACTGCGGCATCGAGCGCTATGGCACTAGCTGCCCCAACTCCGACTTGAGCCAAAAATCTGATTGTTCGACCTGTAGCCGATTGAATACCGGGCACCTCCTGCAACAGTTTGGCGTATTCACGCGCGACATTGGTTGGATCCGTTCGGACATTTTCCTGAAACCATCCACGAAATTGCGCTCCCGCTGTCGAATTTCGCAATTTTAATACGCTTTCAAGCAGACCCGTGTCCTGGAGTACGAGTTCGCCCACATCGGGCAAATCGGCCAACTCTCGCAATTTAACATAAGCATTTCCGGGATGAGCACTTCCGGTGGCGCGCGTTAAAGCACCCCGAAATAATTCCGAGACTTGGTCAGAGGTGTAGATGTCGTCACAGTCAGTGTTTGCAGCCGCCTTAACCTCTACGCAGGCTTGCGCCACTCTCAAGACCTGAAAATGTCATCGTTCTGACCTTCTTGTAGAACGCCGCTGAGCAAGCGAACTTGATTAGGCTGGATTCCCTTGAGACGACGCACATCGACGAGCCCTTTTGCCTTTATGACTTCCGGGGACTTTTTTATTTGTCCGTAAGTCATCGTGCGAAGCTCTTCGACTTCAATCGAAAACTCCGCGGTCGCCCTTGTGGTAAGTTCGGCCAATTTCTTCTTGTCGAGATTTGCGTTGACTGCTTCGATTGCGGCTCTGGTCGCTTCGTCAAGCGGTGCACTAAAATATTTCGGGACGTTTTGCACAGCGGAACCGACCTGGAACACAGTTATGCCGCCTCCGTTTCCTAGATAGCCAAGTGATCCCCTAAAGCGCGCGAACCTGACGGTGTCCTCATCGAGCAATCTCAGAAGAGCGCGTTCGCCTAAGACTCCCGCCATTAACGAGAGCGGCATGAAGTCATTAGTGGGAATTACTATTTGATCGAAAAGCAGCGTACTTTCTATCAAGCATTTGAATTGTGGTTTTCCTACTCGCAGAAATTGCTGGTACCTTTCGTTCGGGTCGCCTGCATCGGCAAGGCAACTCATGTTTCCAAGCAATACATTTCGTTTTATCATGACGAATGCCAACCCTTAGGTGCCGATAACGTTTACCAGAAATTTGATTCCCAACGGTTGACTTCCGCTCTATATAGGATTATATTCCACATTATCCCATCCATTCGAGGGCGTCCTCATGAGACGTTATGACGGCGGGGTGGGATGCGGCGCCTGCGGGCGGGGGGAAACGTACCTCCCGCGCCCCGGGCGGCGCCGGGACCCCGCCCCCCGGGGCACGATGACCCGGGTGCGAGGAGCTCGCTGACGGCCGCAGCCGCAAGGCTTCGGCAGAAAGCGCGGCCCCGGGCCGAAATAAACGCCGCCGTGGAGCGCCGAGAGGCGCCCGCATCTTTCAAAAGAGGATGCGGCAAGACGGAAGACTGGTGCGCCACTCGGTGCTCCATCCCCTCGATGTGGTCGGGGGACAGAAAAGGCCCCGCGCAAGCGGGCAAGGGTTACGGCGTACCCGGCGCCGCCAAGAATACGGGCGGCGGCGCTTGGCTGTTTGACAGATGGATCGGCGAACAGGCGCGGCACACACTCTGCTGTCGCCCCCGCGCAGGCGGGGACCCAGTAAACACAGCGAGTGCGGTGATTACTGGATCGCCCGCCGGAGCTTGTCATCGGGCCGGCCTTTGGCCGGACCCGTTGGCGGGCGATGACAACCGATCTAAACGGGTACGCCCGGCAGTTGCCCGGACAGCACCATTTCAGCAAATATCGCGCATCCGCCCGAATCGCTGCCCGTCAGCTCAGGAGGCCATGCTATGCCGCTGGTACAAATCGACATCCGCGAAGGCTGGACCGACGATCAGAAAAGAGCGCTCGCCAAGGGCATCACGAATCTGATTCAAGAGGTCGGCAAGGTGCCGGTCGAGCGCATCCATGTCGTGATCCGAGAGGGGCGCGGCCTGCATTTCGCGTTCGGCGGCGAACATGTGCCCGAGTTCAAGCCCAGCGCGGGCGGCTGACACCATTTTGGAAGTTCGACGATGCGACCTTCGACTCTTGAAACCCGCAACAATTTCGCCCGGGCGCGCCGGCTGGTGCTGCTGGTCATCGCCGCCGGGCTGCTTTCCGGCTGCGAAACCACCGGCCCCGGCCCGGCTGCGCTCTCGGCGCAGGCCTCCAAGCCACCGGAGCCGCCGATGACCCGTTCGCGCGCCGCCAGCGATTGCTGGATGAACACCGAAAAGGGCAGCGCCGCTGCCAATCTCGACAAGCGCGCCGACGTCGTCACCAAATGCATCGACGACAAAATGAAAGCCGCGCAGGCGGCGCCGAAGGCCTAGCGCATGATCCCGAAAAGTAGGTACCGGTTTCCCGCCTTCGCGAAGCCCGCTTCGGCGGGCGAAGTGAGGTCGGACAAGATCATGCGCATACAAGAGAGCCGCCGGCCGCGGCGGTAACCCCTGCAAATAGGGGGACTAAGGCGCCCTCCCCCTTGCGGGCGGCCGCGCGCCGTATCAGCATCCGGGATTCGCAACCGCAGGAGGCAGTCATGGCTAAGGGTCAGATGCGCGTGCCGAAGGAAAAGAAAAAGCCGAAGGCCGACAAGGACAAGCCCAAGCATATGTCGGCCTATAAGCTGTCGCAGACCTCGGGCACGGCCAGCCCCTACAGCAACCCGGGCGGCAAGAAGTCCTGAGCTTGTTGCGCACAATCTTTTGCGAGAACCGGTGCCCATCGCGGGCGCCGGGACCGGCGCAGTCGGGATCATGCACGAGCGTCCGGTGCGGCCGCTGCCGGCGACCGGCTATTTCTGGGTTGCCTTGGCTGCCTTAGCGATCTCCAGGAACGTGAGCACTTCCACATAGCTCGGCTGGCCGTCGAGCAAGCTCAGCCGCATGCAGTCCGCTCGCTCCTTGAGCGAGTAGTCGTCCCATGTCTGTTCGAGCCCGATGCGCGCCTCGTGCTCGTCGCGTCGGCAGGCGTCCATGCCCCGATCGGGCGCGGTGGCAGCCGCTGCGGCCGAGCGGCAGGTCGGCTCGATGTTGAAGTTCGGCATCCGGTCCGCCGCCAGGACGATGTTCGAAGCGGTCAAAATGATCGGCAGTAACGCGGGCATGGTCATTCTCCATTGCGCGGGTCCCCACCGTCGAGACACATATACAGCCAAACCTCCGATTTCATCCGGTAGGCGGGTAGCGCCCCGCCGATGAACCTTTCGCCCGGTCCCGCCGACCAATGAGCGGTCGCTGGAAGGTCGTGCCATGCTGAAACGCTTTGTCCTCGCCTTTCTCGCCTTTATCGGGCTGATCGTGCCGGCCGCCTTGCTGCTGGCGCTGCTGGCGGCGCCCGCCTCGCCCGCGCCGCTGGAGCGGCCGGGCTGCGAACAAACCCTCGCCGGTAGCATTGCCAAAGTCACCGCCATGCAGGCGCGCGTGCAAAGCCTCAGCGCCGCGCCGGGGCCGGCGATCTGCAAGGCCACCCGCCTGTATTTCCTCGAAGTGGTGAAGGCGCGCGCGGTCACCGCGCTGTGCAAGAACGGCCCCGACCGCGAGCGCGAGCTCGGCCGGCTCGATGCCGACGTCGCGCACATCAACGAGGCCATTGCGGCGCGTTGCAGTTAACCATTAGCGCTGATCCCGAAAAGCGGGAACCGGCTTTCGGAAAAGATCATGCGCAAACAAAATACCAGCGTCGCCGCGGCCCGTTCACACCTTCGCCCAAGTTCCATGGCAGAAGTGCAATCGATGACGGGGGGAGATTTTCAGCATGCGAGCAGCTGCGACCCACGGCGCCGTGTGGACGATGCTTGCGCTTAGCAGTGCGTTGGCCGCGCCAACCGCGGCGCTGGCGCAAGATTTAAGCACGGCCCCCTATGCAGCCGCCTCGCCGCCGGCGAACCCCACCGATGAACCTGGCCTGCCGGCCAACTCCACCGATGAACCCACCCCGCCGGCGGACAACGCGCTCAGCCCGGACGAAAGCGCCGTGCTCGGCAATGCGCTGATATTCGATCCGCCGAATCTGACGGGCACCGCGCCGGTCAAGCCGCTGCGGCTGCCCAGCCTGTCCGATCCGAAGGACCTCGCTGTCAGCCGCACCGACAAGTCGGACGGCTCCAGCACCGTGGTCGTGAAGCAGCCGCTGCCGACCGACTGGGACGCCAAGATCGGCGCCGATCTCGGGCTCGCCGCCACCCCGACCGACAGCTACCAGCCGGCCAGCCCGCTGCCGGGGACTCGCGACGGCCGCGGCTCCGGCGCCGCCTGGGCGTCGGTCGGCGTCTCCGACCTCGCCACGGTCGATGCGCGCGTCGATCCGAGCAACGATCAGGGCAAGCTCGGCACCACGCTCAAGCACGCGATGCCGGTCGGCAGCACATTCTCCGTCGCGCTGCAGAACAGCTACTCGGTCACCGAAACCTTCAGCCCGCTCACGGCAGCGCCGACGGTCGCGGCGACGCAGCCGATGCCGCAGGTCTGGGACAACGAGAAGGTCGCCAAATTCGACATCCTGCCGACCGGCACCACGCTCGCCGCCGGCCTCGCCTCGACCAGCAGCGATCCGGTCACCCACAACAAGCTCAGCGCCGAGCAGAAGCTGTACGGCCCGCTGCACGTCACCACCGCGGTGACCGATGTCGGCCAGCCGTCCAGCAACAAGAGCATCACCGCCGGCTTCAAGCTGAATTGGTAACCCTACCGGGCTTGGTCCGTCCGAAGGGCGGAAAGTTCCATCAAGCCGCCGCGCCCCTGCCCCACGGCCGCCGCAGTCGCATGCGGCAATCGATCCACGCTGGGGAGCGTCAGCGCAACGGTTGCGCCTGTGTAGGAGTAGACCATGACGGCCATCAGACCCGAGCGGCTTGGTGCGGACAAGCTTGGTCCAGAGAAATCCGGCCCGGAGAAATACGCTCCGGCGCCGCGTGCACCGGAAAAACTGAGCGATGTCGACCAGGCGGCGACGAACGCGTTCGAGGGCGAGATCCGTGATTTTGTCCGGCGCGACGTCGCGTTCCTGCGCCGGCAACGCAGCGAAGGTGAGCCGGCGGGCGATCCGGCAACCGAAAATATGAATGCGCTGATCCGGCGCGTCTCCGGCGCCTCGATGGAGGAAATCGACCGGGTCATTCTCGAGCTGCAAAGCGTGCGCGAGATGTTGCGCAACGAGGGCGAACGCGTGGGCCGTGAGATCGCGGGCTACGCCAGTCTGAGCCATGCGGCCATGACGGCGATGAAGGTGATCGCCGACAGCCTCACGCAATGGAAGAGTGCGCCGGACAAGCCCGGCCAGCGTTCGGTGAACTGACCGATCGCGCAGTGAAGCGCCATCGCCGGGTTTATCCGGCGATGGCGGTTTGCACGCGCATGCGTATGATTTTTACGAGGTGATCTGCTCGATCACGGTGCGGGTCGACGGCGTGACCAGCAGCACCTTGCCCTTGGCCTTCACGTATTTCAGCCCCTTGGTCGCAGCGATGTCACGCACGCTCGCCGGCAGCTCATGCATTTCGTTCAGCGCCTGGTTGGTCGACAATTCACTTGCGGGCGCCAGCGCGTCCGCGTCGGCCGCCGGTTGCGACTTGTCCGCCATCACCGCCTGATAGATCTGCTGACGCTGCTGATCACTGAGCGGCAGCGGCATGGCCATGATCGGCACGCGATCGAGAATGTCGTTCCGCTTGGAGAACTTCGCCGGTTCAGTTTGACCGGTGGAACCGATCGGTCCGGACGGCGGCGGCTCCGCCGCGGCAGACGAACCGGAGCCGACTGGAGAGACTGTGCCGCCGATTTCCGACGATGCGGCGCCCGTGATCGCCGCTGCCGGCTGTTGAGCGGGCAACGCCGGCGCGGCGTTGACTGCATTGGAATTGGCGCCGCCGGCTTGCGGTCCATTACCGAGCGAAGGCTGCGTCGAGACAGGCATCATTTTCGCCGCGCGCACTTCCTCCGGCGTCGGAAGCTTGATGACTTCGGTGGATTGCGACGGCGCTTGCTTGGTGACGCCGGGATTGATCTGCCCGGTGTCGGGCTTGAATCCCGGATTGGTCGTGACCGTGGCGCTTTCTTCGGCGCGAACCTGTCCGCTCGCGAGCGGAGCCGCGACGATCATGCCTGCGGCCAGCGCGGTCGCCAACATGAGGTGATGGTGCAAATGCTTCATGGGGGGAGCCTCCTCGGCTGCGGGAACAACGGCCGAGAGGCGGTAGGGTTGCATGAATTCGGTGGTTAAGAATCCGGTGGGGACGGCGCCTGAACGCCCTGCTCAGCTATCCCCGCGGCGGCAGTCGCACTCAGCGCGCGGCTGACGGGAGCGTCACCACGCGCAAGCCGTCGTCGATTTGCAGACGGCCGGTCAGGTGATTGCTAACCACCAGCGTGCCCACCATCATCACGAGAACCGTGGCCGTGCTCAGCATGAGGCCGATCGCTCCGAGCGCGCTTCTGTCGGCCATGACCGGCCCCCATGATTGTGCGGATTTCGCGTGGTTAACTGACCGATTAAACGCGCGAAAGCCGATCAAGTTCCCAATCCGGCCGGGAAAACGGCCAGCGGTGCTCGATCAACGGCTGCGGTTGGTCAGTTGGCGGCGACGGCTTTGGCGGCTTTTACCGCCTTGCGCGGCAGCGGGTAGTCGGCGCTCTCGTACAGCTGGCGAATGCCATTGCCGTCGAAGCGCTTCTCTTCGACCTCGAGATAGGCGCCGAGCAGCAATTCCGGCGGCAATTCCTCGATGGCGAAACGGATGGCCTCCGCCGCGGTCGGAAAACGCTTATAGCCGATGGGACGGCGCGACTTGCGGCTGCGGCTGGGAAATAGCTCGGACGGGGCCCGATAGTTGATCATCGACATAACTCGTAACTCCTCGGGCCCAATATGGCCCCTGAAGCGCCGAAAATCCAGCGTCTGGGCCCTGCGCATATCTGCCCGGCCCGGGAAAGGTAAACGCTGTACACCGGAAAATTGAGCGGCGCCGGTCCGGCGCACGCGCACCGGGCCGCGTATTCCACCGGCAGCGGACGGCCTTAATCGGTTAACTCCGCCACCACTTCGCCGGTGGCCGGATCGACCAGCACCACGCGGTTGTTTACCAGCATGTATTTGTACGTCTTGATCGCCGGGACTTCGACCGCGACCGTCTCCGGCACCGCATAGAGCTGCGCGGTCTGCGGCACGCGCATGCCGACGCGGTACTCGAGCGTCGCCTGCGCCGGCTGAGCGCGTTCGCACACGATGGTGCGGTAGACCGTCTGCGTCTGCACCGGCGCGCGGGTAATGGCCGTGGTCACAACGTTGCATGCCGCGTTGCCCGCGCAACGTTCATGAAAACATCCACGTTCTGAATCGCTTAGCGCGTTTCGGACTCCTTTCGTTCCGCCAACGCAGTGCGCCGCATGGCGGCGCCGTGTGTGACTCAGACTCCACAGCATCGGCGCACCGCGCGCGCGCGATTGAAGTTTTGCGTGCAGCGCGACTCGGCCTGCGATACCAGCGTTGGAGACTCTGATTCGCGGGGCTCAAGGGATGATTCTCGAATCGCTGTTCGGATTGTCGCTTGTGTTGAATGTCTCGCTTGATACCCAAATTCCCAAGTCCACCGATCCGGCCACTTAGCTGCAGATGTCGGTGCGCCAGAAGGACGCCGCGCTGTTGCCGCTGGTGCGCCGGGCGACCGACTGCGTCGTGAGCAAGGTCGTCGCCGATCCGCGCTACAGCGCCGACATGCGGCCGGGCGACATCAATGACCTGATCGTCGACTCGATTGCCGCCTGCGCGCGGCCGGTGCGCGCGATGATCGACGCCCATGACCGCATGTACGGCAACGGCTCGGGCGAGGCGTTCCTGCTCGGGCCCTATCTCGACGTACTGCCGGGCGCCGTCGTGAAGCAGGTCAAAGTCAGGACGCGTTAATTGATCGCGCTAACGCCGGCCGCAATGCCAGCGTGATCGGCAGCGTGAGCAGGACAACAGCGGCGACCACAACAAGCGCCGACGGCACGCCGACCGCGTCACCGAGCAGGCCATAGATCGCCGGCGACACCGCCCCCGCGCCGATGGTCCCGGTATAGAAGATGCCGAAGGCGCGCGGCCGCCGCGCCGGCTCCACCAGATCGGGCACCGAGCCATAGAGCACCGACGAGGTGCCGTTGAGGGCGATCCC
>JGI20191J14862_1000050_pt1 | contig 39891 bp, 35 predicted proteins | sample NGESurdeep092012_7_FD_14862 | JGI IMG/M metagenome (IMG submission 14862)
CTTGTCGCCGACCGCGGGCAACTCGATATACACGATCTCGCCCAACTGGTCTTGCGCGTGATCGGTGATTCCAACGGTCGCGACGACATCTTCGGTTGCGACCCATTCATGCTCTTTCGAATATTTGAGCCCCTGCGGGATCTCCATGACTCCTCCCAAAATCGTGAGCGGTGCGCGTTTTGCGGCCGCTTCGCGCCAAGCCGATCGCGATCACATCAATGCTCATGAAAGGCAGTGGAGTCAGTCTTGTCAAGTTCCGCTTCGCACCCTCCCGGGCATCGATCATGCGCGCGACTCTTGACTGTTGCGCGCCGATCGCATTAGCGGTCGCGCCCGCCGCGATTGCCAGCCGCTCGTCATGCGCCGTATCGTCGATGCCAGGCGGATGAGATCGGCCGATCGCGCGGATACGGAGGACCTGTCTGCATGAATGTTGGAATTCCCACCGAAATCAAATCCGACGAGCAGCGCGTGTCGCTGACTCCGGCGGGCGTGGCCGCGCTGCGCGCGCACGGTCATCGCGTGACGGTCCAGGCCGGGGCCGGCATCGGCAGCGGATTTACCGACGGCGACTATCGCAAAGCGGGCGCATTGATCGTAACCGGCGCGCCCGGCGTATGGCGCCGCGCCGACCTGATCCTGAAGGTCAAGGAGCCGCAGCCGCCGGAATATCCGCTGATGCGCCCGGGGTTGATTCTTTTTACCTATCTTCATCTCGCCGCGGACCGGCGTCTTTCGCGCGAGTTGATTCGCCGCCGCGTGACCGCGGTCGGCTACGAAACGATCCAGCTCGAAGACTTAAGCTTGCCGCTGCTCGCGCCGATGAGCGAAATCGCGGGCCGGCTCGCGATTCAGGCCGGCTCCTGGTGCCTGCAGGCGCGCAGCGGCGGCCGCGGCGTGCTGCTCAGCGGAGCGTCAGGCGTCCGCCCCGGCAAGGTGGTCGTTGTCGGCGGGGGAATCGCCGGCCTGAACGCATGCCGGGTTGCCGCCGGCGTCGGCGCTGAAGTGACGATCATGGATATCAATCCAACCAGGCTGCGCTATCTGAGCGACCTGCTTGGCGGGCGGGTGACCACCGTGATGTCGAATCGCGCGACGATCGACGAGGAAGTTACCAACAGCGACCTCGTGATTGGCGCGGTGCTGGTTCCGGGCGCGCGCGCGCCGCGGCTTATAAGCGCAAAGATGGTTGCGCGGATGCGTCGCGGTGCGGCGATCGTGGATTTATCGATCGATCAAGGCGGAATCGCGGAGACCTCCGCGCCGACGACGCACGCGCGGCCGACGTTCATTCGTGGCGGCGTCGTGCACTACTGCGTGACGAACATGCCCGCGATGGTGCCGCACACGTCAACCTACGCGCTCACCAATGCGACGCTGACCTATGCGCTGGAGATCGCCGATCACGGGATTCTCGGGGCCGGACTGCACAACCCCGCCATTCGCCACGGACTCAACACCTTCGACGGCCATGTCGCGCATCCCGCGGTCGCTCAGGCGCTCAAGATGAAGCCGCACTCGCCGTGGGAATAGCGCCTCTTAGCCGCGCGCGCATTCTAGGCAAGATCGAACAGGAGCACTTCCGCATCTTCGGGCGCGGCGAATTTCAAGCGCGACTCATCTGCGATCTTCGCACCGTCGCCTTCTGCGAGCGCGACGCCGTTGAGGTTGACCTTGCCGCGCGAGACGTGGACGTAGGCCTTGCGGCCGGCGGCGAGCTCTTTGTCCAGCGACCGGCCACCATCGAGTGCGCCGATATACAAGTCGGCGTCCTGATGAATCCTGAGAGCGCCATCGCCACCCGCGTGCGATGCGACGAGGCTCAATCGTCCCTTCGTGCGATCGCCCAAAGTCTTCTGCTCATACCCGGGCTTGATTCCGGCCGCCTCGGGGAGAATCCAAATCTGAAGAAGATGTAGCGACTGCGTCGGCGACGGATTGAACTCGCTGTGCTGGATGCCGGTTCCAGCCGTCATTCGTTGCACATCGCCGGCCGGAATCACGCTCCGCGTGCCGAGGCTGTCGCGATGCTCGACCGCACCTTCCAGCACATAGGTGATGATCTCCATGTCGCGATGGGAATGGGTGCCGAAGCCCTTCGCCGCTGCGATCCAGTCATCGTTAATGACGCGCAACACCGAAAACCCATTCTCCTTCGGATCGAAATATTCGCCGAACGAAAACGTGTGGCGGCTATTGAGCCAGTCGAGTTTGGTCAGCCCTCGCTCTGAAGCTTTGCGCAAGGTAATCATCTCGTTCTCCAAATCTGCCGCTATCGAGCCTGAACCAGCCGTCGCGCGATGTCGGCGACGTGGCGTCCCTGGAACTGCGCGATCTCGAGTTCGTTCTTCGACGGCTGACGGCTCCCGTCGGAGTTCGCCAGCGTGGTCGCTCCATAAGGAGTCCCGCCGGAAATTTCGTCCATGTTCGACAGTCCCTTCGCGGAATAGGGCACGCCGACGATGATCATGCCGAGATGCAGCAGCGTGGTATGAAAACTGGTGATGGTGGTTTCCTGGCCGCCGTGTTGGGTTCCAGTGCTGGCGAAAANGCTGCCGACTTTGCCCACCAGCGCGTTGCGTACCCATAGCCCGCCGCATTGATCGAGAAAGTNGCGCATCTGCGCCGCCATGTTTCCAAATCGCGTCGGCGTGCCAAAGATGATCGCGTCAGCATCTGGAAGCTGATTGACCGTCGCGATCGGAATATGCGCGAACGCGTCGCGGGCTTTCTTGGCGCCGCTCCTTTCGAGTATCGCGTCCGCCACCAGTTCCGGTACCTGGTAGAGGCTGACCTCGACGCCGGGCACTTCACGAACGCCGGCGGCGACCGCTTCGGCCATTTTGTAGATGTGCCCATACATCGAGTAGAAGATCACCTGCACTTTAGTTGCCATCGCTCCGACTCCTCTTGACCGGAATTTCCATTTTACCCTGCCAAATATCCACTCTTAGCGCGAATATAAGCGCCTTCATGGACCGATCTTGAGGCGCCTTGCAGCGCTCAAGCTTTCTACTGGATCGGGGTGAATAATCGCTGCAGAAAGCCGTGCAGCCGGGAATCACGTTCCGACCAAAGCCGGCCAAATTCCTCGTGGAGACCGCGCTTGTACACTCGACTTCCCCCTTACCAAGTTCTAACAGGGTCCTTCGAGTACTCAGAATAAACTCCGCCCCCATCCCGTGGCGGTGCCGATTCTCTTAGCGCATCGGGTGCAGAGCCTGTCCTGAGCGAAGCCGAAGGAGGTCCCCCTGGCATCGCGTAGTCGCGAAAAGATGCGCTGCGCAGATTTTCGCGTCTTCTCACTGCGGGTGTAGGGGGCCGCAGGCCGTGGCGACGGCAGCTCATTATTAAGCCGTCACCCCTGCCCGCGCGTGACATCGGAGCGCGGCCTCTTAATACTGGCCAGCCGTGCCAACGGCCGCAGGTGATTCTTCCTTCATGCGGCCCGCCAACGGCGGGCGGCCTTAACACTGGGTGCAGGGGTCACCCCTGCGGTCACCCCTGCTGGCATCGCGTAGTCGCGAAAAGATGCGCTGCGCAGATTTTCGCGTCTTCTCACTGCGGGTGCAGGGGCCGCAGCCCCTGCCGCGCACCGCGCAGGTGATTCTTCCTTTGTTAGTAGATTCCCTGCGGGCCGGTGCTGTAGCGCTGCTGTCCGGACTTCATCTCGCCGTAGGTGCCGGTTTCGAAACGCTTGACGTTTTGATTCAGGTTGAGATCGCCGTGCAGATCGGCGACCGCTTCCTTCACGCCCTCGAGCGCGATCTCATGGGCGCGCACCCAACGCGCGGAACGCTGCACGAAATTGGCGAGGTCAAACAGATTTTGGCTCAAAGCCGCCTGCGACTTGGCAAACTTCGCCGTCCAGACGACTTGCTTGCTCTTGAAATCGACGAACTTGAGCGAGAACGACACCGCCGCCGGGCTTGCCGCCGAGTAATCCATCCCGACCCGTTCCTGGTAGCGTTCGACGGTGCCGTAGATCACGCCGTCGGCCGACACGTCATGGCCCAGCTTGAGCGCATTCTCGTCGACGTTCGCGATTGTGGTCGGCGGCATCTTCTGCATCGCCGCCGCGACATCCTGCTCCGCGACCGGGTCCCATCCACCCGCCACCGCGACCTGGCTGTAGAGCTCGGCGCTAACCGCCTCTGTGGCTCCTGGAGCCAGCGGCTCGCCACCGCCTGGGGCGGCTTCTATCAGCGGCATCACCGCGACACGATTGATAGTGAGCGTTTTGATCGAGCTCACTGCGTGCGACTTCACGTCGCGGCGGTTGATCGCGTCGCTGACCGCCCCGGTCGTGGAGCTAACCGCGTCCGCCGCGATCGTGGTGCATCCTGCCGCCATCCACAACGCTGCTGCCACAAGCGCCAACCGCGCCGCTCCCGCCGTCCAACTGGCTTTCATGACGTCACCTTGATCGACAACTCCTTGAGCTGGCGCGGATCGACTTCCGACGGCGCTCCGCTCATTGGGTCAACCGCCTTTTGCGTCTTGGGAAACGCAATCACGTCGCGCAGCGACTCTGCGCCGCACAGCATCATGCAAATCCGATCGACTCCGAATGCGATTCCGCCATGGGGCGGCGCTCCATATTTCAGTGCGTCCAGCAGAAAGCCGAAGCGATCCATCGCCTCCTCGCGCGTCAGCCCCAACAATTCAAATACCTTCAATTGAAGCTCGCGGCTATGGATACGAATCGAGCCGCCGCCGAGTTCCTGGCCGTTGAGCACCATGTCATACGCCAGGGCGCGAGCCTTGAGCGGCGCGGAATCGAGCATCGCAAGATCGTCGGGATTCGGCGCCGTGAAAGGATGGTTCACGGAAACCATGCGCTTGTCGTCGGCGCTGTAATCGAAGAGGGGGAAATCGACCACCCACAAAAATTTGAGCGCGTCGGATTTGTCCAGACCGAATTTCGCGGCGAGCTGCAAACGGATGTCACCCAGAACCGGCCGCACTTTGTCCGGCGGTCCCGCGACCATCAACAACGTACCGCCGGCCTTCAATCCGGAGGCCGCAGTCGCCGCGGCTCTCTCGCCGTCGCTCAAATGTTTTGCGATCGGTCCCTGCCATCCGCCCTCGCCCGCCTTTATCCACGCCAATCCCATCGCATGACGCGATTTCACCGACTCGGTAAGCTCGTCGAGTTCGCGGCGGCTCAGCGCATGATCGCCCGGGACGCTTATTCCATATACGGATTCGGCGCGTGCGAGAATTTCCGCGAACACCTTGAACGAGGTCCCTGCGAATGCCGCCGTGAGATTTTTCAGCTCGAGCCCGAAGCGCGTGTCGGGCTTGTCGATACCGAAACGTTCCATCGCCTCGGCATACGGAATCCGCGCAAAAGGCGGCTTCACGTCAACGTCGAGCACGTTGCGGTAAATCGACGCGATCATTCCCTCCGCGATCGATTGGATGTCCTCGGGTCGCGGACACGTCATCTCGATATCGATCTGGCTGAATTCGGGCTGCCGATTCGCGCGCAAATCCTCGTCGCGGAAACACCGGGCTATCTGATAATAGCGATCCAGTCCGCCGATCATCAGAATCTGCTTCAACAACTGCGGCGATTGCGGCAGCGCGTAGAATTTCCCGGGGTTCACCCGGCTCGGCACCAGGTAATCGCGCGCGCCCTCGGGCGTCGATTTGAAAAGTATCGGCGTCTCCACGTCGATGAACCCGTTTTGATCGAGATGGCTGCGAACCGCCTGCAACGCCTGATGGCGCCAGCGCAGGTTGCGCTGCATCTCGGGGCGGCGCAGATCGAGATAGCGGTGCTTGAGGCGGATTTCCTCGGCGGTCGCGTCGGCCTCGGCAATCTGAAACGGCAGCGGCGCCGACGCGCTCAGAGTCTCGAATACGCTGACCAGTACTTCGATTTCGCCGGTCGGAAGCTCCGCGTTGGCTGTCCCCTCGGCGCGGCGCACGACCTTGCCCTTGACCGCAACGTAAAACTCGGAGCGCGTCTCGCCGGCGGCCGCGTGGGCGGCGCCGTCGTGCTTGGGATTCAGCACCAGTTGGACGATTCCGTCGCGGTCGCGAAGATCGATGAAGATAAGCCCGCCATGATCGCGCCGGGTCTGGACCCATCCCCACAGCGCAACCTCGCGGCCAACGTCGGTGGCGCGAATCGCGCCGCAGTAATCGGTTCGAGGCCACGGCGGCAGCGGGGAATATTGCTCAGTTTTCGGCATTACCCATCACAGTTAAATGCTGGTTGTCGTCGAAGAATACCTGTGCGCGGGGGCGGGTGAAACAGTCACTCTCCGCGAGCGTCCGCTATCGCGCGAGCCGCCTCTGCCACAGCGACTTCGCGCTGCGTGCTCTGCTTCAGGTCGCGGATTTGCACGACCCCGCGCGCCACTTCGTCGTCGCCGATTATCACCGCGACGCGCGCGCCAATCTTCGCCGCGCGCGCAAGCAACGTCTTCATCTTACGCTCGGGCGAGAGCATCTCGACGTTCAGATTCGCCTCGCGCAGATTGCGCGCCACGACGATCGCATGGCGCGTCGCCGCCGGCCCCATCGCAATTATCGCGGCGTCCGGCGCGGTGCTCGGCGCCATCCCGGCCGCTTGCATAGCCAGCGCCATCCGATCGACGCCGATCGCGAAACCGATCCCCGCAACCGCCGCACCACCCATCGTCTCGACCAGCCCGTCGTATCGTCCTCCCGCCACGACCGTGCTCTGCGCGCCGAGACCGCTCGCCATCACCTCGAACGCGGTGCGCGTGTAGTAGTCCAGGCCGCGCACCATGCGTGGATTGACAACGAACTGGACCTTGCCGGCGGAGAGCAATTCCTTGACGGTATCGAAGTGTGTCCGGCATTCATCGCATAGGTAATCGAGGCTTTTAGGCGCCGACTCGGTGAGCTTCGCGTCAATTTTGCAGTCGAGCAGACGCAGCGGATTGCGATCGATGCGATTGTGGCAGTCGTCGCAGAGTTCCTCCCAATGCGCCCGACCCCATTGCACGAGCGCCTCGCGAAAGTTGGGCCGGCACTTCTGGTCACCGATCGAATTAATCTCAACGGTGAACGGAACTTTGAGGTCGCGGCAAAGCTCGTCGATCATTATCAGTATCTCGGCGTCGCAGGCCGCGTCGGGCCGGCCGAATATCTCGACGCCGAATTGGAAGAACTGGCGATAGCGGCCCTTTTGCGGGCGTTCGCGACGGAACATCGCACCCGAGTAGAACAGCCGCTGCTCGGGCTCGGTGCGATCGAGCCCGGCCTCGATGTATGCGCGCACCACACCGGGCGTGCCTTCGGGCCGAAGCGCGACGACAGTTTCGCCTTCGTCGCGATCGGTGAACGTGTACATCTGTTTTTCGACGATGTCCGAAGTCTCGCCGGTCGAGCGCTGGTAGAGTTGCGTGCGCTCGAGCACTGGAATTCGGACCTCTTTCATCGAATAGCGCTCGACAAGCGCACGCGCCCGCTCCTCGACCAGGCTCATCGCACGCGCGTCGGCGCCGATTAGATCTCGAAATCCTCTGAGTCGTGTCAGTTCCAAGTGGTCACACTGTTTTCAATTCATCACGCGCGAGCCGAGTTACCGCGCATCAGGTCGCGCAGTTTGCAAAAGCCGACGAGCGCGACGCCTTCATCCGCGATCACTCGGCGCGCTTTTTCGGAAGTGAAGTACCGCAAGTCAGCCTCGCGCTGGAAAGCGTCGTGCGCACAGCTCTTCAGTTCGTCGCGAGCAAGCGCGGGATGACACAAAATCTCAGTCACGCCCGGCTGCAGAGTGCGAATAAGATTCGTCCAGTAGGACTCGGTCTCGCCCACCGACGGCGGCCCGTTGAACACGAGATGATTCGGCGTGACGATTCCAGACGCGTCGAGCTGATCGAGAATCGCGCCCATCCCTTCCTCGCGCATCAGGCGGCGCGACACCAACCTGATCGGCACGCGATACTCATTGGCCAGCCGCACGTAAATCTCGTGATAGTCAGCGCGCAATTGCAATGTCCCCATGTGCGAATCGAGGTGAGTCGCATCGATCGCCGCCGCGAGCGCCTTTTCGATTTGCGCGCGCAGTTCCGCCTCCGCCTCGTCGAGGTGGGCGTGCTCGTAAACCTGCGCGACGGTCTGCCATAGATACCCGCGCTCATCTACCAGGGACGGCACTGCGCGCCGTCCCAATACGGGTCCCCATTTGTAGCGATCCCATTCCGCGGTGAGCGTGAGATGTACCCCCAGGTCGGCGGCAGGATTGGTCCGCGCGAAGTCCGCCGCCTCCTCGAACCACGGGCACGTCACAAGAATCGTTGACGACGTAAACAGGCCATCCGTCAGGCCCCGGATGACGCCCTCGTTCTGGTCGTGGCACATACCAAAATCATCCGCATTGATGATGAGCACACGCGCGTCCGCCGCGTAGCCGAGTCGTTCAGCCATCGTTTCCGGGCGATTGCGAATTTTTCCCTTCGGTTCCATCGAATATTTCAATCGGTCGAGTTCGAGCTTCCGAATTTATCGGCCTGATCGGGAAAGAAAAAGGGCCGCCTTTTTTGGGCGGCCCTCTCTCGAAGCGCCGATTAGGCGTTGCTTCCTGAATTATACCGTCAGGATGTGGATCGTGCAGGCGGAACCCAGCCCGATCACGTGGGCCTGGCCCGCCTTGGCGTTAGGCACCTGGCGCTCTTTGGCGCGATCGTCCTGCGTCAGGTGCCAAACCACCTCGCAGATATTCGCGACGCCGGTGGCGCCGAGCGGATGCCCCTTCGAGAGCAATCCACCCGAAACGTTGACCGGATCATGACCGCCGAGGCTCGGATGCACGCCGCCGCCCGAGTCGATGAACTTGCCGGCTTCGCCATCGCCGCACAGTCCGAGGTTTTCGTAATGCACCAGCTCAGCCGTGGCGAAGCAGTCGTGCAATTCGGTAAGCGCGATGTCCTTGGGTCCGATGCCGGCTTTCTCGTAGGCCTGCTTCGACGCGCGCCGCGTGAGCGTGCTGACGTCGGGAAGCGTGAGGTCGCGATCGGTCCACGGATCCGAGGTGAGGATCGACGCCGCCACTTTCGCGCGCTTGCGTCCGCCGGCAAGCTGTTTCAGCTTGTCCTCGCTGACCAAAATCGCCGCAGCCGCGCCGTCTCCGGTCGGGCAACACATATAAAGAGTGTTGGGATACCCGACCATGCGCGCATTCATCACGTCTTCGAGCGAGACTTCGTTACGATACTGCGAGAACGGATTCTTGGTCGCATGCTTGTGCGACTTCACCGAGATTTTTGCGAAGTGCTCCAGCTTGGTGCCGTACTTGCGCATGTGCTCGATGCCCGCCTGGCCGAAGACCGCGGGCATCGTGCCGGAGCCGACCTTGCCCTCGGTCAAGTACGCGGGATCGCCGCCACCTGCCCCACCGAGCAATCCCGCCTTGCCCATCTGCTCGACGCCGACCGCCATCGCGATGTCATACATCCCGGCCGCGACAGAGATGTACGCCTCGCGAAACGCCGTCGAGCCGGTGGCGCATGCGTTCGCGACGTTGATTACCGGGATTCCGGTCTGGCCAATCTGCTGCAGGATTCTCTGTCCGACCATCGCGTTGGACTGCATGAGATTTCCGCAGGCGAACATCCCGACGTCCTTGATTGAAATTCCGGCGTCCTTGAGCGCCAGCAGCGCCGCCTCGCCGCCGAGCTGGGGAACGGTCTTGTCGGGATAGCGTCCAAATTTGATCATCCCGGTTCCCAGAACATAAACATTTCGCATCTTGATTCCTCCTGGCGGCCCGGCCCGAAGCTCAGGTCCGTCGTGATATTGTTCGCCGCGCTGGCGCTTGCTGGCGGCCCTAATTCTTGGTCGGCCGGTACGAAAAAGCTATCACGTCGTGCCCTTCGCGATCCTTGGCCGCAACGCCGGTTACCAACTCAACCGGCAGGTNGAATATCTTGTGGGGTTCTTTCTGAGCCTGCGCGGGATCGACGTCGGTCAGATTCGCGCGGACGCTGATGCCCTCGGGCAGATCGACAATCGCCGTCACATACGGCGTCTTGATTCCCGGATATGACTGATGCACGACCGAGAACACGTACACCTTGCCCTTGTCGGACAAGACCACCGGCTTGAACTTGTCAGCCTCGCCGCACTTCGAGCATGCGACGCGCTTGGGATCGAGATACATTGCGCCGCACGCGCACTTGATCCCTTCGAGATGGGGCTTGGGTGCCAATTTCAGCCATGGAACAATTGGGCGAGGTCCCGTGTCAGTAGCTTGAGCTTGCTCAGCCATACAGATCCTCCAAACGGTTCAATGATGGTGCTATCAGAATGACTAACGCCGCCCGTGCGGCGGCGCGGTCCTTCTCTTTGGCCGGAGTTTCCCACAGGGTGCTGGAAGTCGTCAACCCTCGCGCCCGCGCCGCTAATCGAGCCGTAGGGCCGTTGTGCGAGGCCGGCGAAAATCGAGCGTCGGGACGATCGGGCCGCGCCCCACGAAGGCTACTTGTGCTGCCAATTGGGCGGCCGCTTCTCGACGAATGCGCTCGTCCCCTCGACTCGATCCGCGCTGCCGAACACTACCCCGAACGCCTCCTGCTCGAAGCGCAGCCCGGCATCCTCTTCCATCGTGAACGCGGCCCGCAGCGCGGCCTTCGCCTGGCGTAGCGCGACCGCGGATTTGCCCGCGAGTTTCTCCGCCAGCTTGCGCGCGGCTCCGATTAGCTCGCCCGGCGCCACGACCTGGTTTGCGAGGCCCATTCCAAGCGCCGTTTTCGCGTCGAACATGTCGCCCGTCATGATCAGCTCGCGCGCCCTGTTATGGCCGATTCGATGCGGCAGGCGCTGCGTGCCGCCGAAGCCCGGGATGAGTCCGAGATTTATCTCGGGCTGCCCGAAACGCGCCTTTTCGCTTGCGATGATCAGATCGCACGCGAGCGCAAGCTCCAGACCGCCGCCGAGCGCGAAGCCGTTGACCGCCGCAATNACGGGGATCGGCAGGTCCTCGAAACTTTCCATCACGCGATGGCCCAGNCGNGAAAAATCGAGTCCGTCAACCGCCGACATTTTNGACATCGCCGCGATATCCGCGCCTGCGACGAACGCCCGATCGCCCGCGCCTGTGACGATTAGCACGCGCACCGACGAGTCGTGGCGGACCTCGCGAATCACGCGCGCCATTTCCTCGAGCACCTCGCGATTCAACGCATTCAGCGCCACCGGCCGGTTCACGGTCAGCGTCGCAATCGCGGCTTTTTCGAAAATAATATTTTTCAGATCCACCGACCCGCTCCTGACGAAAGAATTCCGCGTTTCTAGTTCCGCCCTGCGCGCTTTGACTGTCAACCCCCGCTGGAGCGCGAAGTTTGCCGGGCCGGCGCTTGCGTGAAACTCATCGCGCGGAAAACAATGCGCACGTGCCAGGCAAATCCAGAGACTATGCCGCCGCGGGCGTCGGCGAGATCGCCGGCCTGCTCGCTCTCGCCACCTTGCTCGTCGTTGCTTGCGGATGCACTCCGCAGGCGCAGAACTTTGTCGACAAGATTCGCGCTGAATCAACCGAGAAATGCAATGAAGGCAACCAGGCCGCCTGTCATACGATCGTGCAGGCGCTCACCGACACCAAGGTTGCCATCGAATCCACCGCGCCGCTCCAGACGCAAACCCCCGCTTGCAATGCCGGCAAACAGGACGCATGCCAACAGCTCGCCGTGCTGCACGGTGAGTTGAGCTCATGGTGCTCGACGGGCAACGGTCAGGCGTGCGCTGCCGTCAACACCGGTNCGTGGCCGGCGAAATGGGACGAGCCCGCGCTGATCGACGCGGCCAAGCTGGCGTGNCTCAGCGGCCACTTCAANCCGGATTCGAGCACCTGCCANGCCTTGCAAATGATGTAGCGACATCCGCTCAGGACGCNACGCGCTCGGCGACGATCACCATCCGCTTGTCGTACAGNAGCGCCGGCGGACGACTACCTCGCCCTCCATCGGCCGGGACTGCGAATCCGGCAAGGACTATTGCCGCTCTTCGAAGCCGAGCGAAATCATCATCTCGCGCAGCGATTGATCGACGACCAGATACTCGGTCAGCGAGAGATACACGTGGCATCCGCGATGCTCTTCCGCGCCCGGGATCTCCACGATTTTCAGCACCTGATCGCCGTTAATCATCACCGGCTTGTGATCCATCGTCGCGCGCAGCCACATTTGCAACTACCTTCCCGCAAGCCGGCTTAGTACTCGGGCTTGAAATCGAAACGATGAATCGCTTCGATGAAGCGGATCGTGCGCGTCTTCGAGCGCATCACGACGCTGTTGGTCATCGCGCCGCCGGAGAAAAATCGCACGCCGCGCAGATAGTCGCCGGTGGTCACTCCCGTCGCCGCGAACATCACGTTATCTCCCGCCAGTTCCTCCAGCGTGTAGCGATGCTTCAAATCCATGATTCCCATCGCCAGGCACGCCTCCGCTTCCTCCGGGTTGCGCGGCACGAAGCGGCACTGCATTTCGCCACCGGCGGAACGAATCGCGGCGCCGGCCAGCACGCCCTGATGCGCACCGCCGATTCCGATCAGCATGTCGATTTCGCTCTCCGGCCGCGTGGTGGCGATCGCGGCGGACAGGTCGCCGGCCGAGATTATCTTGATCCCGGCGCCGGCGCGGCGCACTTCATCGATCAGCTTTTCATGGCGTGGGCGATCGAGGATCGCGACCCGCAAATCCTCGACGTAAACTTGTTTTGCTTCGGCCAGTGCTTTGAGGTTGTCGGTCGGCGACCTGTCGATATCGATCACGCCGCGCCCCGCCGGCCCGCACGCGACCTTGTCCATGTAAGTATCGGGGCAGCGCAGGATTCGCCCGCGCTCCGCCAGCGCAACGCACGACAGCGCGTTGGGGCCGCCGGTCGCGCAGATCAGCGAACCTTCGATCGCGTCGAGCGCGACGTCAATTTCGGTTCCCGCGCCGGTGCCGACGATTTCGCCCTCGTACAAAAACTCGGCGTCACCCTCTTTGCCTTCGCCGATCACTATTTTGCCGTCCATCCCGACCGAGTTCAGCGTCTTGCGCATCGCGTCGCATGCCGCTCGATCCGCCAGCCGCTCGTCGCCCTTGCCGATGAAACGCGCCGCCGCCAGCGCCGCGGCTTCCGTCGCGCGTACCACTTCGAGGGCAAGATTCCGTTCCATCCGGGCCTCCAGGTCAGTTCGATGCAGTCTTCAACGGGCGTCCGAACAACAATTCTATCAGGTGATAGCCGTCGCCGACGAGCAGACCCGTCGCGGCGCCGTCGCTTTCTGTGTAGCGGCGCGCCGCGCCACCGCCCAATTTCCACTGCGCCGACGTCATCAGCGCGAACGGGACGGGTTCCGGCGAATGAGTCTTGAGCTGGCTCGGCGTCGCGTGATCCGGCATCAGCAGAATCGCAAAATCGCCCAGAGCGCCCAGCCCCGCGAGCATCGGCCCGACAATCAACTCGTCGATACGCTCGATCGCTTCCTTCTTCAGATCGGCGCGGCCCATGTGACCGGCTTCGTCGGGAGCCTCGATATGCAGCAGCAGGAAGTCGCGCGCTTTGAGCGATTCGAGACCGTAGCGCGCCTTCGCGGCGTAATCGGTATCGAGAAATCCGGTGGCGCCCGGCACTTTGATCGGGTTCAGTCCGGCCAGCCGGCCGAGACCGTTGACCAGATCGACGGCCGATATCACCGAGCCTTCGACGCCGAAGCGTTCCTTCAGCGTCGGCACCGCGGGCCGTGTGCCCTGCCCCCAAAACCACGCCGAAGTCGCCTCGGTTTTGCCGGCAGCGCGACGCGCCTTGTTCACCGGATGCTCGCGCAAAATCTCCGCCGAACGCCGCATCAGATCGCGGAGCAAATCTGCCCCCGCGCCCTTGGGCAGATACGCTTCGACGGGCTTGCCCGTGATGTCGTGCGGGGGCGTGAGATTCGTCGTCGCGATTCCGCCGCGCCACATCATCAGATGCCGGTAGCTGACGCCGTTGAAAAACTCGATTCCGCCGCCCGCCAGTTGTTTGCGCAGGTCGGCGACGATCTGCGCGGCTTCTTCGCTGCTAATATGGCCCGACGTGAAGTCGTTCATTATCAGCGCGCCGCCGTCACCCGGCTTCAGCGACACGAGATTCATTCGAAACACCACGTCGCGCGGCCCCATCTCGATTCCCTGGCTCGCCGCTTCGATTGGCGCGCGCCCCGTGTGATACCGCGCCGGGTCGTAGCCCAGCATCGTCATCGTGCCGACGTCGCTGCCCGGGGGCATCCCCTTGGGAATCGTCGCGACCATCCCCAGCCGCCCGCGCGTCGCCATCAGGTCCATGTTGGGCTTGTGCGCTGCCGCAAGCGGCGTCTTGCCGCCGAGTTCCTCGCACGGCCAATCGGCCATCCCGTCGCCGTGTATGAGGACGTACTTCATCGCATCGAATCGATCGGCCGCTTCGAGTCGCGCCGCTTATTCGCGCTCCAGAACTTTCAGCACTTTCGCCAGCTCCGGTTCGACGACGGTCGTGTTGCTCAAGTTCTTGAGCGCCGTGTCGGGATCCTTCAGGCCGTGTCCCGTCAGCGTGCACACGACCACCGCGCCCGCCTCGAGCATCCCGGCGCCCGCGTATTTGAGCAGCCCCGCGACCGACGCGGCCGACGCCGGCTCCGCGAACACGCCGCCGCTGGCGATCAAGCGATACGCCGCGAGGATCTCCGAATCGGTAACCATGTCGATAATCCCGCCCGACTCGTCGCGCGCTGTGGTCGCGCCCTTCCAGCTCGCGGGATTGCCGATTTTGATCGCCGTCGCAACGGTATGCGGATCGTCAATCGGATGCCCGACCACAATCGGCGCCGACTCTGCCGCCTGGTAGCCCATCATCTTTGGCAGCCGCTCGCTCAATCCCACCGATTTATATTCCTGGTAGCCGGCCCAATAGGCCGTAATATTCCCGGCGTTGCCGACCGGCAGAAAATGATGCGTCGGCGCGTCGCCCAATTGATCGCAAATCTCGAACGCCGCCGTCTTCTGCCCCGCGATTCGATCCGGATTGATACTGTTGACCAGCCGAATCCTGACCGGATCCCGCTCCGCAAGATCGCGCACCACCTTCAGACAGATGTCGAAGTTGCCGATCACCTCGAGCACCCTCGCCCCATGCATCACGCTTTGCGACAGCTTGCCAAGCGCCACCGCGCCCTTGGGAATCAGCACGTACGCCTTCAGCCCCGCGCGGCCCGCGTAGGCCGCCGCCGACGCCGCCGTGTTGCCGGTTGAGGCGCAGATTACCGCGCCCGCGCCCTCGCCCAACGCCTTCGAAATCGCCAGCGTCATGCCCCGGTCTTTGAACGAGCCGGTCGGGTTGGCGCCTTCGAACTTAAAGTAAACCTTGATGTTTAGCCCAAGCCGCTCTGCAAGCGAGGGCACCTCGATTAGCGGCGTGTTGCCTTCGTTCAGCGTGACCACCGGCGTCGAATCCGTCACCGGCAGGAAGCGGCGGTAATGCTCGATAAGTCCGGGCCAGTAAGACAGCCGCGGTTGTTTCGATCCGCGCTTGAAGTCCGACGCCATCGCCTAAAGCTTCTCCTCGATGCGGATAAACGCGGGAGCCGAATGCACGATTTTCTTCCTTCGAATCTCCGCCAGCGCGCGTTTCAGGCTGCGCTCGGGCGCGTCATGGGTCCGCATGATAATCGGCACCGTCTGCGCCGTTCCGCGACCCTTCTGGATCACCGACGCGATCGAAATCCCGTAACTGCCGAGCACCGTCGCGATTGCGCCGAGCACTCCGGGCTTATCCCGCGCCATGAACCGCAGGTAATACTCGCATACCACGTCGTCCATCGGCTTGACCCTGGCGCCCTTCATCAGGTCGATCGGAAATCCAAACGCGTGCGCTCGCGCCGATCCTTCGGCCAGACGATGCCGCGCGATTTCCAGTATATCGGCCACCACCGCCGTCGCCGTAGGCATCTCGCCCGCGCCCAGCCCCGAATACATTGTCGCGCCGAGCGCGTCGCCGTGAATATAAATCGCATTGAACGCGCCGCCGACTCCCGCCAGCAGATGGCGTTGCGGGATCATCGTCGGATGCACCCGCGCCTCGATGGTGCCGTCGTCATCCTTGCCGATGGCAAGCAGTTTGATCGCGTAGCCAAGCTCGCGCGCGTACCCGATGTCGGCCTGCGTAATCCGCGTGATCCCTTCGGTATAAATCTGCGCCGGTTTCACCAGCACGCCAAAGGCAAGCGCCACCAGCAGGCAAAGCTTGTGCGCCGAATCATGCCCCTCGACATCGAGCGCGGGGTTCGCCTCGGCCAGGCCCTTGGCCTGCGCGTCGGCAAGCGCGGCGCTGAACTCGACGCCGTCCTCTGTCATCGTGGTGAGTATCGAATTGCAGGTGCCGTTGACGATTCCATAAACCGCGCGTTGGCGATCGCCCGCCAGCGCCTCACGCAGCGTGCGGACGATCGGCATGCCGCCGCCGACGCTGGCCTCGAAACCGACCGCCAGACCGCGCTTGGCGGCCTCGCGAAAAATCTCGCCGCCATGCTCTGCAAGCAAAGCTTTGTTCGCGGTAACGACGTCCTTGCCCGCCGCCAGAGCCTTCATGATCAACGCGCGAGCCGGTTCGTAGCCGCCAAACAGCTCGACCACGACATCGATATCGGGACGCGTGACAACCGCCGCGGCGTCGCGCGTAATCAATTTCGCCGGCACGCCAAGCGCGGCGACCAGCTTGACCCTCAGATCCGCCACCGCAGCCAACTGAAGCGGTGCGCCGAGGATGCGTTCGTATTTGTCGCGGTTGCCCAGCATCAGCTTCACCACGCCGCCGCCCACTGTGCCGCATCCGAGCAGAGCAATCCGTATCGGTCTCAATGTGTCCCCCGTTGCTTCTGCGATTGCGCTCAGGAAGCGCTGGCCGTCCGCGCCGGAATTTCGGCGTGGCCGGCTCTAAGCGCGTGACGAATTCCGCGCAGCGCCTGGCGGGTGCGATGCTCGTTCTCGATGAGCGCGAAGCGCACGAACCCGTCGCCGTCCTGCCCGAAGCCGACCCCCGGCGAAACCGCGACCTTGGCCTCAGCGAGCAGAAACTTCGCGAACTCCAGCGAACCCATCGCGCGGAACGGCTCCGGAATTGGCGCCCACACGAACATCGTCGCCTTGGGCTTCTCCACCGGCCAGCCGGCCCGGTTGAGTCCGTCCACCAGCACGTCGCGCCGCCGCCGGTACCTCGCGACGATCTCGGCGACGCAATCCTGCGGTCCATTGAGCGCCGCGATCGCCGCCACCTGCACCGGCGCGAACATCCCGTAGTCGAAGTACGATTTCAGCCGCGCCAGCGCCGCGATCATCTCGCGATTGCCCACCGCGAAGCCCACCCGCCAGCCCGGCATGTTGTAGCTCTTCGACAGGGTGAAGAACTCGACGCCGATATCCTTGGCGCCCGCCACCTGCATCATCGACGGCGCCTTGTAACCGTCGAAGCACAGGTCCGCGTACGCGAAGTCCTGCGCGACCATGATTTTGTTTTCGCGCGCGAACTCGACCACCCGCTGCATGAAGTGCAAATCCACGGTCGCGGTGGTCGGGTTGTGCGGGAAGTTCATGATCAGGAACTTGGGCCGCGGCCAGCATCGATTCACCGCCGCCATCAATTCGTCGAAAAATTCCTCGCCGCGCCGGATTGGGACACCCTGCACCTGCGCGCCCGCAATGATGCATCCGTATTGATGAATCGGATAGGTCGGCGTCGGCGCCAGCACCACGTCGCCCTGGTCGAGAATCGCCAGCGTCAGGTGCGCAATCCCTTCCTTCGATCCGATCGTAACGATCGCTTCCGAATCGGGATCCAGTTCCACACCGTAGCGCCGCTTGTACCAATCGCAGATCGCAAGCCGCAGCTTGTACACACCGCGCGACACCGAGTAGCGATGGTTGGCGTTCTTGGAGGCCGCCTCAATCAGCTTCGCCACGATATGCGGGGGGGTCGGCTCGTCGGGATTACCCATCCCGAAATCGATTATGTCCTCGCCGGCTCGCCGCGCCATGAGGCACAATTCTCCGATCGCGTTGAAGACGTAGGGTGGCAGCCGTTTGATTCGTGGAAAATCCATTTTACTCTTGCGCTTGGCGATTATGCGCGGACTCCGCGTCCGCCAAATACGCGAGCTATAAGTTTTAACGGACGCCCGCATCCGCCGCTAGTAGGCGCATAGCGCCCGCCATTCCGATCACTTCGCCGGGCTCGCCGGCGCGGCCGCTTCGCTCGCGCGCCGGCGCGTCGCCCAATACACCGGCGCCGCGCACACCGATATCAGCCCCCCGATCTGCCATTCGAACGGTATCCCCGCCGTATCCGCGATTCGCCCCGCAAACAGCAATCCCATCCCGCCACCCATCGTCTGGAACGTGCTGTTGAATGACAACAGCGTCGCCCGATTGCCCGCTTCGATCTGCTCGTTGAACCAGCTCTGAACCAGCGGCATCATCGCCCCCGTGAACAGATTCATCACGAACAGCATCGCCAGCGAAACCAGCGGCCGCGCGCCGAACAGCCCCGCCAGGAACAACATCGCGCTCGCGCCGATAACCAGCACGCTCACGCGCGCCGCGCGCTGCGATTCGTCGGCCGCAAGCCGCGCGCTTACCTCCGCGCCGACCAGCCGCGCCGCAGACAGACCGCAATAGATCCAGCCGACGATCCACACGCCAACCGCCAGGCTCTCGTTGAACATGATCGGCCATTCGATCCAATACGGCGCCCACGCCGCAAACGTAACTGCGCCCGCCACACTCAGCATGAGGACCGTATGCGCGCCCAGTCCGGCGCGGATGCCGTCGCCCACATTCGCCGCGACCTGCCGCGGGATCGCCGCGATCCTGACGGCCGTGGCTCGCGGACGCTCGTCATGCATCAGCAATGCCCCCACCGCACCGCTGACCAGGTAGCCGCCTGCGCCCAGCAGCCACGGCCATGCGATATCGATGTCGCCCACGTACGCGCCGATCAGCGCCGACCCCATGAAGCCAAGCGTCGTCAGTTGCGAGATTCGCGAGAACAGCCGGTCCTTGATCCCGTCGTACCCTGCGTCATCGAGTGCATCGACACCCCACGCGTCAATCGCGCCGTTGCCGAAGGTCGTGCCGATACCGTCGATACTCTCGGCGATCAGGAACACGTAGTAATGATGCGCCATGAAATACAGCAGGAACGCGCAGACCCGCAGCGATGCGCCGAGCACATACGAGCGGCGCCTGCCGAGCAGGTCGGCGAACGCGCCGGTGGGCACGTCGGTCAGAAACAGCACGACAAAGTACGTCGCCAGTACGCTGTTTATCTGGAACTGGTTGAGCCCGCGCGAGCGCAGAAAAATCGGATACACGCCGAACAGAAACCCGCCGGCGAACGAGTACAGGCCCCATACCGTGTAGTAGCGGCGGATGATGTCGCGAATAGTCGGAGCATGCGGTCGTGCGATTTCCACGGAAATTTNCCCGCGCAGTTTGCCACGCCAAAAGAAAAAGCCCCGGAGCTCTCAAGCGCCCGGGGCTTTTTAGAGCCAAGTATCGATGTCCGTCTCAATTCAGGAGGACCCTCATTGAATTGGGGACGCGACGTACATCACCACTCGACTTCATGACGCGCAGAATAATCGAGCGCCTAATCGCGAGTCAAGCCGTTTGTCACGGAGCAAAACGCGGGCATTGGTTCAGTTTGGATGAAATGGAACAAATCCCTGTGATTCCTGTCAGTCCGGGTTTCGGGCCGGGTTTTGGGGATGATCTATTCAGCCTGCCCCCGCCGGATTTGGTGTGCTATGCGTACGCTATGGACAACCGTCAGGATGCCCCGTACTCGCCCGGCTCGCCCGAAATCGGGCGCCGCTCGGTTCCCGCTGAAATAATTTCTGACGGAACGAAACTAGCCATAGAGCGCAGCTATCCCAAAACCACTACCCATGGTATAAATTGCTCCTTCCAGCTCTATTCGATCAATCAGAATCGCACGCATAACATAGGATTTGACCTTCACTTGACGAGATCCGAACCATGGGCCGCACTCTTCGCATGAGCAACCCGAGCATCGACCGCAGCTTCGAGTTTCCCGCCGACCTGCCCGAACCCGGACTCGCGACCCGCGTGTGGCGCTTTGTGAACGTGGTGTGGCTCGCGGCGTACGTGTACGCGGGCTACAAAGGCGTCCAGCTCTGGACGCGCTTTGTCAGCGATCGCAACAAGGCCGAACTCTATCGCCGCCAGGATCTTCGCGCCGCGCAAGCTCTCAACCGCACTGCAATCCGCCAGGAAGGTTTNCTCATCAAGGCATGCCAGTTCATCGCAACTCGCGCCGACGTGCTCCCCGACGAGTGGGTATCCACNCTCTCCGGCCTGCACGATCGCGTTCCACCGCGGCCGTTTGCGATGATCCGCCAACAGATCGAGCGCGAGCTGCGCCGCCCGCTCGAGGCCGTTTACGCCGAGTTCGATCCCGCGCCGCTGGCGTCGGCATCGCTCGCGCAGGTGCATCGCGCGCGGCTGCACGACGGCCGCCGATGCGCGGTCAAGGTGCAGTATCCCGGAATCGACGGCATCGTCCGCGCCGACCTCCGCAACATGACGATTGTGCTGCGATGGCTGGCGATGCTCGAACGCGACTTCGACTATCGGATCCTGATGCGCGAGGCGCTCAAGTACATCCCGATGGAGCTGGACTTCGATCACGAGGCCGACAACTCCGAAACGATGCGCCGCAACTTCGCCGCCGATTCCGACGTGATGGTCCCCGAGGTCTATCGCGAGTTCACCACGCGGCGCGTGCTCACGATGGAACTGGCCGAAGGAATCAAGGTCACCGATGTTGACGCGCTCGAGCGTGCGGGCATAAGCAAGCACGCGGTCGCGCAAAAGCTGATCGAGATTTTCTGCGACCAGGTCCTGCGCGACGGCTTTTTCCACGCCGATCCGCATCCCGGCAACATCCTGGTTCAGCCCGGCCCGCGGATCGTGCTGCTCGACTTCGGCCTGGCCAAGGATTTCCCGCCCGCGTTCCGCGACGGCATCGTGCGGCTGACGTTTTCGATCCTTACTTCGAATCGCGACGGTATCGCCGCCGCGTTCGCAGAGCTGGGCTTTCGCACGCGCAACGGCAATCCCGACACGCTGCTGGCGTTTGCCGACGCGTTTCTCGGCAGCACCATCAAGTCAAAGAAGGCTTACGCGGACAAGGACATGGTCGAGAAGTTCTCCGAGGAGCTGCCGCGTGCGATACGCGCCAATCCCGTCGTCGAAGTTCCAGCCGACGTCTTGCTGGTCGGGCGCATGATGGGTCTGTTGAGCGGACTGGGCAAAACGCTCGACTCGCAAGTCGATCTGTTCGCGACGATCATGCCGTATGCGCAACGCCTCATGATGGCGCAGCCTGCCCCCGCGCCCGGCGCCGATCTATCTCAAGACGCGCCTGATTAAGCCGCGCGCTGTGACTTGTCGATTGATCTGCACTTTGCGCTGGACGATTCTCCCCGCGAGTAATACTTTGCTTAACCGTGATAAATGAAATCGAACAGGTTGCGCTCCGCGCCGCGCGTGCCGCCGGCAGAATCCATCTCAAACGGCTCAGCAGAATAACCATCAATCGCAAGTCGAACTCGATGGATCTGGTCACCGAAGCCGACCGCGAATCGGAAGCCGCAATCATCGAGGTGATCCACCGCGCATTTCCGACCCATGCGATCCTCGCCGAGGAAAGCGGCGCCAGCGCGCATCAAAGCGACCATCGATGGATCATCGATCCGCTCGACGGCACCACCAACTTCGCGCACGGCTATCCGCAATTCTGCGTGTCGATCGCGTACGAACGGCGCGGCCGCGTGCAGTTCGGCGTAGTCTTCGACGCGCTGAAAAAAGAATGCTTCATCGCCCAGCGCGGACAGGGCGCGCGCTTGAACGGCAAGCCGATTCGCGTCAGCACGACGCCAAACCTCTGCGCCGCGCTGCTGTGCACCGGATTCGCGTACGACCGGCGCGAACGCCGGCGCTTCTATCTCTGCTTCTGGGAAGAAATCATGATGCGAGCGCAGGGCATACGCCGCACCGGGTCAGCCGCGCTCGATCTCGCCTACCTCGCGGCGGGACGCACCGATGGATTCTGGGAGTTCGGGCTCCGNCCNTGGGACGTGGCAGCCGGCGCAATCCTCGTCGAGGAAGCACGCGGCCGCGTNAGCAACATGGACGCCTCCGAGCTTGACCTTGCCGGCGCCAATATCGTGGCGACCAACGGCCGGCTGCACGAACAGCTCATCGAAGCGATTGCTCAGGCGCGGCCGGAAGCCGACCGCCGCCACGCCGAGATGCTTCGTGAGACCAAGGCCNCGGCGTAGAAATNCTTGCTTGATTTTCGCAGCACGCCTCAGATGAACGCGCAGATTCAACGCGCGACCCGCGACTAGCGCCGCGCGANGAACATCCCGGTATCCTTGCTGATTCGAATTTCGCCGCGCGCCGCGATTTCATTTTCGAGATGCCGCCGCAAGTCGGCAACCTGTTCGTCGCTGACTCTGCTTCGCACGCGCATCGAACAGATGTAGTCCATCAGCGGCGCAGCTTCGGTTACAACCAGCGAGTCGGGATAGCGTTCGAGCTTCACCTCGCTGAAAGCCCGGCGCATGTAAGCCTCGCCACTCTCGAGGCCAAATCGCGCAGTCGACTCCGTCATTCGCGGAACCGAAAAAAAGCGCGCCGCAAGTTCGTCGACCTCTCGCATGTTCGCGACTCCCATCGTGGCCGCATAGCAGAATCCTGACGGCTTGAGCACGCGCCGAACCTCGCCAAGAGCGCGTGGAATGTCGGGCACATGATAGAGCATGTGATTGGCGATCACCGCGTCGAACGATGCGTCGCGGAACGGGAGCGCCTGCGCGTCGGCCTGCGCGAAGGTCAACCGATGGCCCAGCCGCGCGAGATTGGCGCGCGTTTTGCGGATCATCCCCCCCGACATGTCGGTTAGAATCACGCGATGTTGGCGCACGATTCCTTTTCCCGTCAATCCATCGCGCTTTCTTGTTCCCGGCGATTCCTTGATATAGTGCTTGCCTCTGCCGCACCGTTCGCCCCGGTAGTGAAAAGGACATCACGGAGGTCTCCGGAACCTCAAGTCCGGGTTCGATTCCCGGCCGGGGCATTTTTTAGAAGATTCCACTCACGTTTTTTCTGGTTTCAATGGTCGGGCGGTTCGTCCAGCGCGAAGACCGCGAGCCATACCCAGCGCACAATCTTCTAACACCCTCCGCCGCCCCTGAAAGTTGTAAACTTATAGTAGGGAGGTAATTCTTCCTGTTTGCTTTGTCTATTGTATTTGTTTTAGTCGCTTTTATACCTTTTAATACCTTATACATCTCACGACTCGTTTAGTGTTGCTTCAAGCCGTAATCAGCGTCAAAATTCCGTGTGATGAAATCCGATGTGCAAGATCAGCCGATTCTCGTGCCGCAAGAAGAGTGCGAGGTCCTCAATTTAATTCGAGACGACCATGAACTCATCAAGCGCCTCAGGATAACCCCTGAGGAGCTCGAGGCGCTGTCGAAATGCGCGATGCTCGGAACCCTGACCTGCAAGCAGCATATGCTTGCCATCTTGCGCCAAATTCGCGAGGCGGGCGGCCCCGCAGTGGGTGGCCCCGCAATCGGTCAGACGCCCCTCTTCCCTGAGCCGGCTGTGCCCGAGGAGCGGGAGGAAGCCCCTGTCCCGGACTGCCGCAAAATGTTGGTTCGTCTCGCTGGCACGGCCGTGCCCGAGCCGGGTTCGCTTGAGGGTGTTGTTCGTCGCCGCGTGCCCGAGCAGTTCGGCATTCTTTTCTGGACGATCGTCCTGGTCGTGGGGCTGGCGTGGAATTTCCTGATCGCGATGTCGCGCTGGCGTAATAACTTCATGACCAGCATCGGAATGCCCATAGACCAGGCTGCTCCTTCGGCTGCGTGGTACAGCAATCTCGACCGGTCCTACATTCTGCTCTGGGGCGAAGTTCTGTTAGTGGTAGGCATTGCAGTTGTGATGTACCTCAAATCCCGCAGAGGTCACCGCCGCTTCAAAGTCAGACCGGGCCGAAGCTGGCGCTAGCCAGCCTCTCGACCCGTTGACGCATCTGCTGATTGGCGCGCTGACCGAAGCTGCCATTTTTATCGCGCACGCGGACGACCAGCCCGCCGCTCGCCGTGAGGCCGGCGAAAACGCCGTGCAACTGCTTTCGGGCCTTTGTATCGACAATCGAAAAAGGCTAGTCGGAAACGGTTTGCCCCGCGTGCTCTCGCCCGGCTACGACTAAGAACTGCAAAACCGCTCGCACGGGGGAGTCGCGATGGAATATCGAATCACGCCCGGCAGATTGGAAATCGGCAAGTTCTCGCTCTACTACGAACGCATCGGCGCCGGCGCGCCGATCATCTTTCTGCACGGGCTGGGCGGCAACCATCTCTCATGGTGGCAGCAAGTTCCCTACTTCATGCGATCGTTCGAGTGCATCACGGTTGACCAGCGCGGCTTCGGCCTCTCGCCCGACCCCGACGGCCAGTTCAATCGCGCGCATGCGAGCGATCTCGGCGCCATCCTCGACCATCTGGAGATCGACAAGGCCCTGCTGATCGGGCAATCGATGGGCGGATGGACGATCGTCGGCTATGCGCTCGAGCATCCCGAACGCGTCGCGGCGATGGTGCTGGCGGATACGCCGGGGGGAATCTTCACGCCCGAGATGAAGTTCGAGCGGCCGCGCGAGCCGATCGCCGTCGATGCGACGCCACCGATCGGATCGTTGCCGACCTATGCCGCCGATTATTTCTCGCGGCGCCCCGAGATGGCGTTTCTGTACGACGAAATCCGGATTCATGGCGCGCGTCCTCCCGCCGACGCGGGCATGCGGATAATCGGCCTGCGCTACGATCTGGCCGCGGTAAAGCGCCTCCTGACGATGCCCATACTGTGCATGGTTGGCGAGGCGGACACGCTGATCAGACCCGAGATCGTCAAGGCGCTTGCGTCGGCGATCCCAAATTCGCGGCTGCGCACGGTCCCCGGCAGCGGCCATTCGATCTATTTCGAGAATCCCGCCGTTTTCAATCAGCTGGTACGCGATTTCATCATCGAGATCGGCTACGCGAAATGAAACGAAATGCTCCAGAATTCGTCGAATTGTTAGGCGAGTGACGCAGGACTATAATGAGGACGTTATGAGTCGCATCGCAAATGCCTTGGCGGCCTTCGGGCTGGCGGTGGCGCTGGCGGGATTGGCGTCATGCGTGCCCCTGCAGAATCCCTATGGCACCGGTGCGACGAAAGCGGCGCCTGGGGGGGGCTCGAGCCGCTTCGATTCCAGTTCGAGTCTGCCGCGGCCATCGAGCGCGGGTACTGTTTCCGGCGGCACGATCGATTCGGCGCAAAGCCAGGGTGTCTCCGATTATCTGAAGCATCACTCGCTGCCGCTGGTCGGTGCGCAAGTCGTCACCAGTGCGAGCGGCGGCAAGCAGGTAATCCTGTTTGGCTTCGTCGCAAGCGACTTCGGCAAGACTGACGCCGAGCAGAAGGCTCGGCACTATCTGAAGGATTCGTCGCTGGTGGTGGACAACCGGATCAAGATCAGCCCTGAACTGGCTGGCAGCAGGAGCAGTTCCGGATCGACGGTCAACGGAGTCCCGTCCGCGAATGCGACGGCGTCCGGTGGCTCCGATCCGTACGCCGCGTCTGGTTCGATCCAGGATTATCAGAACAACGAACCGCCCGGTGCGCAGGCCTACCAAGCCCAAGGCCAGCAACAACGGCAGTATCAGCAGTATCAGCAATACAACAGCGCCCCGCCGAGCATGTTGACGACGATTCTCCCGATGCTGCTCGGCGGAGGCATGTCGATGGGCAGCGGCGGCTACGGCGGAAGTATGGGTGGATTCAGTTCCGGCTACGCGCCGAGTTACGGCAGTTACGGCTATCCAACTTTTCCGCCGCCGATGCCAGGTTCCGGGTTGGGCACGTCGTCTGGAAATCCTTACTGATTCGGCCGCGCGCTTTCGATCGAGTCGGTACCGCTATCTCGCCAGCTTGAATCGGTCGCCCAAAAACACCTGGCGTACTGCCTCGCTGGCGACGATGTCACGCGGTTTGCCCTCGAACAAAATCTTGCCGGAGTGAATGATATAGGCGCGATCGATGATCGACAGCGTCGCGTGCACGTTGTGATCCGACATGAGCACCCCGATGCCGCGCTCCTTGAGATAAGACACGACGCGCTGAATCTCGACGACGGTGATTGGATCGATTCCCGCGAACGGCTCGTCGAGGCATAAGTACACCGGATCGAGCACGAGCGCCCGCGTAATTTCTACGCGCCGGCGTTCGCCACCGGACAGCACGCCCGCCTTGGCCTTCGCCAGTTTCGCGATTCCGAGTTCGTCGAGCAGCGATTGAAGGCGCGTGTAACGCTCCTCTTCGGTAAGCGGCAGCGTTTCGAGAACTGCCAGCAGATTTTGCTCGACGGTCAGCTTGCGGAAGACGCTGGGCTCTTGCGGCAGGTAGGAAATCCCGCGTCGCGCGCGCTGGTAGAGCGGCAGGGTCGTGATGTCCTCGCCGCCGAACATGACTCGCCCGTGGTCCGGCTTGAGCAGTCCTACCAGCATGTAGAAGGTGGTGGTCTTGCCCGCGCCGTTGGGTCCCAGGAAACCCACCACTTCGCCCGGCCTGACGACTACGTTGACGTTGTCGACGACCGCACGGCCGCCGTAAACCTTGGTTAAGCCTTCGCCGCGAAGCGCCAGCGTTTCGGCCTTTTCAGCCGCGTCGCTGATCTCTCCCGATTTAATGCTTTCGACTCTCGCCATTCTCAAATTCCGCTCAGATGACCATCTTAGAAGTTATCGGCTTTGACCGGGATATGGAACGCTTCGCCGGGATTGCCCGCGTGTCAATCACAACACCACCGGTCGGCACGCAGAACCCGCTATCGTCGATGCGATCCAATGCCGGCTGTGCTAAATTGCGGCGCGATTAAGGAGTATTCCAATGGTCAAAGGATTATGTTTCGCCAGCGGCGTCATCTTCGGAGTTTTGTTGACCTGTGCCGCCTGTATGCAGGGGCCAGCGTACAGCGGCGCCGGCTATTACGGTCCTCCCCCCGGACCTCCGCCCGGCAGCCATCCTGCAATCTCACAAGCGATGAGTGAGCTACAGCATGCGCGCTACGTACTACAGGCCGAGGCCGCAAGTGACTTCCGAGGGCATAAAGCCAACGCGGTCGGATTCATCGACAACGCGCTCAGCGAATTGCAAATCTGCATGTCGATGCCGTAGCCGCCGCGGACGCCTGCTGCCGGGCGCGCTCCGGACGGGTTCGCGATTGCCGCTTTTGCGCGGCGCCGTGGGATGCTACTGGATAGGGTCGTGGCCAACGAAAACGAGTATGACAGCGAGCGCTTTCCCGGAAATTTCTACCAGGGGATGATTCTCAAGCTCGACCGCGCCCGCGGNTGTGGTGTGGTGCGCTCGCATAGCGGCAAGGAAATCCCCTTTGAGTTTCCATTCGTGGCTGTGGTGGGCGCACCAATTGGCGGCACGATGCCGGGNATCGACCTGATTCGCGAAGGCGACATCGTCGGCTTCGATGTCGGCTGGACCTCCAGGGGACTGCGCATCACGACCATCCATCCGCGCGACGCCGCATCGTGACCTACGGGCGCTTGCGCTGGTACATCTGCCACTGCTTGACGCCTATCGGGTACAGCTCGCCCAGGATTTCGTAGCCCTTGGAACTGTAGAACGCGACGTTGGCTTCGGTCCCGGTCTCGAGGTAAACGCCGGCTATTTCAGGCCGTACCCGTGCCTCCAGCGCGAGTCGGTCGAGCAACGCCTTTCCGTAGCCCTTGCCCTGAAAAGCCGGATCGACCCCGAGGGTTTGCAGATACAGATGCGGCTCCTTGGGATGGTGCTTTGCGAGCACGCTGACAATATTCATCGCGCGGATCATCCCGCCCCATCCGACCCCCCGGACCAGTCGCGGCAACTGTGGCAGCCCGGCGGCGATCAACCCAAGCGCGCCTGAATGGCCCACACCTTCGGTCATCGCGGCTGCAACGACGCGTCCGTTATAGACCACGCCGAAGACCGGCTGTCCGGTGCGGCGCGCTATGGCCAGCTGCGCGCGAAACAAGTCCGCCAGATGTTCGGCGCGCGCGACCGGCTCGGTAATATCCGGAAGGATCGCCTTGAAGGCCGGATCGTTGATGAACGCGCGGCCGAGCGAGACGGCGGCCTGCTCGTGCTGCTCGGGGTACAGGATAGTAACGATCGGTTTTCCATTTTCAGGCATTTCTTTTTTTACCTCGATTCAATCCGACGGCTTCGTGAACACGCGCGCGACCGCGTCGCGCCATCCGGCGAGCAATTGTTCACGCTCGGCGGTTTGCATTTCCGGATTGAACACTTTCGCTCCCTCGACGATCGCGTGCAACTCATCCGGTGATTTCCAGACTCCNATGGCCAGGCCCGCGAGCATCGCCGCGCCCATCGCGGTGGTCTCGGCGATCTTCGCGCGCCGGACCNGCTTNNNAAGGATATCNGCCTGGAACTGCATCAGGTAGCGATTGGCGGTGGCGCCGCCGTCGGCGCGCAGCTCGCTCATCGGACGGCCGGTGTCGGATTCCATCGCAACGATCACATCGCGCACCTGGTAGGCGATACTGTCGAGCGTCGCGCGCACGATATCGGCGCCGGTCGTGCCGCGGGTGATTCCCACGATCGCGCCCCTGGCGGATGCGTCCCAATGCGGCGCGCCGAGTCCAACGAACGCCGGCACCACGTAGGGATGCGTGCGATCCTTATTTTTCGCAAGACTCGCGCGCGCCTGGCCATCTGTATCCGCGGCCCTGCGCACCAGCTTCAGGCCGTCGCGAAGCCATTGCACGGCCGCGCCCGCGATAAACACCGAACCCTCGAGCGCGTACGCGGGCTCGCCGGCGGGACCGAGTGCGGCTGTCGTGAGCAACCGATTCTTCGACGGCACGATCTGGTCGCCGGTGTTCATCAGCAAGAACGCTCCCGTCCCATAGGTTGCCTTCGAGTCGCCCGCCGCGACCGCGCCCTGCCCGTAGAGCGCGGATTGCTGATCGCCGATTACCGCCGCGATTGGAATCGCATGCGCTGCGATCGTGCCCGGCGCCGTCTCGGCCAGCGGGCCTCGCGAACTTGCGGGGCGCGGCAACATCTCGCGCGGAACCCCCAGCATCGCGAGCATCTCGTCGTCCCATTCCCCGCGCGCCAGATTGAACATCATCGTTCTCGACGCGTTGGTATAATCGGTCACGAACTCCGCGCCGCGGGACAATTTATGCACCAGCCAGGTGTCGATCGTGCCGAAGCACAGCTCGCCGCGCCCGCCCCGCTTGCGGATTTCGGGCTTTTGCTCGAGCAGCCATTTGAGCTTGGTGCCCGAGAAGTAGGGATCGATGACCAGGCCCGTCCGCCGCGCGACTTCGGGCTCGCGCTCGCGTAAAGCGTCGCAGATAGCGGCGCTGCGGCGGCATTGCCATACGATCGCGCGATAAATCGGGCGGCCGCTGCTCCGCTCCCATACCACGAAAGTCTCACGTTGATTGGTGATGCCGATTCCGGCGATCGCGGCGGCCGGCACCTTCGCGGCGGCGATCGCTTTTTTCGAAAGCGCGACGACCGAGCGGTAAATTTCCTCGGGGTCATGCTCGACCCATCCCGGTTTCGGATAGTACTGCCTGATTTCGGCGTAAGCTCGGCCGCGGATGCGGCCGCGGCCATCGACGACGAAAACCGTCGTGCCTGTGGTTCCCTGGTCGATCGCAAGTATCATCTCAGGCATCGCCGTTTTCTCCCGTGTCACTGTTACACGCGCGCGCGAATTTCATAAATGCCCGTGCGCCGGTGGCGCCCACGGCCCGGTCCACTGCCCGCTTTGTGCTTGCCTCGTATGTTTGCTGAGGCCATTATACGCGCTTGGCGGAGCCTCTTTTCAGGGAGTCGCGATTGGATTTGATTCATGAGTGAGTTGCTCGAAAAGAAAGAGGATCTAATCCGTTACTTCCAGCAAGGCGGCAAGCCGCGCGAACGATGGCGGATCGGCACCGAGTACGAGAAAGTCGCCGTCCGCACCGCCGACTGCACCGCCATACCCTACTCCGGTCCCGGCGGCGTCGAAGACCTGCTGCGCCGGATGGCGGCCAGCTTCGGCTTCGAGCCTGAAGACGAGCACGGCCACATCATGGCGCTCAAGGGTGAACGCGCGGCGATCACACTGGAGCCGGGCGGCCAGATCGAGTTGTCCGGTGAGCAGTGCGACACTATCCACTGCGCCTACGCTGAGTTTGCGCTCCACGTGCGACAAGTAATCGATATAAGCAGCCAGATCGGGGCGACGGTGCTTGGACTGGGGATGCAGCCTTTAAGCCGCATCGATCAGATCGAACTGCTGCCGAAGGTCCGCTACCGCATCATGTACCCGTACATGGCGCGGATGGGGACGCTCGGCCAGCGGATGATGAAGCAGACCGCGGGCGTGCAGGCCAACCTGGACTATTGCGACGAGGCGGACGCGATTCGCAAGCTGCGCGTCAGCATGGGCATCGTGCCGCTGCTCTACGCGATCTTCGCCAACTCACCGCTGAGCGACGGCGGCCTCAACGGCTATCACAGCTTCCGCGGACACATCTGGACCGACACCGACAACCAACGCAGCGGGGTTCCGGAGTTCGTGTTTCGCGGCGATTGTTCGTTCGAGGATTACGCCGAGTACGCGCTCGATGTGCCGATGTACTTCCTGATTCGCAATCATGAGTACATCGATCTCACCCAGCCGCCGGGCCTCACGTTCCGCCAATATCTCGCGCGCGGATACGGCCGCGAGCGCGCCACCGTTGACGACTGGACCAATCATCTGACCACGATTTTTACCGAGGTCCGCCTCAAGCAATACGTCGAGGTGCGCACCGCCGACAGCCAGCCGCCGCAATTCATGCTCGCGTTGCCCGCACTGCTCAAGGGCACGCTTTACAACGACGATTGCATCGAGGCGGCGTGGGACCTGGTCAAGGGATGGAGCTATCGCCAGCGGCTCGAAATCACCGACGCCGCGCATAAGAACGGCCTCGACGCGCGTGTCGGAAAAATCAAGCTGCAGGCGCTCGGCTACGAGTTGCTGCAGATCGCGGCCAAGGGACTCGAGCGCCAGCGGGCATTGAACAAAAGCGGCCAGGATGAGAGCATCTACCTGTTGCGCCTGATGGACCTGGTCCGCGGCGGTCACAGCCAGGCCAGCCTTGTGATCAGCCGCTGGAAGGGTGAATGGAACTACGACGTTGGCCGTCTAGTCAAAGGATGCGCTTACGAGGCTGAATCGATCCTGTAAATGGAAATCAAGTTCACACAACTCCACGTCACGATTCTGAACTTCGTCCTGGTCGGAGCACTGGCGATCGTATCGGCTATGTGCGTGCGGGACATCATCGAGCACGCCGTTTCAAAGGAGCCCGCCGCTCCGGCCGTGTCGTCGGCCGCGCCGAAGGCCGCAGGCGGCCTGCGCGCGCGCGCCTACTACGACGCAATCGTCAAGCGCGACATCTTCAACGAGGTCCCGCAGGAGAGCGGACCCGCGCCGGTGGTGGAAGAGGATCTGCACCTGAAGCTGATCGGCACTTCGCAACAGAGCAAATCGAAACCGTACGCGATCATCGAGGATCAAGCCAACAACGAATCGCTCTACCAGGTAGGAGAGGATATCCCGGATGCGGGCAAGCTCGTAAGCGTCGAAACCAACCGTGCGATCATCGACCACGACGGTCATCGCGTCGCCATCGAGATTCCGGCCTCGGACATTCCCGAAGCGCCGCCTTCCGCTTTGAGCAGCGCGACCAGGTCGCCCCGGCCCAGAGGCCTCCCCGCTGCCATGCGGCACAGACTGCACGGATTTGGTCGTCTTGCGGGCGGTGATGACAACGACAATAGCGGCGACAACAGCAACGCCAAGAACAGCAAAGTCGATCTCAAGAAGCTCGGCCCCGGAAAATTCGAGGCCAGCCGCGCCGAAGTTCAGCAGACGATGCAAAATCCTGCCCAGTTCTTCTCGCAGATGCGCGCGTTGCCCCATTTCGTCAACGGCAAGACCGACGGCTTCTCAATCTCCGAGGTCGCGTCGGGCTCCGTCTTCGACCAACTCGGCCTGCAGAACGGCGACTTGGTGACCTCGATCGACGGAAAGCCCGTCACCAATCCAATGCAGGCGATGGGCCTGATGCAATCGATGAGGACCCAGTCGGCGCTCGATCTCACAATCAATCGCGGCGGAGCGCCAACCTCGGTTCATCTCGACCTCCGCTAGGCGATGGAAGTCCGAGCCGCGCATCACGGCGAGCGTGACGAGGTGCTCGACCTGCTCGGGCAGTGGTACAACGACCACGGCGAATTTTTCGCCCGCTACAACCATAACGATCCCGGCTTTCGCGATGCGTTGTGCCTGGTTGCGCGCGATGGCGGCCAACTGGTTTCGACCGTCCAGATTTTCGACCGCGCCATCAATCTCGACGGGCAATCGGTTCCGATGGGCGGCATCGGCTCCGTCTTCACGCTCGAGGAGTATCGGCACAAGGGCGTCGCCTCGGCCTTGATGCGCCTGGCGGTCGATACCATGGTGCGCGAGGGCTTCGAAGTATCCTTGCTGTTCGCGGAGCGCCTGACCTTCTACAACCAATTCGGATGGCGTGATATCGAGCGCAAGTTCAGCATCCTGGCGGGCGCCGCTTCACTGAACGCCCCCGATCGTTTCGTCATCGACAGTTTCGAGATTGCGCGCGACCTTGCCGAAGTTGCCGCGATTCATCGCAGCTACAGCGGTCGATTCAATGTCACCGCGGTCCGCGACGACGCCGCATGGCGCGCGAATCTCAAATTCGCCGGCAATCAGCCGCTCCATTCCGGCGAAGGCTCCGAGGAATATTTCGTGGTGTGTCGCGATGGCGGACGAATCGCGGCGTACGCGCGGGTGACGCGCTTCTACGGCCTTTCGATGGTGATGGAATACGGCTACGTTGCCGGCGCGGTCGGGGTTGACGCGATGCTCGCGACGTTCAAGTGCCTCGGCGAGGAGGCATCCGGCGCGCCGGTCACAAGCCAGCGCACCGGGGATCATCGGCGAGCCGCCCTGCTCCGCAGCGCTTCCACGCCTGCCGCGCCGTCGGCTCTCGTCACGCATACCGCGCACGATCCTGCACTCGAAAGAGCACTGGACGGCGCGGGCTGCCCCATCGCGCATCACACCGACAACTTTTACATGTGGCGAGTTCTTGCGCCTGACAACCTCGCGAGGCGGTTCGCGATGGCTCCCCAGGCCGCGTCAGCGCGCGCGTTCGAAATCTTCACCGATTCGCGATCCTTGTTCTGGACCGCCGACCGCTTCTGACCAAAAAATCATCCCGCGGCTCCTGGGCGCTCGCCGCAGCGCGAGTTGTTGGCTACTATTCTTTTGTTGTTTCGATGTGTTGGGGAGGTGGTGTGATGAAAGCTTTTTCAGTATCCGGAGAATCGCTCGCCGGAATTATCGTTAGCCGAAAATTTAGATTGATCGCCGTGACCGTTGCGCTCGCCGCGTTGACGTCTTCGCACACTGCCTTGGCCGCGCGCCGCCATCATGCCGCCGCCAGCGAAACGCCCGCCGAAGAGGAGAGCGCCGCCAGCGAGTCGAAGGCGGGGCTGCAAGGTCCTTACACCGAGGCCTGCGTGCTCGAACCCGTCACCGGCACAGTCATCTTCGAGGCCAACGATCACACATCGTGGCCGACTGCGTCGCTGGCCAAGATGATGCTGATGCTGATCGTCGCCGAAAAAATCCACGACGGCTCGCTCAAGCTCACCGACAATGTCACCACCTCGCGCAAAGCGGCCGAGATGGGCGGTTCGCAAGTCTATCTCAAGGAGGGGGAGACGTTTTCCCTCGACGACATGATGAAGGCTGTTGTCGTGCACTCGGCCAACGACGCGACGGTGGCGGTCGCCGAATATATCGCGGGCTCGACTGATGCATTTGTAGTGATGATGAACCAGAAGGCCGCCGCGCTCGGGATGAAGGACTCGCACTACTATTCGGTTCACGGTCTGCCACCCGCGCGGGGACAATCGGCCGACGTCGCCAGCGCCTACGACCAGGCAATTCTCGCGCGCGAGATGCTGAAATATCCCGACGTGACCCGATGGTCGTCGATCGACACCGCGCCGTTTCGCGCCGGAACCTTCGAGCTGCGCAACACCAATCACCTGGTGCGGACGTATTCGGGATGCGACGGCCTCAAGACCGGATTCTATGACAAGGCGGGATTCAACGTGGTCGCAACCGCAAAACGCGGCGGCCTGAGGCTCGTCGCGGTTGTGCTCGGCAGCCAGCACAAGTTGACGAATTTCAAGGAAGCGGCCGAGATGCTTTCGCAGGGATTTCTCAACTACGAGATGCATTCGGTCGCAAAGAAAGGCATGCCGGTCGCGCAATCCGTTGCGGTGGCCGACGCCGAAACTGCCAGCATCAAGCCGGTTTGGGGCGGCGATGCAGGCGTCTTCGTCAAGCGTGGCGATGCGAACAACGCGATCAAGGTCGATTACAATCTGCCGCCGTCGATCGAAGCTCCCGTCAAGGCCGGGCAGCAGATCGGCACGGCTAATGTGACCGCTGGCGGCAAATCGGTGGCCACGATCGCGTTGCTGGCGCCTTCCGGTATCGCCAAGAAAGCCTCGCTGACTAAACGTCTATTAAGTATTTTCTGAGCTCAAGTTATTGAGCTTTGTTCCATAAGCAACACCTTCGGTTAGGTTATGAACCTCATGCGTGTTAAGCTTCGTCTCGTAGCTCTGCTTGATGATCCCCAAAGACAAATTCTACCGCGCCTATATGGATTTCTTCGAGACTGCGGAGCGCAAGCGCCGCTGGAATCTCTTCGAGGATGTCCCGTGGGACAAGCTTTCTCCCCGCGCCAATACCGAGGAACGCGCGATTCGCATCGAGACGTATTGCGCCGAGGAGATGTACTTGCCGGACTACACCGCGGCCGGTACCAAACTGTTGCGCGGCGTGTTTGGGCTCTCATGGTTTCAGACTGCGTGGAGCTACGAGGAATCGCGCCATGGACTCGTGTTCCGCGAGTATCTGCTTCGCTCCGGCCTGCGCACACAGGAGCAATTCGACAAGTTGGAGACCGACGTATTCTCGCGCTCGTGGAAACTTCCGTTCGCGACGCAGCGCCGGATGAGTTGCTACGGAGCGCTGCAGGAAGCGGCGACCTATCTCGCCTATCGCGCGCAAAAGGATCGCGCGGAACTCGAAAAAGACCCGACGCTCGAGGCAATTTTCTTTCTGGTCAGCCGCGACGAGGCCGCCCACGCCGGGTTCTACCGCGAGATGATCGCGATCGAGATGGCCGAAGACCGTATCGGCACGCTGGCGGATCTCGCGCACGTGATCGCGAATTTCAAGATGCCGGGTGACGGTCTGATCCCGAATTATCACGAAAACCTCAGAATCGGCGGCGGCGGGATCAGTCCACGCCTGTTCTTCACGCGGGCAGTCCTTCCATTGCTCAAGCAGTTGGGCACCAGCCGCGACGAACTCAAGAGCGCCAGCGCCGCAGCGCTCCCAATCCGGGCGGCGTCTTAGCAGGCGCGAGTCTTAGCAGGCGCGACCCGACGCGATATAGTTTTATCCGGCAAACTCGCTGCTTGATGCCGACTCCATTGCGATGAACCGGAACCGACTCCTGATTGGCGCCGTGGCCCTGCTTCTCATTTGGGTTGGCGGCAGCCTCGCGCTTCATTTCGGCCTGAAGCATCACGACCATCTCGACTACGATATCGGCGCGCTTTTTCCGCCCGACAAACCATTCCCGCCCGGCGAGATCTTTGCCTCGACGCTGGCCGCGACCATGGACCATGAACTGCACACGGGCTTCGGGTGGCGTCCCAACGATTTCTTCCTGTGGGGTCCGAAAGTCGCGGCGGACAACAACTCCGATCGCCAGCTCGGAATCATCCAGGCCGTTCGCGAGACCACGCGCATCTTCAAGGATCACCTGACCAAGGTTTCCTCGAATCAGTACGATCCAAATCTTGTGATCGCCGACACTGATTTTCGAAACGACGCGGAGAAGTGGATACTGCCATCGCCCGAAGGCAAGTACGACGACGGCATCAAGCATCTGCGGATGTACGTCGCCGGGTTGCACACCACCCCGCCGTCGTCGCGCGAGCTCAACACCCGGGCCGTCGAGTTAATCCGGTTGATACAGACGTGGACCGATCTGCTTGGCGACGCGCACGCGAATCTGTACCGGTGCACAAAGGACGACGGCAGCCCGGTTCATAGCTGGGACTGCGACCATTATTTCTATCACTCGCAGGGTTACGCGCACGTGATGTATCACATGATGCTCGCGCTCGAGCGCGAATACGCGGGGCAGCTCAAGGACGACCCGGTCCTGAAGACGCTGTTCGACGATTCGATCGACGCGCTGGGCAAGGCCGCCCTCATAAAACCATTGATTGTCATGAACGGCTCGCCCGATGGACTGTTCGCGAATCATCGCCGCAACCTCGACGCCTACATCAACGAGGCGCGCCAGAAGATGTACTCGATACGCGAAGAACTGCAGCGCTCCCCGCTCTAGCGGATGCGCTACAGCTCGATGAACGGACAGAGCAGCATNACGCCGCCGCGCACGAGCATCTCGANCATCGCAGGCGCCCAGCGGTTTGGAATGCCNAGCGCGCCGGCNGCNGCGCGAATCGCCCACGGCGTCGCGGCCTCCGCGGAGGAACCCCGAAAATCAATCCATCTGCGCTCGGNACGATAGGTCACCAGCTGGTGGCGCTGATGCNCGGCGATATGCGCGCGATCTCGCGCGATCGNCACCGCGGTTGACAGCCCGCCGACTTCGTCGATCAGNCCACGCTCCTTCGCCGCCAGACCGCTCCAGATGCGGCCCTTGGCAACGGCTTCAGNCTGCTCGGGGCTGAGCCGCCGGCCCTGCGCGACCTTCGCGGTGAACGCCGAGTACAGATGACCGACGGTTTCATTGAGCTGCGCGAGCTCGCTGTCGGTCATCGCGCGCGCCATCGACATCGCATCGCTGATGGGCGCGCTTTTCACGAAATCGAAATGNACGCCGAGTTCGNNGAGCAGATTGCCGAGATTGAACTTCGCGTACACCACCCCGATGGAACCGGTGATCGTCGCCGCTTCCGCTACAATCGCGTCGGCCCCCGCCGCCACGTAATAGCCGCCCGAGCCCGCCACGTCGCCCATCGAGACTACCACCGGCTTGCCGCGCCCCTGCGCCTCGCGCACGGCCCGCCACACCAGGTCGGAGCCAACCGCGGAGCCGCCGGGTGAATTTACGCGAAACACTATTGCGCTGACTCGTTCGTCGCGCGACGCGCGATCGATTTGCGCCGCCGTCGCGACGCCGCTGATAAATTCGCCGGTCGCAGGCGCCTCGCCCGAAATTACCGGCCCGCTGGCGTGCACGAGTGCGATTCGCGCGCGTCGCCCGCGCTCACGGGTAAAGACTGCGTGGCGCCGGTATCGCGCCATGCCGGCGAACACTTTGCCCTTGCCCTCGGGATCGAATTCGGCGCGGATGTCTTCGATATAGCCTTCGCGGTCGATCAGATGATTCTCGACGGCGAACTTTGCGCTGACGAATCCCGCTGCGATCAGCTCGCGCGCGCGTTGCGCGGTCAGTTTCCGGGCCGATGCGATCGTCTCGATCAGGATTTTTTCCCAGTCCGCGACGATCGCCTCCATGCTCTCGCGCACCGCCGGCGACATCGTGTCGCGGCCGAGCATCTCGCCGGCGCCCTTGTACTCTTTCCATTGCAGGGTTTGCGCCTGGATCTTCAGCTTGTCGAGCGCGTTCTTCAGAAAAACGCCGCCGGTCGCCACGCCGAGCATCGTGAGCATCGTGTCCGGATTGGCGACGATTTCCCCCGCTCCTGCCGCGACCAGGTATTCGCGCAGCCCCGCGCTGTCGCCTCGCAGCAGCGCGATCACCCGCTTGCCGCCCGCCTGCGCGGCGCGCAGCAGGCGGTGAATTTCGTGTGCGGTGGCCAGACCGGCGCCGAATTCCGCGATCTCGACCACGATCGCACGAACCTCGTCATCGATGGCCGCCGACTCGAACACGTAGCGCAGATGGTCGAGGCTCTGCGCGCCGCGGCGCATGAGCTGATCGAGAGGCGAGCGAGTCACGTCCTCTTCGATCGGACCCGCCAGGCGAACTATCACGACGGCGTCACGCGGGATTTGCGCGGGCCTGACGACCGCAAGCCAGAACGCCGCCACCATCGCCGCCGCGACTCCAAGGATGGTGATTCCCGCCTTCCAGTCGCCGGCCACGCACGCAACCGAGCCGGCGGCACTCAAAATCGCGACAATAATTGCGAGTCGAACCTCGCGGCTTATCCACAATCGTTCAATAAACGGATTCTTCATCGGTCGCCTTTTTCGATCGCTCCTAATACACTACCGTTTTTGGATGACTAGGTCTTTCCTCATCGTAATTCTTGCGTTGGCTGCCGCCGGCGTTGCGTCGTGCTCGACCGCCAACGCGCCCAAGACCGCGCCTCCCCCATTTCTCGCCCGTTCGACCACCTTGGAGGTCACCAACGGCATCAAGGTGCTGACCAACGTCGCGATGCCGAATGGATTCGCGCCGATCCCCACACGTCCTCCCATCTGGCTCCAGGAAAGCGAAGAGATTGGCGTCGTCGGGACCCAGGCCGGGCACACGATTATGTATGGCCTGGGAGGCGCCGCGTGGCGAACCGGCCGTATCCTGGCAGCGGAGACGGGGCCGGCCGCGGCCGAGAAGGGAACTATCGTGGACCTCGCCGCGAGCCCCAACGGCCTGACGCTTGCGACCGCAATGGTCGCGCCGGGTGGCAATCGAGTCGATGTGATCGTTCGCGACCTGATCGCCACCGGCGCAGGCAACGTGATCGCCAGCTTCAATGGCCGGTACGATTCCATCTCGATGAGCTGGCTGAACAACGCGACGATCGCGCTTGCACTACGACGGCATCCCGAACCCCTCGAGTCCGGCGTCAACGGCGGGGCGCCGAATTCCAATCCAGATCAACCTGACGTCGAGCCGCCGCCGAGTCGCGTGGATGGATTGCAGTTGATCGTCGTCACTGGCGCCGGTTCCGTCGCACCGCTGAAGTTCTCATGCCCGATGTCGGCGCTTAGTTGGAGCGCGCACGGCGTCTATGCGGTCGGCCAGGGCGATGCGGGCGCTCCGCCGGTCATCATCGATCGGCGCAACTCCACCTGCACCAAATTTCACGTACCCGTGCCTATCCACGTGCTCGATTGGGACCAGGACGACGAAGGATCATTCCTCTATGTCGGGCCCGACGCCTCGCGCCGTACGATTGGCGTATTCAAGTACAACATAGCGACAGGCGCCGAAGATTTGCTGGGCATATCGACGGGCGCGGCCTCGTTCATAGGCAGCAGCAACACGATCACGCTGGGCAATCAGAAGCTCACGTTCAGGATGGCGATCGAGCATCCCGAGGCGCCGCTGCTTGCTCAACTCGCAATATCGCGACCCGAACAAGGCGAGCTCGATGTGAAATCGCTGGGCTTCGACACTATGCCGAAAATGCTCGCGCAGAGCANGATGGAGTATTCGAGGAGTGCCAATGAAGCCGCGATGCAAATCTATGCGCCCAGTCTGCCCGTGCCGTGGCGAAAAATCGTCACCTATTCGCTGAAATACGATAGTGCATTTCTACTNGCCGAGGGTCCGGCCCGCGGCACCGTCACGATGAGCTGGTCGCTCAGGGGTCGATGGCTGGCGCTTCTCGACGGCGACGCGACGGCGGGCACGGTGATGAC
>JGI20191J14862_1000059_pt1 | contig 38603 bp, 39 predicted proteins | sample NGESurdeep092012_7_FD_14862 | JGI IMG/M metagenome (IMG submission 14862)
GGCGGTACCGGCCTGCGACCATTCAACCCGTTGGTCATCGCGCTCGCCTCGGGGGCAAACTTTATCGCCCGTTGTTTTTCCGGTGATCCGAACGAAACTGCCGCCGTGCTGGTGGAAGCGATCCAGCACCCGGGATTCTCGTTTATCGAAATCCTCAGCCCTTGTGTGACCTTCCGCCCAGATGAAAAGGCATGGAAAGACCTGGTTCACCCGGCTCCCGTCGGCGCGACCAACGATCCGGGCAAGGCGGCGCGCCGGATCATGACCGACGACGGTTTCAACATCGGAGTTCTGTACCGCGGCGATCGCAAGCCATATCAGCCCGCGGTTGGGGCAACCAATATTAACTTGTCGGAGCTGGAGAAGGACTTCGAGCTATGAGTAAGGCAGCGGGCAATCCAAAGGTCTCCAACCTCAACGATCTGCTGGCCATCGCCTATCAGATCGAGATCGACGCGGTCGACCGCTACAAGCTGCTGGCCGATCAAATGGAAACTCACAACAACCCGGAATTGGTCAAAATCTTCCGTGACCTGGCCCGCGCCGAAGGAATCCATGGCGAGGAAATCCGCCGCCTTGCCGGCGATTTCGACGTCGTCGCCCACGCACGCCAAATTGCAAAATTCGAACGAAGCGAGAGCCCGGAAGAGGCCGATCTCGGTTCCGCGCACTACATGATGACACCTTGGCATGCACTGCAGCTCTCCCTCGATGGCGAAAAGCGCGCGCTTGCCTACTTCACCTCCATCGTGGAGACGGCAAAGGATCCGAAGGTCAAGGCGCTGGCGGCGGAACTCGTCGAAGAGGAAGCCGAACACGTCGCTCTCGTGCATCGGTTGCTGCGCCGGTATCCGAAGCCGAGCGCAAACTGGGCCGACGATATGGATCCGCCGGTATCGCAGGAATAAGAAAATCCGGTGCTAAAATGCAACGAGCCCCCGCAAGCCGGCTGTAGTCGGCTTGCGGGGGCTCGTTTTTTTTGTGACGCGCTCGGCGCCGGAAATCGTTCTCGCCGTCATTCCGGGGCGCGGGCTTTAGCCCGCGAACTCGGAATCCATAACCCCAGCGCTGCGGAGTATGGATTCGGGGCCCGCTCGCTTCGCTCGCGTCCCGGAATGACGATGAAGGTTTAGCCAACGCTCCGCCGCTCCTGTTGTTTGAAGGCGCGGGGCACGCCTGTTCCCTTTTTCCGTTTCCCCAAAAGGGGAATGGAGCGCCGGGAAGCGCCAGGGGACCTAGCGCATTGCGTCCTTATGAGTGCACGCCCTCGTGAACGTCTCAATTCGCCTTCTTGCGCTGGTCTTTCACCCGCACCGCCTTGCCCTGCGATCGTGGCACTTCGCCAGGCGATTTGAGTACGACTTTGCAGGTCACGCCGATCAGCGACTTGATGTGGTGCACCACCTCTTCGGCCTTGCGCTGGCGATCGCCCTTGAAATCGGGCGCCTGTTCAACTTCGACCGTCATCGCATCGAGCGCGCCTTCGCGCGTCAGCACCAGCTGGTAGTGCGGCGCCAATCCCGGGAATCCGACCATGACCGCCTCCACTTGCGAGGGGAAGACATTGACCCCACGAATGATGAGCATGTCGTCATTGCGGCCGGTCACGCGCAGAATGCGCACATGGCTGCGCCCGCAGGCGCAGGGTTCGTCCGACAGCCGCGTGATATCGCGGGTGCGGTAGCGCACCATCGGCAGGGCTTCCTTGGTCAGCGTGGTGATCACGAGTTCGCCCGCTTCGCCCATCGGCTTGGGCTGCATGGTGTCGGGATCGACGACCTCGAACAGGAAATGATCCTCCCAGCCGTGCAAGCCGTTTTTCATCTGTTGGCATTCGCAGGCGACGCCCGGCCCCATGATCTCCGACAGGCCGTAGATGTCGATGGCCTGGATGCCGAGCCGCGCCTCGATATCGCGGCGCATGGCGTCGGTCCACGGCTCGGCGCCGAAAATGCCGACGCGCAGCGGCAGCTTGCGGATATCGACGCCCATGCCTTCGGCGACTTCGGCGATGTTGAGCGCGTAGGACGGCGTCGCGCACAGGATCTGGGCGCCGAAGTCCTGCAGCAGCGTCACTTGCCGCTCGGTGCCGCCGCCCGACAGCGGCACCACGGTGCAGCCCAGCCGCTCGGCGCCGTAATGCGCACCCAAGCCCCCGGTGAACAGGCCATAGCCATAGGCATTGTGCACGATCTCGCCAGGCCGCGCGCCCATGCTGGCGAGGCAGCGTGCCATCAGATCAGCCCACATATTGAGATCGGCCTTGGTGTAGCCGACCACGGTCGGCTTGCCGGTGGTGCCGGAGGAGGCATGAACGCGCAGCAGCTGTTCGCGCGGCACCGCGAACATGCCGAACGGATAATTGTCGCGCAGATCCGTTTTCACCGTGAACGGAAAGCGCGCGAGATCGGCGAGCGACTTCAGATCGCCCGGCTTGACGTTCGCCGCGTCGAATTTCTTCCTGTAATGCGGAACCTTGTTATAGGCGCGCTCGAGCATGGTCTTGAGACGGGCGAGCTGCAGTGCCTTGAGCTCGCTGCGCGGCATGCACTCGGCAGCGCGATCGAACATATAGGGCAGCGTATCGGCACCCGCGGTTTGCGCACTCATCATCCAATCTCCCGGTCGAAATCGTTGAACTGTCGCGTTACGGCAAGGTCCATCCCGGCTTGACCGCCGGTCCAGGCAGCCCGGACCCGCGTATCGGGGTGTGGGGAAGAGCGAAGCCCTGGTTGAAGGCGGCGCGCGTGATCAGAATGAATTTGGTCGCCCAGCCGGTGGCGAACACCGACAGCCCGGCGAGCGCGAACAGCGCAGGCGCCGCGACGTCGAGCAGCAAGCCGGCGGTGACCAGCGCCACCGGCAGCACCAGGCCGCCGACAAAGAACCAGCCGCGGCAAGCCATGAAGATTTCAAGCGTGCGGGTCGGCGCGCCGTCGCTTTCCAGCGCGTTGAAGTATCGCCGCCAGGTCCAGGCCCGCGTCGCGGCCAATACGACCAGCGCGAACGCCATCGGCTTGGCGACCGCGCCCAGCGCCGGCAGCACGGCCGCCAGCAGCAGGAACAGGCCACAGCCCTCGGCAAATCCGGTCGCCATGATGAAGGCGATCACCTGCGGCGTCCGCCACGCCGGTATGCCCTTGGACTGCTCCAGGATCATGCCCTGGCAAAACAGGAACAGCAGCCCGACCATCGCCGCCGCTAACAGAACCATCGGGTGGCCGGACCACAGGGCGAAGAGCGCGAGCGGAAACAGCAGGCCGGCGACCCAGGCTTCGCGCGACATCCACGAGCGCTGCGGCTGGCGCAGCACGTAAATGAAACGCAACGGCCGGCCGATCTTGAACATCAGCAGCGTCAGACCGCACGCAATGAGCGCGAGCGCGGCCAGCCCCGGCACCAGTATTGCAGTGCCGTTGAGGCCGGCGATGGTGACAAAGGCGAACAGTCCGACGCCGGCGCCGCCGCACAGGAAATTCCCCGAGGCCTTCCAGTCCCAGTGTTTCTGATGCCAGGGCTCGACCCCGCGGGTACGAATGCGCCCGGCCTGCGCATCAGAGAACGCGGGCGGCACATCCGGCGCCGGGGCGGCCGCGGCCTTGTCGTAGAGATAATGGAAGCCCGGCTCGGTGCCGAGTTCGGCATGCATCTTGAAACTCTTGTGCGCACGCAGCAGCTTGGAGACGTTGCTGTCGGGATCTTCGACATCACCGAAATGCAAGGCGTCGGCGATGCAGGAATTGACGCAAGCCGGCGTCGCGCGCGGATCACTGCCCGGCGACAAGCCGTGCTCGATGCCGAAATCGATGCGATCGGAGCAGAACGTGCATTTCTGCGCGACCCCGAGGCGCGCGGGATCCTCGCGCTCGATCTCGTTCTGCATCGCCTCGTCACCATAGGCGAAGTCCTCCTTGGTGACCTTGAAGCGGGCCTGGTAGGGACAGGCGACGTCGCAATAAGCGCAGCCGATGCAGATGTCGTAATCGATGGTGACGATGCCGTCGGCCCGCTGGCGCGTCGCGGTCGTCGGACAAACATGCATGCAGGGCGGGTCGGCGCAGTGCTGGCAGCCGACCGGCACGAAGGTGCGCTTCACATTCGGGAACGAGCCGGCTTCGACATCGAGCACCTTGCGCCACTGCACCGCCGGCGAGGTGGCGTTGGCATGCCGGCAGGCCGCGGTGCAGGTCTGGCAGCCGACGCAGCGCTCGAGATCAGCGACCATCGCCCAGCGGGTCATGACGCCCCCGCAAGACGCGTGATCTTGACCTTGACCAGATCGGCGCTCGATCCGGTGGCGTCGGTCAGGTCCAGCAGCATCGGCACCAGGGCATTCATGCTCGGCGCGTGAAAGTCCTTGGCATACGGCGTCACCCAGTGATCGAATTGGCCGATGATCAGCAGCGTGTCGGGGCGAATGCCCTCGCGCAACATGACCTTGCCTTTGGTGCTGTTGAGCGGCGAGCGCACCTCGACCAGGTCGCCGTCAGCAATGCCGAGTTTCTCGGCCGCGCTTTCGTTCATCACCACGCTGCCGTGGCCCATGACGTTGTCGGCGACTTCCTTGATCAGCTGAACGCCGACATTGTTGCCCCAGGAATATTGCATGCTGCGCGAGGTGACGAGCCAGAACGGATAATCGGCGATGCTCACCTTGAAGTGCTTGGCGAGTGCGTCCTCCCAAAGCCCGTTCAAGTCGCGCCAATGCGGCAGCGCCTCGTATTCGGCGAGCTGCTTGTCCCACCAATTGATGCCATGCTCGTGCAGACGCCGCTCGAGCTCTTTGCCGACGCGCAGCAGTCGCTCCTGGTAGGGTTGCTCGAAGCGCAGGCCCTGTTCGACCAGCTTCGGATAGAGGTACCACATCAGGCGCGAGAACGGCTTGACTCGAAAACCGTTGGCGCGGAACCAGTCGAGCCCTTGCGTCTCGGCGCCATCGGTGAGCTCCGCGCTCGCAGCCCGGCAGCTGGCGTCCCAGATGGTCTCGACGTCGTGGACTTTGCCGACATCAAGCGTGAAATCGTAGTTCGGCCCCGACAGTTTCACGTCATGAGCGCCGCGGTTTATCGCCGCGTTGTAGTCCTCGAGCAGGCCGGTGCGGCGCGCGAGCTCGGTTGCGATCCAGGTCAAATCTTTCGCCTCGCCCTGCGGCGGCACCGCCGGATCGCGCAAGGCGAAGCCCTGATGATCCCAAAACTGCTCAATGTATTTGGTGCCACCGATACGCATCAATTGCAGGCCTTCGAGATCGGTACAGTCGGGCAGCAGCACGTCGGCGACATGATTGGTTTCGTCGCGCGTCAAGGCGAAGCAGACGGTGAACGGAAATTTCGCCATGGTCTCACCGACCGCCTTGGTGTCCCAAAACGAAATCGCCGGATTGATGCGGTAGACCAGCCACACGTCGGGCGGCGAGGCATGCGGGAGCTTGTCGAAATCCTCCTTCTGCATCATCCAGGCGAGATGAGTCGGCCCGAGCGCTTGGCTCCAGGCCGAGTTGGCGACAAGCGGCACCAGTGTGCGGTGTGCGCTACGCGCCGTGGGGCGCGAAATCCATTCATCCTTGCTCGTCGGATTCATCGGATAATCCATGAACCCGTCGGGGCCCGGCTTGACGCTCGACCAGCGATTGTCGGCCGGTCGATTGAGCCGCACCGTGGTGCCGAGTGTGCCACCCGGCACGTCGAGGGCGCCGAGCAGGCAGGGAATGAGCGTGCGCGCCCAGCAGCACTCGTAGCCGCCCCAGCCATTATTGACGGTCTTGCCGAACGCGATGGCGACCGGCCGGAACGGCAGCGTCATGCCTTCGATCTCGATCGTCTCGCCGACATGGGCGTGGGCCAGGAACTCGTTGGTGACGCGGCGAATGGCGGCGGCCGGAACATCGCAGATCGCCGCCGCCCATTCCGGCGAATAGGTCTTCACATGGGCAACAAGGTGCGCGAAGGCGGGACTGGCGGCGGCCGCGCGATGCGTGACGGTCTCTTGATCGGGACCGATTTCGATGCCGTCGACCATGAACGTGCCTTCGAGCGCCGGATCGATAGCGGGAGTGTCGAACGGCACCGCGCGCCCGCTGGTTTGATCGATCACCAACGGCTTCTGCGTCTCTCGATCGCGCAGGAAAAATCCGTTGGCGCCGATGAGATAAGGCGACGAGGTCCGATGTTTGAGAAAGGGAATGTCGAGTTTTTCGCGCGCATGTTCGTGCAGGAACACATGGATCATGGCGAACAGGAATGCGGCGTCGGTCTTCGGTTTGATCGGAATCCACTCGGCCGAGCAAGCGCCGGTCACCGAGAGGTGCGGTTCGATCTGCACGCGCTTCATGCCGCGATTCCGCGCATCGGCGTGGCGCTTCACCCCGCATACCCCACCCGAGGCCTCGACGTTGGCGCCGAACGAGAGGACAAATTCGCAAAGCGGGGTATCGGGGCACACGGTGAAAGCGCGGTGCCAGAGCTCCCCGTAGAGGTGTTCCGAATGGGTGCATTTGACGCCCTGACCGGAACCGAAGCTCAAATCGACCGGTCCCCAAGCCGAAAGGAAGGCCGGCAGCGTGCCCATATAGGCGGTGGGAGTGCCGCCGCCGCCGAAGCTTGCGGCGAGCCGCGGATAACCGCTCTCGTCGGTGAGCCCAGCCGCGCGCGCGGCCTTGAGCTTGTCCGCGACCAAATCGAGCGCCTCGTCCCAGGATATGCGCACAAAGCCCGGATCCTCGTGCCGGCCCTTCTTGGGGTTGGTCCGCTTCATCGGATAAAGGACGCGGTTCGGGCTGTACGCCTTTTGCACCAGCCCGAATGCCTTGACGCAGGCCTTGCCCCCGCCGGGATGAATCACGGCGGCGGAAAAATTCGGATTGATCTCGGTTGCAACCCCGTCCTGGATGCGGACCGTCAGCAGGTCCGGCCCCGCCACGCACTGGTAGCAATAGGTCGAAACGGTGCGTTCGTCCTGTGGCTTGCTTCCCGGCATGGCGTAATCCTCAGTCCGAGCGAGCGACGTGTCTAGTCACCGCGCCTTATGGCGCCCGATTTTTTTGGCGCCTTCCCGGTCGCGAAATCACAAAGGACTTTCGCTACGTATTTTCCTAATAGTTATAAGTCGTTCCGGCTGCGGGCGGTCTGGCCGCGCCGGCACGCACATTCATCAATTCTGACGGCCTAGTCCGCCAGCCTTGGGTCGCGCACTGCGTGTATGGCAGTTCGTTGGGCCAGGCTCGTCAGCTGCCAACGTTCACTTCAGCGCCCTCGCCGCCATCAGCATGCGCGGGCACCGAGTAGCCCGCTTTGAGCGCATCCATGTTGAGATCGAGGAAGCCGCGCGGCGTCGCTGCGCGCACCGACTGCTCGATCCGTTTGCGATCGCAGATTCCGCTCAGCGCGACCAAGGCGCCGAGCGCGACTATGTTCGTCACCCGCTCGCTTCCCAGTTCCAAGGCGGTGCGGCTGAGCGGCAGGTGATAGCGGCGGTAATTGCCCACCGGCAGTTCGGGGCAGAGCCGCGTGTCGGCGATGACCAGCGCGCCCGGCTTGAACAACGGCCAAGACGGCTTGATGGCGAGCCGATCGAGCAGCACCAATTGGTCCAACGCCGTCGTCAGCGGGAAATCCACCTCGGCGTCGGAGATCACCAGGTCCGCATTGCAGAAGCCGCCGCGCGAGGTCGGCTCATAGGTCTGCGACTGAGCAACACGTTTGCCACCGGCGGCAAGGGCATCGGCAAGAATCTTGGCACTGAGGATCAGCCCCTGACCGCCGGTACCGCCGATGCGAAGTTCGATTCGTGAGTCGTGCATCACGAGGCTCCCGCGCGCGCCGCCGCCGCGCGCCGATAGGCGGCACCGTATTCGGGACGGTCCGTCCTCGTCAGGATACCGGTTGGCAGAACGTTCGGGCGGAACGGCGTATCCACCGTGTCGCGGTAAGCGCTCGGTCGAATCTCGCTCTTCTGGCGCATGATCATCTCCGGCGAAGAGCCCAAGTCGTTCTTGCGTCCCAAGATCTCCGTGCAGTCGGACAGGATTTCGACAAACGCGAAACCGGGATGCTCGAGTCCGGCCTTGATTATTTCCTTGAGCTTGGGGACATGATGCGTCACTTCGCGGCCGACGAAACTCGCGCCAGCCGCGGTCGCCAGCGCGCAGGCATCGAAATGCGGCTCTTGGTTGCCGTACGGTGTCGTCGTCGTCAGCCGTGTCTCCGATGTGGTCGGAGAGGCCTGGCCGCCGGTCATGCCGTAGACTTCATTGTTGAGCATCAGGCAGGTCAGCTTGAGATTACGCCGGCAGGCGTGGATCAAATGATTGCCGCCGATCGCGAGACAATCGCCATCACCGGTGATGACAACGACATGGAGATCGGGACGCGCCAGCGCGAGCCCGGTTGCATAGGCCAGCGGCCGGCCGTGGGTGACATGGAAAGTGTTGGCGTCGATATAGGCCGATAGCCGCCCGGCGCAGCCAATGCCGGAGACGACCGCGAGCTTGTCCTTATCGAGGCCGAGCTCATGGATCGCCCACAGCAAGGCTCGCAAAGCGATGCCATGGCCGCAACCGGGGCAGAGGAAGTGCGGCATCATCTCCTTGCGGAGATAATCGCGGACGTCGAAGTCGGCGGCGGTGTCGATGAACATCACGTCCCCCTTGCGAGCGCCGCGGCCCGCGCGGCGATATCCACTGGAGTGATCGCCTCGCCGCTGAAAAGATGAAGTGCCTCGACCGGCATTCCGCCAAGTACGCGCTCGACCACAAGCTGAAGCTGACCGGTGTTCATTTCGGGAACCAGCACGGCGCGCGCCTGCGCCGTGGCCTGCCGCAGCGGCCGTTCGGGGAACGGCCAGAGCGTGATCGGACGGAACAGCCCCACCCGCAGCCCTTGCGCGCGGCACAGCTCGACGGCGCGCGTCGCCGCGCGGGCACTGATGCCGATGGCAACGATGACCACGTCGGCGTCGTCGCAGCGCAGCGCTTCCCAGGAGTCGATCACGTCGCGGTGCCGCTCCAGCTTGGAGAAAAGCCGCGACAAGTTACGGGTGACCGCCTCCGGATTCTGGGTTGGGAAGCCGTCTTCGCCATGGGTCAAACCCGTCGTATGGCTGCGATAGCCGGCGCCCGGCCGCGCCATGGCCGGAATGCTATCGCCGTCGCCGGCATAGGGCTTGTAAGCCGAGCGCGGTCCGCTCGCCCATTTTCGTTCCGTGCGGCTCAGACTCCCGGCGTTGTTGAGCGCGACCGTTTCGGACAGTTGCGCGATCACCTGGTCATACAGCAGCACCACCGGCGACCGGCATCGTTCTGCCAGATCGAAAGCGCGGATGGTCTCGCTGTAGATCTCGCCCACCGAGGCGGGCGTCAGCGCAATGATCGGATAATCGCCATGGCTGCCCCAGCGCGCTTGCATCAAGTCGGCCTGCGACGGTCGGGTCGGCATGCCGGTGGAAGGGCCACCGCGCATGACATTGACGATGACGCAAGGAATCTCGGTTCCGGCTGCGTAGCCGATATTTTCCTGCTTGAGCGAAAATCCCGGGCCACTGGTCGCAGTCATGGCTTTGACGCCACCCATCGATGCGCCGATCACGGCCGCCATCGAGGCGATTTCGTCCTCCATCTGCACGAACACTCCATCGACCTCCGGCAAATGGCGCGCCAGCCGTTCGGCGATTTCCGACGACGGCGTGATCGGATATCCGGCAAAGAACCGACAGCCGGCAGCAATCGCTCCCAACGCGCAGGCGTGGTTGCCGGAGATCAGTTTCATGGCGTTCTTGCCGGTTAGCGCGGTATCGACGGCATTCATTGGGCAAGCCCCTCCCGCGCAACGGCGGCTGCGTCATCGAGATGCACCCGAATTGCGAAATCCGGACACAACCATTCGCACAGCCGGCAACCCGTGCACTTGTCCGGCTCGGTCAGCTCCGCGATCTGTTCTGCATTCAGCCGCAGACAGTGCTCCGGGCACAATTTCACGCAGATGTCGCAGCTCTTGCACCACGCGGGATTGATTTCGAGGCGCACCCGGTAAGCTGCGGCCGCAGGCGTCGGCGTCCTCGCCGCTGGCGTTTCCATTTGTGGCGTGGCGTTGCGCGCCTCCTCAATCCAACTGCGACCGCGACGGAAGGCCTCCAGATTTACGGTGACGGTCTTCTTCGGCACGAATTCAGCAACCGTCCGCTCCCAATCCGCGACCGAAAACTCCAATGCCGTGGATAGTGCGCCGAGCAGGATGACGTTCGCCGCACGCTCATTGCCGAGCTGTTCTGCCATGTGGGTAGCATCGATGGCGTAGCCTTCCGCCACGTGAGCGATGACTTCGGCCGGCGTCTCGCGCGAATAGCGCAACGGCGCGCCGGGATGGCGGTTGAGGCACGCGAACGGCGGCACGATACGCTTGGTATCACAGATGAAGATGCCGGTGCCAGGCTTGAGGAACGGCAGCCACCGCAATCCTTCGGCCCATTCCAGCGCGACCAGGATATCGACTTCGCCCTTCGGGATGGTCGGCGACCAGACCCGCCGGCCAAAGCGCACATGGCTGAACACTGAGCCGCCGCGCTTGGCCATGCCATGCACTTCGCTCTGCTTGACCTCGAAGCCCTGGGACTGGGCGAGCAACGCGAGCACCTTGGAGACCATGATGACGCCCTGGCCGCCGACGCCGACGATGAGGACGTTGAACGAGTCATTCGCGGAGTCAGCCGTCACTGCCGGGGATTCCGGCGACGCGGTGGCGGGACGCAGCGTGGTCACCGGGCCGCTCATTGCATCACCGGCGCTGTGGTCTTGATGCAGTCCACGGAGCAAACCTGCGCGCACAGCGTGCAGCCGATACAAAGCGACTGGTCGATCTGAACCTTATGCCGGCCTTCGAACGACTGGTCGCTCCAAGTAATCGCCGGGCAGCCTATGTTCATGCACGCCTGACAGGCATTGCATTGTTCCGCGACCACCTCGAACGGCGGGCCTTTGATCTTGACCGGGTCGAGCACGCATGGCCGATCAGCAATAAGGACGGCAACGCCGCGGTAATTGATGGCGTCGCGCAAAGCATGATGCACGGCGGCAAGGTCATAGGGATCGACCTTGCGCACCCATTTGACACCGACCGCGCGAACCAGCGCTTCATAGTCCACCTGCGGCGCATCCTCGCCCCTGAGCGTCTTGCCGGTGCCGGGATGCTGCTGGCCTCCAGTCATGGCCGTAATATGATTGTCGAGCAGCAGCACCGTGATATTGGCCTGGTTGTAGACGGCATTGATGAGCTGCGGAATTCCGGCATGCAGGAAGGTCGAGTCGCCGATGGTGGCGACGACCGGTTTGGTCTCGCCGGCCTTGGCCATGCCGACGGCGTTGCCGATCGACGATCCCATCGACACGGTCGTGTCCATGCCGCGCAATGGATCGAGACATGCCAAGGTGTAGCAGCCGATATCCCCGGCGACGCGTGCGCCGGACGCGCGCACCGCCATGAAGCTCGAGGTGTGCGGGCAACCGGCGCAAAGCACCGGCGGACGCACCAGCGGCTCCGGCGTCCACTCATCGTTTCGCTTCAGACGCGGCGCCAGAATGCCGGCCTGCTCGAAGCCGGCGCGGATGAGTTCGGGGGATAATTCGCCGGCACGCGGGAAGAAGCACTTGCCCTCGACCTTAAGTCCAAGCGCGCAGATTTCCTTTTCGATCACGGGCTCGAGTTCCTCGACCACGAAGATGCGATCGACCGACTCGCAATAGCGGCGCAGCAGCGCGTCCGGCAGCGGCCAGGATGCGCCGAGTTTCAACACATTTGCGTCAGGAAGCACTTCTCGCACATAGGGGTAGCAGGTTCCTGCCGTGATGACGCCGAAGTTCGTATCGCCCGCCTCCCAGCGATTGATCGGCGCTTCGGAGAAATACGCCTTCAACCGCGCCTCGCGCTCGATCACCACGCCATGCCGCGGCCGCGCATAGGCCGGGATCATGACGTTCTTCGAAGGCTTCTCGATAAATGCACGTGGCGGCGGCTCGTTGCGCTCGCCGATCGTCACCGCACTGCGGGTATGCGAAAGGCGGGTCGTGCTGCGCACGATTACCGGCGTGTCGAAGGTCTCCGATAGCTCGAACGCCAGGCGGGTGAAATCAAGCGCCTCCTGGGCATCGCTCGGCTCAAGCACCGGCACGCTGGCGAGCATGCCGTAAATTCGCGTGTCCTGTTCGTTCTGCGAGCTGTGAATGCCGGGATCGTCGCACACCGCGAGGACCAGCCCGCCGTTCACGCCAATATAGTTTATCGACATGAATGCATCGGCAGCAACGTTGAGTCCGACATGCTTCATGGCGGCGAGCGCGCGCCGCCCGGCAAAGGACGCGCCAATCGCAACGTCGAGCGCGACTTTTTCATTGGTCGACCATTGGGCGTGCAAGTCTTCGGCCGGATAGTCGGCTAATGTTTCGAGGATTTCGGTGCTCGGTGTGCCGGGATAGGCGGCGGCGACCTTCACGCCGGCCTCCCAGGCGCCGCGCGCGATCGCTTCATTTCCGGTCAACGGGCGAACATCTTTCGCACCGCCGGGCGACGGCTCGACGGCTTCCAATGCGCCATGCATCTGATCACCCCGACGGCGGATTTCGCCTCTTTGCCTAGTTCACCATCATCGTTTAATCCGCACCGGGCGTAATTGAGTTATATCAATTGGTTGCCGCTCAAAATCGATGTCGAGCAAGGCCGAACGCGTGTTTTGGGGGCTTTTCGGGTGGCGGCAGCAGCCTTCATCCCGATGCGGCGTGTTTGGCGGCCTTCGCCTTAAGCCGCTCGAGGGTCTTGGTCTTTTCAACGACAAAACGGCTGTGCGACCCGGCGCAGATCGGTTCAAGATTGTCCTTGGCGGCGATCTCAAAGCTGACTTTGCGCCCCTCGACCGCGCTCACGGTCGCGGTGATCTCGACCGTCATGCCGGGCAGCGTCGGGGCAAGATGGCGGATCGACACATCGATGCCGACAGAATCCTCATTGGCGTCCGCATGTTCGAGGACGAGGTCGCGGCACGTGTGTTCAATGTCGTGCACCAGACGGGGCGTGGCGTAGACGCGACCTTCCTCGCCCATGAATCCGATTGTCCGGTCGCGATCAACGACAATTCGGCTGACCCGCGACACCCCCGGACGAAGGCTCTCCTTCATCGCCATCCCCCTCATCATATGATCGAAACCAAGACACAATTAAATTCACTTCCCGCCCGCTCCACTTGACCAACGTCAATCCCCAAGCGTTTTTGCCCCGAGCGTTTTTAGATACCCAAATAGGCTTCCCTGACCCGGCGATCGGCCTGGATTTCGGCAGCGGTTCCGCTCAGCGTCACTCTGCCGGTCTCCAGCACATAGGCGCGGTCCGCGATGGCAAGCGCAGCGCGCGCATTCTGTTCCACCAAAAGGATGGTTAGGCTGTCGTCCTTGAGCCCGCGGATCACCGAGAGCACGTGGTCAACCAAGTTGGGCGCCAGACCCATTGATGGTTCGTCCAGCAACAGAAGCCGCGGCTTTGCCATCAAAGCGCGCCCGATCGCAAGCATCTGCTGCTGACCGCCGGACAGCGCCCCAGCCGGCATTTCCAAAATCGCGTCGAGCATCGGGAACAGCGCGCAGACCCGTGCAAGGTCCGGTTCCAGATCGGCGTCGCGGCGCGACCACGCACCGAGCCGCAGATTGTCTCGCACTGATAAAGGCGTGAACAGTTGCCGGCCTTCCGGCACTTGCGAGATGCCACTCGCCACCCGCGCATGCGCAGGCCGTTTCTCGATCGGCTCGCCTTCGAACCGTATCGCACCGCCCGTAATCGGCTGCACGCCGGAAATGGCGTGCAGCAGCGTAGTCTTGCCGGCCCCATTGGCGCCGATCAGCGTGACGATCTCGCCGGCGTCGACATGGAGCGTGACACCGTGCAGGACCTCGATGCGGCCATACGCGCTTCTGACATTCTCAATCGAAAGCACGAACCGCCTCCTGCGAACCGTGAACACCCAAATAGGCTTCGATCACCGCCGGGTCGGAACGCACTTGTTCGGGCGTGCCTTCGGTGAGCGTTCGCCCGCTTGCCAGGACATGAACCCGGTCGGAAATATTCATCACCAGACGCATATCATGCTCGACCAGCACGACCGTGATTGCGTCCTTCACGATGGCGCGGATCACGTGATCGATTTCCTGGGTTTCGACAGGATTGCAGCCGGCGGCCGGCTCATCGAGCAGCAGCACCGTCGGTTCGCTGGCCAGCGCGCGCGCGATTTCGAGGCGCTTGAGGGCGCCATAGTCGAGCGAACCCGCCGGACGATCGGCTGCATCGACGAGGCCGACGCGGGCAAGCGCCGCACGAGCGGCTTCACGGGTCGCCTGATTCTGGCGCGCCACCGATGGCCAATGCAGCAGATCGGCCAAAATCCCGGTCCGCTCGTGACGGTGACGGCCGACCATCACATTTTCCAGCACCGACATGCGGGAAAATATCTGCAGATTCTGAAATGTCCGCGACAGTCCTCGCCGCGCGAGCTGGTCGGGCGCGAGGCCAGTCACCGATTCACCGGCGAGCCGAACGTTTCCGTCGTTCGGCACGTAGATGCCCGACACCAGATTGAACAGCGTGGTCTTGCCGGAACCGTTCGGCCCGATGATCGAGAACACCTGGCCGGATTCGACAGCGATGCTCACGCCATCGATGGCCCGCACGCCACCGAAGGTAATGGACAGCCGGTCGGCCTCCAGGATCATCATTTGCGCCATCCAGCAAACGCCGCAGCGAGGGACGGCACGATACCCCGGCGCAAAAAAATCATGAAAACCATCAGGATCAATCCGAGCAGCGCCTGCTCGTATTCGTGGAAGATGGTGAGCGCTTGCGGTAGCACGACCAGCACGGCTGCCCCCACCAGGGAACCGACGATCGATCCCATGCCGCCCAGCACGACCATGGCGACCAGTTCGATCGACCGCAGGAATCCCGCCACTTCCGGCGTGACGTGGCCGTTGAACAGCGCCAGATAGGATCCGGCCACCGACGCGTACATCGCGGAGATTATGAAGACCGTAAGCTTCTTGCGCGCCACGTCGATGCCGAGCACGCGCGCGGCGATCTCGCTGTCATGAATGGCTTGCAGCGCACGGCCGGTCGGGCTCTCCATCAAATTGAGCGCGAGCACAAAGCCGCCGACAAAGGTCGCGCCGGCGATCCAGTACCAGGCATCCGAGCCGCGCACCTGCCAATCGAAAAGCGCCAGCTTGGGAACGCTCATGCCATCCGGACCGCCGGTCCAGCCCGCCTCGTTGGTCAGCACGATGGCGACGAGCAATCCGAATCCGAGCGTCGCGACGGCGAGATAGTGTCCTTTGAGCCGGAGAATTGGCCGGCCCACCAGGAAAGCGACCGCACCCGAGAGCATTGCGCCGGCGAACAGGCATAGCCATGACGGCGCGCCGAAATGAACTGGACCGATGGCGACGGAATACGCGCCGATGCCAAGAAAGCCGGCATGGCCCAGGCTGACCTGACCGGCAAAGCCCATGAGCAAATTGAGGCCCACAACCGCCAGCGCGAAAATGAAAACAAGCGCGCCGATGCGATAATAGTAAGCCGACGGAAAGAAATACGGCAAGATGACAACGATGGCCGCGACCGCTATCGCCGGCAGCAACCGAGTTTCGAGCAGTGTACGCAAGCTTACACCCGCTCAATCTTAGCCCGGCCGAACAAGCCCTGCGGAATGGAAATCAAGACAACAAGAATGATCAGGAAAGCGACCGCGTCCTTGTAGTTCGAAGACAGATAGCCCGCGGCCAAGGCCTCAATCATTCCAATCAGCAGGCCGCCGACCACGGCGCCGGGCGCGCTGCCGATGCCACCGAGCATGGCCGCCGCGAAGCCCTTCAGCGCCAGCAGTGTCCCCACATCGTAACTGGTCAGCGCGATGGGCGTAATGAGAACGCCGGCGATCGCCCCTATGGCCGCCGATACCGCAAACGAGAAATCAACAATGCGGCGCGTATCGACGCCGATGAGTCGCGCCGCCAGACGATTGGCCGCGGTCGCGATCACCGCCTTGCCGAGCAAGGTGCGGTCGATGAACAGCCAAAGCAAGGTCACGATGACGGTGGCGCTTGCCAGCACCACAAGGCTTTGCGGCAAAATGGCTGCGCCGCCGAACTGGATCGGATCGGCGCCCAACAGCGGCGGCAAACTATGAAAACGCCGGTCGAAAACGATCTGGGCGATCCCGCGCAGAAAGATCGAAGCGCCGATCGTGATCATGATCAACGCCACGGGGCTCGCCCCGCGCGCCGGCTCGACCGCAAGACGGTGTAGAGCCAATCCGATGGCGGTCGTCACGACGATGGCGATGAGCGCGGCCAACGGCAACGGAACGCCGGCAAGCGCCACAAAAACCGTCGTCATTCCGCCCAGCATGACGAACTCGCCCTGGGCGAAATTGATGATATCCGACGCCTTGTAGATCAACGTGAAGCCAAGGGCGACCAGCGCATAGATGGCGCCCACGGTCAGGCCCGAGGAAATGAATTGCAGCAACTCGGCCATCGCGTCGAAGGCCTCGCAAAGCTTGGGTTCAATAGCCGCAGGAGTGAGCGGGCAAGCTCTGACGAGCTTGCCCGATCGTCATCTCACGTGCCGGGGACCAACGTCCAGTCGCCGCCTTTGATCTCCAGCATATGGAACGCCGACAGGTCGAGACCCATATGATCGGTCGGCGTCATGTTCACGATGCCGGCGGTTCCAATATAGCCTTTGGTCCGCTCGATCTCGTCGCGGACCTTGGCCTTGTCGGCGCTCTTGGCACGCTGCATCGCCTCAACCAAAATCATGAGGCCGTCATAGGCGTGACCGCCAAAGGTCGAGACCGCCTGTCCGGAATTATGCAGAAACGTACGCGAATAATTCACGACCACAGACTTCTGCGGATCGTTGTTCGGAAGCTTGTCCGCAATGAGAAGCGCCGCGGCCGGAAGCCGCACGCCTTCGGCCGCGGGGCCAGCGAGCTCGATGAACTGCTTGGAGGCAACGCCGTGGCTCTGGTACAGCGGCAGCGTGATTCCGAGCTGGCGATAATTGCGCGTCACGATCGCCGGACCTTGACCGAAGCCCGGATTGACCACCGCCAGCACGCCCGCCTTATTGCGAATATTGGTAAGCTGCGGTGTCATGTCGCTGTCGCGCGGTCCGTAACTCTCCTCGATCGCGATATTGATGCCAGCCTTGGGCGCGACCACAACGCACTGGTCGCGCATCGACTTTCCGAATGCATCGGTGCCCGAAATCAATGCGATCGTGGTCAGCTTGCGGGTCTTGAGATCGGCAAAGATTTTCTCGCACGCCATCTTGTCAGTGTGCGGCGTCTTGAAAACCCATGCGCGGACGGGCTCGATAATCTGAATGGCGCCCGCCAATGAAATGAACGGGATCTTGGCGTCTTCGAACACCGGGATCATGGCGAGCGTCGCGCCGGTGGTGCTGCCGCCGACCATGGCGACGATTTTGTCCTCTTCCACCAGACGGGTGGCGAAAGTGCGCGCGTTGTCGGCACTGCCGGCGTCATCGTAGAAGACCAGTTGCAGCTTTTGGCCGTTCACGCCGCCTTTTGCATTGATCTCTTCGACATAAATTTCTAGCGTTTTCTTTTCCGGATCACCGAGAAACGACGCCGGCCCGGTCACCGACAGGACGGCCCCTATTTTGATTTGTGCGGATGCCTGGTGTCCGGCGCCGAGCAGGGCAAGAAGCCCGATACCAGCCGTCACGGTAAAACGTTGCAATGCCCTCATGGGACCCCCCGTTACCATTATTAATTTTGACCATAATACATACCTGAGCGGATAAAACCGAGACTTGACCTAACTCAAGGCGGCAGCCGCGCGATCAGGCGACTAGTGGCGAGGTGCCGTCGTGGGAATATGTTCACCGGAGCCATGCGATGACGATGACGGGTCCCGTACGGCTCGCGGCCGTTGTCTACCAGGCTGGCTTTCAAATCGATGACTTCTTGACCCGTGCCGGCAATCTGCTGCGCGCGGATCACGTCAAATTGGGCGGGGCAATACAAGAAAATGCACGTTGCGCCGCGGGTTCCTGCTCGGTGATGACCCTCATCGATCTCACGTCGCAAAGCCGTATCAGGATTTCCCAAGACCTTGGATCGCAGGCACGGGGATGCCGCCTCGATACCCATGGACTCCTGGAAATCGGGGTGCTGCTCGACCAGACACTCGACGGCGATGTCGAGCTTCTGGTCTTGAACAGGTTCGGCAAGGCCGAGGCCGAAGGCGGTGGCCTGCGCTCGGCTTTTGCGCGCGCTATCCAAGCGGGTATCCCGGTAGTGACAGCGGTAAAGTCGACTTACACCGAGGCATGGTCGCAATTCCACGGCGGTCTCGCGATCGATCTCCCACCGGATCTCGGCCCTGTCCTCGCGTGGTGCGGCGACGCGGTGCGCGAATTGCGGGCGGCGCGGCGAACCGAATTGTCGCCAACCGGCTAACCGTAGGACCACACCATGGAAGATAGCGAAATTGTCGCGATCGGCATCGTGACCGTGTCCGATCGGGCCAGCGCGGGAACCTATCGGGACATCAGCGGCCCGGCCATTGAGGAGTTCCTGCACGAGGTGCTGACGACGCCCTGGCGTGCCGTGCGGCGTCTCGTGCCCGATGGAATTGAAAGCGTGCGAGACGCCTTGATCGAACTTGCCGACCGCGAGCGATGCGCCTTGATCTTCACAACGGGCGGCACAGGACCGGCGCCGCGCGATCTGACACCGGAAGCCACGGTCGCCGCCTGCACACGGCTGATGCTGGGCTTTGGCGAATTGATGCGTTCGGAGAGCTTGAAACAGGTGCCGACCGCAATTCTCTCCCGCCAGACCGCCGGCATTCGCGGATCCACCTTCATCGTCAATCTGCCCGGACGCCCCGCTTCGATCCGGACCAACATGCAAGCCGTGTTTCCAGCAATCCCCTATTGCCTAGACTTGATCGGCGCAGCCCGCATCGAAACCGACCCTGCTCGCTGCAAAGCATTCCGGCCGCCGAAATAATGCCTGCGAATACTGCCGGCGCGCAGCGCTCACATGAGCTCACCGCCTGCGACCACGATACTCTGCCCGGTGATCGAGGCGGAGGACGGTAAGCAAAGCCAGCCGACCGTCTCCGCAACTTCATCTGGTCGCACCAGCCGCCCCTGGGGATTGTGGACGGTCAGTTCCTTCAACGCCTGCTCTGGTGTCCGTCCGGTCTTAGCCACGATATTGCCGATCGCTTCGGCAACGATTTCCGTGTCGGTATAGCCGGGACACACCGCGTTCACGGTCACACCGGTGTGCGCCAATTCACGTGCCAGCGCTCGCGTCAGGCCGATCAGCCCGTGCTTTGCCGCGCAATAGGCCGCGACATACGCGTAGCCGGTGAGGCCTGCGGTGGAGGCAATGTTGACGATCCGGCCATAGTCGCCTTTCGCCATCACCTGGACGACCTCGCGAATGCAGAGAAACGGGCCGGTCAGATTGACTTCCATCAGCCCCTGCCACTTTGGCAGATCGGTCTTGCCGATCGGCGCGGCGGTCGCGATGCCGGCGTTGTTGATGAGGATTTGCGGCGGCCCAAACAGATCGGCCGCCCGCGCGAAGCCGGCGGAAATCTGCTCCGGCTGGGCGATGTCGACCGCAATCGCCTGCGCCTTGCCGTTGAAGGTTTTCGTGAGCGTGGCAGCCTGCGCGCGCAGCAGCGACTCATTGCGGCTCATCAGCGTCACATCGGCGCCCAGCCGCGCCAATGTCGAAGCGATGGCGGCGCCGATCCCGCGCGAGGCACCGGTCACCACCGCATGCTTGCCGCGCAGGACGGCGATATCCTCGGCGCGCATATTTGACCCCTGGATGACGTTCATCGACTTAATATGACGCCACGTTTGGCGCGTTCCTTGATCAAACTCAAGCTCGCCGCGCAGCGCTCCGCCTCCTTGATGTGCGTCAAGCGAGGTCGGCCGTCCATCCTCTAGAGAGGTGGCGACCTGAGAAAGCAACCCGATGGATATGACTCAATTCCTCGCCGCCGGCGTCTTCATCGATAGCGACCACCCGCAAGTCATCGCGTTCGCAAAGCGAACGATTGAAGAGGCAACCGACCCACGCGCCGCAATCTTGCGTCTTTATTCCACCATCCGCGACAGCATTATCTATGATCCCTATGTCAATTTCGCCGACCCGGCGAACTATCGCGCGAGCGGGGTCCTTGCCGCGGGGCGAGGCTTCTGCATCGGCAAGTCTGCACTGTTGGCCGCGAGCGCGCGCGTGCTCGGCGTTCCAGCACGCGTCGGTTATGCCGACGTGCGAAACCATCTCACCTCACCTCGGCTTTATGAAAAGATCAAAACCGATATTTTTCTTTGGCATTCATACACCGAGCTTTATTTGTCGGGACGCTGGGTCAAAGCGACGCCTGCTTTCGATCGCGCGCTGTGCGACCGGGTGGGCCTCAAGCCGCTCGAATTCGACGGCGAGACTGACTCGCTTTTCCAGCCCTTCGATCAAGCCGGCCGGCGGCACATGGAATATCTGAAAGATCGCGGCACATTTTCAGATGTACCGTTCGCCACCATAAAGGCCGAATTTCTGACGACGTATCCGAGCCTGATGAGCGGCGATGGCCTGGCCGGCGATTTCTGCGCGGAAGCCGTCGCCCAGGCCATGGACCACTCGCAACCACAATCGAAGAATGATGCCGGGTGATATGGCTTACTTCACCAGCTTGCGGCCGGTGACGCGCTCGAGATTTTTGTAGAAGATTTTGTCGCTGCTTTCCTTGTCGAGATTGAGCGACTCGAGAATGCGCAACGTCTCGCGCGGATACATTGCTCCGTTTTCTGGATCGAACGGACAATCGGAGGCGAACACGATCTTGTCGATGGGGAAGAACTCCAGGCCGCATTTGGTCGCCGGCGTCGCCCCGAACACCGCGGTATCGGCATAGAAATCCTGCTTGAAGTAATCGAGCGGGCGCTTCTTCAGGCTCTTGCGGAGCGAGACGTAGTCCTCGTCGCTCGTGCGCGAGCCGAGCACGTCCCAGCCCGGGCCGATGCGGCCTTCGAGCATCGGCACGATGCCGCCGAAATGATGCGTAATGATCTTCAGGTTCGGGTGATTATCCATGATCTTGGAAAACACCAGGCGCGCCATCGCGGTTGCCGTCTCGTACGACCAGCCGAATGTCCACCAGATTTCATACAGCGATTTCTTCTCGTCGAAATAGTCCGGCACGTTGGCGCCGCGCGCCGGATGCAACCAGACCGGCTTGCCGAGCTCGTTCATTTTTTTCCAGAACGGCAAGTATTGCGGCCGGTCGATCGGCTTGCCGGCGACGTTGGTGTAGATCTGCACGCCGAGCGCACCGAGCTGGTTGATGGCGCGTTCGGCTTCGGCCACGCCGGCATCCGGCGCATCGAGCGAAATCTGCGCAATCCAGCCGGGGAAATGATCGCGCTCCTTCGCGCATAATTCGGCGAAGCCGTCATTGATGATGCGGACAAATTCGTCGATCTGCTGCGGCGTCTTGGCGATGTTCTCGACCGGCGGCTGCGGATAGGCCAGGATCTGCGCATAGTCCTTGTGGGTGTCGATGATCTTCTTGCGCGCATCGAGGTCATACAGCGGCGGGATCGAGCGCACTCGCTTGCCCATGTCCTTATATTGGCCGGCAACCTCGAGCATCGTATCGAAGATTTTCTTCGGGAAAAAGTGCGTGTAAGCGTCGATCCGCATGAGGTCTCCTCCTGGCAGGGAATTTTTCTTACACGGCGGCCTTGGTCGTGTCGACCGTGGGCACGTCAGCCGGCCCAACCCGGCACAATAGCGCACGCAACTGATACGTACCCATCGCCGGGTCATAGGGCGGCTGATTATCGGTCAGGAGATTGGCGTTCGACGTCCAGACGCCATAGTCCGGGGCCGCCTGCTCGGGAAACCACCAGCCGTGCTCGACATGGATGACGCGCGCGTCGATCCCGTCGGTGAGCTTGGCCTTCTGGCGCATGCGGCCGCGCTTGGTCTCGATCCACATCCAGGCCCCGTTGACGATGCCGAAGCGTTTCGCCGTTTGCGGATGGATTTCGGCCACCGGATCGCGGTGCGCCTTGCGCAGCTTTTCGATCTGGCGATGCTCCGAGTTGAAGAAGTGTGAGATCCGCCCGCCGGTGGTGAGCACCAGCGGATAGTCCGCGGCGATCTCGGGCGTGCTGATCGGGCTTTCCGGCGGCTCTTCGTAATAGGGCAGCGGCGAGTAGCCGAGCTGTTCGAACCGGGTGGAATAGAGTTCGATCTTACCGGTCGGCGTCTTGAAGCCGCCGTTCAGGTATTTCTTGTCCTTGAACGGGAGCTTGATGAATCCCTTCTGCTTGAGCTCGTCGAACGTAATGTCGAGACCGCCGGAAGCGAGCATCGCATCGAGCACATCTTTGACCGGCTCGGTGCATACGGGCAGCTTCATGCGGCGCGCCAGCGCCACGAACATCTCTTCGTCCGATTTGCACTCCCCGATCTGCACCGCCTTCTGCTGGGCGAGCACGACATTGGCGGCGACCGTCGGCAGGCCGACCAGTTGATCGAGCTCGGGCCAGGACGCGGCCGGCAGCACGATATCGGCCAGCTCTGCGGTCGGCGTCATGAACAGGTCGGCGCAGACTATGAAGTCGAGCTTCATCAGCGCATCGTAGACATCGGACGTATTGGCATAGGTAGTGAGCGTATTGTTGCCGAACACCAGGAACGCCTTGACCGGATAGGGCTTGCCCTCGCGCATCGCCTTGAGCAGCGTCGGGATATGGGCGGCCGGCAAATCGGCGCCCGCCCCGCCGAGCAGCTTGAAGCGATCGGCACCGAGCCGCTTGGCATTCATTTCCGGTGTGAGGTTTTCGATCAGGCTGGGGAAGCGGCCGAGCCCATGCATGCCGAACACCCAGCCGCCCGGCACGTCGATATTGCCGGTGAGTGCCGGCAGCATCGAGACCGCGCGGATGGTCTGGATACATTTCGGCGTGTGTTCGATGGCGCAGCCCCAATCCAGCAAGGCCGGCTTGGTGCGGGCGAACAGCCGCGCGGCGGCGCGGATCTTGTCGGCGGAAATCCAGGTGATCGGCTCGGCCCATTCGGGTGTGTGCTGCTTCACGCGTTCGGCAAGCGCGTCGAAGCCATGGGTCCACTGCGTCACGAACGGTTCGTCGTACAGTTTCTCGCCGATGATGACGTTGAGCATCGCCAGCGCGAGTGCATCGTCGGCGCCGGGCCTGATCTGCAGCCAGAGGTCGGCTTTTTCGGCGAGCGCCGTGCGCCGCGGATCGACCACGATGGTCCGTGGATTGTGCGCGAGCGCCTCCATTACGTTGAAGCGCGTCTCGCCGTCCGGCCCCGATAGCACCGGGTTATGACCCCAAAAGAGGATGCAAGCCGGCGGCACCTCGCCGGTGTAATCGCTCACCGGGAAGTCGCCGAAGGTCAGGATCGAGGTGTTTACCCGCGGGTGGAAGCATTGGGCGAAGCCCGGCTCGCACCAATTGGGGGTGCCGAGCGCATTGCCGAAGCGCGACACCCAGCGGATATGATGGCGGCCGGTCCCGGTGCCCAGCGCGATTGCCTCGGGCCCGTACTGGTCGCGAATGGCGAGCACACGCTCGGCAATCTCGTCGAGCGCGTCGTCCCAGGAGATGCGCTCCCACTCGCCGGACTGGCGTTTGCCTTTGCGGCGCAGCGGATATTTCAGCCGATCCGGGTGGTAGACAAGATCGGTCGTCACCGTCCCAATTGGGCACAGGCGGCCATGATTGAGCGGCGATTCACGATCGCCCTCGACTTTCAGCAGCACGCCGTCCCGGACATGCAGCAAGACGCCGCAGCCGCCGTGGCAACTGCGGCAGACGCTCTTGAGGACGGTAGTGGCCAGATCGTTGGATATCAAACTAGGCTGCTGAATGTTCATGCGATTAGCCTCGGCCGCACCGAAAGTGGGCAGGCCACAAGCCATGGTAACAAATAGCGTGGGCCCGCGGTTATTCAGATTTCGCGCTTTGTGATAACTTATTTACGTCTGGGGCCGCCGCGCACAGCAACCGTCGCCGTTGCAGAATAGGCCCGTTTCACGCCACTTTTGCTTGACTTCAATCAAGGAAAGGATTGCACCGGAAGAGGTCTAGTGCCGTCGCTGGCCTCACTGACGGGTCCGGCCCAACTGGCCCTCGTGGATCAGCCGCGACAGGTGACTTCAGCAAATCTAGTTACTAAGATATTGCACTGGCCATTATGAGCGCATGGTTGCAGCCGACAAACCAGGCAGCGCAATCAAAAAACAAAACCAGCTAAGCGGAGGGAACCCAATGCTGTTCAGATACACGACCGGCGCGATTGCCGCACTCGCCTTCGGCACGCTCGCCGCGGGCAGCGCATTCGCGCAAGACACCGTCAAGATCGGCCTCATCGTGTCAATGACGGGGCAACAGGCTTCGACCGGCAAGCAGATCAAGGCCGCTGTCGATCTCTACATGAAGGAGCATGGCGACACGGTCGCGGGCAAGAAGATCCAAGTCATCCTCCGCGATTCCGGCAGCGTGCCCGATAACAGCAAACGGCTGGCGCAGGAATTAATCGTCAAAGACAAGGTCAGCGTCATCGCCGGCTTCGAGATCACGCCGGCCGCGCTTGCGGTCGCCCCGCTCGCCACCGAGGCAAAAGTGATCGAACTCGTCATGGCGGCGGGCACCTCGATCATCACCGAGCGCTCGCCCTACATCGTGCGCACCAGCTTCACCGTGCCGCAGTCATGCGTCATCATCGCGGACTGGGCGGCGAAGAACAATATCAAGAAGGTCGTCACCATCGTTTCCGACTACGCGCCGGGCGCCGACGCCGAGAAATCTTTCACCGAGCGCTTTACGGCGGCTGGCGGCCAGGTTGTTGAAGCCATCAAGATTCCGCTTGCCAATCCCGACTTCGCGCCATTCCTGCAACGCGCCGCCGACGCCAAGCCCGACGCGATCTTCATCTTCGTGCCGTCGGGCCAGGGCGGCACCTTCATGAAGCAATTTGCCGAACGCGGGCTCGACAAGGCCGGCATCAAGGTCATCGGCCCGGGCGACGTGACTGACGACGATCAGCTTACCGGCATGGGTGACGCCACAATCGGCGTGGTGACCGCACATTTTTACTCGGCCGATCACCAAAGCGCGATGAACAAGGCCTATGTTGCCGCCTTCGAGAAGGCCAACAACTTCCGTCCGGCCTTCATGTCGGTCGGCGGCTATGACGGCATGCACCTGATCTACGAGGCGCTGAAGAAGACAGGCGGCAAGGCCGATGGCGATTCGCTCATCGCCGCGATGAAGGGGATGAAATGGGAAAGCCCGCGCGGGCCGATCTCGATTGACCCCGACACCCGCGACATCATCCAAAACATCTATGTCCGCAAGGTCGAGAAAAAGGGCGGGCAGCTCTATAATGTTGAGTTTGCCACCTTCGAAGCCGTCAAGGACCCGGTCAAGGCTGCGAAGAAGTAAAGACGCGAGCTTGCGCGCGGCGGCCACGTGCTGCCGCGCGCCTTTTCTTTGCGGTCAACGCGGCAGTCGACGGCCGGCGGCTGATATGCCATCGTGCCGTCCTGAACGTCTTTCCGGGGGGCTAGGCGCTATCGCAGCGTAGACATGCTGACCATTCTATTCGATGGCATTGCCTATGGCATGCTGCTGTTCGTGCTCGCATCCGGGCTCGCCGTCACGCTCGGATTGATGAATTTCGTCAATCTTGCCCACGGCGCCTTCGCCATGGCCGGCGGCTATGTCACCGTCGTTCTGGTCAACCGCCTCGGTGTTCCTTTCCTCGCCTCCCTGCCGCTCGCTTTTCTGGTGAGCGCGATCCTCGGCATTATCTTGGAGCGTACGCTCTATGTGCATGTCTACAAGAAACCCCACCTCGACCAGGTGCTGTTCACCATCGGGCTTGTCTTCATGTCAGTGGCCGCGGTCGATTACGTCATGGGGTCGAGCCAGGTTTTCGCGCGAATTCCGAGCGTCTTGCAGGGCCAGTTCATTGTCTTTGGCATCGGCGTCGGCCGCTATCGGCTGCTCATCATCGTGATCTGTGGACTGCTCACGGTCGGGCTGCAATTCATTCTTTCTGGCACTCGATTCGGCAGCCGCCTGCGCGCCGCCGTCGATGATCAAAGGGTGGCGAGCGGGCTCGGCATCAATGTCAATCGGGTTTTCGCGTTCACCTTCGCTTTCGGTTCCGGCCTGGCCGGACTCGGCGGCGCGCTCGGTGTCGAGATCCTCGGCCTCGATCCGACCTTCCCGCTCAAATTCATGATCTACTTTCTGATCGTAGTGACGGTCGGCGGCACGTCGAGCATCACCGGCCCCTTCCTCGCATCGCTTTTGCTCGGCATCGGCGACGTCGCCGGCAAATATTACGTGCCGACTCTCGGCACCTTCGTCATCTACACCATCATGATCGTCGTGCTGATCTGGCGGCCGCAGGGACTGTTCTCCCGCGCCGCTTCACGATGAGGCACCAGTCATGACACCGCCTCCTTCCACCATCCGCGCCGCCACGGAGTGGCTCTCCGCTCGTGCCCGCTGGCATCCGCTCGAGATCGTGTTCTGGCTTGCCGCATTTGCCGCGATCTACCTGTTGCCGGACAGTCATCTCATTCTCACCGAGATCGCCTGGCTTGGATTATTCGCGCTCTCGCTCGATCTGATCCTCGGCTACGCCGGCATCATCTCGCTCGGGCATGCCGCCTTTTTCGGCTTCGGCGCCTACACCGCCGCGCTGCTTGCCAAGCACGAAATCATCAACGAGCCGGTGCTGGCATTGCTCGTTGCCGGTTTCGCCGCGATGGCGCTCGGTTTCGTCACCAGCTTCCTGGTGCTGCGCGGCTCCGACCTGACGCGGCTGATGGTGACGCTTGGGGTGGCGCTCTTGCTGCGCGAATTGGCGAACAGATACGGTTGGCTCACCGGCGGCGCTGATGGGCTGCAGGGCGTTATCATCAAGCCGGTGCTCGGGATGTTTCGTTTCGATATGTTCGGCCATACCGGTTACATTTATTGCCTGACCGTGCTGTTCTTCCTCTTTCTGATTGCTCGGCGCCTGGTGAATTCACCCTTCGGGCTTTCCCTGATGTCGGTGAAAGGCAATCCGCTGCGTTCATCGGCGATCGGAATCTCGGTCGATGCCCGTCTGGTTGCGATCTACACTGTTGCTGCTGGCTATGCCGGCATCGCCGGCGCCCTGCTGGCGCAAACCACGGCTTTCGCCTCGCTCGAAGTGTTCTCGTTCGATCGCTCGGCCGATCTTCTGCTGGTGCTGATCATCGGCGGCGCCGGCTATCTCTATGGTGGCTTGATCGGCGCGATCATCTTCAAGTTCATGCAGGACTATCTATCGGTGTTGACACCACAGTACTGGCCGTTTTGGATCGGCCTCGTTCTGGTGGTGATCGTGCTGGTCGGCCGCGACCGTATCACGTCATGGACGGCGCCTTTCCGTCGCGTCGCCGCGCGTCTGAATTGGCAAGCGTTGGCGCGCCGCGTGGCCGCCTCGTCCACCGAAAGACACTGACGATGACCGTGGTGCTGGAAACGATCGATCTGGCGAAACGGTTCAGCGGCATCATCGCGGCCAATAACATTTCGTTGCAGATTGCCAAGGGAGCCCGGCACGCCTTGATCGGGCCGAACGGCGCCGGTAAGACCACGTTGATCAATCTGCTCACGGGCGTGTTGCGGCCAACGGGCGGCCGCATCCTGCTCGACGGGGAAGACATCACCAATCTTCCTACGCACAAGCGGGTGCGGCTTGGGATCGTCCGCACTTTCCAAATCAATCAGTTGTTCAGCGAACTGACGCCGCTCGAAACCATCGGACTGGCAGTATCCGAACGGCGCGGGCAAGGCCTCGACTGGTGGCGAATCGTTGGCAGCCGGTCAGACCTTGTGACGGAGGTGGTCGAAATCCTGGAGCGTTTTCACCTCACCGATGTAATCGATAAGCGCACCGCGGTTCTGCCCTACGGCAAGCAACGTCTATTGGAAATAGCGGTCGCGATCGCCTGCCGTCCGCGGGTGCTGCTGCTCGATGAGCCGGCGGCTGGGGTTCCCGAGGACGAGCGGCACGAAATTCTGGCCGCCGTTGCGGCATTGCCTAACGATGTCTCCGTGCTGCTGATCGAGCACGACATGGACATCGTGTTCTCGTTCGCCGATCGCATTTCGGTGCTGGTCAACGGCGCGCTGTTCGTCGAGGGCAGCCCCGAAGAGGTCGCCAACGACGCTCGCGTTAAGGCCGTCTATCTCGGCGAGGAGGCGGTCGATGCCTGACCTCCTGAATGTCGAAGGGCTGACTGCCGGCTACGGCGAGGCGATCGTGCTGACAGATGTCACCTTCAAGATCGCCGAAGGCCAGGCGCTGGCGCTGCTTGGCCGCAATGGCATGGGCAAGACCACGCTTGTCAATTCGATTATCGGCGTGACTCGTCACATCAGTGGCACCATCAGTCTCGACGGCCACGATATCACCGGGATGCGCCCGGACCAGCGTGCGCATGCCGGCATCGGCTGGGCGCCGCAGGAACGCAATATTTTTCGTTCCCTAACGGTCGAAGAGAACATGACCGCGATCGAGCGGCCGGGACCGTGGACGCTCGCCAAGGTCTATACGTTGTTTCCGCGCCTCGCCGAGCGCCGTCACAATCTTGGCAACGAGCTTTCCGGCGGCGAGCAGCAGATGCTTGCGATCGCCCGCGCGCTCATCCTCAATCCGCGCATCATGCTGCTCGATGAGCCGCTCGAAGGGCTCGCGCCGATCATCATCGAGGAACTATTAGCCGTCTTGCGCAAGATCATTCGCGAGGAAGGTCTTTCGGCGATTCTCGTGGAGCAAAACGCGCACAAAATTCTGAGCGTGGCGGATCGAGCCATCATCATCGAGCGCGGCACCATCGTTTATCAGGGCGATAGCGCCGCGCTCAAGGCCGACCGGGCGCTGCTGGAAACCTATGTGGGTGTCACGGGTGCAAGTGGCGATAGCCGCAAAGCGCGCCGTGATGCGCGTCGAGCGACGTCCTCGGAGGGGAGCGGCACCGGATAAGACCGGTGCCCGAAAAAAAACGCTGCGAGTTTAGGAGCTTAGGTCGGCGACCCGAGTCCGGCTAAGGATCCAGGTCCTCAAGCCAATTCCTCTCTCCTTTTCACCAATCGAAATTTGCCAGTCCGAATAACGCCTATTCCAACGGACCCACCGAAAATGGGCTAGTCAATCGGTTAATTGTGGATCATCTTTCCGCCCGGGGATACTCGAAAGTCACAACAAAGAAACGGAATAGGGGAGAATACGCCGTGGCTCAAACAATAGAGGGATTTGTCGGCAACGCATTGGACGACGCGAAAATATCGCCGCTCCATGTCAAAGTGATCGCGCTGATCGCCGCCGGTTACTTTTTCGACGTCATCGACCTGATCGTGCTGGGCTCGCTGATCCCGGACATGATCGCAACCAAGTTCGCGACCGGTCCCGAAGCCGCCATAATTGGAAGCGCGACCGTGTTCGGGATGTTCATTGGCGGCGTCGGTCAGGGCGAATTCAGCGACCGCTGGGGCCGCAAGACGGTCTATCAGTTCAACCTCTTGCTGTTCGGTGTCTTCACCATTCTCGGCGCATTCGCTCCGACGGTGACGTGGCTGGCAGCGGCGCGCTTCGTGGCGGGCCTCGGCCTCGGCGGCGAGCAGCCGCTCGCCTTCGCTTATGCCGGCGAATATTCACCCAAGCGCATTCGCGGCCGCATCCTGGCGTTCGTGCACTTCATCGGCGGCGCCTGCGTGTGGCCGATCGCGGCGCTGTTCACGCTCGCGTTCCGCGATCAGATCGGCTGGCGCGGCGTGTGGATCGTCATCGGCATCGGCGCGCTGATCGTCTGGGTGCTCCGCTTCGTGCTGCCGGAATCGCCGCGCTATCTGGCCACCCACGGCCGCGGCAAGGAAGCCCTTGCCGTGCTTGCTAAGATGGGCATTGCCGGGCCGAAGGAGGCGCTCACCACCGACGCCGCCAGCGACACCAAGACTGATCCGTTCGCCCTCGTCTTCTCGATGTTCCCCAGGCGCGTCATCGCCGGCATGATCTGCTTCTCTGCGTTTTTCGGCGTCGCCATCGGCCTCGGCACCTGGCTGCCCAACATCATGACCGCCAAGGGTTTCACCATCACCAAGTCGCTCACCTACACCTTCGGCATGACGCTGGCGGTGCCGTGCGCGAGCCTGTTCATGATGTATGCCCTCGACAAGTTCGGCCGCAAGATCACGTCGGTGTGCGCGTTCGTCGGCGCGGGGATCATGGCCATTGTGTTCGCGAATGCAGCTTCCGATACCCAGCTTCTAGTCGCCGGCTTCGTGATGATCTTCTTCATCCAGGTCGCCGGTAACTCGATGCAGATCTTCGCGTCGGAGGTGTTTCCCACCAATGCGCGGGCATCGGGATTTGGCTGGGCGGCGGGCGTCGGACGGCTTGCCACCGCTTTCATCGTCCCGCTTATCCTGTGGATCCAGACCGGCTACGGTCTGACAACTGTGTTCGTGTGCCTGGCCATCGTTCTGCTGATCGCTGCGGGCGCGGTCACTCAGTTGGGTCCGGAGGCGCGGCAGAGGGGCCTCGACGAAATCGCCCCGCCGACCGGCTGAGGACGCAAGGAGCACAAATGCGCGGGGCCCGGTTCGGCGTCATGCCGGCCGAGCCTCGCCACTTCAAATCGATCCGGATGAACGGAATTGACTGAGCAGCAGAGTCGTCCAGTGGCGGCGACAGCCAAGAATGTCAGCTTCTTGTCGCGCAGCGACCAGGGCGGCCGGCCCGACGGCACCCAGGTCATGGTCCACAAGGGCCATGCCTTTATCGGCCACATGTTCAGCGACGGCATCAGCGTCATCGACGTGCGCGATCCGCGCGCGCCGAATCCGCTGGCCTTCGTATCCATGCCGGCGAATACGCGCTCGCACCACATTCAGGTGCACGGCGACATCCTGCTTGCCGTCAACGGCGCCAATGTCTGGGCCATGCAGCAGTTCACCCAGCAGAAGGACTATTTCACCAAGTCGCTCACCGACTCGTTCACGGATCGGACGCAAAGTTTCGCGTCCGGCCTGCGCGTCTACGACATCTCAAAGCCGGCCGCCCCGCGCGAGATCGCATACCTGCCCGTCGAAGGCCTCGGGCTGCATCGCATCTGGTGGGTCGGTGGCCGCTACGCTTATGTCTCGGCGCACATGGAAGGTTTCACCGACCACATCATGGCGGCGATCGACGTCTCCAACCCCCAGCGCCCGGCACTTGCCGGCCGCTGGTGGCTGCCCGGGATGTGGCGCGCCGGCGGCGAAGAGCCGGTAGCGCCGAAGGGCAAGCGTTGGGCCGCGCATCACGCCATCGTCGCCGGCCATCTCGCCTATGGTGCTTGGCGGGACGGCGGGCTGACCGTGCACGACATCAGCGATCCGGCGAAGGCCAAGCTTATCAGCCACACCAACTGGTGCCCACCCTTTGCCGGCGGCACACATACGCCACTGCCCCTGCCCGACCGCAACCTGCTGGTGGTCGCCGACGAAGCCACCTCGATCAATTGCGCCAACGGCATTGCTTACACTTGGGTGCTCGACGTGCGCGCACCGGAAAATCCGGTCACCATCGCCACACTGCCGACGCCGAAGGAAGAAGATTTCTGCGCCAAGGGCGGCAAGTTCGGCCCGCATAATCTGCACGAGAACCGGCCGGGCGCGTATCAGAGCTCTAACCTGATCTTCGCCACCTATCACAATGCGGGCTTGCGGGTGTACGACATCGCCAACCCGTTCGAGCCGAAGGAAGTTGCGTATTACGTGCCACCCCCACCGGAACGACTGGTCGATATCCGGCCGAATACCGCCAAGGTCATCCAATCCTGCGACGTGTTCGTAGATGTGGACGGCCGCATGTATCTCACCGACACCAATGCGGGCCTTTACATTTTGCAATATGAAGGCAAATAGCGCGAGAAACGGAGCACGTGAGGGATGACGGAAAAGTTTGGACGGCTGGCGCTGCATATGTGGACGATCGACACCGCGCCGCTCGCGACCGCGCTCGATGCCGCGCGTGTTGCGGGCTACGACGCGGTCGAGCTGCGCCGCACCGACTTTAAACGATGTTTCGATGCCGGCATGAGCAACAAGCAGGTGCTCGACCTTATTAAGAAGAGCGGGATTCCGTGCGGCGTGCTGGGCGTGGAATATGGCTGGCTGTTTGCCACCGGCGACGAAAGCAAGCGGCTGTTCAAGGTGTTTCGCGAGTCGTGCGAGAATGCGGTCGCGCTCGGCTGCAATATGCTCATGAGCGCGCCGGGGCAAGTGCAAGGCCCGATCAAGGACGCGATCAAATATTTGCGTGATGCCGGCGATATCGCCGCCGAATACAAATTGCGGCTGGCGATTGAATTCAATTCGCAGCACGACGTGCTCAATAGCCTTGCAGTGCTCGCCGAATTGATCGAGGGCGCGAACAAACCAAACTGCGGCTACCTGATCGACGCCTACCACTTCACCCGCAGCGGCGCTGGTGGCCGCGGCTTCGAGGATGTTCCGGCTGATAAGATTTACTGTTTCCAATACAGCGATTTGTCGCTAACCCCAGTGATCGGCGTGCGGCGGCCGACCGATCGGCTTCCGCCCGGCAAGGGCGTCGTCAAATGGCGCGAGATGCTCGGGCTGTTGGCGGAAAAGGGCTATACCGGCTATCTGAGCTACGAGGCACCCAATCCCGATCAGTGGGCCCGCTCGCCCTATGACGTCGCGCGCGAGGGCGTCGAGCTCACACGCAAGCTGCTCAAAGACGCCGTTCCGAATTACGTGATGTGAGGCAAACAATGAACCAATCAGCCGCAACGACCACCGATCCGCTCTTCGCCGGCCTGAACGACCGCTCGATCACCGCCATCCCTGCGACCGTCGAGAAGCAGCGCTACATGACCAGCGTTGCGCCCAAGGCCGTCAATCCAGGGAAATGGGTCGAGCAACCGCGGCTGCCGATCCCGACCGGCGAACACGCCGTGATCGAATGTCAGGGCAAGATCCACGTGATCGCCGGCTATGCGCGCCATCGCGTCGATGGCAATTTCCATCAAGTGTTCGATTCCAAGACCGGCACCTGGTCGCTGAAGGCACCCTTCCCGCTGCCGTGCAATCATGTCGCCGGCGTTTCGATCGGCTCGAAGGTCTACACCTTCGGCGGCTTCATCGAGCAGAACCGCTGCCCGCATTCCAAATGCTTCGTCTATGACACGGCGACCGATCAGTGGGCCCCGATCGCAGCGCTAGCGCGGCCGCGCGGCGCGATCTCAGCCATTGTGCTCGACGGCAAGATTCACCTGCTCGGCGGGCGCGACGTGCGCTCGGTGGAGTGGCATGAGATTTACGATCCCGCGACTGACAAATACACGTTCCTCTCCGGCATGCGCGGCTCGACCGGCACGCAGCCCTTCGTCGGCCAGCGCGACCACATGGGCGTCGCTATTGTCGATGGAAAGATCCACGCCATCGCCGGCCGCATGGACTCCTACGACTTCAACACCAGCCTGAATGCCGTCTACGACTCCAAGACCGACGCATGGTCCTTCCGCGCCCCGCTGCCGACGGCACGCAGCGGCGTGTCGGCCGTCTATATCAACGGCAAGATTGTGGTGTTCGGCGGCGAAGCCACCGGCAAGGTGTTCGGCACCAACGAGGCCTACGATCCGAAGGCCGACACTTGGGAGGCGCTCGCACCCATGGCACTCCCGCGCCACGGATTGCATGGCGCCACCGTCGCGGTAATCGGCAATATGGTGCACGTGCCCGGCGGCGGCCCTGTCCCCGGCGGTCAGGTGCAGGGAGCCTATCACGACGCCTTCACCTTTGGCTGACGCAAACCCGAAGCGCGCCGCAAAGACCTATAAGCGGCGCGTGCGCGCTCATAATTCCTTCGCGCTTTGTTCGCGCAAGTTGACCATACGTAAGGTGCTTTGGGTTTCTCATCCGGTCTCATTTGCTGTGTATGGTTACAGTAAGCAAAATACATGCCCAATAAATGAAGCGGCCGCCGTTGCCGGCGGCCGCAAAAATGTGTCGAACAAAATGTTGATGCGGCTCGCGATAGCGATGCTACTCACCGCGCCGGGCGCAAATCGAGTCCGGCCACACCAACCGCGAGATTGAGGCCGGTCTGCCCTTGCACTGATACTGGTTGCAAGGTCACGGTACGGTCCGAACCGCCGACCAGCACATTGGCTCCGACACCCGCGCCAACGGTCGCCTCGGCACTCGCGCCACCATAGTTACCGGCGAGCGCGCCGAAACGCTTGTTGCTCGGCGCATAGACCGCCCAGATCATTTCGCCACCGGCGGTGGCGCCGAGATCGACGCCGAACTTCCTGATCGACCCGGTATAAACCTCACGGGGGCCGGGCTGCGACGGCGTGAACATGCAGGTCACATCCTTCTTCGATGCGATGATGAGGCCGATCCCGGCGGAAATATCGCAGGTCAAGGTACCGACCTTGGTCCGATTGGGCGCTTGCGCCATGGTCGGAGCAGGCAGGGCGACCGCTGCGACGACCGCCAGGGCGGCAAGAGCGCTCAAAGGCCCATGCCTGTCAGACTCTCCCTTTTCAATGGATGATTCCCTACCAGCGCCAGGCGGAAAAACAAGTTCCCTAGCCCCCAGCGTGTGAGAACACAGCCCCGTAATGGCCCGCGCAACGTTGGTTAGGCAACGCAACGGCCGGAGAAGTTCGCTTGCGCGGATGCCGACAACGGACTGAACACGGGATCGCACCCGACCATTACCACGGGCGACCTGGCTGGCGATCGTTGCTTTCCGACCGTCGTTGTCGGCACGAGCAAACGGTCGGCTTTGTGGCTGCGGTTGACGGACTGCACGTTTGGTTCGTGCTCGACTGTGGGCCACGCGCCAACCGCTAAGCTCAATCCCACCGGAGGCGCGATCAAATCCAACGCGAGCACCACCAGGATGCCTGCCACCAAATATATAGCAAAGCCGCGCATCGGCGTTCTCCAGCGTCCTTGGCGACATCGGGGCATGTGCCGCGATGAGTCTCGCCCAGGTACGGATAGAAAACGGCTGGCGATCAAATAGGTTCCGGAGCGCGACTAGCCCGCGCCTACGTATCGGCGGGCGCTCAGCGCGCGGCGAGGATCTGGCTCGCGGGTATCACGATATGGCAGCGCAGCCCGTCCGGATCGAAGTCCATATTCACCTCGGCATCGAGTTCACCTCGGCATCGAGCGCGCGGGCCAGATTCCGCTCAATGACCATGCTGCGAAAGCCTTTCTTGCGCCTCACCTTCACCTTTGGGCCGAGCTGTTCACGCCAATCGAGATCGAGCGCATTGCCGTCGGCACTTTCGCACCGGCCCCAGGTGATGGAGACGCGCCCATTGGGCACCGAAAAAGCTCCGAATTTTCCCGCGTTGGCCGCGAGCTCATGCAGCGCGAACCCGAGATTTTGCGCCGCTTCCGGCTTGAGCGCGACCGCCGGACCTTCGATCGCGACCTGCCCTGCACCAGGTTCGATATAGGCGGGAGATTCGTTGCACAAACGGCGACAATTCTATGGCTCGTCTATGGCTCGCGATTTTCAATGATTATCCGTGTGCCTTTGCCGACTGGGCACGTGCAGGGAACTTTTAGCGGCAGCTTACGTTCTCGCATGAGGGTTTCATCGCAAAATCAACAATTCGAGGAAAAGAAAATGACTACGCGCGCAGCCAAATCCGTAGCCGCCGACGAAATCGCGGCGATCGAGGATTTGATGAGCGACCTTGAAAAGCGACTGCGCCGCTGTCCGGAACCGCGCGGCGCGAAGCTTCCGGTGCCTCAGGTGAGGTTAGCGATTTCGTCAGCGACGCGCTTTCTGGCATCATGAAGCGCGTGCGCGAAAGCGCGAGCGATGTCGGAAAATCTGTCGCAGACGAAGCGTCGCACTTCGGGAGCGACGCCCTTAAAAAAATGACCGATGAGGTCGAGCACCGACCCCTGCTCATGCTGGGGATCGCCGCGGGGATCGGTTTCCTCGCCGGCCTCGCCAACCGCCGCTAGCAGCATGCAGCTCTATAACATCGCCGCGGCGGCCATCGAGCATGTGCTCGGCCGATTGCTGCGTCGCGCCCTGTTCGCATTTGTTATTGCGGCGCTTGCGATTGTAGCGGTTTATCATTTTACCATTGCCGGAACGCTTGCGCTGGAAGCACAATTTGGGGCGTTGCAGGCGCAGCTGATCGCGGCTGCGATTTACGCCGCCATCGCGCTGATCGCCTGCGCGATGTTGTGGGTGCTGCGGAGTAAATCCGCTAGCGCTAGCGCGCCGGCGCTCAGCGGCCAGCGCGAAATGCAAATGGCAATGCTCGTAGAAGCCGTGATGCTCGGCTATGCTCTGGCGCGAAAAGGCGAGCGAGCACCCTAGTTTCCGAGTGCCGCCCGCCACATTTTCGGTATTCCCGCCACCCGCCGCCTAGCCCGCGCGCCGCTCACGCCGCTTGGCGTTGCGCGCGAAGAACAGCGCCTGGCTCAGCACCGCCGACACCGTCGCCGGCTGGAACGGCTTGGCGATCAGGAATGCCGGCTCCGGCCGCTCGCCGGTGAGGAAGCGCTCCGGATAGGCGGTGATGAAGATCACCGGCACCTCGAAGGTCTTCAGCATCTCGTTCACCGCGTCCAAACCGGAGCTTCCGTCGGCCAGTTGGATGTCGGCCAGAATGATGCCCGGCCGCTTGGCCGTGGCCAGCGCCACCGCCTCTTTATGGGTGCGCGCGACTCCCAGCACCCGGTGACCGAGGGCTTCCACCAGCCCCTCGAGATCGAGCGCGATGAAGGTCTCGTCCTCGATGATCAGCACGTCGGTGGCGATCTCGGCGGCGAGTTCGCGGCCGGACTGCTCCACCAGCTCGCGCAGGGTCGGCACGTCGATATCGAGCACCTTGGCGGCGTCGTCCTCCGACAGCCCTTCCAGCGCGACCAGCAAAAACGCTTGCCGCGGCATGGGCGCGATATGGGCGAGATGACGCTCCACCGCCTGGTTGGGGTCGCCGATGGTGGCTTTGGCGTTCACGCCGACCGAATTCCAGATCTTGGTGAACAGCTGATAGAGCGCGATCCGGGTCGAGGAGGTGGCGTCCAAGACCTTGGGGTCCTGAATCAGGGCCTCCAGGGTAGCCGCCACATAGGCGTCGCCCGAGGCCTGGCTGCCCGAAAGCGCCCTGGCATAGCGGCGAAGATACGGTAAATGCTGTGCAACTGCTTGAGATGTCGACAAGAATCCCTCCGAACAATGCGCGCCCAGGGCTTAACGGGGCGCTGCCCCCGAATATCCGTTGAACCGTAGTTAGGCTAACAACGTGGCTTCGGGAAAAAAGTTCCCTATCTGAGGGAACCATCCGCCAATTCATGGGTTTTGAATAGATGCGACAGGGGGACCTGCGCCCGGGCAGGGCCAGGGGATTGGGGGTCTGACAATGGATGAACGCAAACCCGTGGGACAACAAAAACCAATGGAAACCGCGGCCACCCGCAATCGGAAAGACAACGCCAAACCGGCCAAGCTCGGGCGCGAAGTACAGGCCCGGCTCGGCCAGCAACTGCGCGCCATGTACGACGACGTGGTGAACCAGGGTGTACCGGACCGGTTTGCCGAACTGCTCAATCGTCTCGACGGCAATGGCAAGGATAAGCACTAATGCCCATGGACGAGTCGGTACGCAAAGCCGTTCTCGGCGCGGTGCCAAGCCTGCGCGCCTTCGCGATCTCGCTGTGCGGGAACGTGGACCGCGCGGACGACCTGGTGCAGGAGACGATGCTGCGCGCGCTCGCCAATATCGATTCATTCCAGCCCGGCACCAACATGTCGGCGTGGCTGTTCACGATCCTGCGCAATCATTTCCGCTCGGAATACCGTAAGCGCCGGCGCGAGGTCGAGGATGGCGAAGGTCATTATGCCGACACGCTCAAATCGCAGCCCGAGCAACACGGCCACGTCGAGTTTCGGGAATTCCGCGAGGCGCTGACGCAATTGCCGGCGGACCAGCGCGAGGCGCTCATTCTGGTCGGCGCATCGGGATTTTCCTACGAAGAGGCCGCCCATATCTGCGAATGCGCGGTCGGCACCATCAAGTCGCGCGTCAATCGCGCGCGCACGCGGCTGGCGGAGATTTTATCGATCGATAACGCCGGCGAATTCGGCCCCGACGAGCAGACGCGGGCGGTGCTGGCGGGCGGCGGCGAGTGAGCGGGGCGATTTTTATTATTGCGGACGTGCACTCATAAGGCCGGAGCCGCCAGAGCGAGGTTCCCAGTTCGAGAACTTGGGTGCCATCTGCGCCGATGCCGTCAACACCGGGCACGCGACAAACACGGCTCTAGCAGCCTGTCGGATTGAGGTTTGAGACTGAAGGCCGAGAGCGATTTTGCCGTCGGCAGAACCGCGACGGGCACTTGATGGCGTCCCGACCGCCTTGCGACCGCCTATATCGCCCT